>Ga0207652_10002966_pt1 | contig 14181 bp, 16 predicted proteins | sample KBSC63BmetaG_FD_184334 | JGI IMG/M metagenome (GOLD analysis project Ga0207652, IMG submission 184334) | Corn rhizosphere microbial communities from Kellogg Biological Station, Michigan, USA - KBS C6-3B metaG (SPAdes) (version 2) | ecosystem: Host-associated > Plants > Roots > Rhizosphere ... | reverse complement strand
TGCTTTGCGCGCCTGGGCGCGGTTCCCCGGCGAATACGTAAAACTACGTAACGATCCGAAAAAGGTCCGCGCGGCGTTCGATGAGTCCTTGCGCTGGGATTCCCCGAGCCGAATGGCCGGCCGGATGGCCACGCGCGACGTCGAGATCGGCGAGTACACCGTCGCGGCCGGAAGCAAGGTCGGCCTGATGTTCGCCGCCGCCAACCGCGACCCGCGCTATTGGGACGCGCCCGACGAATACCGGCTTGACCGCGACACCCGGCACTCGCTCGGCTGGGGCTACGGCGTCCACGGCTGCGTCGGCCGGGTGCTGGCGACGATGGAAGCGCAAGCGCTGCTCGGCGAGATCGTCCGGCAAGTGGAGTCGATCGAACTTGCGGGGGCGTACGAGCCGTGGATGACCACGGTCGGCCACGGCCCGATCCGCCAACCGGTCAGGCTCAACTTTGCTTGAGTTAACCATAGGGTTGGGCGGCCTTCCTGCGACCCTGCAGGTCTCGCTCCCACCGGAATTCGATCGCTTTAACCTTCCCGTTCGCCCTGAGCCTGTCGAAGCGCGATGGGCGCTACGTCGCAACTTCGTGGTTCGACAAGCTCACCACGAACGGAGATAGATGCGAAATGACCGCCCCCGTCACCCGCATCGATGCGATCCGCTACGCGCGGCACGAGCGCAACGCGGCGGCCAACTTCGCTGCGCCGGTCGACGACCACGACCTGCCGATGCCGCTCGATTATTTCGTCTGGGCGATTCATCGCGACGGAGAGCCGCCGGTCATCGTCGATACCGGGTTCGGCGAACAGGCCGCGATGGCGCGCGGGCGGATCATCACGCGCCCGTTGATCGAAGGCCTGCGCGATGCGGGGATCGATCATCTGACGGTTGAAGACGTGATCCTGACCCACCTGCATTACGATCACGCCGGCTCGCTGAGCCTGTTTCCCAACGCGAAGTTCCACGTGCAGGACGCCGAGCTCGCCTTCGCCACCAGCCGCCACGTCTGCGACCAGCCGACCCGCGCGCCGTTCGACGGCGAGCCGGTCGCCCAGCTGGTGCGCGAGCTCTACGCCGATATGGTGGTGTTTCACGCGGGAGACGACGAATTCGCGCCGGGCATTTCATTGCGCGCCTGTCCGGGCCACACCGCGGGCCTGCAAGTCGTGTGCTGCGAAACCGCACGCGGCACCGTCGTGCTCGCGAGCGACGCCGCGCACCTTTACGCAAACGTCACGCGCAAGCTGCCGTTTCCGATTTTCGTCGACGAGGCCGACTACCGACAGGCGCAAGCCCGCGCGCTGGAGCTGGCCGGCGGCTCGCTGGACCACCTGATTCCCGGGCACGACCCCTTGGTCCTGCGCTGCTTCCCCGGCGAAAACGACATCGCCCGAGTTGACCTCGCGCCGCTCATCCCTATCGCGCAGGCGACATGACAACAGTCGGCTTTCTCGGCCTCGGGCGCATGGGCGCGCCGATGGCATCGAACCTCGTCGGGCACGTCGATAGGCTGCTCGTCCACGACATCTCGCCTGACGCGGTCGCCGCCTTGGTCGGCAAAGGCGCCGAGGCGGCCGGCTCGGCCGCATCGCTGGGCGGGCAATGCGACATAGTGTTCATGAGCCTGCCGACGCCAGCCATCGTGCGCGATGCGGCCCCGGAGATCCTGTCCGGCGGTCGCCTGCGCATCCTGTGCGACTTGTCCACTTCCGGGCCCAAGCTGGCGCAGGAAGTGCATGAGTTGTGCACTGGCAAAGGCGTGGCGAGCTTCGACGCGCCGGTCTCCGGCGGCATCCGCGGAGCCGAGCAAGGCACGCTGGCGATCATGTGCGGCGGGCCAGAGGCCTTGTGGCCGGAACTGGAGCCGCTGCTCGCCCGCATTGGCAAGCCGTTCTACATGGGCGAGACCCCGGGCGCCGGGCAAGTCACCAAGCTCGCCAACAATCTCCTCAGCCTCGCCGCGATCGCCACCACCGCCGAGGCAATGACGCTGGCGATCAAGGCCGGGCTCGATCCGGCGCGGGTGATCGAAGTGGTGAATGCCGGCACCGGCGCCAACTCGGCGACCCGCGACAAATGGCCGCGCGCCGTTCTGCCGCGCACCTTCGATTTCGGCTTCTCCGCCCAGCTCAGCCTCAAGGACACCCGCCTGGCGCTCGCCGAAGCGCAGGCGATGGGCGTGCCGCTGCCGACCGGCCAACGGCTAGCGGCGCTGCTCGACCGGACGCTGGCGGCTTACGGCGACGACGCGGATTTCACCGCGATGGCCAAGATCGTCGAGTCCGACGCCGGGCTCGATCCCGAGCGACCGGAATGACGTCGAGAGAGCCTCCCAGGGTAAACGTCCGCCTCCTTCAAAGCAGGGGACAACCCTCAATTCCCGGTAGCGCTATCCGCGGCTAGAATCCCGCCGGAGCAGGGGTTGTCCTTCAGGGACGGCGGCGCGGGGGTGCTTCGTCGATGAAGATCGCCATAGTCGAAGATGATGCGGTGATGGCCCTTCTCCTGGAGGAGGTTTGCCGCATCGCCCGACACGAAGTCGTCGGCGTGGCTTTGCGCGGACGCTCGGCGCTTTCGCTCATCGAGCGATATCGGCCGGACTGCCTGCTGCTCGATTTCAGCCTCGACGGAGAGATCGACGGACTCGAGTTGCTCGAACAGGCGCTGCAGATTCATCCGGCGCTGTTCAGCGTGATGATCACGGCGTGGGACATCAATGACATCGCCGCGCGGATGTCCGCCGCGCGGCCGGACCGGCTGCTGCGCAAGCCGCTGCGAACCGAAACGCTCGTCCACATTCTCGAAGGCCAGCGTCAGGCGCTCGCGCGCGCTCCGGCTGTGCCCATACAGCCGCTGGCGGCCGGCTAGCCGTCAGACGGCCGCGCCGGCCGGGGGCGTTTCGAAGCTCTTGCGCTTGGCCTCGGCGGCGTCGCGCCGCGCCTTGTATTTCTTCAGCGCGTAGCCGCCGACGGTCACCGCGACCAGGCCCGGCAGGCTCATCCGTTTGAGCAGCGTCGCGCCGGCGAAGCCCAGCAAGGCGCCGCTCTTGCCGCCGAGGGCGCCGGTGTGTTCCGCGGTGGTCTTTCCGGCCATCGCGCCGAGAATTCTGCCCAACATCTGCCGTCTCCTTTGCCGTTGCCGAACAACCGATTTCCGGTCCCCCCGGTTCCGCGAGCGAAAAATGATATCTTTATTATCTTTCGCGATGGCTCTATCGGATCTGGCGAGAGGAAGGCGACTCGATGGTAGTGATTCCGCTGCGCAAGCAGGCCGATCCGTGGTCGTTCGAGCCGGCCCGCGCCGCCGCGACCTTGTCGTCGCGCATCGTCGACGAAGTGATCGACGCGCTGTTCGACAAGCGGCTGGAACCCGGCGACTTTCTCGGTACCGAGAAAGACATTGCCGAGCGCGCCGGGGTCAGTCGCATCGTCGCGCGCGATGCGCTGCGCACGCTTCAGGCGCTGGGCGTGGTCGAGATCAAGGTCGGCGCCGGCGGCGGGGCGCGCATCGCCGGCGGCAACCCGCGGCTGTTCGCCGAAGCGCTGGCGGTTCAGCTTACGCTCGCCGGCGTCAGCGTGCGCGAGATGATGGACGCCCAGCGGGCGATCGAGACCACCGCGGCCGAACTCGCGGCTGAAAACGCCACGCCGCAGGACCTCGCGCACCTGCGCGACCTGCTGGCCGAGCACGAGCGGACGATCGACGACAGCGCAGCCTACACGCGGACTTGCATGCGTTTCCATCTCGCCGTGGCGGAAGCGTCGCACAACCGCGTGCTGGTGGCCCAGCTACTGTCATTGCAGCACGTCTCGTGGCCGACACAGAACAAGACGCTGACCGCGCCCGTCGCCCGGCACGTGCTCGAAATCCACCGCCAGCTCGTCGACGTGATCGAGAGCCGCGATGCCGCCGCCGCGCGGCGCCTGATGGACGATCACGTCCGCATGATCCGCGCCCGCCGTGTGAGCGAAACCGAAACCCCTGCCTGTTGCTAGAGTCCGAGAGGAGACCCCCCATGTCCAAGTTCGTCATCCAGCCGCACTTCCGCCTCCACGAATGGGTCGCCGAGGAGAAAGGCTACTTCGCCGCCGAAGGCCTCGACTACGAGTTCCGCGAAACCTTCGATTCGAAGGAGGCGAAGAACCACCAGCAGGGCGACAAGTTCGGCGCTTTCCAGACCTTCGAGAAGGGCCGCGAAGGGGACGTTTCCTGCGCCTGCCACTGGACGGTCAACGTCGCCGCCAGCTCGGGCCACGGGCTGCTTTATGCCGACGCCTACTCGGTCAGCCCGTGCGCAATTTTCGTGCCGCCGGAGAGCCCGATCCACCACCCGCGCGATCTCGCCGGCGTGCCGATCTCGGTCGGCTACCAATCGGGCAGCCACTATTCGACGATCCAGGCGCTCGAGAGCTACCTCGAGCGCGACCAGATCAACCTGTCGTTCGCCGACGGCATGCTGTTCAGCCGCCTCGAGCTGCTGATCGACCGCAAAATCCCCGCCGCCAGCCTGTTCAGCGGGCCGTATTACTTCCTCGAGCAGCTCGGCTTCCGCAAGATCATCGACAGCACCTTCATGATGGCTTCGATGGTCAAGGAAGGCTCGGAAGCAGAGGACGTAAAGAAGTACTTCGCCGCCCTGCGCCGCGCGCAACAGGACATCGACCTGAGGCCGGAGCTCTACACCCATTACTACAAGAACGAATTCCCCCTGCGCTTCCACGAGCAGATGGACACCGGCCGCTGGGGCCCGGGCGAGCGGATTGTGTTCGAGCCTTATTCGAAGGAAATCTTCGAGGAATCGCAGGAGTGGATCGCCGAACGCGACATCTTCGACGGCGATCTCGGCAGCCGCGACTACGAGCACTCGATCCTGTCGATCGCCGCGGAGTAAGCGCGCCTAGCGCAGCTGGCTGTCCTTGCTGCCGCGGCGGTTGATGCCGGCGAGCCGCCGCCCGGCGTCGCGCGCCGATTGACAGGCGACGCAAGTCCGTACCCCGGGCAAGGCCTTGCGCCTGGCCTCGGGGATCGGCTCGCCGCACTCGTCGCAGTCCTCGGCGCTTTCCCCGCGCGGGGTCTCGGCACGGGCGCGCAGGACGGCATCCTTCACGGTATCGTCGATCTGGTCGTTCACCGCGCCGTCGCGAGTCCAGCCGCCCGCCATCACGAACGCGCCTTGGGCGAAGCGGCGCGGCGGCGGGAATGCGCTTGCGACATGACTGGAAAACCGCCGAGCCCGTCGCGGTGTTCCCAAGCGTCAGGCGGAGCACTCGAAGCTGGCGGCATCGGCCGGATTGCCGCCCTTGTAGCGCGCGACCCTCGGATACGGGCACAGCGGCCGGCTCAGCGCGGGGCCGGAAGAGGTTCTGGCCAGCACCCGGTCGGGCGCCTTGCCGTGCTCGACCCAGTCGACCATCGCGTCGAGCATTTCGAACTGGTCGGTCGCCTCGCCGCCGCCGCAGTGGGTCATGCCGGGCACGAGATACAGCCGTATCGCGTCGCCCGCGCCGGGGCCGCTGGCGGCGAGCGCCTGCCGGTACCAGTCGGCCAGCTCGCTCGAGGCCAAGCCCTGGTCGGACAGGCCGTTGTAGGCGATCAGCTTGCCGTGCTCGACGAAAGTCGAGAGGAAGGGACTGTCGGCATCGCCGATCGCGGCCGTCGCCGCGACCCGGCGCAGCAGCGCGTCCCAGTCGACCTGACCCCACGGATCGAAGTGCGGATCAGGCGGGGTCAGCTGGAACATGCGCAACATTCCCAAGCCGAGCGTGGCGTCGGCGGAGTTGGCCGCGCCCGTTTCGGCCGAGCCGAGCCGCATGCCGCGCCACGCCGATCCGGCCACGCCGGTTTCGTAGTTGAACGGGCCATAGATCGCGCCCGACGCGGGTGTGTGCGGCCCGCGGTGCAGTTCGCGCAAGGCCACCACTTGCCTTGGCGACAGGCAGCTGCGCGCCTGCCCCTTGCGGCATTGTAGAACGGCAGGGTCGAAATCGCACGCTTTCCAGTCCTGGATTTGCCCGTCGGCGAGCCCGTCGCGCGCGTCGCAGCGCTTGAGCAATTCGGTCTTCACTAGCTTGAGGTCGTCGAGCGAGAATACCTTGGCGATCAGTGGATGCCCCGCCGCATCGCGCGGAGCGGCCTTCGCCAGCACGTTGAGGTTCCACGCCTCGTCGATAGCCACGCGCGAGAAGCGCAGCGTTGGATCGCCGGCGACGATGCCGTCGAACAGCAGGGGATAGCGCTCGGCGGCGGTCAGCGCCTGGCGCCCGCCGTTGGAACAGCCGGCGAAATAGGAATGCTCGGGCGGGCGGGCGTAGTAACGCTGGACGAGCGCCTTGGCCGCCGAGGTGACCTTGCCGATCGCCGCGTAGCCGTAATCGATGCGGGCCTGCTGATCGACGCCGAAGCTGGCATCGACCATCGAGCCGCTGTGCCCGGCGTCGGTCGACACGACCGCGAAGCCGCGCGCCAGGGCCGGCGCCTGCGCCGAATTGGCGATGCGGCCGATCGCCGGGCTCACTTGCCCGTCCAGGCCCGCGCCGCCCTGGAACAGGAAGCGGCCGTTCCAGTCGGTGGGCATTCGCAATTCGAAGCCGATACCGAATTCGCGCCCGCCGACGCCGGTGCGCCGATCTATTGTCCCCCGCACACGGCAATGCGCCGGCAGCTGCACCGGCGGGCCGCCGGGCGAGTTCGTCTGCCCGGCGGCCTCGAGCGCGGCCTCGCTGACGACGACGCCATCGCCGAACTGGCCGGCGAGCGCCGCGCACCGTTGTTGCGCGTTCGCGGGAGCCTGAGCCTGGAGCATGGAGGCCGGAGTGGCCGCCAGCAAGCCGATCACCGCGAACAGCCGGACCTTTCGGATTGTCATCCTCGCCATGCGGTCCCTCCCCCAATGTCGCGTCAGATATCGTTCCTGATCGTCGCCAGCGCGCCCCCGTCGATTTCCCAGCGGGCGCCGTTGACGTAGCTCGCTTCGTCGCTGAGCAGGAAGCTGACCACCTGGCCGACTTCCTCCGGCTGGCCGACGCGGTTGAGCGTCGCGACCTCGCCGAGTTTCTTCATTCCCGCCTCGACGCTGTCGAACATCTGCTCGAGCATGCCGACGAGCAAGGGCGTTTCGATTACGCCTGGCTCGACGCAGTTCACCCGCACGCCCTTCTGGGCCACTTCGCTCGCGGCGGTGCGCGTCAGGCCGACGGCGCCGTGCTTGGCGGCGTTGTAGGCGCAGGCTCCCGCGAGCCCGCGCTCGGAGCCGATCGAGGCGGTGTTGACCACCGCGCCCTTGCCTCGAGCGACCATCGCCGGGAGCACGTAGCGCAAGCCGAGGAACATGCCGCGCAAGTTGACGTGGAGCACGTGGTCGAATTCGTCGATCGGGTATTCGTGGGTCGGCGAGAGAACGCCTTCGATGCCAGCGTTGTTGAAGAACCCGTCGACGTGGCCGAACGCATCGAGCGCCGCGTGGGCGTAAGCCTTGACCTGCGCTTCGTCGGCGCAGTCGGCGTGGAACGCGACGACGTCATGCCCGGCGGCCTTCAGCTCGTTAGTGCGCGCCTGCAGACGGTCCTCGGCGATGTCGACCAGCATCACCCGCGCGCCTTCCTCGGCTAGGATGCGCGAGGTGGCGAACCCGATCGCCCCCGCCGCGCCGGTGACCAGCATCGTCTTGCCTTCGTGGCGCTTCATTTGGCTCCCTTTCTGAACGGCAGGGTGAGGATGAACCACACGAGCTTGGGTGTCAGCAGCTTGCGGAAGGCCCGCGCTTCGTCCGGCGTCAGCGTGGCGGCCATCGGCATCGTGCCGAACACCTTGCCCTTGAGCACCAGGTTGTCGCCCTGGCGCTCGACCTTGGTGACTTGCATCAGCTCCGATTTGTCGGCGGCGTAGATTTTCATGCGGCAGCCCCCCTCCGGCCGCTGCGCGGCCACCTCCCCCAGAGGGGGAGATTCTGGCGCGTGTCGGATTCTCCCCCTCTGGGGGAGGTGCCGAGCGCAGCGAGGCGGAGGGGGCCCGTCACTCCACCCGGATCCCGTCGAAATCGATCCCCAAGTCCTCGGCCATGACCATCGCGGTCGCGCGGCCGGCGCCGAACACGCCGCCGCCGGGATGCTGGAACGGGCCGACGAGGTAGAGGCGCTCGACGCCGGGCACGCGGTACTGGCCGAGCTCGGGCGTCGGGCGATGGCTCCCCGACTGGTAGGTAGTGGTGGCGATGCCGTGGAGGTCGCCGCGGAAGAAGCTGGGGCTGGTGCGCTCCATGTCTACCGGACTGTCGCAGTGGTAATCGAGGATCGCCAGGTCGTCGACGAAGTGGCCCATCCGCGTGATAACCTTGTCGGCGAACTCGCCCTTCGCCTCGTCCCAGCTGCGCCCGTCGGGCCGCTCGTACGGCACGTAATCCCACGCGTGGAAGATCGCCTTGCCTTCCGGAGCGCGGGAGGGATCGTGCTGGGTCAGCTGGCCGACGCCGACCAGCGGGGTGGGGCTCATCCCGCCATAGCGCAGCTCGTCGAACGCGCGGCGCATGTCTTCGTAGTTCGCCGGCATCAGCTCGTACATCACCGCCGAGAGATCATTGCCCTCTGCGGTTTTGGCCTTGAACTTGAGCGGAGCGTCGAGGGCAGCGTGAACCGTGAAGCAGGCGGCGGGCGTGATGTGCGTGCGCATGGCGTTCTTGGCCACCGTCGGCGGCACGCTCGGCACCATCTCCGGCAAGTGATGCGGGTGGATCGCGCCGATGACGCCATCGCTGCAAGACAGTCGCTCGCCATCGTCGAGCACGACGCCCGTCGCGCGGGTGCCGTCGGTCACGACTTCGCGCACCGTGCAGTTGGCGCGCACCGCGCCGCCGTGGTCCTCGATGCAGGCGATCAGCGCGGTCGTGAGCGAGCCCGAACCACCAACCGGAACGCCGAAGCCGAACTTCTCGAGGAAGCCGAGGAACACGTAGGCGCCGATGCCGGTCGCCTTCTCGTCGGGGCTGACGAGATTCTCGCCCGCCACCCGGCCGAAGTGGGCCTTGACCTTGTCGTGCTCGAACAGCTCTTCCATCAGGTCGAACGTGCTGATCTGGGTCGTGCGCCAGATCTCGCGCCCTTCGGCGCTCTGGTCCATCATGGCCGTCTGCGCGCCGAGCGGCATCGGCGGCGAATAGAGCCCGGCCTGGATCATCGGCAGCCACTCGGCGGCGCGGCGGCTCATCTCGAGGAAAGTCTCGGCGTCCTTCGCGCTGAACTTGCGGATCGCCTCGGCCGACTTGTTGGCGTCACGATGGAGCGGCAGGGTCGTGCCGTCCTCCCACACGCTCATCATCGGCACGTCGGGGAACACGTACCTGAGGCCGTACTTGCGTTTGAGGCCGAGGTCGTCGTTCGCCAGCAGCGGATTGCCCTGGATGAAGATGTGGCTCATCGAATGCTGGTCGTGCTTGAACCCCGGCCGGGTCAGCTCGCGGGTGACCACGCCGCCGCCGAACCATGGGTTGCGCTCCAGCACCAGCACCCGCTTGCCCGCGACCGCGAGGTAAGCCGCGGCGACGAGGCCGTTGTGGCCCGATCCGATGACCAGGATGTCGGCGTCACTCACTCAGGCACTCTCCCATTTTCGTCACCCTGAACTTGTTTCAGGGTCCATCTCCCAACATGCACGGACCGTGCGGTGCGCCACGATGGATGCTGAAACAAGTTCAGCATGACGGAGGGAGGAAGAAGCCTCGCGTTCGGCACCCTCACACCATCGCACTCAGGGCCAGATCGCTGAGCTTCTGGCACCGCTCGATATTGGCCGCCTGGGTCATCACCCCGGCGCTGCACAGGCTGAAGCTGACGTCGGCGGCGGGATCGACCCAGAACATCGTGCTGCCGGCGCCGTAGTTGCCGTGCGTTTCCGGGCTGGCGAGGGTCCCGAACAAGTGGTGAAACACGCCGCTCCCGCGCACCTGGAAGCCGATGCCCTGGTTGGCCGGCGGCACGCCCCAGCCGGCGTTCTCGGCCACGCGCTTGTAGAGCTGGTTGGGCATCTGGCCGGTGTGCACTTGCCGCGCCAGCCGCAGCATCGCCGGCGAGAGGATGCGCGCGCCGTCGAGCTCGCCCTCGCGGCGGAGCATCTCGGCGAAGCGGTAGAGATCGCCGCTGGTCGAGGCGCAGCCGACATGCGGGGCCTCGACTTGGGGGTCTTCGAACAGCGCGTGGTCGCCGGGGAGGTTGCGGCTTAGGTGCTGGATCGGCACCGTCCCCCGCATGTCGGGCTTGACGTGGCGCGGGGCGAGATCGGGGCGCAGGCCCATCGCGGTGTCGTTCATGCCGAGCGGCGCGAACAGGTCCTCGTGCAGCAGCGTCTGGTAGTTGCGGCCCTTCGGGTCGGTGCGGACCAGCGCGGTGCCCATCAGTACGTGGTTGACCAGCGGCGAGTAATCGCAGCGCGTTCCCGGCGGCACCTCGCCGTGGACGTTCTCGATCGAGGCTTCGAACAGCTCCTGCAGCCGGTCGAGGTACATGCCCGGCTTCGGCGTCCACACGCCCGGCATTCCGGCGGTATGGGTGAGCAGATGGTAGAACGTCGCGTCCTCGCGCGGCTTGCCGGTGAACTCCGGCAACACGTCGCGGACCTTGGTGGTCAGAGCAAAGCGGCCTTCCTCGATCGCCTTCAGGATCAGGACGTTGGTGAACGCCTTGGTGACCGAGAAGATTGAGAAGACGTCGTCGTAGGCGAGCGGCCGCTCACCCGCGCCGTCCTCGGCCCCGAGCGCTTCGGCGAACACCACCTCGCCGGCCCGTCCGACCGTCACCACCGCTCCGAAATAATCGCCGCGCGCCACATCGGCGAGGATCACCTCGCGCAGCTTGTCCAGGCGTTCCTGCCAGACTTTCGTCATCCGCTACCCCGCCGCGATGATGCCGCCGTCGATGGCGAGCATGGCCCCGTTGATGAATTCCGCCTCGTCGGACAGCAGGAACGCCGCCGCCTGCGCGACATCCTCAGGCCTGCCGTTGCGGCGCAGGGGGATGTTCTTCGCCCGCTGTTCGTACTGTTCCGGCGTCACGAAGCCTTCGGTCGCCGGGGTCGGCACGCTGCCGGGGGCGATGGCGTTGACGCGCACGCCGCGCGGGCCCAGTTCGCCGGCGAGGACTTTGGTCAGCCCGGCGATGCCGGCCTTGATCGTCGTGTACGCGCCGGTGTTCGGCCGTCCGCGATAGGCGACCGGCGAGGAGTAGTTGAGGATATTGCCTGTGGCGCCCTCGTCGCGGTGGGCGAGGAACGCCTGCACGCCCCAGAACACGCTCTTGAGGCCGGCGGAGAGCATCTTGTCGAGCGTCTCCTCGGTCACCTTCTCGATCGGTTCGTAGACCAGCACCGAAGCGTTGTTGATCACCGCCCGTAGCGGCCCGGCGTCACGCGCGAAAGCCTCAGCGACGTCGAAGAACGCCTGCCGCCGGCCGAGGTCGGCTTCGTAAGCGAAAGCCTTGCCGCCGGCGCCGGTGATAGCCGCCGTGACGTCACGCGCGGTATCGCCGTTGATGTCGACGACGCCAACCACCGCGCCCTCCGCCGCAAGGTGCCTGGCAATCCCCTCGCCGAGCCCGCGCCCCGCGCCGGAGATAAGGATCGGTCTCCCCTCGAACCGCGCCATTACTCCATCCCGAACAGCTTAGCGGTGTAGTGGCTGTCCATGTACTCGCGCATCGCGTCGATCTTCCCGTTCGAGACTTCGAACACCCAGCAATAGTCGTTCTCGTAGACGAGGCCGTCGAGCGTCTTGCCGGTCGAAAAGCTTTCGACGCAGACCATCGGCCCGGCGGAGAACATGTTCTGCACGTGGACCTTGGGGTCGCCGGGCTCGAACATTCCGCGCACCGGGGCGAGGAACTTGTCGATGATGTCCATCCCGACGTGCTTGCCGGCGCCGGCGATGTTCTTGACCTTCGGCTCCCAGGTGGAATTGTCGTGGTAGAAGGTGCGCAGCTTCTCGAGGTCGCCCGAGGAAAGCACCTCGAAGAAATCGAGCACCAGCTGCTCGTTGGCATTGGCGGCGGTCACGCTCATTTGACACCTCTGGCTTCGTCGCTCGGCGGCGGAATGTTCGGCATCGCCCCGCCCTGGTGCAGCGCGACATGGCCGTAACGGCTCTTGAAGCGCCAGCCACCGGGGGTGCGGACATAATGATCCTCGAAACCACCGACATAAAGCCCGCCCGCCGGCTGCGGCGGCTCGGTCGAGCTGTGGCACGATAGCATGGCGAGGTAATTCGTCCCGCGCGCCTCGGTTTCGCTGACGACCTCGACCAGCACGTTGGTGACGATGTGGCGCACCAGGATCGGCGGCCGGTCGCGGAACAGGCCCTGCACGCGGTCGCGGCCGTAAAAGGGGTGGTCCGGCTGGAAGGGGCGGGCGAACTCGCAGTCCTCGGTGAACAGCTGCGCGAGGCTGGCATGGTCGCCGTTGTCGGCATAGCGGGCGAACAGCAGCGGCAGCTTGCCGCATTCGCGCTCGATCAAGAGGCGGGCGAGATCGTCCATCAGTCGAGCTTCTCCTGCGTTTCGCTGTCGATCTCGGCGAACGCCTCGTTGGCGATGCGGAAGCTGTCGACCGCCGCCGGGATGCCGCTGTAGATGCCCACTTGCAGCAGCACCTCGCGGATTTCCTCGCGGCTGAGGCCGTTGTTGAGCGCGCCGCGGATGTGCGCCTTCAGCTCGTTGTGGCGGTTGAGCACCGCGATCATCGCGAGGTTGATCAGGCTGCGGTCGCGCCGCGGCAAGCCGTCGCGGCCCCAGTTCCAGCCCCAGCAGTAGGTCGTCACCAGTTCCTGCAACGGCTCGTTGAACGCGTTCGACTTCGCCAACGCGCGATCGACATAGGCATCGCCGAGCACCTCGCGGCGAATTGTCATGCCCTTGTCATAGAGGTCCTTGTCCATGCTCCTGCTTCCCTGATCTACTCCGTCGTCCCTGCGAAGGCAGGGGCCCAACGGACCTGTCGCCCGGACGAACCGTTAGCTGGATCCCCGCCTTCGCGGGGATGACGAAACAAGGCGATCACGAGATCACCCCATACACCGCATCGATCAGCCGCCGCGCGCGGGGGCCGTTGGTGCCGACCGCGTGCATCTGGTTGCAGCAGTACGAGAAGCCGAGCTTCGCGTCAGGATCGCCGAAGCCGATCGAGCCACCGAGGCCGTGGTGGCCGAAGCTGCGCGGGTTCGGGCCCATGAAGACCGCCTCCGGCGTATTGAGGAGGACGCCCATCGCCTGGTGATAGGGCCGGTCCTGCAACAGCTCCATCTGGTTGTGCTGCTCGCTGATCATCCGTTCGAGCTGCTCGGGCGAGAGCGTGCGGAAGCGGTCGACCTCGCCCACCGTCGCGCCATAGATGCGCGCGACGCCGCGGGCGTTGCCGTGGCCCGATCCGCTGGCGATCTCGCACGTGCGCCACACCGGCGAATTCATCGTCGTGTGCCACGGCTCCTGCGGGTTCTGCAGGAACGCGAAGCTGCGCAGCACCGCGCCGTCCTGCCAGCCTTCGGGCGTCGTCGGCTTGTCGGGCAGAGCCTGGTCCTTGGCCGCGAACAGCCGCGCGCCGGTGTTCGGCAGCACTTCGGCGACGTGCGCCTGCTGCTGCTCGTCCATCCCGCCGATGTAATATTCGGCGTGGAGCGGCTCGGTGACGTTCTGCTTGAGGAACGGGCCGACGGTCATGCCGGTGACCCGGCGCATGATCTCGCCGAGCAGGAAGCCCTGGTTGTGCACGTGGTAAGCGGCGCGGGTGCCCGGCTGCCACAGCGGGTGCTGGACCTCGAGCGCCTTGATGTAGGCCGGGAAGTCGAAGAACCCGCCTGGGTACATCACATCGTCGGTGAGGACCGGGATCGCCGCGGTGTGGTCGAGGATCATCCTGACGGTGATGTCCTGCTTCCCGTTCTGCGCGAATTCCGGCCAGTAGGCGGCGACGCGCTCGTTCGGATCGACCAGCCCGCGGTCGATCAGCATGTTGAAGCAGATGCCGGTCACGCCCTTGGCGACGCTCATCATGCAGACGGTGGTATGCTCTTCCCAGTCGAGCGAGCGGTCGGCGCGGGCCCAGCCGCCCCACAGGTCGACCACGGTTTCGCCATCGATCACCACCGAGCAGCCGGCGCCGAGTTCCTCTTCCTCGCGGAAGTTGGCGATGAAAGCATCGACGGCCGGGCGGAAGCG
>Ga0207652_10002965_pt1 | contig 14184 bp, 26 predicted proteins | sample KBSC63BmetaG_FD_184334 | JGI IMG/M metagenome (GOLD analysis project Ga0207652, IMG submission 184334) | Corn rhizosphere microbial communities from Kellogg Biological Station, Michigan, USA - KBS C6-3B metaG (SPAdes) (version 2) | ecosystem: Host-associated > Plants > Roots > Rhizosphere ... | reverse complement strand
CGCCCGATTCGTGGTACCGAACGATGCGCCGGCGCGGAATGTGATGTCCGTGCGGGCAGTAGACGGCATCCAAGGGATCGCCGCCGGGCGGCGGTTTGATCCAGCCGGCCATGCGTTGGCGGTGGGGCGCGCCCTCGTCGGCGCGAGCAGGGAGCATCGGATCAGGACTGGGCCATCAGGGTGGACGCGAGAGATAGCGGATCCGTCACCAGGAGCGTGCGTGTCACGATACGCGGGGCTGTGCCATGTCGGCGAGCCGCGGAATCCAGTCCCACACCACGCGGTCCTGCGCGATGAGGATCCGGCCCTCCGCGCGTGTGAGCGTCGGATAGTGGTGCAGGAAGCCCTGCGCGGTCCCGAACTCCGCGCGCGTGCGCTGGGGTTTCACCGTGCGGAGCGTGATCGGGCGGTGCGCGAGGAGCTCGCTCAGATCCTCCACCAGGTACGCGAGGCTGAGCGGTTGACACGCGATCAAGAGGAAGGCACGCGTGGGGGATTCGGATGTCGAGAGCGCTTGCACGTCTCGCAGTTCTTCGAGCTGGTGATATTGTTTCGGCTCGTGGTGATAGGTGGCGTCGCTCCACGATTTGGCGTCGTACACGACCGAGCCGAGTCCTTTGACGGTGCCGGAGAAATCACAGGGCGCTTTCCCGCTCGCGTGCACCCAACCGATCTTGGATTTCACCATCGGGGCGACGCGGCGGTGCAGCACCGCCCGGCCCTGCGCACGGTAGATCGCGTGACCCTGCTCCAGTTCCTTCTCGAACCACTGGCCCGCCCGAGTGCGGCGCCTGGATTTGATCGCATTCTCGAGCTGCACGTTGACGAGACCGGGCAGCAAGGGCGAGTCGGGACCGAGCGCGATGCCCGCGTGCGCTCGGACGCGCTCCTGGGCGTCGGGTGCGAGATCAGCGAGGGCGACGGCGCGCGTCATAGTGTGGCTTCTCCCGGCCGGACCCCGAAAAACGCCACGTCCGGGCAGTGCGCATCGCAGTAGTACCGGACGCCGGTGACCGACATTGGCGCGCGGGCCACTTTCCACGTGGCGTGACGCGCACAAAAGTCGCGCTGCTTCCTGTCACCCGGGTAACATGGGTGCGACCCGGGCTTGCCGGTCCAGCCACAGCCGACGTTGCGCCGGGCGAACCGGAAGCGGTAGCGCGGCTGTCCTGCGCAGTGCAGCGTGCGCCACTCCTGTTCTTGGCGCGCGATCTCGTCGTGGTCAGCCATTGGGGCGCTCCGTCGGCTCCTGTGTCTCCGCCTCACCGTAGAGCGCGCAGAAACGGATCATGCGCGAAGCGAACGCGTCACGCTCGTCCCGCGACATGAGACTCCCGGACTGGAAGATCACCTCGCTGATGGCCGATCGCACCTGCTCCAGCGTCGGCCGCGTGCGCAGGTCCGCGAGTTCGGCGTCCCGCTCGGCCAATTGCTCGTGGTACATCGTCGCTGCGGAGTTGGCGAGCGCGCGGCCAAGCGATGCGCCGCCAGCGGCGTCGAGCTTCGCTGCGAGTCCCGCTTCGGCGCTCTGGCAGCGCCGGTTGAGCTTTTGGTTGGTCTCGCGCAGCGCCGCGAGTTCGGCTTCGACGCGGGAGAGAGCGGTGTCGGTGTCAGCCCGATGGTTACGTTCCGGGGTAAGCGGGAACACATTCCACTGACGCTCCTTCTCCAGCGCCGCGCGCAGTTCGTCGAGGGCGGTCATGGCTTCACCTGGAATCGTTCCGCGATCTGCGCGAGCTTGAGGGCGTTCTCTGCGCTCACGACGAGCCGGCCGCGATAGAAATTACTGACGGTGCATGCGGACAATCCCGTCTCGCGTGCGACCGCGCGCACCGGCACTTTGCCGCGAAACTTCTGCGCTTCGCGCTCCACGCTGTCCTTCGCGCGCTCCAGTAGGTTCTGCGCGGCCTCCAGTTGCAGACACGCATTCACGAGGGCGCTCATGCGTCCTCCCGTGTCACCGGCTGTTCCGGCTCGGCGGCGCGGGCGGCGTCGAGGGCCGTGCGGAAGTCGCTCGCGCCGTTCCATTCAGCGTAGGCCCTGAGGAACTGGCCCCACACGTCCGTACGTCCGTCATGCAGCAGACTGATCCAGTCCAGCCGCGCCGTATCCGCTGCGCCCTGCTCCCGCGCCTCGCGGAGCGCCGTGGCGATGGTCCTTTCCATCTCCCGGTGCGCACAATCGAAGTCAATCTCGGTCGCGCCGCTCCGACGATCACTCAGGGTGATCGCCGCTTCTGCGTATTCATCGACCGCCCTCAACACCGCCTCCGGCACGTCCGCCGCGCGGGGCGGCTGCTCAGGAGCGGCGCTCACGGGATCGGTTCCACGATGCCGCCAGCGTCCACTGGCTCATACGTCGCCTCGAAAATGTCGGCCCGGCATGGATAGAGCTCGCCTTTCACGCCACGAATGATCCAGTCGCCCTCGGTCGCAACCATCAGCCCTTCCAGCGTCGGGATCTTCAAGCCGATGGCCGGGCCATTGCTACGGGGCTGAGGCCCCAGCGCGACGCCATCCAGTGACGGGCTCGCGTAACATCCTTCGGGCTTGCCGTCCTCGAGCTTGCCGACGCCCGCGAAATCGCACATCTCACTCCACGTATCCCATCGGAGCTGCAGCGCATCGATGACGATCGGCTTCTTTCGGAACTTCATTTCTGTGCCTCGCGGACTAAGGTTTGTTCAGGTTGCGCTGGGCGGATGCAGACCTGCTCCACGACGCCCCGGTAGATGAGCCGCGCACTGCACCGGGCCACCGCGCGTGCGTCGGCCGTGCGCAGCCCCGCGGCCTGCTCGATGCTGTATTCGCATTCACGCGCCACGGCCTCCAGCACGCGCTCGGGCGTCACATCAGCGCGGACGGCGCGGCGCACGAGCCGGTCGAAGATGTCCACGCTCACGACGGCACCCGCCGGTCCGCGTCCCGGAGCTCCGCGATCGCAGCCGCCGTCACCCGCGCGATGCGGGGCGCGGCCCTGGGCGCGCTCCAACTGATCGGCGTAATCGTGCACCGGCAATTGAGGTTCGGCGTATGCGGCGTCGGCTCGTTCGCCCGCTCTCTCCGCGCCACCCAGAACGCGAGGAACGCCATCCCGACGTACATGCCGAGCGCGAACATCATGAGGTACGGCAGGAGGGATTTCATGAGCGGCACCAGTAGCAGAGGGTGTGAGGGCGAGGGAACGCGAACCGGCCGCATTTGGCGCAAGCGTGCGTCGTCAAGGCCACGAGGATCTCGGCACGGCGCGCGTGCAGGAGCTCGACGAGATCGGGCGTGATGCCACCGGTGGTGCGCGGCCGCGCCCGGAGATCCGCGCCCTCGCGCCGGATCACCACACCTCGCGCGGCGAGCCAGGTAAGGAACGCGCGGGTCTCGGCCGGCGGATCGGCAGTCGTGGCGACCACAGGGACAGCGGGCCCGATCGTGCGCCCCTGGAAGAGCCCACGCGGCGGTTCTTTCGGCCCGCGATGCACCAGGGGATCAATGGGCGCGAGCATAGCACATCCAGAGGAATCGAAGATCGAAGGGAAATCGAAGATCGCGTAAGTCCTTGCCGCGCCGCACCTTCTTTATATTCTCTATATTCTTTAAAGGGGGTAAAGAGATAGAAGCGTGCAGGCTGCCAACACGCGCGGCGCGGTGAATGAACTGGATGATTCGAAGCGCACTCCGTGATTCTGCTAGCGAGTGAAAACCAGTAGAGATTTCAGAGATTTTGAAGAACCGATTACGTCGCAATCGGTTACGCGCTCTTCGGATTCGCTCGGGCGCGCCGCGAATCGAAGGAAACGGAGAATTCATCGGCATATCTGCCACGTCGGTTCACGTGGTGTCAGGCCCGCCTGCTCGTCGGGCCCGATGTCGGCATCCCACTGCACTGAGCCGCGCATGATCGCGGCGAACCGTTCCCGGCACTCCGCGAGCGGCGGGAAGGTGTAGGCGTACGGCTTGTCCAGCAGCTTCCCGTTGTCGCTCAGCTCGACCATTTGCCAGCGCTTGAAGTCGGGATGGTCGCCCAGGAACCTCTTGAGCTGCCGCCCCATGGCGATTTTGGCGCCGAGCCGAGAGATACCGCGGGCGTTCGCGTGCTTGATGTAATGCTCGTAGAGCGTGTCGCATTTGGTTTGGCCGATCCCTGCGCGATCACCTGGGAGCATGCCGTCCATCAGGATATCCATCCACCAACTCTGCTCGGCGCTCATGCTGGAGATCTGCTGATCCCTGAGCGCCTCGGTCCGCGGAATGTCTCGGAGCGGGATATCGGCGAGCTCCAAGTGCACGAGGTGGTAGAGCAGCGCCTCGCGGCCACCCTCCCGCATCTCCTTCCGGATCGCAGCGAAGTAGCTGCCATCCTGCCGCTTGCCATCGCCCACATCGATCACGGCGAAGCGCCGCTCGTCTAAGCCCGCTGGAATCACCCAGTCGGAATTACTGGTGATGAAGAGGCGCGTGAAATTGTCGAGGCGCACCGGCTCCTTGCCCTTGTATTCGATGAGCTGGTCGCGCCCGGTGATGAGGTCCTTGAGCTTGCCCGCGGCGACGTGATCGCCGCCCCACACTCCTTCATCGAGCTGGAGCAAGAGACAGCTCGCGAGATGCGAATTGAACCGCCCGGACACGTAGCGGGGATCGCTCACGAGCTGGTAATGCGCGCCCAGGAGCGAGCCCACGATCTCCCCGACGATCGTTTTGCCGGTACCCTGCTGGCCGCGCAAGACGAGCGCGGTGCCGAGCTTCTCCCACGGGCGCTGCACGAGCTGCGCGAACCAGCCCAAGACCCACGCGAAAAGCGCCTCATCGCCGCTGCAAACGTTCTCGGCCAGATGCGCCAGGAATCGCGTGCAGCTCCCGGGCTTCGGCTCGACCGCGAATCCGCGCCAGAGGTTGTAGTAGTTCCCGGGCACGGTGCGGCCCGGCTGGAAGACGATCCCCTCGTATTGCCGGCGATCCTCGGAGCCGAGCCAGAGAAGAGAGGCGGGGATGGGCCGGTCCCGATCGGTCCAGTAGAGATCCGTCGCGGTCCACTGGCGGAAGGCATCGAGCGTGAGTAGGCGCATCTCCGGACGGCCGTGTGGATCCACGCCTTCCCGGAGGATGGCGACGGAGCCACCGATCAGCACGACGGCGTGCTCCCGATTGTAGCGCTCGACGACGGCGTGCTTCTCATCGCTCGACACGTTCCGGGCGGCCTGCGTTTTCGATTCGCGCGGCTCTTTCGCGATGGTCTGCGCTTGCACGGCCTCTTCGTAGCCCGAATGCACGATGGTCGTCATGCGCGCACCGGAGGCCGGAAGATCACGATGGCGCTCGGGAACGGCGCGTTGTGGGCCTGTCCCACGAATTTGATGCGGCCCCTGATGAACCGAATCTCTCCGCTCATGGCGAAGACATGCCACCATTCTGAATCGGTGCGCGCAGGAACGAGACAAACCACCGTCGCGCCGCGCTGGCTCTCATGCCACGCCTTCTGCATCCACGCGCCTATCTGCTTGCCGTATGGAGGATTCATCCAGCAGGCTCCGCCCAGGCGATGCCACGGTGTCGTAAGCCCGTCCTGCTTCGGAGTGAGATACGTCAGACATTTCGAAGTCTTTCGCGTCGCGCATACGTCAATCGTGAAATGGAATTCCGCGTCGAGCCGACGGAACAGAGCTGGCGGCGTCTCATAGTCAGTGCGCAGCGCGGCGGGGCGGTGATATATCTCGACGCGTGCGCTCATGCAGCTCCCTGTCTGGCCAGCCGAATGGCCGGCGCGAGGCATCGCTCGGCCTCCCGGAACGCCGCGCGTGCGGCGTCCACGTCGCCCACCGCGAGCGCTTCGAGGCCCGTCAGCTCATATGCGGCTGCGCGCTCCAATGCGGTGCGCCGGGGCACGCCCAAGACCTGCTGCCGCCAGCGCTCCAGCGCCGGCGCGCGCTCGGCGAGTGGGAGCTGCTCATCTGTGAGCTCATGCGCATCGGCCGCGGCGGCGAAGTGCTGCATCCCAGCGACGGCCACGGCGCGCGAGAGTGCTGCGAGCTCGAGCGCGCTCAATCGGAGCGCTTTGCCTGGTTCGGCCCGGAGCACCGCCTGTGCGGCAGTCTCGTATATCTCGCCCGCAGCGCCCAGCATCGCGCGCGTGAATCGGATCGTGTGAGCGTCCATCACGTGCGCTGCTCCACTGGTGCGGGATCGTCGAGGACCGCGCCCTCACATCCGGCGACGATCTCGGCGTAGTCGTCGAGCCATTCGGCGATCAAGCGCGCCGTGCGCCACGAGACGGTGACGCCGCGTCCGGATTCGCGCGTCGCGCTCGCGCGGAGATAGCGCCGCATGAGGTCAAGGTCCGAGGAGTCGATTATCACGCGGCTCCCTCGGTGAATTCCCACGCATCGAACGCCGCGTCTCCCTGCGCTGATTCGCTGGCCGGTGCACTCGCGTCCGGCGCCACGCGCTGACACGCGTGACAGATGGTCGCGTCGGGATCGAGGCAGACCAAGCAGAGTCGCTCCCCGCACTGGGCGCAGGTGCGCACCCAGTTGTATGCGTCCAGTGTTTCGCGGCCGGGCACACTCCGGAGCGGTGCCGGCGCCTCGCAGCCCGGGCAGTAGACGAGCCCGTAGCCGTCGGGCGTCAAGACGAACCGCATCCCCTTGCGGCCCCATCGCTGCCCGATCATGCGACACCGTCCCGCTTTCGCTGCGCGCGCTCGACAGCATTGTGCGCCCGGTCGAGCTCTTTGATCCGCCTCGTTGCGCAGCGACCGCAATAATGCCCGTACGGCACGTTGCCGCTCGCCAGGATTTCCACGGTTGCTGGCTTTCCGCAGACGCAGCGGCGAAGCGCGCGCGTATAGAAGGAGATCATGCGGCCACCTCACGCGCGTTCCGGCCGCGCCGCGCGGCGTGCCCCTTGGTGCGCGCCTTGGCGAGATGCGCGCGATCGCGCGCGCGACGGGCCACGCGCTGGGCTTCCGCGGTTGCGGCCCGCGCCTCGCGCACCGCGTGCATCGTGCCGTCCAGGATCTCCGCGAGTGCCTGGCGACAGCGGCTGCAGAGGCGCTCACCGCACGTCATCGTGACGTGCTGTGTGCCGGCGCAGAGCGCGCAGCGGTCCATAATGCGGGCTCTCATGTGAGCCCCGCCGGGAAGAGCAGCGCCGTGGCGCTGACCGGGCTATTTGCCGGTCCCTTCTGGATGAGGCCCAAGCTCCGGAGTGTTGAGATGTTTTTCTCATAGCCGCTCGAGGTCGGCGATTGCGAACTGATCTCCGCAAGGCGCTCATAGTCGATGGCGCGCGGATATTGGCGGATGAGCGCCGCGAGCATTCGCCACTGTGGACCGGAGACGTATCGCGACCACGCTTCATGCAACGCATCCAGCGATGCCGGTCGGTCTGCCGCGCTCGCGATCTGTCGGCCGGTCTCGGTCAGCGCGAAGCGCTTTCCCGGCCGCGTCTCGATGAGCGCATTCGAGCGGAGGGTCGAGACGTTCTTCTCGAATCCGCTGGATTTCGGCGCCTGCGTGCTATAGACCGCGAGCTGGCCCCACGTCAGCTCAGGGATGTCCAGCTCCTCGAATGCGGCGAGTGAGTCAAGCATGCGCTGCTGCGGCCGCGAGACGGGTCCATTCCCATTCAGTGGGACCGCGACCGTCCGCTCCATGTCCCGCGCGGGGGTGCGCACGGTCTGATGCGCGGGCGCGGTGATCTCCTCGGGAGCGACCGTCACCGGAACCTCCGGCTGGGTCCGCATTGTCTCTAGGTAGGCCAGCGCTGCGGCGAGCCGCGCGCCGGCGTCGCTGAGCGAGGCCCGACCAATGGCGGCGAGGAGGCAATAATATACTTGACACACCACGCATGGGGCATTATCATATGTCCCATGACTACTTCGCTCGCCGCGCCAGAGACTCTGGTCGAAGCCATTCGCTACTTCGCGGACCCTGATGTCGCCCTCGCATTCGTCGCTGATCTGCGCTGGCCCGATGGTGTGACGTGCATCGCGTGCGAGTCCAAGAATGTCTCGTTCCTCACAACCCGCCGCATCTGGAAGTGCCGCGAGTGTCGTCGGCAATTCTCGGTCAAGCTCGGCACCATTTTCGAGGACAGCCCCATCGGGCTCGGCAAGTGGCTCCCCGCGCTGTGGATGCTGGCGAACTGCAAGAACGGGATCAGCAGCTACGAGCTGGCCCGCGCACTCGGGGTGACACAGAAAACCGCCTGGTTCATGCTGCATCGCATCCGGCTCGCCATGCAGACCAAGAGCTTCCAGAAGATGGGCGGCAAGCGCCGCACCATCGAAGCGGATGAGACCTATGTCGGCGGGAAGCGCGGCAACATGCACAAGGCGAAGCGCACGCGCGTTGCGCCCGCTACTGGCACGCAGCACCTGCAAGCGGTGTTTGGCATGCTGGAGCGGAAGTCGAGCGACAAGCCGTCCGCCGTGCGGCTCGCGCATATCCAGACCACCAAGAAGCACGAACTGGAGCAGCACATCCGCGAGAACGTCGCGCACGGCTCGGAACTGCACACGGACGCGCATCCGAGTTATCGCCGCCTCGCACAGATCAGCTTCGGAGAGGACTTCAAGCACCGCGCCGTCGATCACGCCGTGGCGTACGTGGATGGGCACGTCCACACGAACGGAATGGAAAACTTCTGGAGCCTCTTGAAGCGCACCATCAAAGGCACCTATGTCTCCGTCGATCCGATCCATCTGTGGCGCTACTTGGACGAGCAGGCCCGGCGCTTCAACGAGCGCACCGCGACCGATGGGCAGCGATTTGTCTCGGTGCTGCGCGACATTATCGGCAAGCGGCTTACTTACGACGGACTGATCAGCGCAGACACGCTCCCCGCTACGACGTGAGGCGAAATCATGGCCAAAGCTAAAGCGCGGCCCACGGCACAAGAGACGCCGTCCGACGCGGTGAAGTCGGACGCGCCTAAGGATCATCGCTCGTCGCTCGACCGGATGCGCGACCTGACACGGCGCGTCATCGCTGTGCCGAGAGGCGAAGTCGCGCCGCAGCAGCGGAAGCCGAAGCGGAACACAGTGTAGTTTCCTCATTCGCGCGCCTTCCCCATCCCGTCGTCCGCCGTTGGTTCATGAAACGTCGCGCCGCCTGCCGCGATGTAAGCGATGACTGTTTTGAACGCTTCCTCGTTATAGGACGGCGTGTGGACATGCCCTCTCGCCAAGAGCGCCTCGTCCCAACTCCCCGGCTTAATGAGGGGCGAATCTCCCCGCAGCCTACGACCGAACATCTTACGCGTCCTGCTGGCGAGCAAATCCGCAGCTTGCAGCGGCACGCACTCCTTCTTACTCGCGAAGGCGATTGTCCCCATGCGGTCATCAATATCACGCGCCTCCTTAAACTTCATGAACAGATCGTGCGCCTTCAGTTGAAACTCATCCTGTTGGTCAAAGAAGAACGCGATCCGCTCGCCCGCTGCGAACGGCTCCTCGAACTCGCACTTTACGCAATGCAATAGTTCCTCAAAGAACAGTTGGAAGCAGAAGTAGTAAGGATGTACAACCATCTCCTTCAGCAGCGGCGGCATTAACCTGTGGTAGTCACGAACGCTGATTAGTCCGCTAATGCCGCAAAGAGTTTGTTCTGTCGCTACTTGGATTAGATCGTGGATGAATCGGTGGCGCTTATAGTCGGGCCACCCGTGGTACGGCGACCCAGGATTCGCTGCACAGCGTTGCTCGTTGCTAAAGTCCGACATGTGGAATGTCTCCACATGGTACGCCTCCAATACCGACTGCCAGCCTGCTGTGAAGTCCTCCCAGTTTTCGGAGTGCGATAGATAACCAGCGACCGCTGCAACCTCGGCGCCGGGGTGGCTACCCGTCGGATCGTGCACTCCCGTCTCATCGACATAGCAGACCAACGTCACAAACACTCGCTCCCGAAATAGAGAGGCGAACTCACGCGCTTTAGCGGCAAGAGCTCTAACGGAGGACATTAGGCCCTCCCGCTAGGTGCGTCAAGTATGTTATTGCCAAATTGAGGGCTGGTGCGGAAACTGGTGCGGCGGGATGCGAATTCACGGTCTGACCGGCTCCGACAGGAGTACGCAACGCGTTGTCAGGGCTTCGTGGAGCCGCTACAATCCGGGGTGTCTGGTGGTTCGAATCCACCAGGGGCAATTCGCTATGCTGTTGGGCCATTATGCGTTCCCTCTCCGTTGGGGCTCGACTGGTGCAGAAACTGGCGCAGAGCTCGCCTCGTGGGCCTCCCGTTTCGCGCGGCGGATCTCGGTCGCCTTCGGCCGGTACCGGCCGTAGTCGCGGAATAGGGTGCTTACGTCTGAGTGCCCCAGGTTCTCGGCAATCAGCGTCGGATCGTCGCCCGCCTGCAGGTGCCGGATCGTGTAGGTGTGCCGCGCCTTGTGCGGCGCGTAGCGCTCCGGAATGGGGACATGCTGAGAGCGGAGCGCGCGGCACGCCTCGCGGAAATGCTCGCGATATGTGTCCTCGGGGATCCTGAAGAGCGGCGCGGCGGGATGCACGCCCGCGACCCCGAGATAGCCCACGACGACGGCCCAGAACTCCGCATCGATCACGGCCTGGCGATCGCGGTAGACGTTTTTCGAACCATGCGCGAAGACGATGCGCTCGGCGGCATTCACGACGTCGATGGGGCGCATGGCATAGATCGCCTGCAGCTCCAACCCGCCGCCCTCGGCGAGCGCGTGCATCGCGCGCTCTTCGGCGGACGGCAACGCGTGCACCAGTCGCAGCGCATCGGCCACGCGCGCGATATGGGGCTGCTCCGCTTTCACCTTGAGGGCCTTGGGCACCTCCGCCATCGGGTTCCGCTCGACGACGAGGCGGACGGTCACGAGGTAGTCAAAGAGCGCGGTAAACGCCTCGTGGTGCCGCCGGCGATTCGTGTTGCTGCCGGAGAGATTCGCGAGCACGCTGGAGAGATGCGCGGCATTGGTGAGGCGCGAGCGCATGGCGCGCTTCACGTGGCCGGCATCATCCAGCGGGCAGAGCGCTTCGACCCATTTTGGATATTTCCGCACTGACTCGCCGCGGTGCCGCTGCGTGATCGTCCGGCGCCATGCCTCCACATGCGGCGCCAAATCAATATCCGCGAGCTCGGCCCGGAGCGCGTCCAGCGTTCCCGTGACGTACGCATCGTAGAGCCGGGCCACGGTGCAGCGTTTCTCGATCACGGCATCGATCAGATCCCACTGCCGGCGGCCCGACGCACCCAGGAGCTGCCACATCGCCGCCATCGCGCGGGCCGTGGGCTCGTCCTTCGTGCCCGTCGAGAGATGCACATAGTGGCCCGGCATCCGCGTGGGCACGGTGATCCAGTAGCGGCGGGAGCCGCGACGACGGTAGACCATGGTCAGCCCGCCCGCTGCATGCGACCGACCTTCCGCTGATCACGCCACGCCGCGAGCTCGTCGGGATCGAATGCGATGCGCGGCCGCGCGTCATCCTTCGTCGCAGACGGATAGAGGATGCAGGGGATCATGCGGCGCGCGACGTAGCGCTCCAGCGTGCGCGGCGAGAGCCCGAGGAAGAGGGCAGCGCGTTTCAAGTCCCAGGCATCCTGCATGACGGCATCCATGGCGATAGCAGCGAGTGAAGCGGTGAGACCGGTACGGCGGAGACAAGCGGACTTCCGAAAGCGGCCGGCAGGTTCTGCCCCTGCACCCTCCACGCTGGTTCCTCACGTCTCTGCGTGATTCAGGAGCATTCGCTCCTGCCCTGCTCGCGTGGCGCTCTGCATGTTGAGCTACGGCCGCGACATCACCAACCGAATAGCGGGAGTGGGGATCGAACCCACTTCTCAGCCGTATGGGGGCTGCGAGATCGCCATGACCTCCCTCCCGCGTCCTGCTGGTTTTGGTCTGCTCGTGGGCAACATGGCCGAAGCACCCGAGCGGCCGGACCAGCAACCGGCCTGCATTCTATCCCGCTTCGCTCCGCTCGGCCCCGGCCTCCTCAATCCGGCCCGATGCCCATCCCTGTTGCCGCTTCACGGCTTCGAGCGCCTCCGCAACGGCCGCATCGATAATGGTGTCAACGATCTCAGCGATCTCCAGCGCGCAATCTCCGTATACGACCGAGCCTGTTGAATCCACCTGGTCGAAATAGTGCTGGAGAAGCTGCCGCGCGTGAGCGGCGCCCTGCTCAGCGAACGCGCTCTTGAACATCGGCATTCCTCGGTTTGCGTGAGGGAATTGGAGCGTCACTCGTCGCCATCGCGTGCACCGGCTCGCGGTGCGGGCCACAGATATGCGGCGTGCCGTCCTGATTGGCGTAGCAGCGCGCGGTTCGCTCCATGACGCGTACGGTTTCGCCGCACCAAGGGCAGTAGATCACCGCGTCCATCATCGCGAGAGCCTCGCTTCCGCGCTGTAGGCGACGAGCGTGAGTTCGCGATTTCGGATCTGCTCCTGAATTTCCGAGAGCGCATTCTTGAGTTGGACGAACCGCACGCGCTTCGCCTCGAGCAGCTCGACGAAGCGCACATGCCGCCCGTCGGCATTTGCCATGCGTTCGAGCGCCGTCTCACTCGGCGCCGGTTCTCCTCGTCCAATCATCGTGTAGAGGATCTCGCGAGAGACGAGCGCCCGGTGCTGCTTTCGCCTGGCGTCCGCCAGCGGAGACTGTCCGCCGTCGAACAACGCAGCCAACGGTGCGAGTTCACGGAGCACGAGCCGGCGCCGATGATGCAGAAGCGCCAGCGATGTGGCGCTCGCCCGTTCCTCGAGCTCGGACCGTGCCAGGGCCTCCATGTATGCCGTCCCATCGCGCTCCAATGCATCGACGTCCTCGTCGAGTTCCGCGAGCACGGTGCTCTCGTCGAGGCCGCCAGCACGGACCTCGTATTCATCGAGCGAGACATCCTGATCGTCCGGCACGGGTGCCGGTGGCTTGGATCTCGGCATGATCAGAACGGGAGCCCGTCGCCGTCGTCAGCCCGTACCCGCTTGGGCTCAGGGCCGAGTCCCTGCGCGCGCCCCTCGAGGAGTTGCACCGTCTGCGCGAGCTGGTGCGGCGTCATGCCGCCCGCCACCTGCAGCCGGATCTGTTCGGCGATCTCGGCGCATGCGGGCTCGGTGAGGAGCTGCTCGATGCGCTCGGCGAGGGTCGCGATCCGATCCGCATCAGGCAGCGCCTCGCCGGACCGCGCGGCGAGCACCTCGGAAATTTGCGCGGCCAGCATCTCATAGCTCGTGGCGCTCTGCCCATTGCGTTGCCGCTTCCGGATCTGCTCCTGGCAATGCTCCCGGTATTTGAGCAGCGCCGCGGTTGCAATGCCACCGAGCGGCATCCCCGCGTCAGGGGCGTTCGGGATGGGAAGCGCGACATCGCCGGCGCTGATTGACGGGACGTCCTCGCCTATTACCCGGCCCCTGGGCGCCACGGTGAGCTTCTGCTGAGCGATGTGCGAGGCTGGCGCTGCGTCGCTTGCATCCTCGACGCGATCGGCCTGCGCCATCTCATCGGTCGTATATACTCCCGAGAGCTCCATTGGGAACGCTTTGCGGAGCGCGAGGGCTTCCGCCACCTTGGCCAGCATGAGGTCGTCCATCTGCGCCCACATGCGGTTGGGTGCGCCCTCCTTGGTCCGCTGCACGTAGCTCGCATAGCGCGCCACTGCGTAGAGCGGCGCCTTGAACCCGTTGCGGAGGACGCCGACTTTGGCCGCCAGCGGCGGCTCGGATTCCAACCAGACTTCGCGCCATTGCCCATCCGCGCCGCACCACCACGGTCCTTCCTGGCCTTCGTAATCGCCGGTGCGCTGCGCGACGAGCCGGAATCCGTCGATCGAGACCTGGACCTGCATGACCTCGCGGCGTTCTTTCGAGTCCCACCGCTTGACGGCGAAGATCTGCCGGGCGAACGGATCGAGCTGCAGCCGGTTCGCCACCTGCACGAAGAGCGCGAGCTCGTCATCGGTGGCGCCCTTGCAAATGGTGCGCTTCAACAGCTCGACCTGGTCACGCCCGAGCGTGAGATGCGCGAGCGCTGTCGGGCGATTGTCACGCACGGCCGGCAGCACTTCCCCGGTCTCCGTGTCCACGCGCTCGCCCGCAATGAGAGCGGTGCTAGTCATCGTATCCTCCAACGGACATCTCGTCCGCGAGCGGCACCGTGGACGCCTCGTGCCGATCGAACGTGGGATTGTGCTCCGCGACCGAGGCCGCGAGGTGCTCCGAGCGGATC
>Ga0207652_10002964_pt1 | contig 14184 bp, 11 predicted proteins | sample KBSC63BmetaG_FD_184334 | JGI IMG/M metagenome (GOLD analysis project Ga0207652, IMG submission 184334) | Corn rhizosphere microbial communities from Kellogg Biological Station, Michigan, USA - KBS C6-3B metaG (SPAdes) (version 2) | ecosystem: Host-associated > Plants > Roots > Rhizosphere ... | reverse complement strand
AAGGGCGCGCTGCGCCACAGGCACTGTCCTCCATTTCACAAGACCATGGACGTACACCCTAGTCGCACCGCCGGCGCCCGCTTGCATCGGGTGGCGGCGGCAAAAATCGAACCGATCCGCGGCGACCGCGCCCGGCCGGCTGGTACCTGCCTCGACTAGGCGCGTCCGGCCCGTCCCTCGCGGTGCTGCGGCACTGCTTTGAGGAGATAGGCCATGAACCTCCTTCGCAATTTTCTGCGCGCGCGCCTGGCAGCCCGTCATGCGCATTCGCACCGCCGCGACGGTCGCCGTCGCGAGTGGAACGTGACCGTGCCCGCGCCGCGGACATTGTCGTGCGATCGTCCCTGATCGCTGCATCGGTGGAGTGTCGGATTGCCGGACGACCTCAAAGTCCTCCAGTCCAGAACGGGCTTCCATGCCCTGATTTTCCACAAAAGCCGCTTCGAGTAGGCAGTTGGGAGGGTTTGCGGCCTCCGCCACGAATACGCGCGTGTCGTGTGGTCGCCGACGCGCGATCCATCCCGATGTAACGCCACGGTCCGCCACCGGTTCCTTGGCTCGCGTCTGCCCACGCCATGGAAACGAGTGATGTCCGGATCTTCATCCCGATCGAACGCCAACGCCGCGGCCGGCAAGGCCCGCGCGGCGCACGCGCGGCCGGTGGTCGCGGATAGCGCGTGGACCGATGACGCCGCATTGCTGGCGTCGCTGGATGCCACGCCGGCCGGTCTCGACGAGGAACAGATCGAGGCGCGCCTCGATCGTGATGGGACCAATGAAGCCGCACACGAAAAGCCGCCGCACTGGGCGTTGCAGCTCGCGCGCACGTTCTGGAACCCGTTCATCGTCGTGCTGGTGGTGTTGGCCGGCGTGCAACTGGTCACCTCGGATGACCTGACCGGCCCGATCATCATCGCGGTGATGGTGCTGATCAGCGTGGTGCTGAGCTTTACCCAGGAATTCCGTTCCTCGCGCGCGGCCGAAAAACTGAAGGCGATGGTACGCAATACCGCGACGGTGACGCGGCGCGCATCCGACGGGCATTCCGAGCGCATCGAAGTGCCGGTGGTCGAACTCGTCGCGGGCGACATCGTGCATCTTTCCGCCGGCGACATGGTGCCCGCCGACCTGCGGCTGCTGGGCGCGAAAGACTTGTTCATTTCGCAGGCGATCCTGACCGGCGAATCGCTGCCGGTGGAAAAGACCGCGCCCGAGCACGCACACCCGCGCGAAGAACGCGCCGAACCGTTGGACTTGCCGACAGTGTGCTACATGGGCACCAACGTGGTCAGCGGCAGCGCCACCGCGGTGGTGGTCGCGACCGGCCCGCGCACGTACCTCGGTTCGCTGGCGCACACGCTCGGCGGCCAGCGTTCGGAAACCAGCTTCGACCGCGGCGTCAAGAGCGTGTCGTGGCTGCTGATCTGGACCATGGCGGTGATGGTGCCGATCGTGTTCCTGATCCAGGGCTTCGGCAAGGGCAACTGGCTCGATGCCTTCCTGTTCGCGATTTCCGTCGCGGTGGGCCTGACCCCGGAAATGCTGCCGCTGATTGTCACCGCCAACCTCGCCAAGGGCGCGCTGGCGATGAGCAAGCGCAAGGTGGTGGTGAAGCAACTCAGCGCGATCCAGAATTTCGGCGCGATGGATGTCCTGTGCACGGACAAGACCGGCACGTTGACGCTGGACCGGATTGTGCTGGAGCGCCACATCGACCTTGACGGCGAAGAATCCGACGATGCGCTGGAGTTCGGCTACCTCAACAGTCATTTCCAGACCGGCCTGAAAAACCTGATGGACAAGGCGGTGCTGGCGCATCGCGACCTCGAGCACTCCATCGCCAGGTGGAAAGTCGTTGACGAGATTCCGTTCGACTTCCAGCGCCGGCGCATGTCGGTCGTGCTCACCGACGGTGGCGGCGAGGATTTGCTGGTGTGCAAGGGCGCGGTCGAGGAGATGCTGTCGATCTGCACCTTCGCCCGTGAAGGCGACCGCGAGATTCCGCTTACCGACGACCGGCGCGAAAGCATCCGCGCGATGACGCATGAATTGAACGAGGACGGCCTGCGCGTGCTGATCGTCGCGGTCAAGCGCCAGCCCGCGGTGCGGCGTGCTTACGGCATCGCGGACGAAGCCGGCCTCACCGCGATCGGCTGTCTCGCGTTCCTCGATCCACCCAAGGACACCGCGCACACTGCGATCGCGGCGCTGCACGGCCACGGCGTGGCGGTGAAGGTGATCACCGGCGATAACGAAGCGGTGACGCGCAAGATCTGCCGCGAAGTTGGACTCGACGTCACGCATTCGGTGCTGGGCCGCGACATCGAGGAACTCGACGACACGGCGCTGGACGACCTGGTCGCGCGCACCACGGTATTCGCGAAGATGTCGCCGCTGCAGAAATCGCGCGTGGTCGAGTCGTTGCAGCGGTGCGGGCACACGGTGGGGTTCCTCGGCGACGGCATCAACGACGCCGCCGCGCTGCGCCGCGCCGACGTCGGCATTTCGGTGGATACCGCGACCGACATCGCCAAGGAATCCGCCGACATCATTCTGCTCGAAAAGAATTTGATGGTGCTGGAAGAAGGCGTGCTGGAAGGGCGCATCACCTTCGGCAACATCATCAAGTACATCAAGATGACGGCCAGTTCCAACTTCGGCAACGTCTTCAGCATGCTGATCGCGAGCATCTTCCTGCCGTTCCTGCCGATGCTTCCGCTGCAAATTCTCGTATTGAACCTGCTGTACGACATCTCGCAGTTGTCGATTCCGTTCGACCGCATGGACGAGGAATACGTGCGCAAGCCGCGCAAGTGGGACGCCAGCGACATCCGCAGGTTCATGGTGTGGATCGGGCCCACCAGCTCGATCTTCGACATCACGACATTCGCGCTGCTGTGGTATTGGTTCGGCGCGAACTCGCCCGCGCATCAGGCGTTCTTCCAATCGGGCTGGTTCGTCGAAAGCCTGCTGACGCAGACGCTGGTGGTGCACATGATCCGAACCCGCAAGATTCCGTTCGTGCAGAGCGCGGCATCCGCGCCGGTGCTGGGACTCACTACCGCAATCATCGCGATCGGGCTTGCGATTCCCTACACGGTGCTCGGGCACAAGCTGGGCATGGTCGAATTGCCGCTGGAATACTTCGGCTGGCTGGCTGCGACCGTCGTCGCGTATTGCGGGCTGACGCAGTTGGTGAAGACGCTCTACATGCGCAGGTTCGGGCGCTGGTTGTAATCACCTCCTTCGGCACGAAGGGGGTCGACGCGAAGCGTCGGGGGGATGTCTGCGCACCGCGAAAGCCACCCCCCTCTCGCGCTGCGCGCGTTCGCTTTGCTCCGCCCTTCCTGCGGAAGGGGGAGGAAGAGCTTTGCTTCGTTGCCGGCCATGTGGCCTACACTTGAGCGGACTGGAGGATACGGCCATGACCACCATCTACGACTTCGAAGCGAACCTGCTCGACGGCACGCCGCAGAAACTCGACGCGTATCGCGGCAAGCTGTTGCTTGTCGTCAATGTCGCGTCGAAGTGCGGGTTCACGCCGCAATACGAAGGACTGGAAGCCTTGTATCACGCGCACAAGGACCAGGGTTTCGAGGTGCTGGGTTTTCCATGCAACCAGTTCGGGCATCAGGAGCCGGGGGACGCCGATGCGATCCGCAATTTCTGCAGCACGAAATACGACGTGACGTTTCCGCTGTTTGCGAAGATCGACGTCAACGGCGCGAACACGCACCCGCTGTACAAGTTCCTCAAGCACGCCGCGCCGGGCGTGTTGGGCTCGGAAGCGATCAAGTGGAACTTCACCAAGTTCCTGATCGACCGCGACGGCAACGTGGTGCGGCGTTATGCATCCGCCGATACGCCGGAGAAGCTCGGGAAGGATCTTGCGTCTTTGTTGTAGAGCAGGCCCGTCGACGAAATGGGGCGCAGTGAAAGCAGGTTGGGCTGAGCAACGCGAAGCCCAACCTACGCGCTATGCGTCGGCGGATGCACCGGAGAAGATCGAGAAAGACGTCGTGGCGATGTTGTAGGAGCGCGCCGTGCGCGCGACAAGGCGTTTGCGCGTGGACCGATCGCGGCCATGGGCCGCTCCTACAATGCCGTGTGTGGTTGGGCTTTCCTTGCCAGCAACGCGCGCAGTTCGTTTTTATCGGCGTCGTCCAGGCCACCTTCGGATTGCTTGCGGATCAACGCGTCGAGCCGCTGCTGCGTGGTCTGTTCGGCAAGCTTGCGTATCGCATCGGTGAATTCCGCACGCAACGCTTCCGGTTCACCCGGAAATTCGGTCAGCGCGAGTTTCTGCAAAGCCATGGATTCGTCACGTGTCGCGAAGTGTTCCAGCAGCAGCGCGGTGTTGATGCCGGGCCGTTCCTGCAGGAAGTCCAGCAATTCGATCAGCAGCGGAATGCCCGGTTTGTCCAGTCCCGCAAATGCGTGAGGAAGGGTGACTTCCTGCGCCAGCGCAGGGTCGGCCAGCAGCATCGCGATCGCGCTGCGCACCAGCGTGCGTTTCGGCGCGCCGGTGGGTGAGCTGGCCTGGCGTGCGTGGGCTGCATTCGCGGCGGGCGCCGCCCGCACGCCGGTGCGTTTTTCCAGTTCCGCGAACATCAGGTCGCGGAAGGCGCCGTCGGGCAACTTCGCGAGCAACGGTTTCGCGTGTTCGGCCAGGCGCGCGCGGCCATCCAGCGTCGCCACGTTCACGTCGTGCGAGAGGTATGCGTAGAAATATTCCGACAGCGGCGTTGCGTTTTTCAATCGCGTCTCGAAGCCGTCCTGGCCTTCCTTGCGCACCAGGGAATCCGGGTCCTCGCCATCCGGCAAGAACAAAAAGAATGCCTGGCGCCCGTCGCGCATTCTTGGCAGCACCGATTCCAGCGCGCGCCATGCCGCGCTGCGGCCGGCGCGGTCGCCGTCGAAACAGAAGAACACGTCCGGCGCGGCACGGAACAACAACTCAGCGTGTTCGTTGGTGGTCGCGGTGCCGAGCGTGGCCACGGCTTGCGTGACGCCAGCCTGATGCAGCGACACCACGTCCATGTAGCCCTCGACCACGATCAGCCGTTCCAATTTGGTGTTGGCCTGGCGCACCTGCCACAGCGCGAACAGTTCGCGGCCCTTGTGGAACAGCGGCGTCTCGGGTGAGTTGAGGTATTTCGGGCCGTCACCGCGGGGAGAAGTCGCGGCAGGGATGCCCGGCTCTTGATCTTCGCGCGCAGGACGCGCGTTGGAAGAAATGATCCGGCCGCCGAACGCGATCACGCGTCCGCGCCGGTCCATGATCGGGAACATCAGGCGCTCGCGGAAGCGGTCGTATTGCTTGCCCTTGTCGCCGGTCGCAAGCATGCCGGCTTGTTCCAGCATCTTTACGCGGGGTTCGGAAGTTCCCAGCGCACGTTTCACCGCATCCCAGCCGCCCGGCGCCCAGCCGATCCGGAAGCGCTCGATGATTGCCGCGTCCAGCCCGCGCTTCCTGCAGTACGCCTTCGCAGCCGCGTTTTCCGGCAACGCGCGCTGGTAGAACGTCGCCGCCGCGTCCAGCAACGCATACAGATCGGTGTGGTCCTCGCGCGGGCGCGCCGAGCCGCCTTCGTGCGGCACCGTCAGCCCGACCGATTGCGCCAGTTCCTCGACCGCGTCGGGAAATTCGAGGTGTTCGTACTCCATCAAAAAGCGCACCGCGCTGCCGTGCACGCCGCAGCCGAAGCAGTGGTAGAACTGCTTGGCCGGGCTGACGTAGAACGACGGCGTGCGCTCGTCGTGGAACGGGCAACACGCCGTCCACTCGCGCCCGGCGCGCTTCAGCGGCACGCGCGGCTGCACCACGTCGACGATGTCGACGCGGGCCAGCAGTTCATCGATGAAGCGTTCGGGAATCAGGCCGGGCATGACGCGCTAGGATGCCACGCGCAGGCAGTGAGGGCAGCAAAGCGTCAGGAAAGGTGGCGGGCGCACACTGGAGGTATGTGTTTCCAGCGTCTCCCGCCCGTGATCCGTTTCCGGCTTGCTTCGGCCGGTACACTGCCGCAATCCATGTCCGCACGCCTGCCCATCCGCCCGAGCTTCCTGCGCGCGCTTGCCGCGACAGCGTTGTGCGCGGCACTGGGCGGCTGCGTGGGCGTCGAGGTGCCGAAATTGCCGTCGGGCGATTTGCCCGCGCAGTGGCACAACGCGTCGCCGCAGCTTGGTGCGAAGCCGGACCTGACGGGTTGGTGGAAGCATTTCGGCGATCCGCAATTGGACGCGCTGGTCGACGAAGCGTTGCACGACAATCTCGACGTGCAGCAGGCGGCGCTGAAGTTGCGCGCGGCGCGTGCGCTGGAGCGCGAGGCGGGTGCGCGGTTCAAACCCCAGCTCGCCTTCGAGACCATCGAGCAGCCGAATCCGCAGAATACCGCGAGCTACTTCCAGGCGGGGTTCGACGCGACCTGGGAGTTCGGCTTGTTCGGCCGCAGCGGCGCCAACGGGCATCTCGCAGCGGCCAACACCGGCGCGGCGGAAGCGGATTTGCAATCGGCGCGCGTCTCGCTGGTCGCGGAAGTGGTGCGCGAATACCTGCAATTGCGTGCGGCGCAGCGCAGCGAAGCGCTGCTTGGTGCGGCGGCGCAGGCGGCGCAGAAAAAGGTTGCGTTGTTGCACGTGCAGGAGCGCTTGCAGTTGGCATCGAAACTGGAAGTGGAGCAGGCTGTGGCGGTGGCGGCGAAGGCCGAAGCACAGGCGGCAGAGCCGCGCGCGGCCATCGTGCAGCACGCGCAGGCACTCGCGTTGTTGCTGGGCATGGGCGAACCCGATCCCGCATGGCTGGAGCCACAACCCTTGCCGGAATTGGCAGTCGGCAGTGTCGATTCGGTTCCGGCCGATTTGCTGCGCACGCGTCCGGAGATCCGCTACGCCGAAACCCAGGTGCTGAAGGCTGCGGGCGAGCTCGGCATCGCCAAGGCCGACCTGTATCCGCGCCTCGCGCTGGGCAGTTCGCTGACCTTCGCGGCGCTGGTCAAAGGGCACACCCGGCTTGGCGATCTCAACAACACTTTCGCGATCGGACCGATCATCAACATCCCGTTGTTTGACTGGGGCGAACGCCGCGCGGTGCGCGACGCGCGCGAGGATGAGTTGCAAGCGGCGGTGCTCGCCTACCGGCAGGCGGTGCTGCAGGGCGCGGCGGAAGTCGAAACCGACCTCGCGGCGCTGCACGCATCGGGCGAGCGCGTACACGGCGCGGCGGCCGCGGCGACCGCTTCCCGAAACAGCTTGTCGCTCAGCGAAAAATTGCAGGGGCTGGGCCAAGCCGATGGCCTGCAACTGGCGGATGCGAAACTCGCGCTCACCGAATCCGAGCTCGATCGCGAGCAGGCGCGGCTGGCGCACGGTCTTGCCTATGTCGCGTTGTACAAGGCACTGGGCGGCGCGCCGTTGCCGGACGTCGAGACCGGTTGTCCGGCCCCCTTGAGTCAAGGGGGCGATTCGACGCGGAACTCGGCGAATGGGGGTTGTGGCGAATGATCCCGCTCGCGCGCAAAACCCTGATCCACGAATGGCGCCGCTTCCTGCCGGCGATGCTGGCGGTGGCGTTCTCGGGGTTACTGCTTTTGATGCAGGCCGCGCTGGTGTTCGGCATCTTCGGTTCCACCGCGGTGTACATCACCGCCTCCGACGCCGATTTGTGGGTGGGTTACCCCGGCACGCAAAGTATCGAGTTGGGCCGGCCGATCGGTCCGGCTGCACGCACCGCGCTGTTGATGGATCCAGGCGTCGCACGTGTGGAACCGTTCGCGTGGGTGGACGGCGACTGGCGCGGTCCGGCCGGCACCGGCGGGGTGTCGGTGTTCGTGTCGGGCATCAGCACCGAACCCGGCGGCATGATTTTTTCCGATGTGCTGACCTCAGAGCAACGCGCTTCGCTGAAGGAGCCGTTCGCGGTGATCGTCGATCGCGCCGACCTGTCGAAGCTCGGCGTGCCGATCGGCGGTCAGGCGCTGATCAACGGTGATTTGGTGCGCATTGTCGGCGTGGCCAACGGCATTCGCGCACTGGGCGGCGTGAACGTGCTCGCGTCACTGGATACCGCGCGCGCGCTGGACAACGACACCGGTGGTACGGAAGTTGCCTATTACGTCGCGAAGCTGAAACCCGGCGCGGATGCCGACGCGGTCGCCGCGCGCGTCGATGCCTCCGCGCACGGTTACGCCGCGTGGACCGCGTCGAGTTTCGCCCGGCGCGCGGTGTTCTACTGGATGTTCCAGACCGGCGCCGGCCTCGGCGTGATTTTCCTCGCGGTAGTGGTGTTCATCGTCGGCGCGATCATCACAAGCCAGACCTTGATGGGTGCGATCGCGGGTTCCGTGCGTGAGTACGCGACGCTGCACGCGCTGGGCGTAAGTCTTGGATCGTTGCGACGCGTGGTGCTGGAACAGGCGGCGTGGATCGGCGTGTGCGGATTGATCGCGGGTGTGCTGCTGAGCCTGGGCTTGATCGGTTTGGCGAAACTGGAAGACGTGCCGGTGGAATTGAACCTGCCGGCATGGATCGCCTGCGCGGCGCTGGTGATGGGCATCGCGTTGGTCTCCGGCGCTGCTGCGGTGCGCGCCTTGCGCAGTGCCGATCCGGCGTTGCTGCTCAGATGAGCGTGTTGGTCGCCAGCGATCTTTGCATGGGTTACACCAGCGGCAAGCTGCGCACGGAAGTCCTGCGCGGCCTGTCGCTGAGCGTCGATGCGGGACAGTTGACCCTGATCGCGGGGCCGTCGGGTTGCGGCAAGAGCACGCTGCTGTCGATCCTGTCCGGCCTGCAGCAACCGGACTCGGGCAGCGTGATCGCATTGGGCGAGGATTTGTTTCGCGGCGACCGCCATGCGCGCGATCGCTTCCGGCTTCAGCACACCGGCTTCGTATTCCAGGGCTTCAACCTGTTCCCCGCGCTCACCGCGCTGGAGCAAGTGATGCTGCCGCTCGGCTACATGGGTGTGGACGATCAGGCTGCGAAAGCGCGCGGCCGCGCGACGCTGGATGAAGTGGGATTGTCCGACCGCATGCACCTGTTGCCGGCGGAACTTTCCGGCGGTGAGAAGCAACGCGTCGCGATCGCGCGCGCGCTGGTCAAGCAACCCGAACTTTTTTTCGCCGACGAACCCACCAGCGCGCTGGACGCCGCGAACGGCCAGGTGGTGATCGACACGCTGCGCCGCATCGCCCACGAACACGCCACCACGGTGCTGTGCGTCAGCCACGATCCGCGCCTGGTCACGCGCGCCGACCGCGTGTTGCAAATGGAAGATGGCAAGATACTGGATGATCGGCGCGTGCCGCACGGCGACACCGCGCCCGAACGGGAGAAGGCATCGTGAAATCGCATCGCTGCATCGGCACCGCGTTCGCCATGTTGGCACTGGCCCTCGGCGGGTGTTCGGACGGTTCGCACGCCGTGCCTGACAGTACGCAAGCGTCGCAATGGCTGGCGGTGGCGCGCGGCAAGGTTGGCGTCGAAGGCGGCATGGTGCTGGTGGCGGCACGCACCGACGGCGTGGTCGAATCGGTGGCGGCAAAGCCGGGCGATGCGGTGCCGGCGCACGAAGTATTGGCCACGCTGGACCCGCGCGCAGCGAAGATCGCACAGGCGACCGCGCAGGCGGGCGTCGCGCAGGCCCGGGCGCAACTGTCCGGATTGCAGGTGACGCTGAAGCGGGCCGAACAGCGCGCGCCGCGGATCACCGCCGCCGCAAAGGCCGGTGCCGCAACCGGCGAAGCGGCCGAGCAGGCGCGTGACGCGGTGGCCGGGTTGAAAGCCAAACAAGCGGCCGCGCAGGCGGAATTGGATGCCGCGCAACAGAAGCTCGCGGCAGCGAAGCTCGATCTCGATTCCACCAGCTTGCGCGCGCCGGTGGCGGGCAGCGTGGTCGCGCGGCACGTCGCGGTCGGTCAATCCGTGTCCGCGGCGTCGGGCCAGCCGCTGTTCGAACTGCTCCCGAACCGCCCGCACATCGTGCAGGCGCAGATCGACGTCGACGCCGCCGGCGCGATCCACGCCGGCATGCACGCCGAAGTGGTGCGCGATTCGGGTTCCGGGCCGGTGTACGACGCCACGGTGACGTGGGTCGGCCAGGTGCTGCAGCCGGCCGGCCTGACCCAGGACCCGCTGGAACGCGCGCTCGCCAACGACGTCGATTGCACACTGGAGTTGGAGCCGCCCAAACAAGGCGAGGCGCCGCTGCGGATCGGACAGCGCGTGCTGGTTCGTTTTCCAAGGGAGCGCCCGTAACAGATGCGTAGGTTGGGCTGACGCCGGCTCCATCGGCGGAAGCCCAACATCGTGCCAATGTTGGGCTTCCCCGGAGCAAGCTCCGGGTTCAGCCCAACCTACGGACTAAGCCCAACCTACGCAGCAGGCGAAACCGCCTTCGTGACATCGTTACGCCCAAACCGTATGGAGCATGAACGTCGGATGGCCGGTAATGCGGCGATCAGGGACGATCGCAAGAGAAAGCATTCGGAAAGCCTCCGGCGCTAGAATTGTCGCCAGTTTGCGGCACGCCGCTTTCCGGGAATTCCCCGTGATCCGATGGAACATCCTGTGCGACTTCGATGGCACCATCGCCGTCGAGGATGTCACCGACTCGCTGCTCGACCGCTTCGCGTCGCCCGAATGGCAGGTGCTGGAGCGCGACTGGCGCGCCGGCAAGATCGGTTCGGCCGAGTGCATGGCCGGCCAGGTCGCCTTGCTGGACGCCACGCGCGATGAAATCGATGAGCACCTGGCAGCGTTGCGCATCGACCCGGCGTTCCTGCAATTCGTGGAATCGGCATTGAGTGCGGGCGCCACGCTGCGGGTGGTCAGCGACGGCCTCGATTACGCGATCCGGGCGATCCTGGCGCGCTATCAACTGGACGATCTGCCCGTTCTTGCCAACCGGCTGGTGCAAACCGCTCCGCGCAAGTGGAAACTGGAAACACCATTCTCCGACCCGCATTGCCGGATCGGCAGCGGCCACTGCAAATGCGCCAGCGCGGTGCGCGAGCACAATCGACACCATCGCGTGCTGCTGATCGGCGACGGCGCCTCGGATTTCTGCGCCGCGGGTGAAGCCGATTACGTGTTCGCCAAGCATCGCCTGATCGAACACTGCCGTCATGCGGCGATTCCGCATACCTCGATCGTCGGCTTCGCCGACGCGATCGGGCTGCTGCCCGCGCTGATGGCGGGCAAGCTGTACACGCCACGGCGCGTGCTCGCGCCCGTGTCTGTTCCCTGAAATCCCGCAGGTCAAACCATGAATTCCGCAAACGCCGCCACGGCTTCTGCCGCCGCCCAGCTTGCCGACGGGCTCGACACCGCGGGCAGCGGGAAGTTGTTCGACATTGCGTGCCGTTCGATTCCGGGTGGCGTCAACAGTACCGCGCGCGCGACGTGGTCGGGCTGGAACCCGTATCCCTTGTTCGTGCAGGGCGGCACCGGTTCGCGGCTCACCGACGTCGATGGCAACGAATACATCGATTACCTGCTGGGCCTCGGCCCGATGCTGCTCGGTCACCGGCCGCCGCGCGTCACCCAGGCGGTGGTGGATTTCATCCAGCAGCGCGGCACCGTGTTCGCGTTGCCGACCGCCGACGAAGCGAAGCTGGCCGACAAGATCATCGCGGCGGTGCCGAGCGTCGAACAGGTGCGCCTGTGCAACACCGGCACCGAGGCCGTGCTGTACGCGACGCGCCTCGCGCGCGCTTTCACGAAGCGGCCCAAGCTGATCCGCTTCGAGGGCATGTACCACGGCTTCTCCGATCAGGTGTACTGGAGCAAGCACCCGGACATCGCCAAGGCCGGTCCCGACGCGCATCCGCTGCCGGTGCCGCAGGGGCCCGGTCTGCCGCACGGGTTGGACGAGAACCTCATCATCCTGCCGTGGAACGATGCCGACGCACTGGCCGACGCGATCGAGCGCGAAGGCGACCAGATTGCCGCAGTCATCACCGAGCCCGTGATGTGCAACACCGGCTGCATCCTGCCCAAACCCGGTTATCTCGAAGCGATGCGCGAGTTCACCACGCGCCACGGCATCGTGTTGCTGTTCGACGAGGTCATCACCGGTTTCCGGTTGGGCCTCGGCGGTGCGCAAGCGCGGCTGGGCATCACGCCGGATTTGTCGGTGTTCGCCAAGGGTCTCGGCGGCGGTTTTCCCGTTGCGGCCTGCGGCGGCCGCGCCGACATCATGGCGCTGGTCGCGAACGGCAAGGTTTCGATGGCGGGCACTTACGCCGCCAACGGCATCGCGATCGCGGCGGCCAACGCGGCGCTGGACGAACTGGCGACGCCCGGATTGTTCGCGAAACTGGACGCGGTCTCCGACGAGCTGCGTGCCGGCCTCGCCGAGGTCCTCGCCGGTGCGGGCCTGCCCGCGTACGTCGTCGGTGTGGGGCCGTTGATGCAGGTGTGGTTCGCGCGCAAGGAAATCCACAACTACCGCGATGCCGAACGCCACGCCGACCAGAAGCTGTTCGATCGTTGGTGGCGGGGCATGCTCGGCAAGGGTGTACTGTTCCATCCGGGCGCCTACGAAAACCTGTTTGTCTCGACCGCGCACACGCGCGCGGACATCGCGCAGACGCTGGCGGCGGCGAAAGAAGTTGCGGCGGAACTCGCGCGCAGCGTCTGAGCCGCTCGCACTTGGTGATACACCCGATCGGGGCGATTTCGCCTCGCAAGTGACGGTACTGGGTTCGTACCCCGTCGCGGTGACTTGAAACCCGCGTGCAATCCCGCGGTCACAGTTGCATAGCCCAAGACGAGGACGCGCCATGCGTCGCATTTTCCCGTGGCTGATCGCGCTGGCCGCATTGGCGCCGTGGTCGATTCCGGCGCACGCCGGCGCCTACGCGGACACGTTGGCGCAATGCCTGATCCACGCGACCACGCCGGCCGACCAGAAAGTCGTCGCGCGCTGGGGCTTCGCCACCATGGCGCTGGATCCGGATGTCGCATCGTTGGCTGCGATTTCTCCTGCACAGCGCGAAGCGATCAACCGCGAGGCGGGCGCGGTGGTGACGAATCTGCTCGCCGGGGCATGCAGCCAGCCGGTGCAGCAGGCGCTGATGTTCGAGGGCGTTCAAGGCGCGCGGGTCGCGTTCGAGGCATGGGCGCGCTGGGCGATCACGGGCATCGCCGAGGAACCGCACGTGATGCAGGGCGCCGGCGCACTGCTGCAATACATCGACATCGGCAAATTGATGCCGTTGGTGCCGTTGCAGGGGCTGACGCCGAATGGTGGTGGCGACACGCGCTGAGGGCCGGTACGCCGGCATCCCGTCATTCGAGGCCGGCATCGTTGGCTGCATCGTCGATAACGGATTTCCAATCCGCGCACGACTAGGCTGGGCGCTTCCAGGCATTGCACGAGGCTCGCCGTGTCCCTTCACGAAAGCATCCTCGAAACCATCGGCGACACGCCGATCGTCAAGCTGCACCGCATCGCGCCTGCGCATGCCACGCTTTACGCGAAGGTGGAGTCGTTCAATCCCGGCGGCTCGGTCAAGGACCGCCTGGCGATCGCGGTGATCCTGGATGCCGAACAGAGCGGTGCCCTGAAACCCGGCCAGACCGTGGTCGAGGCGACTTCCGGCAACACCGGCGTGGCACTGGCAATGGTGTGCGCGGCGCGCGGCTATCCGTTCGTGGCGGTGATGACCGATTCATTCTCGATCGAACGCCGCAAGCTGATGCGCGCATACGGCGCGAAGGTGATCCTCACACCGGCGGCCGCGCGCAGCGGTGGCATGGTGCGCAAGGCCGAGGAGCTTGCGAAGCAGCATGGCTGGTTCCTGACCCGCCAGTTCGAGAACGAAGCCAACCCGGCCTGGCATCGCAATACCACTGGGCCGGAAATCCTGCGCGACTTCGCGGGACAACGGCTGGATTATTTTGTCAGCGGCTGGGGCACCGGCGGTACGCTCACCGGCGCGGGCGAGATGCTGAAACTCGCGCGGCCGAACCTGAAAGTGATCGCCACCGAACCGGCCAACGCATCCATGCTTGCTGGCGGTGAATGGCATCCGCACAAGATCCAGGGCTGGACACCGGATTTCCTGCCGAAGGTGCTGAGCCGCACCATCGCCGACGAAATCATCCCGATCGACGAAGTGCTGGCGCGCGATACCGCGCGGCGGCTCGCGCAGGAAGAAGGCATCTTCTGCGGCATCTCAT
>Ga0207652_10002961_pt1 | contig 14199 bp, 11 predicted proteins | sample KBSC63BmetaG_FD_184334 | JGI IMG/M metagenome (GOLD analysis project Ga0207652, IMG submission 184334) | Corn rhizosphere microbial communities from Kellogg Biological Station, Michigan, USA - KBS C6-3B metaG (SPAdes) (version 2) | ecosystem: Host-associated > Plants > Roots > Rhizosphere ... | reverse complement strand
CGCCTGCGCGTCGTCCAGCGTGCACGCAGCGCCGGCAGCGAAGGTCGCGGCCGACCACCTCGCCGACCTGACGCTCGAGCAGCTCGCCGACGTCGAGGTCACCTCGGTGACCGGCAGGCCCGAGCGCGCCAACGACGCGGCCGCGTCGATCTACGTCATCACCGGCGAGGACATCCGCCGCTCGGCGGCGACGAGCCTGCCCGAAGCGCTCCGCCTCGCGCCCAACCTGCAGGTGGCGCGCCTCAACGCCGGCCAGTACGCGATCACCGCGCGCGGCTTCAACAACGCGATCGGCAACAAGCTGCTGGTGCTGGTGGACGGGCGCACGGTCTACTCGCCGCTCTTTTCCGGCGTCTTCTGGGACGCGGTCGACGTGCGGCTGCAGGACATCGAGCGGATCGAGGTCATCAGCGGCGCCGGCGGCACGCTCTGGGGCGCGAACGCGGTCAACGGCGTGATCAACGTCATCACGAGCGCGGCGCGCGAGCGCAAGGGCGTCCGGGCGAGCGCGCGCGCCGGGCAGGACGGTTCGGAGGTGAGCGCCGAGATCGGCGTGCCGGTCGGCAGCGCCGGCCACGTGCGTGCGTACGCGCTCAACGTCCACCGCGACAACACCGAGCGCGCCGATGGGGTCGAGCGGCCGGATGCGTCGACCAAGACGCAGGTCGGCTTCCGCTCCGACTGGTCGCTCGCCGGCGGCGGCCTCACGGTGCAGGGCGACGCGTACGAAGCGGGCGAGTCGACGAGCAGCAATCTCGCGCCGCGCCTGTCGGGCACGAACCTGCTCGGTCGCTGGGAGCGCCGCATGGAGGACGGCTCGAGCTGGCAGCTGCAGGCGTACTGGGACGTCTCGCGACGCGACGACGACGTGCTGTTCCACGACCGCACGCGCACGTTCGATGTCCAGCTCAACCACAGCGTGCCGCTCGCGCCGGCGCACAAGCTGATCTGGGGTGCCGGCCACCGCAGCTCGCGCAGCGAGGCGAACCCGACGCTCGTGCTGTTCGTCCCCGAGACGCGCTCGCTTTCGTGGACCAACGTGTTCGCGCAGGACGAGATCCGCGTCAGCGAGCCCTTGCGCGTCACGATCGGCGCCAAGCTCGAGAGCAACGTCTACACCGGGCTCGAGGTGCTGCCGACGCTGCGCGCCGCGTACAAGCTCGGCGAGACGCGAACGCTCTGGGCTTCGGCGTCGCGTGCGGTGCGCGCGCCGGCGCGCATCGATCGCGAGCTCTTCCTGCCGACGACGCCGCCCTTCTCCATCCAGGGCGGCCCGGAGTTCGAGTCGGAGATCGCCAACGTCTACGAGCTCGGCTACCGCGCGCAGCCGAGCAGCGCGACGAGTTATTCGGTCACCGTGTTCCACCACGACTACCGCCGGCTGCGCGGCGGCACGCTCGCGCCGACCTTCGTCGAGAACCGGATCGCCGGCGTCGTCGAGGGGCTGGAGGCCTGGGCGAGTCACGAGCTGACGAGCTTCTGGCGCCTGAGCGGCGGCTGGCTCGAGCTGCGCAAGTCGCTGCGCGCCGCGCCCGGCACGTCGCCGAACTCGATCAACGATCTGGGCAACGATCCGACGCGCCAGTGGAAGCTCCGCTCGTCGATGAACCTGCCCGGGCGCGTCCAGCTCGACGTCGCCGTGCGACACATCGGCGCGCTGCCTGCGCCCGCGGTCGCCGCGTACACCGCGACCGACCTGCGCCTCGCCTGGCAGGCGTCGCGCCAGCTGACGCTCAGCCTGCTGGTGCAGAACCTGTTCGACCCGGCGCACGTCGAGTTCAACGCCGTCAACGTCGCCAGCCAGATCCCGCGCAGCGCCTTTCTCGCCGTCGACCTCCGCTTCGACTGACGGCGCACGCGGCGCCGGCCCGTGTCAGCCGAACAGCACGCGCGCGCGTTCGCTCGCGCCCTTCCTGACGCGCCCGGCGATCGCGAGCGCGACCGGCGTCGCCAGCATGCGCTCGAACACCGCGCGCACCTCGCCCGCCGAGACCGCGTCGACGCGCGCGAGCGTTTCGGCGCGCGAGCGCACGCGGCCGTGGACGAACAGCTCGAGCGCCGCATCCTCGAGCCGCCGCACCGGCCGCTCCTCGTCGCGCAGCGTGCGCACGGCGATCTGCCGGCGGGCACGCTCGAGATGCTCGGCCGCGATGGCGTCGGCGTGCACGCCGAGCAGCCGCCGCACCTCGACCAGGAACTCGTCGAGCTGCGCCGGCGACGTCGACGCCTCGACGACGAACTGCCCCGAAAGCTCGTGCACCTCGGCAGCGCACGACGCGTAGTAGACGAGCCCGCGCCGCTCGCGGATCTCGTCCATCAGCGGCGAGCTCATGCCTTCGCCGAACAGGGCCGCGGCGACGACCGCCGGGTGATGGTCCTCGCGCAGCGTCGCGATCGGATAGCCGAGCACGACGTGCGTCTGGCTGTAGCCGGGCTGCGCGCGCGAGGCGACGCCGCCGACGTACGCCGGCGCCTCGACGCGGTTCTCGGCGCCCGGTGCGAGCGTCGCGAACGCCGTCTCGGCGGCGGCGACGAAGCGGTCGAGATCGAAGCGACCCGCGACGCCGACGACGACGTTGGCGCCGGTGTACTGCCGCTCGACGTAGTCGAGCAGGTCGGCGCGGCCGATGTTGCGGATCGTCTGGCGGCTGCCGATCACCGGCTGCGCGATCGCGTGGCTGCCGAACGAGAGCCGGTCGAACAGCTTGTCGGCGGTCGAGAGCACGTCTTCCTCGTCCTCGGTCAGCTCGTGCAGGATCACCTGGCGCTCGCGCTCGAGCTCGGCGTCGGGAAAGGTGCTGCTCCTGACGATGTCGCCGAGCATCGCGACGAAGCGCGGCGCATCGGCCGCCAGGCCGCGCATGTGGTACGCGGTGTGGTCCTTGTCGGTGTGCGCGTTGACGTCGGCGCCGAGCCGCTCGGCGTCCCAGTTGATCTCCTGGCACGTGCGCGTTCGCGTGCCCTTGAACGCCATGTGCTCGACGAAGTGGCTGATGCCGTTCAGGCGCCGGCTCTCGTGGCTGCTGCCGGTGCGAACGAACACGCTGACGTTGACGCTTTGCAGGTGCGGCAGCGCGATCGCCAGCAGGCGCACGCCGTTGCCGAGGCGGACGACGGTCGTGTCGCGGTCTTCGAGCGCGACGCTCACTGCTCGGCCTTGGCCATGGCCGGCGCGAGCAGGAGCGAGAGCGCGTGCAGGTCGAGCGGCTTGACGAGGTGGTGGTCGAAGCCGGCATCGGCGGTCTTTCGGCGGTCGTCGTCGCGGCCCCACCCCGAGAGCGCGATCAGCAGCATGTCGCGCCCCCACTCCTCGCGGCGCAGACGCCGGACGACGTCGTCGCCGTTCAGGCGCGGCATGCCGATGTCGAGGATCGCGACCGGCGGCCGCAGCGCGGCGGCGACGCGCAGCGCTTCCGCGCCGTCGTAGACGACCGTCGTCTCGAAGCCGAGCATCTCGAGCATCATCGACATGCTGTCGGCGCTGTCCCGGTTGTCGTCGGCGATGAGCACGCGCGTGCCGTTGCCGAACGCGTCGGCGGCAGCGGCGCCGGCACCGCGCGCGAGCGGCGAGGCGACGTCGATCGCCGGCAGCCGCACCTCGAAGCGGCTGCCCTGCCCCTGCCCGGCGCTCGCCACGGCGACGCTGCCGCCGTGCATCTCGACCAGCCGCTTGACGAGCGCCAGGCCGATGCCGAGGCCGCCCCGCGCGAGCGCGGACGCGCGGTCGACCTGCGCGAACATCTCGAACACGTCGGGCAGGCGCTCGGCCGGAATGCCGATGCCGGTGTCGCTCACGCGCACGATTGCCTCGGCGCCGTCGAGCGCGGTCGAGATCGCGATCCGGCCGCCCGCCGGCGTGTACTTGGCGGCGTTGTTGAGCAGGTTGGAGACGACCTGCGTCAGCCGCGTCATGTCGCCATCCACGACGAGCCCCGGCACGGGCCCGGGCTCGATCACGAGCTCGTGGCGGCTGGCGTCGATGAGCGGCCGGCTCGTCTCGACGGCGTTGCGCAGCACCGCCTGCAGCTCGATCCGCTCGCGACGGAGCTCGAGCTTTCCCTGCGAGATGCGGCTGACGTCGAGCAGGTCGTCGACGAGATGGACGAGCTGGCGCAGCTGCCGCTCGATCACGTCGCGCGCCGCGACCTGTGTCGCGGGGTCTTCCGACAGCCGCATGATCTCGACCGCGTTGCCGATCGGCGCGAGCGGGTTGCGCAGCTCGTGCGCGAGGGTGGCGAGGAAGACGTCCTTGCGCCGGTCGGCCTCGCGCAACGCCTCCGCGGCGGCGCGCCGCTCGCGATCGGCGACGTGGCGTTCGGTCACGTCGCTGGCGATCGACAGGACCGAGCCGATGCCGCCTTCGAGCCCGCTTTCCGGGATCAGCCGCGCTTCGAAATGCCTTGCCTGGCCGTCGGGCGCCGCGAACGAGAAGCTTGTCTGGACGAGCTGCCCGGTCTCGAACACGCGCCGCAGCAGCGCGTCCCACTCGGCGCAGAACTCGGTCGGCATCCCGCACTCGGCGTGCGTCTTGCCGACGAAGGCGGCGGCCGGGACGCCCGTGTACGTCTCGATCAGCGGGCTGACGTAGATGTGGCGCAACGCGCGGTCGAAGCGCGCGAAGATGAACGGCGAGTTCTCCACCAGCGTCGAGAACTCGTGCTGGCTGCGCGCCAGCTCGCGCATCGCCTGCTGCAGCGCGGCGGCGGCGTGATAGCGCTCGCTGACGTCGCGGCTGACGATCAGGCGCCCGGTCGCCGCGCCGCTCGAGTCGCGCAACGCGACCACGGTCGACTCGACGTGCAGCGCGACGCCGTCGGCGCGCACGTGCAGGCTCTCGCCACGCCACGAGCCGTTCTCGCGCAGCTCGCCCTCGGCGCGCAGCCGGTCTTCCTCCCCGTACCAGCGCACGCCATAGAGCTGCTCGAGCGGATGGCCGAGCGCCGCGGAGGCCGTCGTCGCGTACTGGTGCTCGGCGGCGGCGTTCAGGTAGATGAGCCGGCCGCCGAGGTCGACCGCGACGACCGCATCCTTCATCTGCGCGAGCACGTCGCTGCGCAGCCGGTTCGACGCGGCGTTCGCGCTGTCGAGCGTGTAGACCGCATCGTCGACGACCAGCGCGTCGACCTCGCCGGCGCGGATGGCCTGCAGCGTCTGCTCGGCCTCTTCGAGCCGCACGCGCAGCGACGCCAGCTCCCGCGCTGCGTCGGAATCGGATCGAAGGTCCGACATCTGGGAGTCCGTTGCCGCCGCGGCTAACTCGCGGCAGTGGCGACGTCGAGCCCGCGCAGGATCCTCGCGCTGTTCGACATGTCGCCGATGAACTTGCGCTCCGGCAGCGGCAGCTCGCGGACGAGCGTCGGCGCGGCGATGATCTGGTGGCGCGAAGCGAGCGCAGGCGATTGCGACAGGTCGACGACGGTGAGCTCGTAGCGGCCGGGCAGGTTCGCCTCGCAGAGCTGTCGCACGTTGACGATCGCCTGCGCCGAGCGCGGCGTCGGGCCGCTGATGTAGAGGCGCAGGACCACGCGCTCCGCGGCGCCGGTGTCCGCCGCGTCGGCAAAGGCCTCGGTCATCTCGCGACCGCCTTCACGTCGAGCCCGACCAGCACGCGCTCCTCGTTGGAGAGGTCGCCGATGATCTTGCGGATCGGCTCGGGGAACTTGCGCACGAGCGTCGGCACGGCGAGGATCTGGTCGCCGGCGGCGAGCTTGGGATTGACGAGCAGATCGATGACCTCGATCTCGTAGCGGCCGGCGAGATGCGTCTCGCACAAGCGGCGCAGGTTGGCGAGCGCGGCGACCGATTTCGCCGTCGCGCCGGCGACGTAGAGGCGCAGCTGCCATTCCGGGCGTTGCGCCTGCGCCGGCTGTTCGGGCTCGCTCACGACGCGGCCCTTCATCGATTCCTGCCGGCGCCGAGCGCGCCCGGCGCCGCCGCGCGCGCGCTCTGCGCGCCGGCGCGCGCGCGGCCCGTCAGCGCCCGGCCGCCTTCGACGTACACGTCGACGAGATCGATGCCGCGCTCGGAGAACACGAACTCGCGCACCTGGTTCGAGTGCGGCATGCCGCGCGCCTTGATGACCTGCAACGCGCGCGTGCGCTCGCCGTTGGCCTGCAGGTTCGACAGCAGCAGCCACGCGTCCATCAACGACGAGACGCCGATCTCGGTGTCGGCGATCGCCTCGCCGGCGTCGCTGACGAGGCTGGTGTAGACGGCGGTCACGTGGCTCTGCTTCAGGAAATCGATCAGCCGCATCAGGGTGGGCTTGAGGCCCGCGTCGTCGGCGTGCAGGGTGAGATTGCTGATCGGATCGACGACGACGAGCGACGGCTGGAACTCGCGCACCGCCTCGTACATCAGGACCAGGTGCTGCTCGAGCCCCTGCAGCGTCGGCCGCGACGAGTAGATGCGCAGCAGCCCCTGCTTCGTCCAGCGCTCGAGGTCGGTGCCGATCGAGCGCATGTTGCGCACGAGCTGGCCGGCCGACTCCTCGTAGGAAAAGATCAGCGCGCGCTCGCCGCGCTGGCACGCTGCCTCGGCGAGGCGCGCGGCGATGCTGCTCTTGCCGGTGCCGGGTGCGCCCGAGAGGAGAACGCTGCTGTCGCGGTAGAAGCCCTTGCCGTCGAGCATCTCGTCGAGCCCGGCGATGCCGGTCGGCACGCGCCCGGTCGGCGCGTCGTGGTCGAGCCGCAGCGACGTGATCGGCAGCACCAGGATGCCGCGCGGGCCGATCAGGAACGGGTACTCGTTGGTGCCGTGCAGCGAGCCGCGGTACTTGACGACGCGCAGGCGGCGCGTCGAGACCTGGTCCTGGACGCGGTGATCGAGGCAGAGCACGCAGTCGGCGACGTACTCCTCGAGGCCGAAGCGCGTCAGCGTCTCGGCGCCGCGCTCGGCGGTGATCACCGCGGTCATGCCGCGGTCCTTCAGCCAGCGGAACAGCCGCCGCAGCTCGGCGCGCAGCACCGCGTGGTCCGAGAGGCCCGAGAACAGCGCCTCGAGCGTGTCGAGCGCGACCCGCTTGGCGCCGACCGAGTCGATCGCGTGCGCGAGCCGGATGAAGAGGCCCTCGAGGTCGTACTGCCCGGTCTCCTCGATCTCGCTGCGCTCGACGTGCACGTGGTCCAGCGCGACCAGGTTCTTCCGCACGAGCTCGTCGAGGTCGAAGCCGAGCGAGCGCACGTTGGCGGCGAGCTCGTCGGCGGTCTCCTCGAACATCATGAAGACGCCGGGCTCGCCGAACCGCGTCGCGCCCTGGACGATGAACTCGGCGGCCAGCATGGTCTTGCCGCATCCCGGGCCGCCGATCACGAGCGTCGGGCGCCCGCGCGGCAGGCCGCCGGCCGTGATCTCGTCGAGCCCGTCGATGCCGGTCGGCGCCTTGGCGAGGCCAGCGCCGTTCGCTTCCTTCGTCATGTGCGCGATTATCGGCGCGCACCGGGCGCGCTGCCCGCCGCGATCAGACCCGGCGCGGACCGGCGCCGCGCGAGCGCAGCCGCCCGACCACGCCGGCCGGGAAGTAGTAGACCGAGAGCACGAACAGGATGCCGAGCCAGAGCAGCCAGCGGTCGGGCGAGACGATCTGCGCCAGCACCGGAACGCCCTGGACGGCGCCGGCGGCGAGCTTCATCAGGTCCTGCAGGTAGTTCTGCGCCAGCACCAGCAGCACGCTGCCGATCACCGCGCCGTAGATCGTCCCCATGCCGCCGATGACGACGATCAGCAGCACGTCGAGCATGATCTCGAACGAGAGCGTCGTGTCGGGGCCGTTGTAGCGCAGCCAGATCGCGAGCAGCACGCCGGCGAGGGTCGCGAACAGCGCGGAGGCGACGCTCGCGAGCGTGCGGTAGACGACCGTGCGGTAGCCGATCGCCTCGGCGCGAAAGTCGTTCTCGCGGATCGCCTGCAGCACGCGGCCGAACGGCGAGTTGACGATCCTGAGCAGCGCCAGCACCAGCACGAGCGCGACGACGAAGATCGCGTAGTAGGCGAGCAGCCGCCCGTCGAACGCGACGCCGAGGAACGAGCCGTATTCGGTCGCCGGCCGCAGCGCCTCCGGCACCTTGAAGGTGAGGCCGTCCTCGCCGCCGGTGAACTCCGAGAGCTGCGAGGCGAGCGTCGCGAACGCAGACGCGACGGCGAGCGTGATCATGGCGAAGAAGATCGCCCGCACGCGCAGGCTGAACAGGCCGATCACGAGCGAGAGCACGAGCGAGACCGCGAGCGCGCCGGCGACGCCGAGCGCGAGCGCCGGCCACGTCGGCCCGATCCGCGTCGCGGCGATGGCGACGCCGTAGGCACCGATGCCGAAGAACATCGTGTGCGCGAAGCTGACGATGCCGGTGTAGCCGAGCAGGAGATCGAAGCTCGCCGCCAGGACGATGAAGACGATCACCTTGGCCGCGACGTTGAGCGCCTTGGTGCCGGGAAAGACGAACGGCGTCAGCGCGAGGGCGACGACGACCAGCACCAGCGCGAGCGCGAGCCAGCGGCTCTTCGGCAGGTCGTGCGAGACGAGGCGCGTCAGCATCAGCGATTGACCACGGGGTAGAGGCCCTGCGGACGCCAGAGCAGCACCGCGACCATCAGGCCGATGCTCGAGAACATCGTCAGCTTGGGCGCGAGAAAGCCCACGTAGTTCGTCATCAGGCCGACGAGCAATGCGCCGACGAGGCAGCCGAGCGTCGAGCCCAGGCCGCCGATGATGATGACGATGAAGAGCAGCACGTTGACCTGGCCGCCGATCTGCGGCGTGACGATCTGCTGGTTCATTCCCCAGAGGCACCCGCCGAGGCCGGCGAGCGCCGAGCCGGCGGCGAACACGCCGACGAACAGGCGCCGGATGCGGTAGCCGAGGCTTTCGACCATCTCGCGGTCCTGCACGCCGGCGCGGATCAGGAGGCCGATCTTGGTGCGGTTGAGCGTCCAGAGCAGGCCGACGAGGACGACCAGGCCGACCACGACCGAGACCAGGCGCATCTTTTCGACGCTCGCCTCGCCGAGGAGAAGCGATCCGCGCAGCGACTCGGGCGCCGGCAGCGGGATCTGCGCCGGCCCCCAGACGACCTTGATCAGCTCCTCGCCGATGATCGCGCCGCCGATCGTGACCAGGATCTGCTTCAGGTGCTGGCCGTAGACGGGGCGAACGATGAGGCGCTCGAAGACGAGCCCCATGGTTCCCGCCAGCAGCATCGCCGCCAGCATCGCCGCGCCGACGACCGCGAGATCGCCCGCCCGGCTCGATGATGCCGCCGGCCCGGCGAGCGCCGCGAAGACCGAGGTCGCGAGGTACGCGCCGAGCGCGATGAAGAGGCTGTGGCCGAAGTTGAGCACGTCCATCAGGCCGAACACGAGCGTGAGACCCGATGCGGCGATGAAGACGATCATCCCCATCGCCAGGCCGGCGACGGTGAGCGTGACCCAGGTCGACGGCGAGCCGACCACCGGCAGCGCGGCGAGCGCGATGACGACGACGAGCAGCAGCGGAACGACGTCGAAGCGTGCTCTCGGGATCGCCTCGCCGACCACGGTCGACGAGGCGGCTGCGGCTGGAGCGATGCTCGTCATGGTCGGCTGGCTCCCGTGCTCACTGGTGCGCGGCGAGCGAGAGGCCGAGCAGCCGCTGCTGCATCGCTTCATCGGCGGCGAGCTCGGCCATCGCGCCGCGGTGGACGACGCGGCCGTCGTCCATCACCGCCACGCGGTCGCCGAGCGCCTGCGCGACGGCGAAGTTCTGCTCGACGAGCAGCACCGTCGTCGCCGTGCGCTTCAGCTCGCGCAGCGCCGCGATCAGGTTCTGCACGATCGCCGGCGCGAGGCCCTTGCTCGGCTCGTCGATCAGGAGCAGCCGGCGCGGCTCGATCATCGCGCGCGCGATCGCGAGCATCTGCTTCTGGCCGCCCGAGAGCTTGCCTGCCGGATAGAGCCAGAACTTCTTCAGCGCCGGGAAGAGGCCGAACAACCACTCGAGCCGCGCCGTGTCGAGCTGCTCGAGGCGGCGCGCCGAGCGCGCCGCGAGCAGCATGTTCTCGGCGACGCTGAGGTCGCTGAAGATGCCCATGTTCTCGGGCACGTAGGCGATGCCGAGGTCGGCGATCGCCGGCGTGACGAGCTGCGACGCGGCGCGCTGCGGCGTCGAGGAAGCGGCGGCAGCGGCAAGCGGCGCCGCGGGCCCGCCGATCTGCGTGCCGTCGAAGACGACGCGGCCCTGGCTCGCCGCCCACAGGCCCATGATCGTGCGCAACGTCGTCGTCTTGCCGGCGCCGTTCCTGCCGAGGAGCATCGTCACCTCTCCCGCCGGCACCTCGAAGTCGACGCCGTGCAGGATGTGGTACGCGCCGATGTGCGTGTGCACGCCGGCGAGCGAGAGCAGCGGTTGGCTCATTCGCCGACCCTCACCCTAGCCCTCTCCCGCGAGCGGGAGAGGGGATGCCGTGCTCCCTCTCCCGCTTGCGGGAGAGGGTCGGGGTGAGGGCTCGTCGGGCGCAAGCCCGAGGTATGCCTGCTGCACGATCGGGCTCGCAATGACCTTCGCGGGCTCGCCGTCGGCCACGAGCTGGCCGTTGTGCAGCACGATGATCCGGTCGGCGAGCTCGCGCACGACGTCCATCTTGTGCTCGACGAGCAGGATCGTCTTGTCGCGCGCCGCCTTCAGCGCGCGCACCAGATCGAGGATCACCGGCACGTCGTCGACGCTCATGCCGGCGGTGGGCTCGTCGAACATGTAGACGCTCGGCTCGAGCGCCATCAGCATCGCCACCTCGAGCTTTCGCTGGTCGCCGTGCGGCAGGCTGCTCGCCGCCGCGTGCATGCGCTCGCCGAGGCGCACCTGCTCGACCAGCTCGCGCGCGCGCTCGAGCGTGTCCTTCCGGTCGAGCCAGACCGAGAACATGCTGAGCCCCTCGCGCCGCTTCGACTGCACCGCGAGGCGCACGTTCTCGAGCACGCTCAGGTTGGCGAACAGCTGCGTCAGCTGGAACGCGCGGCCGAGCCCGCGGTGCGTGCGCGCGGGCACGCTCTCGGCGGTGATGTCGGTGCCGTCCAGCCACACCGAGCCGGCGCTCGCGCGAAGCTGGCCCGAGATCAGGTTGAAGTAGGTCGTCTTCCCCGCGCCGTTGGGGCCGACGATCGCGGTCAGCGTCCCCGGCGCGAAGGCGCACGAGACGCGATCGACGGCGACGTGGCCGCCGAAGCGGATCGTCAGCTCCCGGGTCTCGAGCACGGCGCAGCGTCGTGCGCGGACCGCCTCAACGCTTGTTCTTGATCGGAATGTTCATCTCTTCCGGCTTGATCTCGCGCACGAGCTCCGGAACGCCCCAGGCGAACGCCGGGTCGTTCTTGATCCGGAAGTGGTACATCGACTGCATCGCCTGGTGGTCTTCCTTGCGGAAGGTCATCTTGCCCTTGGGCGTCTCGAAGCTCATGCCTTCCATGGCCTTGATGAGCTTCTCGGTGCTGGTGTCGCCGCCGGTCTTCTTCAGCGCCTCGACGATCGCGATCGCCGCGCTCATCCCGCCCGCGGTGAAGAAATCCGGCGGCGTCTTGAACTGCTTGTAGTGGTTGGCGACCAGCCACTCGTTGACCGGATTCTTCGGGATGCCGAAGTAGTAGTACGTCGCTCCCTCCATGCCGGGGAACTGCTTGTACGCGGCCATCGCCGGCAGGATGTTGCCGCCGCTGCCGACCTCGATGCCGTAGCGGTTCTTCAGGTCGAGGTTGGCGAGCGACGGGAACGGCGTCGTCGCCCCGGCCCAGACGACGGCGATGATCTTGCGGCCGCTCTTGTCCTTGAGCGCGTCGACGCAGCGCTGGATGCCGGCGGTGAAGTCGGTCGTCGCCGGCGGCAGGTATTCCTCGTGGACGATCTTCGACTTCTTCAGGTTCTCCTTGAACGCCTTGACCCCGTCGCGGCCGAACGCGTAGTCCTGCGCGAGCGTGCAGAGCGAGGCGCCCTGGATGTCGGAGGCGACCGCGTTCGAGATCGCGTCCTGCGAGCTGTTGCGGCCGGTGCGGAAGATGTAGCGGTTCCACTTGTCGCCGGTGATCGAGTCGGCGACGGCGGGCTCGACGAGCAGGATCTTCTTGTATTCCTCGGCCACCGGCAGCATCGCCAGCGCGACGCCGGAGGAGGTCGGGCCGACGGCGAGGTCGGCCTTGTCGTCGCCATAGGCGGTCGCGAGCAGGCTCTTGCCGACGTCGGGCTTGCCCTGATCGTCCTTCTCGATGACGACGATCTTCCTGCCGGCGACGGTCATGGTGCCGCCGGTCGCGTAGTCGAAGCCCATCATGAGTCCGGTCTGCGTCTGCTTTCCGTACGCCTCGAGCGGGCCGGTCTTGCTGTAGACGTGGGCGATCCGGATCTCGCCCTTGCCCTGGCCGAGGGCGGCCAGCGGTGCGGAGGCGAGCGCGACGGCGGCCGCGGCGAGCGCGAGCAGCGAGCGACGCGGTGCAGGGAGAACGAAGGGCATGGAAGTCTCCGAAAGGGCTGGCCGGCGGGTGCTCGCGGCGCGAGCGAAGGGGGCGAAGTTTAGAAGATCGATCGTCGTTCGAAGGGCTGAACGGCGAGGCGCGATTGACGCGGCGGCGAAGCGCGCAAGAATCGAATCGCCGATCCGCATCAACGACCGCACCGCATGACCGCCGCCGACGCCAACGCCAACGCCAACCTCTTCGCCGCCCTGCGCGGCGGCTTTCCCGCCGAGCTCGACGGCGTCGCGATCGAGACCATCGAGGGCGGCCTCGTCTACACGTGGCGCGACCTCGAGCGCGCGACGGCGATGTTCGCCAACATGCTCGACTCGCTCGATCTGCCGCCCGCGAGCCGGATCGCCGTGCAGGCGGAGAAGTCGGTCGAGTCGCTCCTCTTCTATCTCGCCGTGCTGCGCGCCGGCCACGTCTATCTGCCGCTCAACACCGCCTACAAGAGCGGCGAGATCGGCTACTTCCTCGGCGACGCCGAGCCGGCGGTGTTCGTCTGCGCACCGAAGGATTTCGTCTGGGCCTCCAGGCTCGCGTTCGCCGCCGGCACGCGCCACGTCTTCACGCTCGGCGACGACCGCAGCGGCAGCCTGCTCGAGCGCGCCACGCACTTCGGCGACGAGCACGTGCCCGCCGTGCGCAAGGGCGACGACCTCGCCGCGATCCTCTACACGAGCGGAACGACCGGTCGCAGCAAGGGAGCGATGCTGACGCACGCGAACCTGCTCTCGAACGCGCTGACGCTGAAGACGTACTGGGGCTGGCGTCCGAGCGACGTGCTGATCCACGCGCTGCCGATCTTCCACGTGCATGGCCTGTTCGTCGCCTCGCACGGCGCGCTCCTGGTCGGCGCGCGCATGCTCTGGCTCGGCCGCTTCGACGCCGCGAAGGTCGCCGCGCTGCTGCCGCGCGCGACCGTCTTCATGGGCGTGCCGACGCTCTACGTGCGGCTGCTCGCCGAGCCGGGGCTGACGCGCGAGGCGTGCAGCCACATGCGCCTCTTCATCAGCGGCTCGGCGCCGCTCCTGATCGACACCTTCGAGGCGTTTCGCGAGCGCACCGGCCACACGATCCTCGAGCGCTACGGCATGAGCGAGACGGCGATGCTGACCTCGAACCCGTACGACCCGAAGGACGGCGAGCGGCGCGGCGGCACGGTCGGCTTCCCGCTGCCCGGCGTCGGCCTGCGTGTCGTCGGCAGCGACGGCGCGGAGCTTGCGCGCGGCGAAGTGGGCGCGATCGAGGTCCGGGGACCCAACGTCTTCGCCGGCTACTGGCGCATGCCGGAAAAGACCCGCGAAGAGTTCAGCGCCGACGGCTGGTTTCGCACCGGCGACGTCGGCGTGGTCGACGCGCGGGGCTACGTGACGATCGTCGGCCGCAGCAAGGACCTCATCATCAGCGGCGGCTACAACGTCTACCCGGCCGAGATCGAGGGCGTGCTGAACGAGCTGCCCGGCGTCGCCGAGAGCGCCGTCATCGGCGTGCCGCATCCCGATTTCGGCGAGGCGGTGGTCGCGGTGCTGGTCGGACGCGCCGGTGCGAGCGTCGACGCCGACGCGTGCACGCGCGTGCTGAAGGCGAGGATCGCCAACTTCAAGGTGCCGAAGGCGATCTTCGTCGCGCCCGAGCTGCCGAGGAACGCCATGGGCAAGGTGCAGAAGAACGTGCTGCGCCAGCAGCACGCTTCGCTCTTTTCCTGAGCGAAAAAAAGGCCGGCGC
>Ga0207652_10002960_pt1 | contig 14200 bp, 12 predicted proteins | sample KBSC63BmetaG_FD_184334 | JGI IMG/M metagenome (GOLD analysis project Ga0207652, IMG submission 184334) | Corn rhizosphere microbial communities from Kellogg Biological Station, Michigan, USA - KBS C6-3B metaG (SPAdes) (version 2) | ecosystem: Host-associated > Plants > Roots > Rhizosphere ... | reverse complement strand
GACGACGATCACGCCCGCCGCGAGCCCGATCACCAGCAGCGGCCGCGCGGCGACCAGCTTCAGATCGAGCAACATCCCCACCGACAGGAAGAAGAGGCCGAGCAGGATCGAGCGGAACGGCTCGACATCGGCCTCAAGCTCGTGCCGGTACGGCGATTCGGCGAGCATCACGCCGGCGACAAACGCGCCGAGCGGCACCGACAAATGCAGCGCGTGCATGACCGCGGCCGCGCCGATGACCGTGAACAGCCCGCCGACGATGAACAGCTCGCGCTCGCCCAGACGGCCGATGAGCCGGAACAGCGGATTGAGCGCGACGCGGCCGACGATCACCAGCGCGACGACCGCGAGCACCGTGTATAGCGCCAGTCTGAGGCCCGTCGGCGCACCGGGATCGGGGGGCACCCGCGCCATCGCCGCGATGATCGTGATCATCGGGACGATCGCGAGATCCTGGAACAGCAGGATCGAGAAGGCGCGCTCGCCCTGTGGCGTGTTGAGCTCGTTGTCCGAGCGCAGCATCGGCAGCACCTGCGCGGTCGAGGACAGGCCGAGCGGCAATCCGATCGCCAGCGAGGCTTCGATCGTGAGGCCGAGCGCGACGTTCAGCAGCAGGCTGATGGCGAGGCCGCACAGCGCGACCTGCGCGAGGCCGAGGCCGAAGATGTCCTTGCGCAAGCGCCACAGGCGGCTCGGCCGCAACTCGAGGCCGACGATGAACAGCAGCAAGGCTATGCTGATGTCGGTGACGCTGGTGAGCTGCTCGGGATCACGGATGAGGCCAAGCAGGCCGGGCCCGATCAACGCGCCGGCGACGATATAGCCGAGGGTGGCGCCGAGCTTGAGGCGGCGGAACAACGTCACGAAGACGAGCGCCGCCGCGAGCATGATCGCGCCGCTTTCGAGGATTGCGGTGGTCGTCTGCGCGGTCTCGGCCGCGCTCGTCACCGGGCGTCCTCGATCGCGGCGAGCAGCGCGCGGAAGGGCAGCAGGATGGCGCCATGCCGCCCGGCGCGGGCGCGCGCCGGCTCAAGCGCCGTGACGCCGGGCCAGGCGCCCGGTTCGTCGTCCTCGCTGGCGAGCCAGCGGCTCAGCGCCAGGAGCGCTTCGGAAACCTCTTCGTGGGAGCGACCGCGGCCATGCCGCTCGACCAGCGCGGCCGACGCCTGCCCGAAGGCGCAGGCGTGGACCTGCATCGAAAGCCGCTCGATCCGCCGCTCATCGTCGAGCTGGACCGCGAGTGTAATGCGGCTGCCGCAGGTCGGCGAGCGCACCTCGGCGCGGCCGTCCTCGCGATCGAGCGGATGCGGCTCTTGAAGCGAGGCCGCGAGCCGCAGGATCTCGGTCGTGTAGAGGGAGACGCTCATCTCGGCTCCCCTTGCCCGTCATTCCCGCGAAAGCGGGAATCCCACCGGTCCTTGACGGCAGCGGGACCCCCGGCTGCGCGGGGGTGACGAGAAAAAGAGGGGATCATTCGCGGCGCCAAGTAGTGCCGCCCGGCCCGTCCTCCAAGATGATGCCGTCGGCCTTGAGCTCGGCGCGGATGCGGTCGGCGGTCGCGAAATCGCGGTTCGCCTTGGCCGCCGCGCGCTCGGCGATGCGCGCTTCGATTGCAATCGCATCGGCGTCGCCCTGGAACCATTCGGCCGCGGAACCTTGCAATAGTCCGAGCAATTGCGCGCTGGCCTTGAGGGTCGCGCCTTCGAGCGCCGACAGGCGCGACAGCGCCAGCGGCGTATTCAGATCGTCGCGAAGCGCCTCGACAACGCCCTCGTCGATCTCGCCGGGTTCATCCGCAGCCTTGCGATAGAAGCCATCGAGCATGGCCTTGGATTGCGCGATCAGCGCATCGGTCCACGGCAGCGGCGAGCGATAGTGTGCGCTCAGGAGCGCAAGCCGCAGCGTCTCTCCACGATGACCCTGGGCCAGCAGCTCGGCCGGCGTGACGATGTTGCCGAGGCTCTTCGACATCTTCTCGGCGCCCATGTCGACGAAGCCGTTGTGGACCCAGTAGCGCGCGAGCGGCGCGCCGGCGTGGGCGCAGCGACTCTGCGCGATCTCATTCTCGTGGTGCGGGAAGATAAGGTCGAGCCCGCCGCCGTGGATGTCGATTGTCTCGACATTTCCTGCATCGCTCCGGCTGCCGAACGCTTCAATCATCGCCGAGCATTCTATGTGCCAGCCCGGACGACCTGCTCCCCAAGGCGACTCAAAACTGAGCGCAACCTGCTCGGCCGTTGTGCCCGCCGGCTTCCAGAGGACAAAGTCTTCTGGATTTCGCTTGTACGGCGCAACCTCGACTCTTGCACCAGCAACGATTGACTCGCGATCTCTACGCGAAAGGCATCCATAGGTCGGGTCGCTTGAAACATCGAATAGGACGTGACCTTCGGCCACGTATGCGTTGCCACTCCGGATCAGTCGTTCGATGAAGTCTACCATCCGTGGAACGTACGCGGTGGCCCTCGGCTCGAATGTTGGAGGCAGCACATTCAATGCTGCCATGTCTTCCATATAATGCCGGTAGTATCGCTCCGTGATAACGCGATAGCCAACTCCCTCTTCAGTCGCGGCCGCGATGATCTTGTCGTCAACGTCGGTGACGTTGCGGGCATAGACGAGGCTGTCGGGGCCGAACTCGTGGCGAATCAGCCGCGCCAGCGTATCGAACACCACCGCGGGCCGCGCATTGCCGATGTGCGCGCGGCCATAGACCGTCGGCCCGCACACATACATGGTGATAGGCCGCGCAGGGGGGTCGAAGTCGCGCTTCTCGCGGGTCAACGTGTCGTGAAGGCGGATCATCATTCTTCCCTGGCCGGAGGCCGATGGCGCCGCGCCTCGACCCAGTCGACAATGCCCCGGCCGCTGGCATTGAGCAGCGGATAGGTGCGCGACTTCGTCATCCACTGCGGCCGCTCGGCCTGAGCGCCGTAGACCATGTCAGTGGCAAGATTGGCGAGCAGGAAGAAGAGGGTCGCGCCGAGCAGCCCCTTCAATGCGCCGAAGCCGCCGCCGAGCACCCGGTCGAACGGGCCGAGCACCGGCGAGCGCCGGGTGCGGCCGCCGATCGAGCGCGCCAGCAGCTTCACAATGACGAAGCTGGGGATGAACAGGATCGCGAAGGCGAGCACCGCGGCCGCCGCCGAGCTGGTGCCGAAGCTGCCGATCAGGCCCGTCCAGAGCTGGGTGTGGAACAGCTTGAGCATCGCGATCCCGACGACCCAGGCGAGCAGCGAGATGACCTCGTGCACGAAGCCGCGCACGAAGCCGATGGCGCCGCCGCCGATCAGCAACAGGAAGACGAAGACATCAAGCGCGGTCATGGTCGCGCGCTAGCTTAGCGAAACAGCCGAAGAAAGCCCCGCCCTACTCGAGGATCGGCTTGTAGACGGCGACACGCTTGGGCGGCTCGGCACGCAAGCGAAGCAGGCTGACGCCCGCGGCGATCAGCGCGGCGATGGCGGCGGCGAGCATCAGGTGCGGCGCGACGCGGACGCCGAACAGGTGGAACGCCGCGCCGACGGCGACGGCGCCGCCGGTTTGTCCGAGCAGGCGCGCGGTCGCCAGCATGCCGCCCGCGGCCCCCGAGCGATGCTTGGGCGCGGAGCTGACGATGGTGCGGTTGTTGGGCGACTGGAAGAGGCCGAAGCCGAGTCCGCACATTGCCATCCGCCAGGCGATGTCGAAATCGCTTGGCGAAGCACCCAGCCGCGACAGGAAGAACAGGCCGACAGCGAAGATCGCGAGGCCGACGCCGCCGAGCAGGCCGGAGGGCACCTTGTCCGCCAAGCGGCCGGCGAACGGCGCCGCGATGCCGACGGCGATCGGCCACGGCGTCATCAACAGGCCCGTCGCGAACACGCTGCGGCCGAGCACCGACTGAAGCAGGAACGGAATCGCGACATAAGCGAGCATCTGCGCCGCGAAGGACACGACCGACGTCGCCATGGACAAAGCGAAGATCGGGATTCGCATCAGATCGATCGGCATCAAGGGGTGTGGATCGCCCCATTCACGCCAGGCGAGCGCCGCGCCGCAGCCGAGCCCGACCAGCACCAGCAGACCGCCGGCGACGGCACTCTCCCGGACCGCCGTCTCGGCGCCGAACATGATGCCGCCCATCATCACCGCGCTGAGCAGCGCGGAGGGCCAATCGAACGGCTCGCCGTGACCATGCGGCTCGGGAAGCGACTTGCGGCCGACAATCAGCGCCGCGATCCCAATCGGCAGGTTGATGAGGAACAGCCAAGGCCAGGTCGCGACGCTCAGGATCAAGGCTGCGAGGGTCGGTCCTAGCGCCGCCGACATCGACAGCACCATCGCATTATAGCCGATCCCGCGCCCGAGCATGCTGGCCGGGTAGGTGGCACGGACCAGCGCCGCGTTCATGCTCATGATGCACGCAGCGCCCACTCCCTGGAAAACGCGCGCCGCGATCAGCAGCGGCAAGGTCCCGCCCAGCGCGCAGGCGACCGACCCGATTGTAAACAGCGCCAGCCCCGGGATGTAGATGCACTTGTACCCGATACGGTCACCGAGCGCGGCGAGCGGCAACAGCAGCATGGTGATCGTCAGCTGGTAGCCATTGATCACCCACACCGATGCCGCCGGGCTCGCGCCGAGCTCGCGCGCGATCGTCGGGAGCGCGACATTGGCAATCGCGCCGTCGAGCACGGCCATGGTCAAGGCAAGCCAGATCGCCGCCGCCGACCAGTAGCGGCGCGGGATCGGCAAGCCGTCCTGCGCCTGCTGCGTCGGCACTGCAGGGGTTTGGCGGTTCACGAAACGGGGTCCATCGGCGACCGCCTAACGATTCGTAAGGCAAAGCGGATGCGATTTCCGCGTGCGCCTCAGGCGGGACGGCGCAGTACCGCGACCAGGCTGACGCCGAATGGCATCGGCACGCGCCCGATCATGCCCGCTTCCAGGCCGAAGATCCTTTCGAGGGCCGCGTTGACCCAGGGCCCCGGCAATTTGTCGTCCGAGGACCGGCTGCCGACGAGCTTGCCCGCGATCCGAGCCGCGGCAACCAGCGGGAACAGCAGGCTGTTGAAATAGCTCAGCAGCTGGATTTCGAACCCGGCATTGCGCACCGCTTGCTCGAGCTGGCGCTTCGAATAGCGGCGGAAATGGTGATGCGCGCAATCGTGTGCGCTCCACATCCAGGGATTGGCCGGAACGGTCAGCAGCAGCGCTCCGCCGGGCCTCAGGCGGCGATGGATGGACCGCAGCGACGCCACGTCATCCGGAACATGCTCGAGCACGTCGAGTAGCGCCACCAGATCATAGGCATTGCGCTCGAACATCGAGAGGTCGGGAAGCTTCGCGCACAGCACGTCGCGGCCAAGACGCTTGGCAGCGAGCGCGCGGGCGCAGTCGTCGAGCTCGGACGCGTCGAGCGCGCCGAACCTGCCCAGCATCGCGAGATTGTGGCCGGTGCCGCAGCCGACTTCGAGGATGCGCGCGGGTTCGGGCGGTCGCACCATGCGCTCGATCAGCGCCGCGAGGACCCGCCGCCGTGCCCGAAACCACCAGTGATGCTGATCGAGCTCGGCCATGCGGTCGAAGACGGCGCGTTCCATTCGGGGGCATTCCTCCGGCTTTCGCGTCTGTCTGTCGGGCCAAGAAGTAAAGGTCTCGTAAACCATTCCGCCCTAGCCTTCAGACCGAAGGGGGAAGGCCAGTGTCAGCACAGCCGCGCAAGAAGCCGGTGATCGCCGTGCCAGCGGGCGTTGGCGATCTCAATGCCGCCCTCATCAAGCGCGGCCTGGTCGCGCCGCTCCTCTCGATCGTCGTCCCGGTCAAGAACGAGGAAGAGGCGATTCTCCCCTTCGTCGAGCGCGTCGGCGCGGTCCTTGAAGAGGTCGCCGCGGAGGGGGGTTGGGAAATCCTGTTCGTCGACGATGGCAGCAGCGACGCGACTCTCGCCGCGATCGTCGCCGCCAACCTCGCCGATCCGCGCGTCCGCGCCCTGTCGCTTTCGCGCAATTTCGGCAAGGAAGCCGCGCTCAGCGCTGGGCTCGACCATGCACGCGGCAATGCTGTCATCCCAATGGACGTCGACATGCAGGACCCGCCCGAGGTGCTGGTCCAGATGGTCGCCAAGTGGCGCGAGGGTTTTGAGATGGTCTTCGGCGTCCGCCGCTGCCGCCAGAGCGACGGCTGGGCAAAGCGCGTCACGGCCGGCCTCTACTATCGCGCGCACAATGCGGTCTCGTCCGACAAGATTCCGGAGAATGCCGGCGATTTCCGCTTGCTCGATCGCAAGGTGGTCGAGGTCATCCGCGCGCTTCCCGAGCGCAACCGCTTCATGAAAGGCCTGTTCGCCTGGGCCGGGTTCCGGCAGGCGGCGGTCGAATATGACCGCGTCGAACGCGAGACCGGCCAGACGAAATTCAATTACTGGAAGCTGTGGACGCTGGCGCTTGACGGGATCACCTCGGCATCGACCGTACCGTTGCGAATCTGGTCCTATGTCGGCGCGCTGATCGCGATGTTCGCGCTCGGCTATGCGGGCTTCCTCGCGCTCAGCACCATGTTCTTCGGCAATCCCGTGCCCGGTTACGCCTCGATCATGGTCTCGGTGCTGTTCCTTGGCGGAGTGCAGCTCATCTCGCTCGGTGTGCTCGGCGAGTATGTCGGCCGCATCCTGACCGAAACCAAGCAGCGCCCGCTTTACGTGGTGCGCGATACGATCGGCATCGATTCCCTGGCCTGAGCCGCCGCGGCTCGTCTCCGTTACCCAACCGGTCACCGGCAAAGCACGGGGCCGGGTTGCCATTGGCCACTAACTTTAGGAAGGGACGCTCGAACGCTGCATTCGTGCAGGCTGGCCGAATTCGGAGACTGATGTGACTGGAACAAAGCGGACGCTCGCCGCGCTCGCGGCGGCGCTGATCGCCTTAACCCCTGCTCTCGCCGAGCGGGTCAAGGCGCCCGCGGACGATGCGCCAACCGACGAAGCGCGGCGCTACTTCACCGAAGACCCTGACGCGCCGATGATCGCGCCCAAGGGCTATGACGTGACCATTGTCGAATATCTCGATTATCAGTGCCCCGCCTGCCGCGCGTCGCATGAGCCGCTCAGGCAGCTGGTCGCAAAGGACAAGAAAGTCCGCGTGATCTTCCGCGACTGGCCGATCTTCGGGCCTGCCTCCCAGAAGGCCGCGCTGATCGCCATCGCGAGCAAGTTCCAGGGCAAGTATCTCGAGGTGCACGACGCGCTGCTCAACACGCCGCGGCCGCTCACCGACGCCAAGATCGAGGCAGCGGTGAAGAAAGCCGGCGCCGACTGGGCGCGAATCCAGAAGGACATCGTCGCTCATTCCGAGGACATCGAGGACCTGCTCGCGCGCAACGACGAGCAGGCCCAACTGCTCGGGCTCGAGGGCACGCCCGGGTTCATCATCGGCAGCACCCAGAGCTTCGGCGGCATGACGCTCGCGCAGTTCGAGGAGAGCGTGAAGAAAGCGCGCGCGGAAAGCGCGGGAGTCGCCGCCAGGGAGAGCGGGAAATAGGCGGATGCGCCTGACCATTGCCGCACTTGGGCTGCTCGCCGCCACGCCCGCTTTCGCAACCGCCGACCCGGCGCGGTACATGCCCGCGGAACTGGTCGCCGAAACGCTCGCTCCAAAACCCGGAAGCACAATTCTCGTCGGCTTCCGCATGGCGCCGAAGCCGGGCTGGCACGGCTATTGGAGCAATCCGGGCGACAGCGGGATCGCGCCCTCGGTCGAATGGTCGGCCGCGAAGGGCCTCAGCTTCGGACGGCTGCTCCATCCACCGCCGACGCTGATCAGCGCCGACGGCATCAGCAGCTATGTCCACGAGGGCGCGCATGTCCTGCTCGCGCGGATGAGCATCGGGCGGGCGGTGGCGCCGGGAACGCCGCTGCCGATCGAGGCGAAGCTGAGCTGGGCGGCGTGCACCGCCACGCAATGCGTGCCGCTCCACGCGACCTTCTCACTCGACCTCGTCGCCGGCGACGGAACGCCAAGCGCGGATTCGGCGGCGCTTGAACGCGCCGAGCGTGCGCTGCCCAAGAGCGCGTCGGCTGGAACGTTCATGGTCGAGGGCAAGACGGTTCGGCTGGAGCTCCCGGCAAGCGCGAAGCTCTCTTTGCGCACCACGCGCTTTTTCCCAGACGACAATGATTCATTTCGAACCGCCGCGGCGCGGGTTTCGGATGACGGTCGCGCGATCGTGGCACCGTTCGGGACTGAGCCGTCAAACACCATGAGCGGGGTGCTCACCGACGGCCGCACTTCATATCGCCTCGCCTTCCATCGAACGGAGCCGATCGCTCAAACGCAATCGCTAGCGCCGACTCCTCGCAGGGTGGAGGCCTCGTCCGATGCGAGCCCGTCCACTCCCAGCCCTCGACTGCCCGAGACACAAGCTGCGCCGCCGGTCGAGAATCACGCGCGTTGGCTGGCGCTTGCCATTGTGCTGATCGGGGTCGTCGCAAGCGGCCTCGCGCTGCGCAGGCGCAAGCCCCGCTAGCGCTGGAGAATCTGATCGACCAGCTGGCGCAAGTTACCGAACTCCGCGAGGCGCAGGCCGTCGCCGCCCTTGACGCCCTTGGGCACCCAGCCGCTCTCGAAACCCAGCTTGGCCGCCTCCTTGAGCCTGAGGCCGGCATGCGCGACCGGGCGAATTTCGCCTGACAGCGCGATCTCGCCGAGCACCACGCATTCGCTCGGCACCGGCCGCTCCGACAGCGCCGATACCAGCGCCGCCGCGACGGCGAGGTCGGCGGCCGGATCGCTCAGCCGATAGCCGCCTGCGACGTTGAGATAGACCTCCGCGGTCGCGAAGCTCATTCCGCAGCGCGCTTCGAGCACCGCGAGGATCATGGCCAGCCGACCGCTGTCCCATCCGACCGCCGCGCGCCGCGGCGTTGCGCCCGTCGCAAGGCGCACCGTCAGCGCCTGGATCTCGACCAGCACCGGGCGCGAACCCTCGATTGCCGGGAAGACGCTGGTGCCGCTGACCGGCTCGCCGCGGTGAGTCAGGAACAGCGCGGACGGGTTCGGTACTTCCGTCAGCCCCTGCCCTTCCATGGCGAACACGCCGATCTCGTCGGTGCCGCCGAACCGGTTCTTCATCGCCCGCAGGATGCGGTACTGGTGACTGCGCTCGCCCTCGAAGCTCAGCACCGTGTCGACCATGTGCTCGAGCACGCGCGGACCGGCGATGCTCCCGTCCTTGGTGACATGGCCGACGAGCACCAGGGCGGTCCCGCGCTCCTTGGCGAAGCGCACCAGTTCCTGCGCCGAGGCGCGGACCTGGCTGACAGTGCCGGGCGCGCCCTCAATGAGGTCGCTGTGCATGGTCTGAATCGAATCGATGATGAGCAGGGCCGGCGGCTCGCTGTCGCCAACGGTCGTCAGGATATCGCGCACCGATGTTGCCGCCGCGAGCCGCACCGGCGCTCGGCCGAGACCGAGCCGCACCGCGCGCAACCGCACCTGCTCGGCCGATTCCTCGCCCGAGACATAGACGACCTTGTTCCCTTCGCTGGCGAGCCTTGCCGCGACCTGGAGCAACAGCGTCGACTTGCCGATTCCCGGATCGCCGCCGACCAGCATCGCCGAGCCCGGCACGATGCCCCCGCCGATCGCGCGGTCGAATTCGGCGAGCCCGCTCGCCAGCCGCTCCGGCAACGCCGCTGGAGTCTCGAGGCCGACCAGCGGGATCACGCGCCCGCCGCCCTGAAGATTATGCTTGGCGGCGAAGATGCTCGACACTTCCGCGCTTTCCTGGACGAGCGTATTCCACTCGGCGCAATCGGCACACTGCCCCTGCCAGCGCGAGGAGATCGAGCCGCAGGCCTGGCAGACATATCGTGACTTGGGCTTTGCCATCGCGGAACAATACACGAACAGCGTTGCCACGAAAGCCGCCAAAGTTGGTCGTTCCCGCCCAGGCTTGAAACGGACTATTCTTAGACACGGAAAGCGGGGAGCGCAGCGTGGCCGACGTCTTCCTATCGTACGCGAGAGCCGACTCGGTCGTGACCCGGCGGATCGCGCGCGAGCTCGGCAAGGCGGGCCGCTCGATCTGGTTCGACCGCGAGCTGCCGGCGCACCGCGCCTATTCCGACGTGATCGCGAGCGAGCTGGACAATTCCGGCGCGGTCCTTGTCCTGTGGTCCAAGGCGGCCGTTGGATCGCAATGGGTTCGTTCGGAGGCGAACCGCGCCCGCGAACTCGGCAAGCTGGTGCAAGCGCGGCTCGACGGTGAGCGCCTGCCGATGCCGTTCGATCAGATTCAGTGCGCCAATCTCCACGGCTGGCACGGCGCGGCGTCTCATTCCGGCTGGACGCAGGTTCGCAGGAGCATCGACGCGCTGCTCGGGCGGCAAGCCTCTTCGAACACGCCCGCTTCCAAATCCACGATTTCGCGTCGTGGGTTTGTGATCAGCGGAGCCGCGGCCGCCGCGAGCCTTGCCGGTATCGGAGGATGGACGTTCCTGTCTCGCCAGCGCTCGATCTCGCCCGAGGCGCAGCTTTACCTGCAGAAGGGCATCGACGAGCTGCAGACCAACGACGCGTTCGAGCTCAACAACCCGGCGTCGCTCGACCAGGCCATCACGCTTCTCACCGATGCGACGCATGCCGCCCCCGACTCCGCGGAAGCCTGGGGTGCGCTGGCCATGGCTTATGCCGCCCGGAAGAAGGCCTCGCCGCTTGCCGAGCGTCCCGGATTGGACGCGCGCAGCCGCTCGGCGGCGAAAGAAGCGCTCAGTCTCGACCGCCGCGAATCGCGCGCGCTCGGAGCCGTGCGGATGCTCGATCCAGTCTATCGCCACTGGAGCGACGCGGAGCGCGCCGATCGTGAGGCGCTCAAGCTTCAGCCGCGCATGCCGTTGCTGCTGTTCCTCCTTGGCGACGTCTATGCGAGCGTCGGCCGCTGGAACGACGCGGCCGCCTTGTCGCGCAAGTTCGACCGGTCGCGTTTCCTGATCGCCGGCGCGGACCGCAAGGTCGTTGTCAACCTCTGGTCGGCGGGCGATCTCCAGGGCGCGGACGAAGCCATGCGCGTCGCGGTGGATCACTGGCCGCACAATCCCTACGTGTGGCGGACGCAGATCGGCTACCTGCTCTACAGCGGCCGGCCCGCGGAGGCGTTGTCGGTCATCAACGATCGCGCGCTGCGCCCGCCCGATACGCCCGACAAGTTGGTCGCAGCCTTTGCCGCGACGGCGCGCGCCCTCGCCGGCGAAGCCAGCCGATCCCACGCCGTCGCGACCGGCCTGGCGCTTCTCGAGTCATCTCCGGATCTGGTTTTCGCGGTCGTCCATGCCTGCGCGGCGCTCGGCGACGCGGCCAATCTGTTCTCCATCCTGCAGGGTTATTTTTTCGGCGAGGGCCCATGGGCGCGTGTTGCGCCGTCGGCCGGCGATGACGACCGGCTGACCAGCCCCTTGTTCCAGCCGCCGATGCGCCCCGTCTGGGGCAATTCGGGCTTCGATCTGCTGCTCCGCCGGATCGGACTCCAGGATTATTGGCGGCAGTCGCATACGGTCCCCGACTTTCGCGCTTAAGCTGATCGTGCGGCGAGCCGCGCAACGGCGAGGGCGCCTCAATCGTTTAAATCGGCGAGCGGGGTCAGCAGGAGATTCTCAATGCCCTACGCCAAGGCTCGCGACGGCTGCATGCTTTATTACAAGGATTGGGGGCGCGGCGATCCAATCCTGTTTTTCCACGGATGGCCCTTGTCGGCCGACACCTGGGACGCAGCGGCGATGAAGCTGGTCGAAGCCGGGCACCGCTGCATCTTCTACGATCGCCGCGGCTTTGGCCGCTCGGACCAGCCGTGGGGCGGCCACGATTACGACACCTACGCTGATGATGCCGCGGCCGTGCTCGAGGACGCCGGCGTGCACGAGAAGGTGAGCCTGGTCGGCTTTTCCATGGGCGGCGGCGAGGTCGCCCGCTTTCTTACAAAGCAAGGCAAGAACCGGGTCAGCAAAGCGGTGCTCGCGAGCTCGATTGTTCCCCACGTCGCCCAGAGCGACAGCAATCCGAACGGCGTTCCGAGCGACCAGCTGAAGCAGATGGCGCAGGGCATCGAGAAGGACCGCGCCGCCTTCTTCCACGATTTCTTCAAGAGCTTCTTTGGTGTCGGAATGGTCTCCTCACCGGTCAGCGACCAGGTGCTGATGAACGCCTGGCGGCAGGCAATGATGGCCGGCCTCAGACCGACGCTTGCTGCCGCGGAAGCTTTTTCGTTCACCGATTTCACCAGCGACCTCAAGAGCTTCGACGGGGTGCCGACGCTGTGTATCCACGGAACCTCGGACGAGACGGTCCCAATCGCGGCGACCGGCGAAGTCGTCGCACGTGCGGTGCCAAGCGCGCGATTCATCAAATATGACGGCAGCCCTCATGGCCTCTTCGCGACTGACAAGGAGCGCTTCTGCGACGACCTCGTCGCGTTCCTCGGCGGCGACATGAGCCGCATCGACCAGGAGGCGGAACAACGGAGCGACCTGCGGCACGAAGAGCCGGCCTATTAAGCGCCCTCCGTTCGCACCGGCAGCGCACGAAGCATCAACAGCAGCAGGGCAGACCTGGAGCGAATCGCTTGATATGCGCCGCGGATGATCGCGCCGCTGGGCATCCCAATCGAGTTCGTCCTGTTTGCCCTGATGCTGGTCGGGGTCGCGCTGTTCCACCGCAAGGCGCTGGCGATCAGCGTCATGGGGCTGCTGGTCATCTTCGCGTTCGAGACGTTGGTGACGGCCTACCCGACCGGACGCGGGGTCGCGGCGTTTGCCGCGCACGCGCGGCACGAGTGGGTGACCATCGCCAACCTGTTCCTGCTGCTGGTCGGGTTCGAGCTGCTGTCGAATCAGTTCGAGCGCAGCAACATTTCGGATCACCTGCCGAACCTGCTTCCCGACGGGTACTCCGGAAGCGTGGCGCTGCTCGCGGTCATCTTCGTGCTCGCCGCCTTTCTCGACAATATCGCCGCGGCAGTGCTCGGGGGCGTGATGGCCCGGCATCTCTATCGCGGCCGAGTTACCGTCGCCTTTATCGCCGCGCTGGTTGCCGCCTCGAACGCGGGCGGCGCCGGCAGCGTCATTGGCGATACCACCACCACGATCATGTGGCTCAAGGGGGTCTCGGCGCTGACCGTCCTCCCCGCTTATGTTGCGGCGGTTCCCGCCTTCCTGATTGTGGCGCTGTTCGGCGCGCGCGCACAGCACCGCTTCCAGCCGATCATGGACAGTGACGAGCCCGGACACGCGCTCGAATGGCGGCGCATCTGGATCGTCGCGTTCATTTTGGCTGCCGCGGTGACCGCGAACGTGCTCGCAACTTCGCTCTCGAGCGGGGAGGAAACGGCGCCTTGGCTCGGACTGGCCCTGTGGAGCGCGATCCTCGTCACCAACCTGTTCGCTCGGCCCGACTGGTCGGTGATGCGGCACGGCGCCAAGGGCGCGGTGTTCCTCGTCTGCCTCGTCGCCGCTGCGTCGCTGATGCCGCTGAAGGGCTTGCCTGAGCCCTCGTGGCAGACCGCCTTCGGGCTCGGAATCCTGTCGTCGGTGTTCGACAATATCCCGCTGACCGCGCTGGCGCTTCGCCAGGGCGGCTATGATTGGGCGCTGCTGTCCTTCGCGGTGGGATTCGGCGGGTCGATGGTCTGGTTCGGCTCATCAGCGGGCGTCGCGATCACCAACCTCTACCCGGAAGGCCGCTCGCTCGCGCGCTGGCTCAAGGAGGGCTGGTTCGTCCCCGTCGCATACCTCGTCGGATTTGTCGTGATGCTCGGCCTGCTCGGGTGGAACCCGACCGCGGAGAATGGCAGTCCGTGGCCGCGGGTTGCTCCCGCCGCAGCCACTCCCTAGTCGCGCTGGCGTGAGCCTGTTCCCCGAACCGCTTCGGATCCCCGCCTTTCGATATTTCTGGATGGCACGGCTGTGCGCGACCATCGCGCAGATGGCGATGGTCATCGTGATCGGCTGGCAAGTCTACGACATCGCGCGCGAGACGATGGGACTCAAGGAAGCCGCGCTGAGGCTCGGCATCATCGGCCTCGTCCAGTTCCTGCCGCTGTTCTTGCTGACCCTGGTCACCGGCTGGACCGCCGACCGCGTCGACCGGCGCTGGATCGCCCGTGCCGCCATCGCCCTCGAGCTCGCCTGCGCGGCCGCGCTCGCCTGGTTCGCGTGGCACCGGACGACCAC
>Ga0207652_10002957_pt1 | contig 14201 bp, 8 predicted proteins | sample KBSC63BmetaG_FD_184334 | JGI IMG/M metagenome (GOLD analysis project Ga0207652, IMG submission 184334) | Corn rhizosphere microbial communities from Kellogg Biological Station, Michigan, USA - KBS C6-3B metaG (SPAdes) (version 2) | ecosystem: Host-associated > Plants > Roots > Rhizosphere ... | reverse complement strand
TCTTTATCTTAGCCATGTAGAATTTTGTTGTTGCAAACTAAAATTACTACATATAAGAACTGCTTGAGCTCAAGCAGTTCTTTTTCTTTTTCACATAACGTGAATAACTCCCTTTTTGGTCAGCCCCTTGTCCCCTGCCAATCGCCTGTATTAACGCTTGAAGATACTTGTTTAGTGTAATACCATCGTTATTTGCTAAATAGTCAAAGGACTATGTGCAAATATTAGATGGTATTATACCGACAAAAAATAAGTTTGGACTATGTAAGGCTTATATTCGGTATAAGAATATGTTTCGCGAGACAACGAACCATAGCAGCAGTGAGGAAATTTCCGACCAAGATTCGTCGACTTTCGTTAAAACACTCCTAACTTTTCCGCGAGGGTTCATTGCAAACGAAACAACTGAAAGTTCCCGTTGACAGTTCGTGAAAGACACGAATGGAGTTAATTTAAAATAGCCGTCTTCGGACAACGTTCAACATTCTTTAATCATCATCCCCATCTTTTCTCTCTTTTTTCGGAACGGTCAAATGTTTTGGATATGGTGTATTTCCTTTTGAAGCAAACCACAATATCCTGTTCAGAAGATCATCGTTGCCGCCGTCAATATGATCAAACTCAGGCAGGGATGATAGTACGGTAAACTTTTTTGCTTTGCCTGATAATGACGTAGCACTTTTGTTCATTTCATTTAAAGGAACGATATTCTTTTCAAAAGAATAAGCCTGGTCATTTGGTTTTTCTGAAAAACAATCGAACATGGGCAATGCTGTAGCATCGATCACATTCATCGGTGGTATGCCCAATATCTGTTCGATGGTGCGCACGACACAGGTTTGATTATAATTGGTATGAACCGTTCTTTGCAAATGCGAATAAGGACTGACCACAAAGCCGGTGGTACGATAAGCAGAAACATGATCCCATCCATCCTGTGAATCATCTTCTGTAATGAATACCGCTGTTGAATCCCAGAAACGGCTTTTGGTAAGCGCTTCAATGATCCGGCCGAGTGCGAGGTCGTTATCTGCAACCATTGCCCTTGGGGTTGGAAAACCTTCTCTCATTCCTGAAGTATGATCGAGGGGCAACGCAAGGATCATCAACTGCGGCAATTGATCACCGGGTTCTTTTTCAACATTATTCAATTCTTTTATAAAAGCGTCTGCGCGCAACTGGTCTGTAAAAATATGACCGTCATAACAAGGATAATCGGCCGACATAATTGGTCTTACGCGGGAAATGGTGCTGGTATTTCTAAATTCAATGTTTTTCCCATCCAGGTAGGATTGATAATTCTTTGTCCAGTTCAAACCACGTGCATATTCCGGTGTACATGCTTCTCCATAAATTCTCACCGTCTTTCCATGATCTAAAGCATTGTTCCAGATAAATCCTTTTTTATTGTACACAAGCGCATCTGCCAATACGTGCGGATAGCTGCGAAACCACGCTCTTACATTTTTCTCAACATAATCGGTAACAATCGCAGCATCCGTCCATGAATGTCCTTCGGCAGAGGATTTGCCGGAGGCATAATAATTATCCAGAAGCAAATATTCTTTTGCCAGTTTATGCTCATTAGGAGTGACATTACTGCCGTAAATACATAATGATGTGTCGCCATTTCCTTCCTTCATGTCTCCTAAAACCTGGTCATAAGTCCTGTTTTCTTTGATGATGTAAACGACATGTTTAAATACTGACGGTTCACCAATTCTTTCAGGTACTGGTTTTGGAGCAATTTCCTTCCTTGGTAAAAGCCCGTCAATTTTTGTACGAAACATTAGGTTAGCCGCCTCTACCCTTTTTGTATATGAATTTAAAACGTTATCCGCAGGCAAAGAAATAATGGAGATTGTTGCTTCCTGGAGGTGACTGTTGTAAGCGTCGCTTTTCACCCTTGCGCCCTCTCCTTCCAGGTTGGCAACATACAATTTACGTTCGCTTAAAACGAGTCCGGCAGGATATGCTTCAGTTGGAATAAATCCCTTTACAGCCGAAATTCCTTTGCCGGTTGCTGAAGAATTTTCACCAAGAGTTATTACAGCAACGGCATTATCCATTCCATTTGAAACATACAAAGTATTGCCGGCATCATTGATAGCAAGAGCATTGGGCGAATCTCCGATCAATTGATTGGTTCCTGAAAGACTTACGGAAATAGAATCCACCACTTTGTTTGTAGTGGTATTGATCACCGAAACATTATCGCTGTTTCCATTTGCCACATAAACATATTTCTGATCTCTGCTCGCAATTATTGCATTCGGATGCAATCCTACTTCGACCTCTGTTTCTGCTTTTCCTGTTTTCAAATCGATAATAGTTACCGTGCCTGAAGAAGTAGCGCCGGTTTTAGGATCAATGTACACGTTCGCATAAGGAATACCGGCAGTTTCTCTTCCGTTATCTGCCGGCACTGAACCGGCCCAGTTGCTCACATACGCTTTTGTAGTGGTCAATGCCACTCCAAAAGGCGCCATACCGGTAGCTGTTTCCCAAACTATTTGCTTATCGCTTAGCCTCACTTTCACCAGCTGGCTATTCCCGTTTAGAACCACGTATAAATAAGTTTCACCACCTTCATCATTCAGGGCGATATCGTTTGGCAAAGACATCGGTGCCGGAGCAAGCGCTTTAAAAGGAATTGAATTTATAATTTCAGATTTCTTTCCATTCCATGATGCTTCGAGGATAGACGAAACATTTGTTCGTGGATTTGCTGCCCCCCAGAATATCTTTATCCCATCTTTATCTTCAAAAACTTTTAAGCCAGAATAGGTGCTCATAAAACCACCATAATTTCCGGTATAATCCAAATGATCGATGAGTTTATTTTCTTTGACATTGATAAAAGCGAGGCCATATCTGTCTTCCACCACCAATACTTTTTCCCCTGGCAGTAAAGCACAGTCAAGGCTGTGATTTTCAAGAGATGTATTGCCAAATCGAACGACGGTTCCGGCCGGATCAATAAACCGGTTGTACGGCATCAGGATGGAGCTGTTGTCGGGCGTTAAAGTCGTATCATCATAGCTGCTGTGGTAATTATCAGAAGTACTAAAAGTGGATTTGTAAATGCGTGTCGATTTGCAGGATGTGAAACAGGCAAAAGAAAAAACAATTAAAATCCGTAATGAATTACTGAATGGGAATTTGCTCATGCTTTTAATATTCTTGGTTGTGATTGGTAAGGTAAATTTAGCAGATTATTTAAAAACAAATGTATTTTATCTCTTGTTCAATGTTTTATTTAGTGGCTTTGTTTATAATTCTTTTAAAATTCTTTGGTCTTCATTGTTGATATTTCCTCCTTTTGAAGAGATGAAAAAACAAATGTTTCTTCTTTTGCCGGATTTGTTATTTATTGCTTAATAAGGTAATAAGGCAGGCTGAGTTTTAGAGTTGTATGTTACTAAGGAAATAAGGTTTTTGGATCATATAAATAATCGAGTGTTTTACACAGTGGATTTAACCCTATTACCTGGTAGACATCACATCACTCTTTCCTCCACCTTATTACCTTAGTACGATTTTATCACCCCCGAAATCTCCTTTCCAATTTTTTTACGTGAAGATGTGCGCATTTGTTAGCTTTACTATGAAAAGTTTTGAAGCGATTGATCCTGATTTTTGAGAGAAGCAAAAATAATCTTTTAGTAAGGCAACCATTATGCTGATAATTGCGATTTACAATTGAAATGAAATGGATTTGTTATCTGCAAAAGAATTAAACGAACATATCAGAGGCTGCACTCTGAACCGGAGAGAGAGTCAAAAAAAGATCTATAACTCTTTCTACAGTTATGGCATGGCTATATGCGACAGGTACACAAAACGAAAAGAAGACGCGATAGAAATTTTTAATGACAGCTTCCTGAAAGTTTTTAAAGAAATTCATCGCTATACTCCATCCTATTCTGATGAAGTAAATTCTTTTAAGGGTTGGGTCAGGAAGATCCTCATTTATACTGCAATCGATCATTGCCGGAAAAATAACAAACATTATTTTTCTGCGGAACTTGAAACGTCAATTATTTATATTCCTCAAAATGAGGAGAGCGCTTATGATAGAATTTCTTATGATGAAATTATCCGTGCCATTCAACACCTTTCTCCTGCATACAGAACAGTTTTGAATATGTTTATCATTGATGGATTTAGCCATGAAGAAATTGCTGAGCAATTGCACATTTCAATAGGAACTTCCAAATCAAACCTTTATAAAGCGAGGCAACAATTACAGAAAATATTAAAAAACGATAATAAAATTTTAATAGCGAAAAATGTTGGATGACGAAAACGATAAAAGAATAAAAGAGGCTGCGGATCATTACCATCCTGAGTATGACGATACGGCGTGGCAAAAGATGGAGCAGTTGCTTGATGAACATCTTCCGGTGGAAAAAGAAAGAAGGCCAATTCTTTTCCTTATTCCATTGACTTTGTTTATCGGTTTCTTTTTGTTTTTATTTTTATACAATTCGAAAAATAATAAAACAGAAGCACCTGAAATTCTCACTTCAAAAAACAAAACAGAAAAAGTAGTTGAACCAAATTCTGCCGATGTTTCGAAAAACAACACGGCTCAGCCTTCTTTGGTAACTACGAATGCTTCCGGAACGATTTCAAATCCAAAGAATAATTTTGAAAAGAATAACACAAATTCTATTGTAGAAAAATCACAAAAAACAACATCAATAAAATCTTCCGGAGTTCAAGAGGAACAGAATACGATTCCTGTTTTTGAGAATGAGCGGCCATCGAAAAATAATACAAACAATCCACAGGAAATAACATCTGAGGAACCTTCTAATTCAATAAAGACGATCGAAGCAAGCAAAAATAATAGTCCATCACTTTCAAAACAGAATGAAGTTGAGCAAGATAAATCTTTGCCCCAGCAGGAAACAATTGCAAAAAACAATATCGCGAAAACTGAACCACATGCCGGTATGAATAATGGTAAAAAAGCAAGGAATTCCAATGGCGGCTTTGCAAATAATTTTGGAGTGAATGTTTCTGCAGGCCCTGATATCAGTGATGTTTATCACAATTCGATCGGCAAAGTAACCCTTGCTTACGGGGCAGGATTGAGTTATGATATTTCTAAAAAATTAAACATCCGGACCGGCTTTTATTTATCTAAAAAGATTTATTCAGTTTCCGGAGACGACTATAAAATTCCGCCAGGAAGCATTGGGAATTATCAGTACCTGGAAAGCGTAGAGGCGAATTGTAAGGTTTATGAAATACCGGTAAAATTGGCTTACAGTTTTGGAAAAATAAAAAATCATAGCTGGTTTGTGTCCACTGGTCTCTCTTCCTATCTGATGAAAAAAGAAAGTTATGATTATTATTATAAGACGCCAAGCGGCCAGGTTTATAATAAGGATTGGAGTATCAGCAACAAGAACAAGCACTTTTTCTCGGTTCTTGATATTTCCGGAGGCTATGAATACTTTTTCAATTCACAATTCTCGCTCATTGCAGAACCTTATGTAAATCTTCCTTTAACGGGCATCGGTGCCGGTAAAGTAAAATTAAACAGTGGCGGAATTTTGTTTACCATGCAGGTAAAACCTTTTTTCAAAAAGAAATAAATCAAGCGCTGTTTTTCTTATGCGTAAAATAGCTGGCCTTTACGTTTGAGGAACACCGCTCGCTTCCGGCAATTCGATTACAAATGTGGCGCCTTCGTTTAAATTTCCAAAAGCGGTGAGATATCCATTGTGCTTGTCAACGATTTTTTTACAAATCGACAATCCTATTCCGGTGCCTTCATATTCGTGGTAACTGTGCAGCCTTTTAAAAACCATAAAAATCTCTTCGGCATATTTTGCATCAAAGCCAATACCGTTATCTGAAAGCGAAATTTTATAATAAGGGACTCCGCTAATATATTTTTCTTTTATTTCAGAATTGTCCGGATCAATGTTTTCCAGCGAAATGTTGATCACCGGTGAGCGGTCTTTTCTTTGAAATTTAATGGCATTACTAATCAAGTTGTAAAATAACTGCCGCATCAATTCAGGTACCGCACAAATGATGGGCAAGGGGTCCAGATTAATTTGAGCATTGCTTCTTTCTATATCTACATCCAACTCATTGATCACCTCTTTTACCAATTGGTACAAATCCACTTTTACAAAATCAGCAGTGTTTACAGAATGCCTGGAAAAGTGCAACAAATTATTGATCAGCAATTGCATTCTTTCAGATGATCTGCTGATCTTGGCAAGATATTTTTCTACTTCTTTATCGTCATTTTTTATCGTGGTTATTTTATCACTGAACACCCTGATTTTTCTCAATGGTTCCTGCAGATCATGTGAAGCCACATACGCAAACTGATCCAATTCTTCATTTACCATTTTCAGGTGCAGGTTATTTTCGATCAATTGCTTATTTAAAAGGTTTATTTTTTCCTGTGAGCGTTTGCCTTCTTCAATTTGTTTTTGTAAACTTTTGTTAGCTGCCAACAATCTCTTTTCATGGCTTAACAACTGCTCATTCTTACGATAAAGCTCGACAAATACACTCACTTTGGCGCGCAGCAATTCGGGGTTTATGGGCTTATAAATATAATCAACAGCACCCATTTTATATCCTTTGAAGATATATTCTTCATCATTGGAATACGCAGTAATAAAAATGATGGGAATTCCCTTAAGTTTATCCCGCTCATAAATGATCGTAGCTGTTTCAAGGCCGTTCATATCAGGCATTTGAACATCCATCAGGATCAGGGAAAAATCATGACGGTTGAGTAACACTTTTAGAGCCGCTCTTCCTGAATTGGCCTTAATAATATTGTATTCGTCCTTCTGAAGAATAGCTTCTATTGAAAGAAGGTTGTCTTCGCGGTCGTCCACAACTAAAATATTTATATCAGGTTTAATTTTTAAAACCGGTTCTTTTTCAATGTCCATTTTTTATTTTTTGTACAACCATACTCTCATTAAGGACATTAGCTGGTCTATTTTTAAAGGCTTGGTGATATAATCAGAAGCGCCGGCCTGGATGCATTTTTCCCGATCGCCTTTCATGGCCTTTGCGGTAACCGCTATTATCGGGAGCGAACTGTTCTGGTGCTCGCGCCGGATTTTCTGAGTCGTTTCATAGCCATCCATTTCGGGCATCATAATATCCATCAACACCATATCAATTTGATTATTTGCGCTGAGGATATTCATGGCTTCCATGCCGCTTTCGGCAGTGATTGTGTTGATATTATATCTTTCAAAAGCTGTAGTTAATGCGAATAAATTTCTAACATCATCATCTACTACCAGCACATTTTTATTCGTGAGTACATCTGTTTTTGAACGCAAGCCTTCTATCAGTTTTCTTTTCTCAGGCGGGAGATCATTATGGTTCAGATGCAAAACCATAATGGTTTCTTCAAGCAACAAGTCCAGTGAATTAACTCCTTTCAGAATAATTTTATTTGCATATTGCTTAAGCTTTGAATTTTCCCGTGCTGAAAAATCTTTTGCAGAATAAATTAAAACCGGGGTCATTTGTTGCTTCATGATTGTGCTGATCTCAGTAATCAGTTCCATTCCACTGAGATCAGGCAACATATAGTCTACAATAATGCAATCATAAATTTTTTCCTTTATCAGGTCGAGTGCCTGTTTGCCTGTGCCGGCAATTTCAATATTAACCAGGTCGCCGTTTTGCAAAATTTTTGCCATTTGCGAAGCATCAAACTCATTGTCTTCTACGATTAATAAGTTGCGCCTTTCACGGTTACTAAATTGATCGATATCCGAGAATAATACTTTTAGCGCTTCAGCTTTTAATGGTTTTAAATGAAAACTTTTTGCACCACGATGCATTGCAAGCAAACGGTTTTCTTCGCCGGAAATAAGATGGATAGGAATGTGCCTTAAATTGATATCGTTTTTAAAAAGATCTAAAATGCGCCATCCGCTTGCATTAGGTAGTTTCACATCAAGAGTGACAGCACAGGGAATATGTTTGTTTGTAAGCTCAAAAACTTCTTCAAAATTCGTAGCGATCATCACTTTGAGATTTTTTTCATGAGCCTGTTCCATCATTATTTTTCCAAAACGAATGTCGTCCTCAATCAGGAGCACCACTTTATCTCCTTCAACTATATTATTCCTATCGTCTCCTATCTCGTTAATGATCTCGTTGATGACACCCAGGTTTTTGGATTCAACAACTTTAGGTGAAGATGCCAGCTGATTCAAAGCAGTGGACGCATGCTCAAGTTTGTATTTACTTTCTTTTTTAGTGATATTTTCTTCCGGTTTTGATATTGCCGTATTATAATCAATGGGCAGGAACAACGTGAAGATACTACCCTTACCAACTTCACTATCCAGTTCGATTGTTCCGCCCAGCAAATCGGCCAACCCGCGGCTGATAGACAATCCCAGACCTGTGCCACCATATTTGCGGCTGGTACTACCTTCAGCTTGTTGAAATGCTTCAAAAATAATATTTTGCTTATCTTTCGAAATGCCAATTCCTGTATCCATGATCTCAAAAGCCACCACACGGTTTGCATTGTCAAGTCCCGGATGGCTTTGCTTCCAGTTATGATTTGCTTTATAGATTCTAAGTCTTACCTCTCCTTTTTCAGTAAATTTAAATGCATTGGAAAGCAGGTTTTTGAGAATCTGGTTTAGCCTCTGGGCATCTGTTTCCAGGCTTGCAGGTAATGTTTCATCCATTTGAATACTGAACCGCAAATTTTTATTTTCCGAAACGTGTTTAAATGTTGTTTCTACAAAAGCTGTAACGGCGCTGAACTTGAGATTCACAAAATCAGTAGAAATATAACCGGATTCAATTTTTGACAGATCCAAAATATCATTGATCAATTGGATCAGATCATCGCCGCAACTATGAATGGTTTTTGCATAGTGAACCTGTTTTTCAGATAAATTGCCTTCGTGATTTTCGTATAATTGTTGGGCTAATATCAGCAGTGAATTCAATGGTGTACGCAATTCGTGCGACATATTTGCCAGGAATTCTGATTTATATTTTGATGTAAGCTGCAATTGCTCAGCTTTTTCTTCCAGTGATTTCCTTGCTTCTTCTACTTCTTTGTTCTTTGCTTCCACTTCTTCTTTTTGCTTCACCATCAACTGCGCTTTATCCTGCAACTGTTCATTGGTTCTTCTCAATTCATCCGCCAGGGACTGAGATTGTTCCAATAATCCTTCTGTTCTTGAGTTCGCTTCGATAGTATTCAACACAATACCAATACTTTCTGTGAGCTGGCTTAAAAAGTCAAGATGCGTTTCACTGAATGTATCAAATGAAGCCAGTTCTATTACGGCCTTTATTTCTTTTTCAAATAATACCGGCAGAATCACTAAATTAATCGGAGTCGCTTTTCCCAATCCGGAACTGATTTTAATGTAATCTTCCGGCACATTTGTCAACAGAATTCTTTCTTTATTTACTGCACACTGTCCTACCAATCCTTGTCCCAATGCAAATTCCTGTAATAAGGTGGAATGATCAGAGTACGCGTAAGCAGCGAATAATTTTAATTTGGAATTCTGTCCATTTTCATCCTGTTTCAGAATATAAAATAGCCCTTTTTGTGCGTTTACAACCTGTGCCAATTCAGACAAGATCCTCTGGGTAACTGTATTTAAATCTTTCTGTCCCTGCAGCATTTGTGTAAACTTGGCCAGGTTTGATTTCAGCCAATCCTGCTCCTGGTTTCTTAAAGTTGTCTTTTTGAGGTTTACGATCATTTGGTTAATCGTATCTTTCAATTCTTCCACTTCACCCTTTGCTTCCACCCTGATCATTTGAGTAAGATCACCTTTTGTAACAGAAGAAGCCACATCAGAAATCGCACGAACCTGCGTGGTCAGATTTTCTGCCAACTGGTTTACATTTTCTGTAAGATTTTTCCAAATTCCCGATGCTCCAGGTACACTCGCCTGGCCGCCCAGTCGTCCTTCAACGCCCACTTCACGGGCAACAGTTGTTACCTGGTCGGCAAATACTGCCAAAGTATCAATCATTTCATTGATTGTATCGGTCAATTGTGCCACTTCTCCCTGCGAAACAATGGATAACTTTTGTTTCAGATTTCCTGTCGCAACGGCTGTTACCACTTTTGCTATTCCACGTACCTGGTTGGTCAGGTTGGAAGCCATCATGTTCACTGAGTCGGTCAAATCTTTCCATGTTCCGGCAACTCCCTGCACTTCCGACTGCCCGCCAAGTTTACCTTCTGTTCCTACTTCCCTTGCCACGCGGGTTACCTCGTAAGCAAATGAATTTAACTGATCCACCATTGTGTTGATCGTGTTTTTCAGATCAAGAATTTCTCCTTTTACATCAATCGTTACTTTCTTGGAAAGGTCTCCTGATGCTACCGCTTTTGTAACTTCTGCAATGTTTCGCACCTGGGAAGTAAGGTTTCCGGTCATTTGGTTTACGGAATCTGTCAGATCTTTCCATGTTCCCGCAACACCAGGCACAAATGCTTGTCCACCTAATTTCCCATCTGTACCAACTTCACGCGCTACGCGCGTAACTTCGGATGCGAATGCACGCAACTGATCCACCATCGTGTTGAGTGTTTCTTTTAATTGTAAGATTTCTCCGTGAACGTCCACGGTGATTTTTCTTGACATATCGCCATTAGCCACTGCAATCGCCACATCTGCGATATTTCTTACCTGAGCGGTAAGATTTCCGGCCATTTGGTTTACAGAATCAGTGAGATCTTTCCAGGTTCCGGCAACTCCGGGCACATTCGCTTGTCCACCAAGTTTTCCTTCTGTTCCCACTTCTTTTGCAACACGCGTTACTTCAGATGCAAATGCGCGAAGCTGTTCCACCATTGTGTTGATCGTATTTTTTAATTCCAGGATCTCTCCTTTTACATCCACCTGGATTTTACGTGAAAGATCTCCGTTCGCCACCGCTGTTGTTACTTCAGCAATATTTCTTACCTGGGAAGTAAGATTGGAAGCCATTTTATTTACAGAATCAGTAAGATATTTCCACAAACCTTCCACACCCGGTACATCAGCCTGTCCACCCAATTTTCCTTCAGAACCTACTTCTCTTGCCACACGGAACACTTCTGAACCAAAAGAGTTCAGCTGATCCACCATCGTGTTGATTGTGTTTTTTAGTTCCAGGATTTCTCCTTTTACATTTACGGTGATCTTCCTGGAAAGATCTCCTTTTGCCACAGCAGTCGTTACTTCTGCAATGTTACGCACCTGCGCTGTCAAGTTTGAACCCATCTGGTTTACGGATTCTGTCAGATCCTTCCAGGTTCCACCCACGCCCTGTACTTTCGCCTGGCCTCCCAGTTTTCCTTCTGTACCTACTTCCAGCGCCACACGCGTTACTTCTGATGCAAACGAGTTCAACTGATCCACCATCGTATTGATGGTTTTTTTCAATTCAAATATTTCTCCTGATACATCTACCGTAATTTTTTTGGATAAATCTCCATTTGCTACTGCCGTCGTTACTTCGGCGATATTTCTTACCTGTGCCGTAAGATTTGATGCCATTTGATTCACAGAATCTGTAAGATCTTTCCAGGTTCCACCAACGCCTTGAACTTTTGCTTGTCCTCCAAGTTTTCCTTCTGTACCTACTTCAAGCGCAACCCGCGTTACCTCCGATGCAAACGAATTCAGCTGGTCCACCATCGTGTTGATCGTATTTTTTAATTCGAGGATTTCCCCTTGGACATCAACCGTGATTTTTTTAGAAAGGTCACCATTGGCAACCGCTGTTGTTACGTCCGCAATATTTCTTACCTGCGCTGTAAGATTCGAGCCCATCTGGTTTACCGATTCTGTCAAATCTTTCCATACACCTCCTACTCCTTTTACTGTTGCCTGTCCACCGAGTTTTCCTTCGGAACCCACTTCACGCGCCACACGCGTTACCTCAGCGGAAAATGAATTCAATTGATCCACCATTGTGTTAATGGTATTTTTCAATTCAAGAATTTCTCCTTTTACGTCCACGGTAATTTTTCTCGAAAGGTCGCCACGCGCCACAGCAGTAGTTACTTCTGCAATATTTCTCACCTGCCCTGTAAGATTTGAAGCCATTTGGTTTACAGAATCTGTCAAATCTTTCCATGTTCCTGCTACACCTTTTACTTCAGCCTGTCCACCGAGCTTTCCTTCCGTTCCCACTTCCAGAGCCACGCGCGTTACCTCTGAAGAAAAAGAGTTCAGCTGATCCACCATCGTGTTGATCGTATTTTTCAATTCAAGAATTTCTCCCTGAACATCAACCGTAATTTTTTTAGAAAGGTCTCCTTTCGCCACAGCTGTCGTTACTTCAGCGATGTTGCGCATCTGGCTTGTGAGATTGCCGGCCATCTGGTTTACTGAATCGGTAAGATCCTTCCAAACCCCAGCCACTCCTTTCACTTTTGCTTGTCCACCCAGTATTCCTTCCGAACCTACTTCCCGCGCAACGCGGGTTACTTCCATTGAAAAGAGATTCAACTGCTTTACCATATCATTTACCTCTTTGGCAATTCGCCCAAATTCGCCCTGTAATGCATGATCACCGATTTTCAAAGGCATCTCCTGCGACAGATTTCCTTTTGCCACAGAACTAATTACATTGGCTATTTCAATAGTAGGATGTACCAAATCTGATATCAGGCTGTTAATCGAATCAACGCCGTCATTCCATGCACCTCTTGCAGAGCGCGGTAGTTCTACACGATGATTGAGCCGCCCCTGATTTCCGATCGTAATTCTTGCACGGTTTAGCTCATGAACGAGCATCTCATTTAGCGAAATAATCTCATTAAGTGTATCGCAAATTTTTCCGTTAATTCCGATTCCATTTACCGGCATCCTGATACTAAAATTTCCGTTTCTCACCTGGTCTAAAACGTGAACTAATTCGTGAATTGGGAATTCGTCTGAGTAGTGCAAATTATTTGAAGCGCCGTTGCCATTTCTTTTTGGCCTAATTTTTTCATTTACCGGTATATCGGTATTTAATTTATTTTTTTTTGAATCTTTTGTTACAACAGTAACGGGAGCGTCGAGATCAGGAAATACAGAGTTGGTTTTTGATGAGCCATTCGCTGTCTTCTTCATAGTAATATTTTAGGAGAAATTATTTTTCAATCAAATATACTATCTATCTTTTAAAAAATGAGACTGATCAAAATGCCCTTTGGGTGTCAGAAATAAATATTTATAATGCGTAAATAAATCCTATGGAATAAAATATCTTTAATTATAGATTTGTACCCTATGAAAAAAAATAAGCCGTTAGATAAACAGATATTGATTGGAGAAGACGACATTGATGATCAGGAGATTCTGGAAGAGATTTTTTTATCTATTGATCCCTCTTTAAACCTCACATTTATTAATGATGGTCAAAAGATCGTATCATTTGTCGAAAATGCCAGCAATGAAAATCTTCCCGGATTAATGATTCTCGATTATAACATGCCTCATTTAAATGGCGCAGAAATTTTAAAATCAATTCAAAAGAATGAGAAACTGGTTAACGTTCCAAAAATCATCTGGAGCACCGCCAATGCTGAAGGATTTAAAAATATCTGTCTTCAATTAGGCGCATGCGAATATTTGGTAAAGCCTTCCAGTTTCACAGACCTAAAATCCATGATTAAAGGAATGCTTTCTTTTTATGAAGCGAATGCGAATATATAAATCTGGCGTGTTTACGGCTGACCAAAAGTAGCATCAAGCTTTCTGATTGAAATAGGCTTTTCCCAAACACATACGTTGGAAAAGGCATCATATTCGTTTGTCTTTTCTTTGTAGGCGCTAATGAGATTAATTTTTAAGGAAGGATTTTCTTTTAAAATATCCGGTGTTTTATTCCAGCCTTCGCCATCGGGCAAATTGTTGTCAAGAAACAAGATATCCGGATTTTTTTCTTTAATTGAATTTAATCCGTCTGTTAAATTAAAAGCAAGAAAAACTTCCATGCCTTTTCGTTCAAAATAGCTTTTCATAATCATGCAAAAATCTTCCTCGTCATCAATAATTAAAATCTTTACTTTTATCATTCATTAATCATTAGGATAGTGAGAATAACAAATATATATAAATGAGCACAGAAAACCGGCTAACAGAGCAAAGAATTATCGAGCTGGAAAAAGAACTGAAGCAAGCTTCTGAGGTTTTGCATTGCTCTAAAAAAGAAAAAGA
>Ga0207652_10002945_pt1 | contig 14238 bp, 13 predicted proteins | sample KBSC63BmetaG_FD_184334 | JGI IMG/M metagenome (GOLD analysis project Ga0207652, IMG submission 184334) | Corn rhizosphere microbial communities from Kellogg Biological Station, Michigan, USA - KBS C6-3B metaG (SPAdes) (version 2) | ecosystem: Host-associated > Plants > Roots > Rhizosphere ... | reverse complement strand
GGGGGGGGGGGGGGGGGGGGAGCGCACTCGAGTGATCCATGCGGTCGATGGCCACAGCTTCGTCAGTCGGCTTGGCGGCGCGGCGATGCCGCTCATGTCGCGCGTCGATCTGGATCCACTGATCGACGCCATTGGCGACGCGCGGTATGTGCTGCTCGGCAGCGGCACCCGCGGCACCGCGCAATTCTTCACGAGTCGGGCCGAGATCACGAAACGCCTGATCGTGGAGAAAGGCTTCTCCATTGTCGCCGCGGACGGAAACTGCGCCGATTTGGCTCGGCTCAATGCATACGTGCATGACCGTACGGATTCCGGCGCCTCAGCGGCCACCGTCCTTCGCGACTTCCGCGACTGGGCAGGCGGGGTGTGGGTCAATCATCAGATGGCCATTTTCGCCGAATGGCTGCACGAACACAATCGGTGCGACGCGCAGGATGGCGGCGTCAGCGTCTTCGGATTGGACGTGCTTGGGCTGGGCGCGACGATGGACATCGTCCTGAACCACCTCGCACAACGCCAGCCCGCCGCGCGTCAGGCAACTCGCAAAGCCGCCGCGCGTTTCGCGCCGCATTCCGGAGATATGGAGTCTTCACCGGCGCTGGTGCCGCCTGCACACGAGCAGGAGGTCTTGGAGCTGCTACTCGCACAGGCGCCGAGTCGAATCAATGATACTTCAGTGTGCGAGCCCTTCGACCATGAGCACGAAGCGGCGCTGCGCCGCCACCGAGAGCGATTTTATCGGGCGCTGTTCGGCGATCTCCGTGAAGCGTGGAACATTCGCGAGCGCCAGATGACGGAGACCCTCGATGACCTGCTCGCGCGTCGCGGTCCGAGCGCAAAGGTCGTCGTTTGGGAACACAACACCCACGTTGGCGATGCGCGATACGCCAACATGGGTGTTCGCCAATTCACGAATGCTGGCCAGCTCGTCCGGGAACAGCATGGCGAAGGGCCGGACGATCGTGACGGCGTTTTTCTCGTCGGATTCGGAACGCATCACGGGACCGTTTTGGCAGCGCCCGCGTGGGGCCAACCGATGATGCGAATAGCCGTACCGGCTGCGCGGCGCGGAAGCGTCGAAGACTTCATGCACTCCGCTGTTCGAGGCGACGCCGTGTTCGTCTTCGATGGGTCTGCCGCCGGCGGCGTGCCCGGCTTCGAGGCTCCGTTAGGCCATCGTGCGATTGGTATCGTGTATGATCCAGCATTGGAGCAACTGAGTCATTACGTTCCCTCGATCATTCCGCGCCGGTACGATGCGTTCGTCTTCGTCGACGAGACGCGGGCCGCCGATCCACTCGTTCCAATCCCCGAAACGCCCCGCGCATCGAGCCGCGCTTAGGAACGACGTTTCGCGCTTGTCGATGAATTGGATGGTCGCTTTCCGTTCGAGGGACGTCGTCCGTCCGGCGATGGGCGTTTGACCGCAGGCCGTCGTACCGGCGGCGCAATTTCTTCGGTCACGAGAATCACGCCGTGAATCGTCTTGAGCCGAGTGAGCAGCGGCGTCAACATCACGTGACAGGCGATGGCGCGCCCACGCCTGTTGACTGCCTGCACATCGAGCGACACGTGATCCTTGGCGCCTGACAAGCAGGCTCGCATGGGTTGCTTGAATCGCTCGATCGGAAGGCCCACATCCAGACCGAGAATGTGCTTGCCGCGCACCTCGTCTTCTCTGAGACCCCAGAGCTCCTCGGCTCCCTGATTCCACACGAGGACTTTGAGCTCCGCATCCACGACGATGACCGCGCCGCGCATGCTCGTCAGAATGCTCTCGAGAAACGAATTGACCTGATTGAGCTCGTCGCTGCGCTGGCGCAGCTCGTCGTTCATCGTCTGCAGCTCTTCATTCGTCGACTGCAGCTCTTCGTTCATCGTTTCGAGCTCTTCGTTCGTCGACTGGAGCTCCTCGTTCGTGGTCTCGAGCTCCTCGACGGTCGACTGAAGCTCCTCGTTCGTGGTCTCGAGCTCCTCGTTCGTCGACTGCAACTCCTCGTACGCTGTCTCGAGCTCCTGATTGGCGTGCTCGAGATCGCGTTGGAGGCGCTTGGCCGCGCTGACATCGCTGAACGCGATCGAGGCGCCCAGGATCGGCCCGTTCGCGGATTCGGTAAGCGGCACGACGTGAACGTCGAGCCAGCGAATCTCGCCGGTGACAGACGGCCACTCGATGTCGCGCATGACCACGGGGCGACGATCGGTGTAGACCTGGTCGATGGCAGATCGAAGGTCGACGGGACGATACGAGATCTTGAGATCCTGCAGCGGAAGACCCACGTCGGCATGGGCCACGCCGAACAGCGCGCGTGCGCGCTCGTTCGCAATCACCAACGCGCTCTTCGCGTCAACGACGAGCTGCGCCGTGGGAATTGCGTCGACGGCGACGTCGCGCAGTCGGTCGCGGCCATCGAACGAATGCGAGTTGCCGTCGATCGGTTGCTGCGCGAGCGCCAAGAGTCGCTCGCGCGATCCACCCGTGCGGTCCGGGACCTTCGCCGAAACGCGGCGTTTGAGATCGACCGGAGAGAACGTGCTCGTGTGCGTCATGAGCGTTTCCGCGCGGCCAAGGAACAGAATCCCGTTGTCGTTCAGAGCAAATTGGAAGCGAGCGAGAATCCGGGCCTGCGTCTCGGCGTTGAAGTACATCAGCGTGTTGCGACAGACGAGCATGTCGACGCGCGAAATCGGAGCGTCCTGGATCAGATCGTGACGGCCGAAGATCACATGGCGGCGGAGATCCTTGCGAAAGATGTATTTGTCATCCGAGATCTCGAAGTATTTCTCGAGCAGCGGCGCCGGAATCTCGGCCACATCTCTCGCGCTATAGGCAGCCTGACGCGCGCGTGCCAGGGCCTCGTCGTCCACGTCGGTCGCGTAGATCTTGACGTTGTCGCGGAAACCCTCGAGGCCGAGCGCCTCGGCGAAAATGATCGCGAGCGTGTAGGCCTCCTCGCCCGACGCGCAGCCGGCACTCCAGATACGCAGCGTGCTGCCGGCCTCGCGGCGCGCGAGCAGGTCCGGGATGACCGTTTCGATCACATACTCCCACGTCGAGGCATCACGAAAGAAGCTCGTGACGTTGATCAAGACGGTGTTGAACAGCGCGGCGAACTCTTCCGGGTGCACCTCGAGATAATCGAGGTAGTCCGCGTAGTTCGCGCACGCGATCGATTGCATCCGCTTGCCGATGCGGCGCTCGAGGCTGGCCCGCTTATAACCCGTAAAATCGAAACCTCGATTTCGCTTCAGGTAGTCGAGGAGCGATTCCAAATCGGACTGACGTGATGACACGACACACTCGGGCGGGGGAAGCCAACCGGACAGGTGTTTCCGGCGAACAACTTATCGTAACTTGCGCACGCGGCAGCGCTTGCGCTAGCGGATGACGGTGCTTCGTCCGACCCCAAGCGGGGCCTCACGGCTAGAGAGAATTCTATAGCGAGACAGTGATCACGACGCCCGGCGCGGGCCGGGCGCTTCCGCATCGGAGACGGTCGAGCGTTCGATCAGTGAAGCCCGGATGACCGCGGCGCGTTCCTCGCGCGACTCGGCCCGTTCATCGAAGCGCTTCGCGAGGTCGTCGGCGCCGCGCGCCCGGTGTCGGGCGGCGATTTGACGTGACAGATCGGCGCTTTCCTCGAGGATGCGCAGCGCGGTCCACATCGCATTGTCGACCATGTCCGCTTGGCGCGACAACAGCGCGGTGCCGGTCCATGCGTGACCAACACGGCAACGAAAGCGCGTGAACTCTCCGTCCTTGAGCTCCCACAGCACACCACCGCATTCGGGACAGCCAAATGCCGAGACTCGACCCGGATGATGCTCCGGATCGGAAATGGCGTTTAAGTCCCCGGCGGCGAATGCATTTTCCGAGACGTCATCGGCCATGGGCAGGTGCTCCCTGTCGACGATGGGCTCCGACGCCAATTCCGTAACGACACTCGCAACGTCCTGCAGCCGCACCACGCGATCGATCGTGGCATGCTGAATGGCACTCTGCGGCATGGACGGAAACGTCGCCTCTTCCGGATCCTGCACAACCGCGATGCCGCCACCGCGATTGATCGCACGCATTCCCGCCGTGCCGTCATCCAGGTTTCCAGTGAGCAGGACGCCGATGACTCTCGGCCCAAAAGCGAGCGCGGCACTGCGAAACATCGGATCGATTGCCGGACGGTTGCCATTCTCCTTGCACCGCGGCCGAGCCGAACACCCCGACGAGTCAACAGCAGATGGACGTCCGGTGGAGCGACATAGACGCGTCCCGGTAGAATGGGCTCGCCGTCGACGGCGTGGCTCACTGGAAGGCAGCTCACTCGCGCGAGAATCTTTGGAAGAACGCTCGTGCCGTGCTCCGGGAAGTGCAGCGTCACGAAGACAGACGCGGGGAGATCCTGCGGCAGCATACCCACCAGACGCTGCAACGCTTCGACGCCGCCCGCCGATGCTCCGATCACCACGATGTCTCGGTGTGCCATGCAACCGCCTGACGAGCAGGGGTGAGCCGCGCGCGTGTTCAGCTATTCGTTCGCAAGACGCGTGCTGAACGGCAAGCGAACCGAGAAACGACTGCCTACGTCGATCTCGCTCGCCACGGTGACGTCTCCACCTATTGCGCGCGCCATCTCGCGGCTGATCGCGAGGCCAAGTCCGCTGCCGGGAGCCGCCTTGTCGTGTAAGAGGCGAATGAACGGGTCGAAGATCGACGCCTGTTCCGACGCCGGAATGCCCGGTCCGGTGTCTTCGATTTCGATGAGCGCGTCCGTTGTCGTAGCGGTCGCCTGAATGTGGACGCTTCCGCCGGACGGTGTGTACTTCACCGCGTTGCCCACCAGGTTCAACAGAATCTGTCGCAGCCGATGAGGATCGGCGCGAACGGTCTGGGTGCCGACGAGATCGTCGCTCGTGAGCGATACGCCGCGCTCGACCGCCTGATGGCCGATCAACTCCTGCACGGCGCGCAGCAGATCTCCCACGTCGACATCCTGAATGTCCAGCGCGAGCGTACCGGCAGCAATCCGATTGAAGCTGAGCAGATCCTCGACGACGCGACTCATGTGCTCGTATGCACCATGAATACGGCGGACGTCCTCCTGCTGCTCTTCCGTGAGCGAGCCGCGCGCGCCGAGCGACAGGAGCTCGGTGAAGCCTGCAATCGCCCCCAATGGTGTCCGCAGCTCGTGACTCACCGTCGCGATCAGTTGATCCTTGACGTGATGTGCGCGCTCGAGCTACGCGGTTCGCTCGGCGACGAGTCCTTCAAGTGTGGCGGACCGCTCATGGGCCATTCGTTCGCGTCGCCGTCGCGGGCGATCGTCGACGAACAGCCAACGAATCTCGCGGCCGCCGTTCGCGGCGGTCGACATGGCGTGCGCGGTCGCGTCGACATGAACCACCGAATCCTTGCGCGCCGTGAGCTCGAAGCTGCCCACCGCGCTCGCGTTTCCCTGATGAAGTCGCAGCAACATCTCTCGGAGCTTTCGACGCGAGTCGTGTCGCGTGAACACGACGAGGGGCTTTCCCGCGAGAAACTCGATGGAACATCGGGTCAGATGGCTCGCCGCGAGATTCGCGTCCCGAATCATGCCCGTCTCATCAGTGATGAAGTAGGCGACTGGCGCTTCCTTGAACAGCTGTCGATAGCGCTCGCGTTCGGCGTCGATCACCGTCAACGCTTCGGCGAGCTGCTGGTTCTGCGATCGAAGCTCTTCTTCCGCGACGCTCAACTCTTCGTAGGTGAGCTGCAGCTCATGAACGGCGGCGATGGATCGATCATCGAGCGCGTCTGCCTCGCCGACTGTACGAAGGTGCGTCGTTCGTTCACGTGCCTTGGAGACCCGTCCGGTCCAATTCCTGAGCCAGGACGTGGGTGGCTCTTCTGGCGTGGTCGAGCCCGGACGCTGCAACGGCGTGTCCATAGTGGGCTGGGTTGTGTGCGGCTGGCTCGACGCTTACCGGCGGAAAGGGACGGTGCCTGGACTTGCAATGTATAAGGAAGTCCGGCAGAATCGAGATCGGACATCGCAGCCATCATTTTCTTTGCCATGGCTTCGCGGCCGGCCGATTCCACGACCATGTCTCTTCTGGCCCACGTGGGATTCGCGACTCCAGAAACGAGGAGAGGATGACGACCGAAATGGCCGACAATGAGACAGTCGAAGCACTCGCGCGCTATCGCTACACAGCGATCCGTCACGCCGCCGATTTCTTCAACGACGACGGCACCGTTCAGTACGATGGTCTCTCGCCGGCGAAGCAAACACTGCCCGGGCTCTTGGTCTCGTCACTCGAAGAGCTGAAAGTCGCCGAGGAAGAGCTGCGCGCGCAGAACGCGGCGTTGCTCGCGCAGCGTGCCGCGGTCAACGAGCACGTTCGGCACTATCGCGAACTGTTTCTGCAGTCGCCGGCGCCGGTGCTCGTGACGGATCTCTACGGCACGATCGCCGAAGCGAATCTCGCCGCGGGCCGGCTCTTTCGCCGAGATGTGGTGTTCCTGGCTCGGAAACCGCTTGCGGCGATGATTCCGCCAAGCCGGCGCGACGACTTTCGCCGCCGATTCGCGCGATTCAGTCCGGCCGATGGCGCACGTGAATGGTGCTTCATGATCAATCGGCTCGGCGATGTTCCGATCGAAGTCTGTGCGACGGTGAAGCTGGTCGGCGGTATTGGGCCGACCAGCTCGGGCGTGTTGTACTGGCTCTTTTCGGGCTGCGTGTGATCGTGCGCCCGCGTTGGCGGGCGCACGAGTCAATAGCATTTACTAATGCGCGCGGAACGGAATGCGAACGACGCCGAGGCGCGCTCCGTTGTTCGCGTTGATGACGTCGACGGCGAGCGTGAGCGTGCGGGCGTCGCGATCGAGCGGTTCGAAGTAGACGAACCCTGACGCACGTCCTCCCGGCGACAGAACGCCTTCGGGCAACGCACGCTGCACCATCTCCACGGTCGGCAGCGAGACCTGCCGATAGCGCGTGACATACGGCGTGTAGTACGTCGGATCGTAGGCGAACGCGCCGTCGTAGCGCGAGAAGCGCGGGTACCATCGCGACAGATACGGCGCGACGGCGAATCGATCGAATCCGTAGAACGGATTCTGAACGGTGTACGCTTGCGTGAGTGTGCCGTCAGTGTCGTACGGCGGCATCGCCGCGAAGCGATGGCCCATGCTATCGGTGAGCGCGATGCGGTTGTACCGAATCACGACGGGCACCGACGCATCATTGTGCACCTCGAGCAAGATCGGCGTCACCTTCGTGTCGAGATCTTCCGGTCCCCACTGCCACGCCTGCGCGTGAGCCTCGACGCGAAGACCAGCCGTCGTTGCGACGGCGCCTTCTCCGGGACCACCGACAGCGGTCGCGTTTGGGGCAGGTGTAAGGACTGCCTGTGTCCGTCCACATCCCGTGGCCGCGAGAGCTCCCACGATCGCAAGGGCAATGAATGGCGTATGTGTAGTCATATCCAACTCCTCGAATGCGAATCGCGGCGGACACGCGCCGCGAGATTCGGAGCTGGGTGCAGTGCGCGTGCCAACACGCTTTGGCCCGCGCGAGAAGAGACGTGCCAAACCACTAAGAAGTTGTCTGGCTCAGGCGTGCCGCCGACGCATGATTTGATGCGCGGCGCGCTCGCCCGATCCAATCGCCGCGTGCACCGTCCCGATGTCGCCCTGTTGGTCGGTCGCTTCGCCGGCGAACCAGATCGTTCCGCGAATCGGCCGCGCAAGCTCACGAGGCGCATCGTGACCACCCACGCGCGAATACGAGTATGCGCCGCGCGCGAACGGATCGTTCGTCCAATCGTGATGAAACGATTCGAGGAGCATGCCCCGAATGACTCGCGGCGGCGTCGAGAACGTGTGTGCGACCGATGCCACCGCGTTCGCCTCGAGCTTGGGTAACGAGAGTCGCGACATCGCGCCGGCTCCCGGGCCGCCGACCCACGTGGTGAGCAGTGGCGCGCGAACAGGGTATGTCGTCCAGCACACCGGAAACGCTGCTCGCCCTTTCGAGAGTATGAACGACGTCTGATCCAGCCCAGGAAATGTGAGATGTTCGGCGTACCGACGGTCGAGCCAGAACGGATGGTCGAAGCGCAATGACATCCGCACGACTGGACCCATCGCCAATCCAGCAAGCGCATGCTCGACGGACGGCAGCGGAGGATCGAACACGATCGAGCCGGCGGTACCTGTCGATGCGACGAGCACGCCCACAGGCACGGTGACAATGACCGCGCTCGCGGACACGCTCCCCATCGTTCCTCCCGCGAGATCGCGGCACGCGACCTCCACATGGCCGCGCTTCCAGCGCACCGCCGACACCACCGTGCCGAAGCGCACACGCGATCGCGCGGACTCGGCGAGCCGATCGATGAGTGACGAGTATCCGCGGAGCATGCGACCAATGCGTGATTCGAGCACATCGTCGCCGGGCATGCCTTCGATGAGCGCTCGCTGGCTGATCACGGCGGGATCCGCGGCTTCGAATCCTTCGACGAATTGCGTGACCAGCGAACGGTCCTCAGCCGAGAGATGGCGCCCGTTTGCACGCAGCGCGTCGGCAAAGGAGCGATCGCCAGAGAGATTGCGGGCCACGCGCTCCATGCTGCGGCCAAGACGAGCCGGGTAGTCGTCTATTCGCGAGAGACGGCCGCGTGCGCTGATGACGTAGTGCTGCGCGATGTCGACCGTCGGAAGATGATACTTCGACGCAATGCGCCGAATCGGCTCGGCTACGCCGTGAATGAACTCGGCGCCAAGCTCGACTGGCACCTCGAGCGAGGCGATGTGTTGCGTCAGGATGCGTCCACCGATGCGGTCGCGCGCTTCGAGCACGGCGACGTCGTAGCCGGCCTCCACCAGTGTCGCGGCGGCGGCGAGCCCTGCGGCTCCGGCTCCTACGATGACGACATCTGGATCACGTGCTGGCATGACTGGCTGAACGGTGAGGGTGCGTGGCGGGCAAGAAGCAGTCCCGGAACCATGGTGCCGCGCGGAACACCGTCGCACACACTCGTGTACGCGCGGGATCGTCGGAACGAAAGTTGAGAAGACGCATAATCATGGCAGCATCGTCCAAACGTGCCACGCGGCACACGGGGGGCTCTCAACGGCGATGGTCGGCGCGGGTGACGGCGCACAGCAATGCGCTCGATCTCGAGCCCAGCGTGTTCAAATCGAACGATCCGAAAAAGATTGCGCGATCGCTCAAGCGATCCGCGGAACAGAGCCGGCGCCGAAAGAGCGAACCGTATCGCTCGGCGATGTCGATGCTGACGTTCTACATCAACCGGGCGGGAACGAATCTCAGCGCACGACAACGTCGAGTGCTGGAGCGAGCCAAAGGGGAGCTCCGCCATGCGTTCGGCCGCGACTGATCCAACGGCCGTCCTCATCGACGGGCTGCGCCGTGCCGCAAAGCCGCTCACGGGTCCGGCGGATCTCGACCCGCTTCTCGACGCAATCGGCGACGCGCGATATGTACTCCTCGGCGAAGCCACCCACGGCACCGCCGACTTCTACACCTATCGCGCTGAGATCTCCAAGCGCCTCATCGAGGAGAAGGGATTCTCCTTTGTGGCGGTCGAAGGAGATTGGCCCGACTGCTATCGCGTGAACCGGCACGTCCACTGGATCAACCGAGGCGAGCGAGCCGAAGATGTGCTGCACGCATTCGAGCGTTGGCCAACGTGGATGTGGGCCAACCGGCAGGTCGTCGAGTTCGTCGAGTGGCTGCGCGATCACAATCAGTCGCTGAGCGCCGAACGCCGGGCAGGATTCTTCGGGCTCGACGTCTACTCGCTATGGGAGTCGATGTCCGCCGTGATCGCATATCTGGATCGTGTCGATCCGGACGCCGCTCGCGCCGCGCGCCACGCGTACGGCTGCTTCGATCCCTATCGCGACGACGTCCAGGCGTATGCGCGCGCGACCGCGATCGTACCAACCTCGTGCGAGGACGAAGCGGTCTCGATGCTGCGCGCGTTGCGCGTCAACGCGGCCGCCTACAAAGAGGATGGACGCGGCGGGTATTTCGACGCCGAGCAAAATGCGCTCATCACCCGGAACGCGGAGCGCTACTACCGGACAATGATTCGCGGCGGCCCCACGTCATGGAACGTGCGCGACCATCACATGAGCGAGACGCTCGATCGGCTCATGGCGCATCACGGGCGCGCGGCAAAGGCGATCGTCTGGGAGCACAACACGCACGTCGGCGACGCGCGGTTCACTGACATGGCGCGTCATGGCATGGTGAACGTGGGCCAGCTCGTCCGCGAGATGCACGGTGAAGCACCCAACGAGCGCAACGGCGTTGTGCTCGTTGGATTCGGGACGCATCGCGGAACGGTCATCGCCGGCGCCGAATGGGGAGAGACGATGGAACGCATGCGCGTCCCGGTCGCGCGCGACGGAAGCCTCGAGGACCTGATGCACCAGGCCTTGAACGGAGACGGCCTCTTCATCTTCGACGGGTCGTCGAACGGCGGGATCCCTGGCTTCGATCAAGCCATCGACCATCGAGCGATCGGCGTGGTCTATGATCCGTACGCCGAGCGGCTCGGCAACTACGTGCGAACGATCGTGCCGCGGCGATACGACGCATTCCTGTTCATCGACGAATCGCGCGCTGTCGATCCGCTCCACATGCCCGTCGTGGTGGATGGAGAAGTGTCGGAGACCTACCCGACAGGCATGTAGAGATCAGCACCGGTCAACGGCGATGAGCAGCGCGGGTTCGGGCCGCTTTGCGCGCCGCGGCCGAGCGGCCGGCTGCTCCCTTCGTCCGTGCTGCCTTTCGCGCCGCGGCCGAGCGGGATGAAGCACTGCGACGTCGTGCGCTCGCGTGCGCTTGTCTCGACAGCGACTTCCGAGACGCGGCACTGTGTCCTTCGCGGCGCAGTGCGCCCTCGGTCGCTCGCGATCTCGTCGACGATACCCTTCGCGTTCGTTTTCGTCCTTTCGCGAGATCTCGCTTGGCCTGCTTCTGCGTGCGAGCCGACGAGGCGCCCTTCTTCGGCGGGGCGAGCTTGACGCCCGCGCGACGTGCCTTGGAGAGTCCGATTGCGATTGCCTGCTTCGTGGATCGCGCGCCATGCTTGCCCTCGCGAATGTGATCCATCTCTTCGCGAACGAACTCGCCCGCCTGCGTTGACGGTGCTTTGCCTTCGGCGGCGTCACGGCGGGCACGGCGAATCGTAGAGCGTTCCGGCATGTGGTCTTCTCCGTTGATGTGAGACGAGGATCGAGCGATCCATGGCCGGCGTTCCTCGCCGCACGGTGTGGACCATTTCCGACGCCGGCCGCCGAAAGTCCCGGCAATTGGCACGCACCCTGCGCGGACCCGGCCGCATGACGGGAGCGATGAAGTTCCGAATGCGAGCGACACGCTGGTGTGGCATCGCACTACTGCTTGCCGCTGCTGTCCGCGTGAGTCGGGCGCAGGCGCCCACGCAGACATGGTCGATCGATTCGCAGCGTACGAAGGCGCGGTTCGAAGTCCGCCATCTCGTCGTGTCGACGGTCGACGGGCAGTTCGATCGTCTGTCGGGCAGCATTCGGATGAACGCGAACGATCTCCGAACCATTGTCGTGAGCGTCACGATCGACGCTGCGTCGGTCGACACACAGAATGCGTCGCGCGACGCCGATCTCCGCAGCGCAAAATTCTTCGATGTCGAGACCCATCCGACCATCACCTTCATCTCCAAACGCGTCGAGCAGATCGCGGCGGACGGCCGAGCATTTACGCTGGTCGGCGACTTGAGCATGCACGGCGTGACGCGAGAGACAGTGCTTCGCGTCGAGGGCGGACCATGGCGCGACGTTGCGACCGAGCCCGGCGCGAATGTTCTTCGCGCAACCGCGACGGGAACGCTCAAGCGTCATGACTTCGGGTTGACGTACAATCGCGTGATCGAAGGCGCCGCAGTCGTCGGCGAGAACGTCGATATCACAATCGATCTGCAAGCGACGTCATCGATCGCGGGGCGTTGAGCACTTCGGTAACGACGTCGTCAACATCCCGTGTGTCGGCACCGACCTTGCTGCCGCGAACGCCGCCTCTTACCGGAGCCTGCCGCATGATCCGCGTGGTGCACAGTGTCACGATTCTCTGTCCGATCGACGAGGTCTTTGCGTTCTGGCACGATCTCGAGAACTTGCCGCGCTTCATGCAGCACCTGGAGTTCGTCGAAACAAACGGTCGCTCTTCGCATTGGGTCGCGCGGGCGCCTGCCGGCCAGACGGTCGAATGGGACGCCGAGATCATCACCGATGAGCCGAATCGCACGCTCTCTTGGCGCTCGCTGGACGATGCGTCGGTGCGACATGCGGGATCGGTTCAGTTCCGCGAAGCGCCCGGCGATCGCGGCACGGAGGTTCGCGTCGAGCTCTCGTACGACGCTCCCGCGGGCGCGGTTGGAGTGACTGTCGCCAAACTGCTCGGCGAAGAGCCCGATTCGCAGGTGCGAGATGATTTGCGCCGGTTCAAGCAGGTCATGGAGACAGGCGAAGTCGTGAAATCCGACGGAAGCCCGGAGGGCGCCGGCCGAGGTGCCCTCGAGCAGCGCGCCGCGCAGCCCGCGGGAGAAGAGAAGCAGGGAAGGCGGAAGCCCGGTCCCTCCGACGAATCAACGCGTGAGGTGCGCCCATGAAAGCCGTCTGCTGGACGGGAACACGTTCGGTGGAAGTGCAGGACGTACCCGACCCGTCGTTGATGAATCAACGGGACGCCATCGTTCGCGTTACGTCCACCGCGATCTGCGGATCCGATCTGCATCTCTACAACGGCTTCATGCCGACCATGATGAAAGGCGACGTCCTCGGACATGAATTCATGGGCGAGGTGATCGAGGTCGGGCGCGAGGTCGCCAACCTGAAGCCGGGCGACCGCGTCGTCGTGCCGTTCACCATCGCCTGCGGCGACTGCTGGCACTGTCAACACGACCTCTGGTCGTTGTGCGAGAACTCGAATCCGAATGCGGCGCTCTCCGAAAAGACGATGGGACATGCAGCGTCTGGCGCGTTCGGCTACTCGCACATCACAGGCGGCTTCGCCGGCGGGCAGGCCGAGTACGTCCGGGTGCCGTTCGCCGATGTCGGACCGTTCAAGATCACGAATGGAATGAGTGACGAGCAGGTGCTCTTTCTCTCGGACATTCTACCGACCGGCTACATGGCCGCGGAGATGTGCGACATCACGCCCGGCGATACTGTCGCCGTATGGGGCTGCGGACCCGTCGGACTCTTTGCCATCAAGAGCGCGTACCTCCTGGGTGCGCATCGCGTGATCGCCATCGATCGCTTCGACTATCGGCTGCGAATGGCGAATGAACGTTGCGGCGCGGTGACGCTGAACTACGAAGAGGTCGACAGCGTCAGCGACGCGTTGACCGAAATGACCGGCGGCCGCGGGCCCGACGCCTGTATCGATGCGGTCGGTATGGAGGCGCACACACACGGCTTCGAGTACTTCTACGATCGCGCCAAGCAGGCCGTGAAGCTCGAGTCGGATCGGCCGATCGCGCTTCGGCAAGCGGTCTTATCGTGCCGAAACGGTGGCGTCGTCTCAGTGGTCGGCGTCTACAGCGGGTTGATCGACAAATTCCCGATGGGTACGGTGATGAACCGCGGGTTGACGATTCGAAGCGGCCAGTGCCACGTCCATCGCTACATGGGGCCGCTACTCCAGCGGATTCAAGCCGGCGACATCGACCCAAGAATGGTCATCACGCACCGGATGCCGCTGGCGCAGGCGCCAGAGGCGTATGAGAAGTTCCTCAAGAAGGAAGACAATTGCGAGAAGGTGGTCCTCACGGTGTCGTGAGATCGCGAGGACTGCCCGATCGCGGTCAGTAGCCGCTCGCCGGCTGCTCGTCTCCGATCCGCGTTCCGTTGCGCCAAGTGTTCGGGCAGAGCGGATGGGTGTAGATCGATGGCCGATCGACTTTCGCAAACTGAATGTCGTCGGCCGTCGGTCCCTTGGCCGGATCGAGGCGCGCCAAGTGGCGAATGCGCTTTGCGATCTCGTGATCCGCGCATGGCGTATCGCCGCTGATTCCCAGACCCCACAGCGAATGACCGGGTTGGGTGAAGGTGTACAGACGCGGAGTGGAAAGCGGTACGGTGTGCTCAGGATGTGCGTGAGACCTCATTTGAGGCTTGCGACGTAGGCAGCGACAGCGCGAAGCTGCTGGCCATCGAACATCGTGATCGTGGGCATCTTCGTGCCC
>Ga0207652_10002943_pt1 | contig 14242 bp, 10 predicted proteins | sample KBSC63BmetaG_FD_184334 | JGI IMG/M metagenome (GOLD analysis project Ga0207652, IMG submission 184334) | Corn rhizosphere microbial communities from Kellogg Biological Station, Michigan, USA - KBS C6-3B metaG (SPAdes) (version 2) | ecosystem: Host-associated > Plants > Roots > Rhizosphere ... | reverse complement strand
TCGTGTTCGCCTGCAAAGAAGACGCTTTCGGTCATGCGGTCGTGCAGCACGCCGGCCAGCGGCTTGAGGTCGCGCGGATTGGTGATGCGCACAACGCGGGCGCGCTCGATACGTTCGATATTGTCAAAGCCGGTATTGCGCAGAATGTCGGTGGCCTTGCTGGACCATGGCGATTGCGTGCCGATACGCGGCGCGATCCAGATGCTGGGGCCGCGGGGCAGCTCAAGGGCCGATCCCAGAAGCTCGTGCAGCCGCGCATAGTCGACTTCGCCTGCGCGCAACTGCAGCACGTAGAGATACCCGGCAGCGACTCCGGTTACGCCGGGATCGATCGCCTGCAAACGGTCCAGCAACCGCGCGGCCTCGAACGGCGTAAGCGCCGCGGGGCCGGGCAGTATGCGAACGGTCTCTGCCGGCTCAGAGTTGAGCGGAGAGGTTTCTGGTGATGTGGCTGGCGACATCTTCAGTGTGTTTTGCGGCATCGTTGCGTTGCTGTTCGAGGGTGTGGAGATACTCTTCGGTGACATCGCCGGTGACGTAGATGCCGTCAAAAACCGAGGTGTCAAAATGCGTCAGGCCCGGGGCTGCTTCGGTGATGGCTGCTTTGAGGTCGTCGAGGTCCTGAAAGATGAGTTCGTCGGCGCCGATATGCTTCGCGAGTTCCTGAACCGTCTTGCCGGTCGCGATGAGTTCGGAACGGGCGGGCATGTCGATGCCGTACACATTGGGAAAGCGCACCGGCGGTGCGGCGGAGCAGACATACACCGCCTTTGCACCCTGCTCGCGGACCATCGCGATCATCTCCCGGATGGTGGTTCCGCGCACGATGGAGTCATCGACCAGCAGCACGTTCTTGCCGCGAAAAGCGTCGGGGATGGGGTTCAGCTTGCGGCGAATGGACTGTTTGCGTTGCGCCTGTCCGGGCATGATGAACGTCCTCCCGACATAACGATTGCGGACCAGCGCGTCGCGGTACGGAAGGTTCAGGCGCGTCGCGATCTCCTGTGCGGCGACGCGGCTCGTCGAGGGGATCGGCACGACCACGTCGATGGGCACATGCGCCCACTCGCGCTTGATCTTGGCGGCGAGCTTGGTCCCCATGTTGATGCGGGCGTCGTAGACAGAAGCGCCATCGAGCACCGAGTCCGGCCGCGCGAGGTACACATACTCGAAGAGACACGGGGCTTTTTCATGCGCCTGCAAACTGGCGTGAGTGCGAAGTTCGCCTTCCATGTCGATGTAGATCACTTCTCCGGGAGCGAGGTCGCGTTCTACGGTGAACCCTGCAACCTGGAGCGCCACGCTTTCGGAGGCGATCATATAATCGGTCTTGCCGTTTTCGACACGGCTGCCGAAGACCAGTGGCCGGATGCCATGCAGGTCGCGGAAAGCGACCATGCCGACACCGGCGATCATCGTGATTACGGCATAACCGCCCTTACATCGGCGGTGTACCTCTTCAACGGCGGCGAAGATGTCGTACTCGTTGGGCGTGACGGCAGCGCGGCGGGTCAGCGCGTGGGCGAAGACATTCAGCATCACTTCGGAATCCGACGTGGTGTTCAGATGCCGCATGTCGGTCTTGAAAAGACTTTCGACGATGTCCGCGACGTTGGTGAGGTTGCCGTTGTGCGCGAAGATGATGCCGTACGGGGAGTTCACGTAAAACGGCTGGGCTTCGGCCACCGAGGCGCAGCCTGCGGTCGGATACCGGACGTGTCCGATGCCCATGGTGCCGAGCAGCCGGGCCATGTTGCCGGCGTCAAAAACGTCGGTGATAAGGCCATTTCCTTTGTGGAGGTAGAAACGCTCTTCGAAGAATGTGGCGATACCCGCGGCGTCCTGGCCGCGGTGCTGGAGCATGGAAAGCGAATCGTAAATAACCTGGCTTACCGGACTATGTCCGAAAACGCCCACAATACCGCACATTATCCCTCGCTACGTGTCCCTGGTGCCTGCAATACATTTAGGCCGATGGTTCCGGCGAATGGCGATGTCAAGCCCTGCGAAGATCGCGCCAGCCGCTGTTTTGGCCAACATCCTAAGGATAACCTGTCTGCCTGTGCAGAACCGAACCCGCCGTCCTCGTCAAATCCATACATTTGATTCGGATAGCGAAGATTTGATTCGCGGCAGCCGAAACGCGGTAGGCTTGACGTGCGCGCTGGGCTCACGGCTGCCAGACATTCTTTTGAGGGACGAACGTATGAACGCTTTCACCGCATCCATCCTTCGCACGGTCCGCCGTGCGGCTATTCTGGCCGCTGCTGTTGGAGTAATCGGATCCATGCCGTCTATTGCGCAGAATGCTGCGGGCAAGCTGCGCGTGTATTTTATCGATGTGGAGGGTGGCCAGTCGACGCTGTTTGTGACACCGGCGGGGGAGTCGCTGCTGATCGATACCGGCTGGCCAGGCCATGACTATCGCGACGCGGACCGGATCGTCGCTGCGGCCAAAAATGCAGGCCTGAAGAAGATCGACTATGTGCTGATCACCCACTTCCATACCGACCACGTCGGCGGCGTGCCACAGCTTGTGGAGCGGATTCCCGTGGGTACGTTTATCGATCATGGAGACCTTCGCGAGTTTGATGATCCTCCTACAGTTGCGGGACACACGGCGTATCAGAAAGTCCTCGACAGCGGGAAGTACAAGCACATCGTGGCGAAGCCGGGCGACATGCTGCCCATCGCCGGGCTTCACGCGACCGTGATCACCGCGGATGGAGCGAATATTGAGAAGCCGCTGCCGGGTGCGGGACAGGCGAATCCATTCTGTGCGGCTTCGGAGAGGCGGCCGGCGGACAAGACCGAGAACAGCCGGTCGCTGGGAGTGGAGATCAGCTTCGGTGCGTTGAAGATGCTGGACCTCGGCGACCTGACATGGGACAAGGAGATGCAGTTAATGTGCCCCCTGAATCGCCTGGGCACGGTGGACGTTTTGATTGTCTCGCACCATGGCTGGAACCAGAGTTCAAGCCCGGCGTATGTGCACGCGGTGCATCCGCGCGTGGCGATCATGGACAACGGCGAGACCAAGGGTGGATCGACGCCGGTGCTGGTGACGGTGGCAAAGTCTCCGGGACTGGAAACGGCGTGGCAGTTGCACTATTCGGTTGAGGGCGGAGCGGAGCACAATACGGCGGCTGCGTATATCGCCAATTTGCAGGGTGTGGACGCCGGCAACTATCTGGAACTGACCGGAAGCAAGGACGGCAGCTTCGATGTGCTGAACTCACGGACCGGGGCGACGAAACACTACGCGGCGAAGCGTTAGAAAAACAAAGGCCTAAACCCGCAGCGATTCCCTGGCTGGCAACGGGATCGGCTCGATCTTTCCCATGAGGAAGATATAGCCCGCAATGCCGATTGCCAGGTAAACGGCGGCGACCACGAAGACCGCCGTGTACGACTGGTGGTTCGCCGCGACCATGTAGCCGGTGGCGATCTGCGCCGCAATGCCCGATACCTGGCAGGAGAAATTGACGATGCCTCCGACCGAACCGACGCTGCTGCGCGGGACGATGAGCGCAGGTATCGACCAGCCGATCGGCGCTGCCGCGGCCAGTCCGCCGATGGAGATGCTGATCCAGATAAGGGCTCGTGTTGCCGTGTGGGCATTGGCGGCGCCGAGGATGCCGAGGCCGCAGGCAGTGCCTCCGATGAGGATGACCTGGCGGACGCGGTTGGCGTTCCAGCCGCGTTGGATGAGGGTGTCCGCGAGCCAGCCGCCGATGAAGAAGTCGGTTGCGGTGGCGAAGAGCCAGGGAACTCCCGTGTAAAGGAACGAGTGCAGCAGATCGATGTGCAGCGCTGTGGCAAAGTAGCTGGGAAGCCACGTAAGCAGGAGATAGAAGACGTAGTTGTACGAGCCGAAGCCGAGCGCCAGGCCGAGGACCTTGCGTTGGGCGAGAAGTTGGCTGAGGTGGGCGGGCTTCGTGTTGGCCGCGACCGGCGGCGGAGTGCCTTCGCAGATCCCGTGGCTTTCGCAGATGTAGTCACGTTCGACGCTGGTGAGTTTGGGGTCGTCTTCCGGGTCGCGGTAGATCTTCCAGAAGAGAAGCAGGTAGAGGAGGCTGATGACTCCGGTAAGAGCGAAGCTCCAGCGCCAGCCGACCCAGATCAGGAACAGGCCGATGATGGGAACTCCGATGCCGGAAGCGAGTTTGGCGGCTGAGTCGCAGATGGCGGTGGCGAGGCTGCGCTCGTGGCGTGGAAACCAGTAGCCGACGGCCTTGGCGTTGGAAGGGAAGGTGGAGGCTTCGCCGACTCCGAGCAGGAAGCGCGCGCCGAAGAAGCCGCTTATGCTGGGAGTGATAGCAGCGGCAAACGAAGCGAGGCTCCACAGGAAGATGCTGATGCGGCCGACACGGCGGACGCCGAACCTGTCCAGGATGACGCCGATGGGAAGCTGGCAGAGGGCGTATGTGCCGTTGTAGGCGGCAGAGAGATAGCCGAAGGTGACGGCGGAGATGCCGAAGTCGGTGACGAGCGCGGCGTGCGAGACGGACAGGTTGACACGGTCGAAGTAGTTGACCAGGACGCCGAAGCCAAGCAGCCAGGCGATGCGCCAGCGGCGGCGTGGGATCGGCGGAACGGACATGGCTTCAGCGGGCGGCATCGTTTCGGTTCCACCAATGATGCCATGGCCTGTAGGATAGGCATATCGCCATGGACTTTCAGCAACTGAAGACCTTTCTCGAAGTGTGGCGCCAGAAGAGTTTTTCGCGCGCCGCGGAGAAGTTACGCATTACGCAGCCGGCGGTTTCCGCACAGATACGGTCGCTGGAAAAGGAGATCGGTGAGCGGCTGTTCGACCGCAAGGGTGGCAAGGTGACGTTTACCGCCGCCGGTCGGGTGTTTGAGCCGTTCGCGGAACACGCGCTGGGGACGCAGCGGCACATGCTGCTGATGGTCGCGGAGCAACGCCACTCCGCGCGTGGAGAGATCGCGATCAGCGCGCAGGAATCGACCAGCCTGTATGTGCTGCCCGAAATCTATGCGACGTTCAAGAAACACTATCCGAAGGTAGGCCTGAAGATCGTCCGCGCGGAGCGGTCGCGGACCCTGGAAGCTCTGCTGAACCGCGAGGTGGATTTCGGGGTTGTGTCGCTGCCGGTGAAAGATCCTCGGTTTATCGTCGAGACGCTGCATCGCGATGAGGTAGTGCTGGCCGCACCGAAAGGCCATCCCTTGACGACAATGAAGAAAGTGGAACCCTCGGACATCGTCCGTCACTCCTTCTTGATGCCGAAGCAGGGAAGACAGCGCGACCTGCTGCTGAACTTTTTCCGGATGCACGACATCTATCCGAAAAAAGCAATGGAAGTGGAGAGTGGCGAATTGATGAAGCGGTTCGTGATTGCCGGGCTGGGAATCGGGTTTCTGCCGGCAATCAATATCGCGGAGGAGCGGGCGTCGGGGTCCGTAGAAGTAGTGGCGTTGGAGTCAGTAAAGTTTTCCAGGGACCTGGGGTTGCTTTACCTGAAGGGCAAGCCAAAAACGCGCGCCATCAGCGGCTTTCTGGAGATTGCGCTCAAGGGAGAGGATTCCGAAGGATAACGCTCGTCTGCGGACCGGCACACTCTGTGGCTTGATAGCAAGCTCTCGGAACGACAGATGTGTGGTGACGTTGCCGATTGCGAGGATAAATAGTGAAAGGCCCGTTGAGAGTTGCTCAACGGGCCTTTCGGTTTGGTGCAGGGAAAGTTTAGAGGGCGATGTCGCCGCGTTCCTGGTTGCGGATGCGGATGGCGTCGTCGACTTTGGTAATAAAGATTTTGCCGTCGCCGATTTCACCGGTACCGGCGCCGGCGATGATGGCGGCGACGATGGCTTCGACACGCTCGTCCAGAACGACGAGCTCGACGCGGAGCTTTGGAATCAGGCTGACTTCGTACTCACGGCCGCGATAGGTTTCGGTGTGGCCCTTCTGCCGGCCGTGGCCTCGTGCTTCCGAGACCGTCATGCCGTCGATGCCTAGATCGGAAAGAGCTTCTTTGACTGCGTCGAACCGATTCGGCCTGATGATCGCCTCAATCTTTGTCATATGTCCTCTCGTGCTTTCTCCAGTTAAGGTGCTGGGAGCTTCCCGGCATTGGTAGGGGACGCGGAAGGAAGCGTCATCCAGTGTATCGGACGCTTCCTCCCCACTATCTTATTCTTCGAAGCCCGGTGTCCCGAGCGCGGAGATCACATATTCGGGATATGCACTGATGCCATGCTCGTGGAGATCGAGGCCGTAGAGTTCGCCTTCACGAGAGACACGCAGTCTACCGGTAAGGTTGACCAGCCACATCAGCAACATGCCTACCGCGAACGTCGAGATCGTGATGATCGCGCTGCCGATGAACTGGGCCTTCAGCAGCGTCATGCCACCGCCATAGAAGAGGCCGGTAAGCGGAGCGGAGTTGTCGGGAGCCAGCGGGCCGGTGGCGCCGTACTTGCCGGCCGCGAAGAGACCGAGCGAAAGCGTGCCCCAGATGCCGCACATGCCGTGTACCGGAACAGCGCCGATCGGATCGTCGATACGCAGGTATTCGAGCAGTTCAACACCCAGGTAAACAACCACGCCAGCGACGCCACCGAGGATGATGGAGCCCGTGGGGCTGACCCAGTAGCAGGGGCACGTGATAGCGACCAGGCCGGCGAGAAAACCGTTGACCGTGAAGCTGACGTCCCACTTCTTGCTGGGGATGTAGGCCATGATCATGGCGACGAGGCCACCGGCGCAGGCTGCCAGTGTCGTATTGGCGGCGACGCGGCCGACGCCTTCAAAGTCCATGGCCGAGAGTGTCGAGCCAGGGTTGAAACCGTACCAGCCAAACCACAGGAGCAGGCCGCCGGAGGCTGCGATGGTGAGATCATGAGGCATCATCGGTCCCCCGCCGTCGCGCTTGAACTTGCGGCCGAGACGAGGTCCAAGGACGATGGCTCCAGCCAAAGCGATCATGCCGCCGATGGTGTGAACGACGGTGGAACCGGCGAAGTCATGGAAGCTGGTGCCGAGTGTGGGAAGGAAACCGCCGGCCGCGCCCATAGTGGCCAGGAAGCCGTCCGGACCCCAAGCCCAGTGACCGATGATCGGGTAGATGAAGCCGGAGACGCCGAGCGAGTAGAGCAGGTCGCCGACGAAGTCGGTACGGCCGATCATGGCGCCCGAGGTGATGGTGGAGCAGGTGTCGGCGAACGCGAACTGGAAGAGCCAGAAGGCGAGGAAGGCGACGCCGCTGCTCTCATAGGTTGCCGGGATGTCCTTGAGGAAGAACCAGTGGTAGCCGATGAATCCATTGCCGTGGCTGAACATGAACGCGAAGCCGATGGCGTAGAAAAGAAGGCCGCAAAGACAGGTGTCGACGATGCACTCCATGAGCACGTTGACCGTCTCACGCGAGCGACAGAACCCAGCTTCGAGCATGGTGAAGCCGACCTGCATACCGAAGACCAGGAATGCGGCAACCAGGGTCCACATGGTGTTGACTGGATTGACGATGTCCGAGGCTTTTACGCCCGGGGCGTCGGCTGCATGGACCGTCGTAAAGGCCACCTGCGTGATGAAGGCGGCAATCAACAGGGTGGCGAGTACACCCAGTACCTTTCCTCCCAGCAGGGTTACACCGTAACGGCGCCATTGTGCGTCTTTGAGCCGGGTGCCTAACCGGCTGAGCTTCTGCGAGAACGATAGCGTCGATGCTTCCACTGTTCGTGCCATTCAGGGGAACTCCTTCTTTGGACAATGTTGTGCGTCGCCGGAGCGACGGTAGACGAGCCACATACCGAAAACGGATACACAGCGGCGACAGCGCCATGGATGTTTGGCATGTAAGGTTGCCCGATTGCAGGTGCGGTTTCTGTACCGTATACAACGCGAGGGCCGACATCAAGCACGGAGTGGCTGTAGAAAACATGTTTATAAGGCGTATTACTTATGGTTCTTGAATGAGGACCGACCACGAGGCTTTCCGCGCCCGGCCGGTGGCGGAAGAGGGTACGAAAGCTTGTTCGTCACGGCCGAACCCATGACCTGCCGTTCTGTGGCTCAACTCTCCTGGTTACCCCGAAAGGTACATCTTTTCCTCAGACCGGCCGCCCGTTACCAAGCAGTAAACTAGGGATATGGCGGCAGAATTTACTCATCTTCATTTGCATACGGACTACTCGCTTCTGGACGGCGCCTGCGACGTCGATAAACTCGCTAAACATCTACAGAAAATCGGTCAGACCTCGGCGGCGATGACCGACCACGGCAACATCTACGGGGCCGTGCATTTTTTCGACGCGATGAAGAAGAAGGGGCTGCACCCCATCCTCGGGTGTGAGCTGTACGTTTGCAAGGAAGCAGACCATCGCCGCGAATTTGCCGATCCCGATGCGAAGTACAACCACATGCTGGTGCTTGCCGAAAACGAAGAGGGCTACAAGAACCTGGTGCGCCTGACCAGCGAGGCGGCGCTGCATGGCTTCTACAAGAAGCCGCGTGTATCGAAGAACTTTCTGGCAAAACACACCAAGGGGCTGATCGCTTTCTCCGGATGCCTTGCCGGTGAGGTGTCGCAGCACATCCTGGCCGACGATTATGAAGCAGCGAAGAAGTCAGCAGGCTTCTACCAGGACATGTTCGGGCGAGGGAACTACTTTCTCGAAATTCAGGACCACGGTCTGGAGCCCGACAAGAAGGCCACCGAGGCGATGTTCCGGCTTGAAAAAGACCTCGACATACCGCTGATCGCGACCAACGATTCGCATTACATTGCTGACGACGACTCGCGCGCGCATGAGATTTTGCTGTGCGTTCAGACCGCCGGCAGCATGAATGATCCCAAGCGCTTCAAGTTCGATACGCAGGAGTTCTACATCAAGACCGCCGACGAAATGGCGCGGATGTTCCCGGATAATCCAAGCGTCATCAGCGGCACGATGCAGTTTCCCGAACGCTGCAAGCTGGAGATGAAGAAGGTCGCCGACCCATTTCCGGCATTCGATGTTCCCGAAGGCCAAACGCTCGACAGCTACTTCGAAGTGGTGTGCCGCGAGGGCTGGAAACATCGCCGCGAGACGACGGTCGCGCACCTCGAGCGCCGCGGCATTCTGCGCAAGTCGATTGCGGACTATGAGGCCCGCTTGAACCGCGAGATCGATTGCATCAAGCAGATGAAGTTTCCCGGCTATTTCATGATTGTGTGGGACTTTATCCGCTATGCGAAGGAGCAGAACATTCCCGTCGGTCCGGGCCGTGGATCGGCCGCCGGGTCGCTGGTGGCGTTCGTCCTTGGCATTACCGACATTGATCCGCTGCAAAACGATCTTCTCTTCGAGCGCTTCCTCAACCCGGAGCGTATATCGATGCCCGATATCGACATCGACTTCTGCATGAACCGCCGCGGCGAGGTGATCGAGTACGTGCGCCGCAAGTACGGCAACGATCAGGTCGCGCAGATCATCACGTTCAACACGATGGCGGCAAAGGCGGCGATCAAGGACGTCGGACGCGCGCTGGATATGCCGTACGGCGAGGTCGACCGCATCGCGAAGCTCATCCCTGCGACGATTGGCATCACCATCGAGCAGGCTTTGAAAGACTCGCCTCCGCTGGCAACGGCTTACGACACGGACCAAAAGATCAAAGAGCTGATCGATACAGCAATGCGGCTGGAAGGATTGGTGCGCGGGGCCGGTGTCCATGCAGCGGGCGTGGTGATTGCGCCGCAGCCGCTGACCGAGCTGGTGCCCGTCACACGGACCAAGGACGAGGCCATCGTCACCAGCTACGACATGAAGGCCGTCGAAAAGATGGGTCTGCTGAAGATGGACTTCCTCGGCCTGACAACGCTGACCGTCATCGACGATTGCCTCAAGCTGATCAAGTCGAACCAGGGTATCGACGTCGATATGACGACCATCGACCTGGACGACAAGCATGTGTTTGAGCGGGTGTTTCACAAGGCACTGACCAGCGGCATCTTTCAGTTTGAGTCGGGCGGCATGCGCGACGTTCTGCGGCGCTACAAGCCCGACTCCATCGAGCATCTCACCGCGCTTAACGCGCTCTATCGCCCCGGTCCGATGGGCATGATCGACGACTTCATCGAGCGCAAGTGGGGCCGCAGCCCGGTCGAGTACACACTGCCCGAGTTGGAACCGCTGCTGAAGGAAACGCTCGGCGTCATGGTGTACCAGGAACAGGTCATGCAGATCTCGAACGTCATTGGTGGCTACTCGCTGGGCGGCGCCGACCTGCTGCGCCGCGCGATGGGAAAGAAAGACGCTGCCGAGATGGAGAAGCAGCGCGAGATTTTCCTCTCAGGCGCTGCCGAGCGGAAGTTTCCCAAGGCCGCCGCGGGCGAAATCTTCGACCTGATGGCGAAGTTCGCGGGATACGGATTCAACAAGTCGCACTCGGCGGCCTATTCGTTGCTGGCGTACCACACGGCGTGGCTGAAGACGCATTACCCGGTGGAGTTCATGGCCGCGCTGCTGACGTCGGAAACATCGAAGCCGGAAAATGTCGTCAAGTACATCGGCGAATGCCGCGAGCTTGGCATCGCCGTCGTGCCGCCCAACGTGCAGGTATCGGCTGCGTCGTTCACGCCGAAGGGCGAAGCGATTCTGTTCGGCATGGGCGCGATCAAGAACGTTGGGCACAACGCGATCGAGTCCATCGTGACGGCGCGCAATGAGTTGCAGGCAGAAGGGAAGCCGGGTTTTGCCAGCCTGTGGGAGTTCTGCGAAAAAGTCGATCTCCGGCTGATGAACAAGCGCGTGCTGGAGTCGCTGGCGAAGGCGGGCGCGCTGGATAGTTTCGGCAAACGCTCGGAGGTATTCGCCGCTCTGGACAAGTGCATGGAGCGCGCGCAGAAGTCGCAGAAGGACGCCGCGGCTGGGCAGCATGGATTGTTTGGCATCTTCGACGAGACTCCTGCCGGTGGTGGATCGGCGAAAGAAGAAGCACTGCCGGCGGCGCCCGATTGGGACGAGCATACGCGGTTGCAGAACGAGAAGGACGTGCTTGGTTTCTTTGTCTCAGGCCATCCGATGGATAAGTATCGCGAGAAACTGCGCAACATGAAGGTTGTCGATACCGTGACGGCGTGCGAGATGAAGCCCGAGCCGGTCGTCTTTCGTCGCGGCCAGCAGGAGCAGGGAAACGAAATTTCCATCGCCGGTGTCATCACTGGCCTGAAGGTGGCGAAGTCCAAGAAGTCGGGCGAACTCTATGCGCAGGCATCTCTGGAAGATACGGTCGGCAAGATCGAGTTGATTGCCTTCTCGTCCACGTACGAGAAGCTGGCGGAGAAGTTGAAGATCGATGTTCCGGTAGTGGTGCGCGGGTCGTTACGTGGCGAGGAAGACTCTGCGCCGAAGTTGTCGGTCTCAAGCATCCAGGCGCTGGAAGACATCAAAATTCGCCTGCCCGAAGCGCTGCGCATCAAGGTGCCGCTGCATAGTCCGGATACGATGTTGCTGGAGAAACTGCGTGCGGTATTTCTATCGGCTCCGGGGAATGGCCGGCTGATGCTGCGGCTGGAGGAGCCGGAGACGTTTCAGGTCGATCTGGAACCGGAGGGGATTCTGGTGGCTGCGGATGTTTTGTTTATCGAACAGGTGGAAGAGTTGGTGGGCAGAGGCGCGGTGCAGATTGTGAATTGATAGTAACGTCGTTTCAGGAGTTCCGACGTGCTCGAATTCGACTGGGACGCTGACAATCTCACGCATATCGCCGAGCATGATCTCACTCCTGAAGAGGTCGAATTCGCGCTGATGCATCGCACGCTTGAAGTAGAATTTCAAGACTGGCACGATTCCGAAGAGCGCTATTCGGAGATTGGCATGACTGCCAGCGGTCGCATTTCGCTCATCGTGACAACGTTGCGCGGTTCATGTCTCCGCGTAGTTACCGCGTACGATGCTGCCCGCCATCATGCAAAAGAGTATCTTGAGTTAAGGTGAAGTTCATGGAACGCAAACTACCGTGCTTCAAAGATGAAGCTGAAGAAGCCCGCTGGTGGTACGACCATCGCGAGGAAGTGGGTGCGGAGATTATCAAGTCCGCGCGCGAGGGAACTACCGGCCCGGGTGTGGTTGCGAGGTTAAAAGAGAGGCTGCGCGCTCAGGAAAGCGCGCAAGCTGAACAACATACTCTCACTTCCAGCGGCTCTTAGCTCTTCTAGTGACGCGTAGGTGGTGTTTCGATGCCAAGCTCGGTATTTTCCCTGGTGATGCGCCAAGGTCTTGTTTGCGCGGCTATGATTGCCGCTTTTTCCGGTGGATCGTTGAGCGGGCAAACGCTTTCGACGAAACTCCCGCCAAACTACAAAACCACGCTCGACAATTCCGACGTCATCGTGATGAAGGTCCACTACGGACCGCATGAATTTGTGCCGATGCACGATCACACAGCGTATCCGACGGTGTATGTCTACCTGAACGATTCCGGCGAAGTGGAGATCAGGCACGAGGGGCCGAATGGTGTGATGCGGCGGCCACCGACGCATACCGGAGCGTTTCGTATCGCGCCTGGGGCGACGGAGCGGCATAGTGTTACCAACCTCGGCAACACGCCTTCGGACTTTTTGCGGATTGAGTTGAAGCGGATTCCGCCCGACGATCTGAAGAAGGTCTTTCGCGGAGAAGCGCCGGCGCTGCCTGTGGCAGCCGGGACACGGGTTGAATTTCAGGACTCCGCGATCAGGGTTGAGCGGACGGTGTGTCCGGCGACGGCCACGTGTGCCGTGGCGCCGGCCGCGACGCGGTCTTTGCTCATCCCCGTCCGCGACCTGCATCTTGAAATGAATGGGGGCGACCATCCACTGCGTGCCGGCGATGGGGTATGGCTAAGGGCCAATGCGCCGAATGTCCCCAGGCTGAGCGCCGGAGCGGAATGTCTGCGGGTGGTGCTGCTGTATCCGTAGATCGCGCGTGATGGCTTACGCGCTTGTGGCGATGTGACATCCGCCCAAAAGAGACTCTGCTGCGATCAAGCTGAGAAAGTGCCGGCGGAATACGCCGAGAGGTCACCGAACACCCATGTTTCGATCAGCAGCAGAAACGAAGTCTCTGGGGACCTCTAACGGATGACCAGGGTCAGGGGCATCCACCTGCGCGCCTGGACCGCCGGTCAGGTGATAGGTGCCCGGTAGAAAAACGGGTTGGAAGCAGTGCCTTCGCCACGAACTCAGGGCGTTTCTCATCGGCGTCCCTTGCCCCTCATTCGATACAATCATTTAGATGGCAGAATTGGACGCAGGTAAACTGGCGCAGGTGCAGGCAGTGGGGGCGGTTGTGCCCGAGGCCTGGATCAAGACGGAGATGGCGCGGCACCCGCAACGCCCCTATCCCATGGACTATATCGAGGCACTGTTTACCGACTTCAGCGAGATCCACGGCGATCGCCAGTTTGGCGACGACGCCGCGATGACCGCCGGTATGGCGAGGTTTCATGGTGAGCCGGTGCTGGTGGTCGGCAACCTGAAGGGACGCACGCTGAAGGAGCGTGCGGCGCGGAAATTTGGTATGCCCGATCCCGAAGGCTATCGCAAGGCCTTGCGCGCGATGAAAATCGCCGAGAAATTTGGGCGGCCGATTTTTACATTTATCGATCTCGCCGGTGCGAACCCCGGCCTGGGCGCGGAAGAACGCGGGCAGGGTGAAGCGATCGCGCGCAACCTGCTGGAGATGTCGCGGATGCGTGTGCCGACCATAGCGACGATTACCGGAGAAGGCGGATCGGGCGGCGCGCTGGCGCTGGCTGTCGCCGACCGTGTGCTGATGCTGGAGAATGCGATCTATTCGGTGATTTCGCCCGAAGGCTGCGCCAGCATCATGTGGAAGGATGCGACCAAGAAGCAGCAGGCCGCGACCGCACTGCGTTATACGGCAACCGATGTGAAGGCGCTGGGATGCGTCGACGATGTGGTGCCGGAGCCTCCGGGCGGAACACAGGCCGACGCAGGGCAGGCGTTTGCGATGGTCAACCAGCGACTGGAGCGGCATCTCGGCGAGTTGAAGGGGATCGACGTCGAGACGCTGCTGGATCGGCGCTATGAGAAGTTCCGGAACATCGCCCAGTTCTACAGCGTGGCGTAAGGCAAGCCTTTAAAAGGAGCAGCACCTGTCTGAACTGAATCCAAGCCCGGCGCCGACCCCTCGTTTGATGGAGTTTGCGCTGTTTGTGATCGGCGGCATGTGGGTGCTTGTCGCGCGTACGGCGGCGGAATATGCGGCCAATGGATTCGTCTCCAGCTTG
>Ga0207652_10002941_pt1 | contig 14248 bp, 18 predicted proteins | sample KBSC63BmetaG_FD_184334 | JGI IMG/M metagenome (GOLD analysis project Ga0207652, IMG submission 184334) | Corn rhizosphere microbial communities from Kellogg Biological Station, Michigan, USA - KBS C6-3B metaG (SPAdes) (version 2) | ecosystem: Host-associated > Plants > Roots > Rhizosphere ... | reverse complement strand
GGTCGTCGGCGGGTGTGTGGATCCGCGCCACGGTTCGCCAGTTGCCCTTGCTGAGAGTAACCACCTTCCATCCTCCGTCGGCCAGCGCCACGCTGTCCACCAGCAGCCCCGGCGGCAGCGGTCCACTGGTAATATTAACGCCGAGCTCGCCGGCGGCGCTGGCGATTGCCCGCAGGAGGGCCTCCGGGCGGGGCCTGGGGTGTATCACACGGATGGCTCCCCTGTCGTCCACCCCGTCCACATTGATCGCCACCGAGCCGCGCTTCGCGCGCGCCCATGCGCGAGCGCCGGCCAGGCCGAGCTCCTCGCCGCTGGTGAGCAGCACGCCCACCGAACGGTCGCTCGGCAATTGTTCGGCCGCCACTAGTACCGTGGCTACACCGGACGCATTGTCCAGCGCCCCCGGAGACCGAACCCCTACGACGCTGGCCGCAACGAGGATTCCCGCCAGCACGCCGGCGATCGTAATAAGCGGCCAGTACCCCGCCAGCGACGCGCCGGCGCTTTGCAGGGCGCTCACGACCAGCGCCACCCCCCAGATCGCGAGCGATGCCATCACCCCCAGAGCACGGACGGCGATCGGGAGCGGCTGACTTTTCGAATCGAGGTGGGCTACCAGCCAGATACCCGGCTCCGAGCCAGCAAGTGCTCGCGTGGCAGCCAGGTTGACCGCACGCTCGCGCCGCCACGGGAGATCGAGCACGCCGAACCTGGCGAGCCACCACGCCGCCCCCAGCACCACGATGCCGCCGGCGGCCAGCACCACAAATGCACCCAGCGCATGCCCCCGCCAGCCCAGATGCCCCGCCGCGGCGAGCATGAAGATCGACGCGACGCCGCAAAGTGATGTGCCCAGCCGGCCGGGGAGAGCTGAAAACTCGAACGGCTCCTCGCTCACGCTGAAGCCGAGCGAGCGGAGCACCCCGGCGCAGTAGTCGCGAGCGGCCGACTCGGCCGGGGACCCCGCCGGGCGCGGCGCGGCGGCCACCCTCTCGAGGTGGCGCCGCGCCGCCTCCGCGTATGGATCAGGCAGCGCGCACCATGCCGGCCGCACGCACCAGGCTCGCCACCCGATCGTGCTCGCTCGCGGCAAGGTCGAGGAGCGGCGCCCTGGGCGCGCCACCACTCAGACCGACCAGATCGAGGGCGGCCTTTATCCCCGGAACACCGAGCGTGCCCACGATCTCCTTGTTGAGCAGCGCGAGCCGCTCCTGTGCGCTCGACGCGCGCGCATCATCTCCCGCAGCGAACGCCTCGCACACCTCGAGCGCGAGCGACGCGGCGAACAGCGACGCGGCCAGGATGGCGCCGCCCGCACCCATGCGCAGCGCGGGGAGGAGCGTGCCGGCGTGCCCGGTGAGCACCGTGAAACTCTCGCTCCGGAGCGCCACGTACTGGCGCAGCAGGTCGATGTCTCCGGAGCTGTCCTTCATGCCGATGATGTTGTCGTGCTGCGCCAGCTCGCTCACGAGTCGCTGCGAGAGCGCGAAGTGCATGTACTTCGGGATGTTGTAGAGCAGCACCGGCACCACGCTCTCATCAGCCACGCGCCGGTAGTGCGCCGAGAGTGCGGCGTCGGTCATCGCGGGAGCGTAGTAGTGCGGCGCCACCACGAGCACCGCGTCGGCACCGCGCTCCGCAGCGTCCTTCGCGCGCGCCACCGTCGCTCGAGTCGACTCCGCGCCTACACCTACCAGCAGCAGCTTATCCGACGGTACGCGCGCGCGGGCCAGTTCCACCAACTCTCCCCGCTCGTCGTCATCGAGGAGAGCCGCCTCGCCGGTGGATCCTGCCACGAGTACTCCCGCAAGCCCCGCGTCGAGATGCGCTTCGACGTTCGCGCCGAACTCTCCGGCCGCGATCTCTCCGGTGCTCGCATCGAAGGGCGTAACCACGGGCGCTACTACACCGCGAAGATGCACGGACATCAGTAACCTGCCTCCTTGTTCACGACGTTCATCATCTCTCTCCCCTCCACGTAACGATGCCAGTTGCCCACGAATAGGGCGAGCTCGCGCTCCCAGAAGTCGTGAGGGGATACCGCCGAAACATGAGGGGTGAGCAGAACGCGGGACAGTCCCCAGAGCGGGCTCGATGATGGAAGCGGCTCTTCCTCGAAGACATCGAGCACCGCACCGCGAAGCCTACCGGCGGTGAGTCGCTCCACGAGCGCGCGCTCATCCAGCAGCGAGCCGCGCGCCACGTTCACCAGGATCGCGTTGGCTGGCAGTCGATCGAGCACATCGCCGGTGACCATCGACTTCGTCTCCGACGTGGCGGGTGCTGCCACTACCAGCACATCGGTCTCCGGCAGGAGCTCGTGCCACTCGTCGGGGCCCACCACTCGCTCGAAACCCTCCGGTGTGCCGCGTTCCGGCTGTCGGCGCACTCCCGTGCATCGCGAGCCGAGCATTGTCAATCGCGTCGCTAGCGCGCTGCCTATCCCGCCCGCTCCCACGATCAGCACCCGGCAGTCGCGCAGCTCGCGGATCGTGCTACCGGGGCCGGCGAAGGCGTTCTTGTCCCAGATGCCCGCGCGCTGGTGCTCCACCGCGATGTCGAATGATTTGAGCAGGTAGAGGATCCCGCCCAGCATGTACTCCGCCATCGGTACGGCGTGCACGCCGGCCGAGTTGGTGACGATGACGTCGCTCGTGCGCACCTCCGCGAAGAGCAGCCCACCGACACCCGCCGATGCGGAGTGAATCCAGCGCAGCCGGGGAGCGCCCGTGAAGAGTGTGCGCGCCATCCCGAAGCCGAAGTACGCCTCGCTTTCCGCCACGGCTGCGCGCACCTCGTCGCTCGGAGCAGCACCGCCGTCGCCATCCGAAGAGGTGAGCGCATCGACGAAGACGATCTCCCAGCCGGGGGGCGTCGCATCGCGGAGCCGGTCCGCGCCATGCGGCGGAAGCGCCCAGGCGCTCGCGCGCGCTCGGAGATCCACCACGAGGCGGCGCGTGCCGTTGTCGACCGTCATCAGCGTGCTCCGGCGTCAGTGACGCCGCCCCGGGAAGTCGCGAGCTCTAGGGATTGTTCAGGTCTTCCAGATCGCTCGCCGTAGTGTCGGGAGACTCCTCGTCCAGCGCCATGCTGCGAGATGTCTCTTCCAGATGCGAGAGCGTCGCACCGTCCGGACTCGTGGGAGTGAAGAAGTTGCGAAAAACCGTACCGCCGCAGCGGTCGCACGTGACGTCGCCTGGCGGCTGATCCACGAAGTACTTCTCCTTTCCGCAGGTAAGGCACACCAGCGTGAGCATTCCCTCCGGCCCCTTCTCGTTCTGCATAGATAGCTCGCGACGAATGACAGGCGTTCTTCATGCAAGTCCCATGCGCTGCTTGACCTCGCGCATCGTCTCGCTCGCGATCGCGCGACAGCGAGCCGCGCCCTGCTCGAGCACATCGCGCACCAGCTCTGGCCGCTCCCGCAGCTCTGCCGCCCGCTCGCGTATCGGGTCGAGCTCGCGCCTGATCGACTCGAAGAGCGCGCGCTTGCAGTCTATGCACCCCCACCCCGCACTGCGACACTGGACCGCCACATGCTCCACCGTGGCCGCGTCGCTGAAAGCCTGGTGGAGATGATAGATGTTGCACACTTCCGGCGTCCCCGGATCGGTGCGCCGGACGCGCGCCGGATCGGTGACGGCCGGTCGCAGCTTCTCCCATATCGAATCCGGCTCCTCCAACAATCCGATCGTGTTGCCGAGCGACTTGGACATCTTCGCTCTCCCATCCAACCCCATGATGCGACGGGTGGCGGTGAGGAGCGGCCGTGGCTCGGGGAAGTAGTCGACGCCGAACTTGGCGTTCCAGCGCCGCGCGATCTCGCGTGAGAGCTCGAGGTGTTGCAGCTGGTCCTCGCCCACCGGCACTGCTTCCGCCCTGTAGAGCAGTATGTCCGCGGCCTGGAGGACCGGGTAGTTCAGCAGCCCCGCGAGCACGCTCTCCTGGCGCGACGCCTTGTCCTTGTACTGCGTCTGGCGTTCGAGCTCGCCGAGCGGCGTGACGGTGTTGAATATCCATTGCAGCTCGGTGTGCTCGGGAACCATGGACTGGATGAAGAGCGTACATTTCTCCGGGTCCAGTCCGGCGGCGAGAAGCGAGATGACCATGTCCGACGTGCGACGTCGGAGATCGTCGGGCTCGTAGCTCCCCGTGATGGCGTGGTAGTCGACTACGCAGTAGATGCACTCGTGCTGGTGTTGTAGTTGCACCCAGTTCCGTATCGCACCGAGGTAGTTGCCTATATGCAGCTCGCCCGAAGGCTGGATCCCGCTGAAAATTCTCGTCATTCGACCAAGCTATGAGCGCAGAAAGAGCCGTGCAAGCACACCTGACCTCGCCGCATCCGCACGCCGAGCGCGCCGCCGCGCTGCTCCCTCACATGATCACGGCAGCCGCGCGCGCGGCTGATCTCATCGCGAGCCGCGCCGGCGATCGCGCGAACCTGGAGTGGCGCGTCAAGTCGCACGCCGACTTCGTGAGCGACGTCGACACCGCGGCCGAGCGAGCCATACGCGCAACGCTGGCGCGGCTCGTACCTGGCTCCAAGGTGATGGGCGAGGAGCTCTCGCCCGAGAGCGTGCCGGGAGAAGGTACGCACTTCATCGTCGATCCGCTCGACGGTACGACGAACTTCCTGCACGGCTACCCCGAGTACGCCGTCTCCATAGCGCTGGTGATCGACGGCGTCCTTTCCGCCGGAGTGGTCCAGAACGCCGTCACCGGCGAGTGCTTCAGCGCGTCGATAGGGAACGGAGCCGAGCGCAATGGCGCGCGGATCTCCGTGTCGCGCAACGCCGACCCCGCCCGCGCGCTCATCGGCACGGGCTTCCCCTTCCGCAGCTTCACGCATGTGAAGCGCTACCTCCGGCAGTTCGAGGCGGTGAGTCGCGCCACCTCCGGCATCCGCCGCGCCGGCTCCGCCGCCCTCGACCTCTGCGACGTAGCCTGCGGCCGCTTCGATGCCTTCTGGGAGCTGGAGCTCTCCCCCTGGGATTTCTCCGCCGGCGTCCTGATCACCCGCGAGGCCGGTGGAATCGTGACCACGATCGACGGTGGCGACGTCCCCTACACCCCTTCCTCCATCGTCGCCGGCAGCGCCGCGATGCATCCATGGCTGCTTACTGTGCTCCGGGAAGCCGCGTGACATCCGCACGATGTACCTTCCCTTGGAGCCGTGATCACCGAGAGGGGCCACCCGAAACCCGAACCCGGTAAGAAATGACACTCGTAGAATGCGTCCCCAACTTCAGTGAAGGCCGCCGCCCTGAAGTGGTGCAGGATATTCGCGATGCGATCGCCGCCGTGCAGGGAGTCACGGTCCTCGACGTAAGCTCCGATGAATCGCACAACCGCTCCGTGATCACCTTCGTCGCGCCGGTCGACAAGGCTGTCGACGCCGCGTTCGCCGGGATCAGGGCGGCGCGCGACAACATAGACCTCAACAAGCATCAGGGCGAGCACCCGCGCATGGGCGCGGCGGACGTCGTTCCATTCGTCCCGCTCGAGGGGACTACGATGGAACAGTGCATCGAGCTGGCGCGTGCACTGGGCCAGCGCGTCGCGTCGGAGCTCGAGATACCCGTGTACCTCTACGAGCGCGCCGCCACGCGTCCCGAGCGCGAGAATCTCGCGAACGTGCGACGCGGGCAGTTCGAGGGAATTCGTGACGAGATGCCCACGAAGCCGGAACGCGCTCCGGACTTCGGACCGAGCAGGGTGCACCCCACCGCGGGAGCCGTGGCGATCGGCGCACGTCCCTTCCTCGTGGCGTACAACGTCTACCTCGGCGACGCCTCGCACCTGAGCACCGCCAAGCAGGTGGCGCGCGCAGTGCGCGGCTCCTCCGGCGGCCTGCGCTACGTGAAGGCGCTCGGTCTCGAAGTCGAAGGACAGGCGCAGGTTTCCATGAATCTCGTGGACATCGCGCAGACCCCCGTGCACCGCGCCTACGACATGGTGAAGATGGAGGCCGCGGCCGCGGGCGTCGCGACCACCTGGAGCGAGATCGTCGGCCTCATCCCGGAACAGGCGCTCTTCGACGCCGCCGCGCGACACCTACAGCTAGTGAACTTCGACCCTGAGCAGGTGCTCGAGCGTCGCGTGCGCGCCGCCGCCGCGGCCGCGGCCGGTCAGCAGAGGAGTCTCGAGGACTTCGTGGCTTCCGTGGCGGCAGCGACTCCCACGCCAGGAGGGGGCAGCGTCGCCGCGCACACCGGAGCGCTCGCCGCGGCGCTCGCGCAGATGGTCGCTGCCCTCACGGTGGGCAGGAAGAAGTACGCCGACGTGGAAGATGAGCTTCGCGAAGTCGCGCGCCGCGGCGCCGAATTGAGCCAGCGGTTGAACGAGCTCGTCGCCCTCGACGCGCAGTCGTACGCCGCGGTATCATCGGCGTACAAGCTCCCCAAGGATACACCCGAGCAGCAGGAGGCGCGCTCCGCCGCCATCACCGCCGCCCTGGTGGGTGCCAGCGAAGTCCCTCTCGAAACGGCGCGCGCCGCCGCCGAGGTAGCATCTCTCGCCGAGGTCGCGGCCCAGAAGGGTAACCCCAACGCCGTCTCCGATGCCGGCGTCGCCGCTCTCCTCGCCGAAGCCGCCTGCCGCGGCGCCGCCTACAACGTCCGCATCAACGTCGCCGCCCTCAGCGACCCCGATGCGGGCCGCGCCCTCGCCGAAGCCGCCGCCCAGTTCGTCCGCCAGGCGAGCGAAAGCGCGAGGAAGGCGATCGCGGAAGTGGAGAAGAAGTTGTGAGGAGAAAGCAGACAGCAGAAAGCAGAAAGCAGTGAACGGCTCGTAAAACAAAGTCATCCCCGCTTTGGCGGGGATGACCCTTTGGGGTGTGCCGTTCACTGCTCTCTGCTTTCTGCTTTCTGCTTTCTCTCCCCCTATCTCGTCAGCACCCGCGGCCCGTTCTCCGTTATCGCCACGGTGTGCTCGAAGTGCGCGGAGCGGGAGCCGTCGGAGGTGACGATCGTCCAGCGGTCGGAGAGCGTGCGCGTTCCACCGCCGCCGACATTCACCATGGGCTCGATCGCAATGGTGAGTCCGGGGGTGAGCTTGGTGAGCCGGCCGGGCTTCCCCTGGTTGGGGACCTGCGGATCCTCGTGCATGGCGGTTCCCACGCCGTGTCCCACCAGGTCGCGCGCAACGCTGAATCCAGCTTCCTTCACCACATCGTGGATCGCCGCGCCGATGTCGCCAACATGGTTATTCGCCTGCGCCGCCGCGATGCCGGCTTCCAGCGCGCGCTTCGTGACGTCGAGTAGCCGGCGCGAAGTCTCATCTATCTCGCCCACGGGTACCGTGGTCGCGGAGTCGGTGAAGAACCCCTTGTATCCCACGCCCACGTCGATCGAGATGATGTCGCCCTCTTTCAACACCCGCTTCGACGAAGGGATGCCGTGCACGATCTCGTTGTTGATCGACGCGCAGATCGAGCCCGGGAAGCCGTAGAGGCCCTTGAAGGCAGGTGTGGCGCCGGGGTGTGAGCGGATGAAGTCCTCGGCCATGGAGTCCAGGTCCATCGTGCTGAGCCCGGGTGCCACCTTCCCCCGCAGCATCTCCACAGTGTCCGCGAGGATTCGGCCACCCTCGGCCATCACCTCGATCTCCCGATTCGACTTCAGTTGAACCATCAGGCGTCCAGTGCGCTCAGTACCCGCTGTGTGACATCATCCACTTCGCCCATCGCGTCAATCTCCACGAAGCGAGGGCCATTGCTCTCCTCACTACGACAACGATACCAGTCGATCACGGGTTTCGTCTGCTCCCGGTACGCTCTCATCCGGTGACGTACCGCCTCGGGCTCGTCATCCTTCCGACGGACTAGACGGCCTCCGCACTTGTCGCAGCTCGTCCCCGGCTCGCGTCCGGTGTACGGCGTTTGACAGTTCTCGCAGACCGTGCGCGCGCCAATGCGGCGCACCAGCTCGTCCTCGTCGACGTCGAAGAGGAGCACGAGGTCGACCTTGCGGTGGAGCTCGCGCATCACGCGCTGGAGCCCTTCCGCCTGGGGTACGGTGCGTACGACTCCGTCGAGCACCACGCCCCTGGCCGCGTCGGGACGCGCGAGCGCTTCCTTCATGATGCCGAGGATGATCTCGTCGGGAACGAGATCACCCTCCTCCATGAACGATTTCGCCTCGCGTCCGAGCGGCGTCCCCGCGCGCACGGCCTCGCGGAGCACGTCACCAGTGGCGAGCTTCGGTATGGTGAAGCGCTTCGCTATCCGCTCGCCCTGGGTCCCCTTGCCGGCACCCGGGGGGCCGAGAAGTACGATGTTCATATGTCAGTCGGCTGGAGTCTGGTCGTGTCGGCCAGCTCAGAAGCCGCTGGGCTGCCGTCCGCGGAAGCGGATGCGGCCCTTCTTCATGAAGCCGTCGTACTTGCGCAGCAGCAGGTGTTGCTGCAGCTGCTGGACCGTGTCGAGACCCACACCCACCACGATCAGGAGCGACGTGCCGCCGAACAGGAACGGAACGTTGATCAGCTGACCGATCCACATCGGCAGCAGCATGATGAGCATGAGGAAGATCGCGCCCGGGAAGGTGATCCGCGACATCACCCTGTCTATGTACTCCGCCGTCTTCGCGCCCGGCTTCACGCCCGGGATGAAGCCGCCCTGCTTCTTCAGGTTCTCCGAGATGTCGATCGGGTTGAAGATGATCGACGTGTAGAAGTAGGTGAAGAAGACTACCAGCACTGCCGAGAGCACGTAGTAGGCCCACGTACCCGGCTGGAGCGCCTCCGACATCCGCTGCACGAACGGTATGCCCTGGAAGAACTGCGCGAGCGTGCCCGGCACGACGATCACCGTCTGCGCGAAGATGATCGGCATGACGTTGGCCGCGTTCATCCGCAGCGGAATGAAGTTCTTGGCCGACTCCCGCTGCCGTCCCCGCGCCATGGTGCGCTGCGGGATCTGGATCGGCACGCGCCGCGCCGCCACGGTGATCGCCACGGTGAACGCTACCACCGCCAGCATGACGAGGCCGAGCAGCACGAGCTGGAAGACCGAGAGAGCACCGGTGCTCACGAAGTTGAAGGTCTGGACGATGCTCGGCCAGAAGCGCTCGACGATCGAGAAGAAGATCAGGAGCGAGGCGCCATTGCCCACGCCGCGCTCGGTGATCTGCTCGCCCAGCCACATCACGAACACCGCGCCAGTGGTGAGGAAGAGCGTCATCTCGAGGCGGAACCCGAATCCGGGATTCCCCACTGCCCCCTGCAGCGACTCCATGAAGAGCGCGAAGCCCCAGGCCTGCATGATGGCAATGCCCACCGTCATGTAGCGGGTCCACTGCTCCACCTTCTTTCTCCCCTGCTCCTCGCGCTGCAGCTTTTCGACCGTCGGGATGACTGCCCCGAGGATCTGGAAGACGATGCTCGCGGAGATGTAGGGGATGATGCCCAGCGCGAACAGCGTCGCGCGCGAGAGGCCGCCACCCACGAACATGTCGTACAGTCCGAGGAGGCCACCCTGCTGGCTCTGGAAGAAGGCCAGCAGTGCGTTCACATCGATCCCGGGTGCGGTGATGTGCGCGCCGATCCGGTAGACGACGAGCGCCAGGAGCGTGAAGCCGATTTTCGACTTCAGCTCCGGCGTCTTGAACAGGTTGGCTACCGCGGCGGCCGGGTTGCTCTGCGCCATGTTACTCCTCTACGCGGCCCCCGGCCGCGACAATCTTCTCGCGCACCGACGCGCTCATCTTGACGCCCCGAACCGTTATGGCCCGGGTGAGCTCGCCGTTAGCCAGCAGCTTCGCGGGGCCACGCCCCTTGCGAATGAGCCCGGCAGCGATCAGCGACTCGGTCGTCACCTCCTCCCCCTCGGGGAGACGGGACACCGCGTCGAGCCGAACGACCTGGTGCTCCACGCGCGAAAGGTTGGTGAACCCGCGCTTGGGAAGCCGGCGCGTGAGCGGCATCTGGCCGCCCTCGAAGTGCGGCTTGCCGCCGCCCGGGCCGTGATGCCCCGCGCGCGCCTTGATGCCCTTGTGACCCTTTCCGGACGTCTTGCCCGTACCCGAGCCGGGACCGCGGCCAAGGCGCTTGCGCGCGCGGTGCGAGCCCGGCGCGCTCCGGAGATTGTGCAGGCCGATCTTCTCGACCGTGTTCTCGTTCTCGCTCGCCATCTCTCGTCAATCCTCCACCGGGGTCACCTTCACCAGGTGACGCACCTGCTTGATCTGCCCGCGCAGCGCCGGCGAGTCCTGCTTGGTCACCACGTCCTGATGGTGCCTGAGGCCGATGGACTCCAGCGTACGACGCATCCGCGCGGGGTGTCCGATCTCGCTGCGGACCTGCTCGATCCGGACCTTCCCGGTCGTGAGCGTGTTCTTGTCGGTTTGAGCTGGCCCCTTGGTCGGGTGCCAGACGAAAGTCCTGGCCATCAGACGCTCTCCTTCGAAACTGCACGCGACTTGTAGTGCAGGCTCGATGGCTCGATACCCCGCTCGCGCGCGATCTGCTCCACCGTGGTGAGCCGGGTGAGCCCATCCATGGTAGCCCGCACCATGTTGTGCGGATTGGCCGATCCCAGGCTCTTGGTGAGGATGTCGGCGACGCCGGCACACTCGAGCACCGCGCGAACGGCACCACCGGCGATGACACCGGCACCGGGCGCCGCTGGCTTGAGCAGCACCTTGCCCGCGCCATGCTCGCCCACCACCTCATGCGGAATAGTACCGCCGGTGAGTGGCACCTGCATCATGCCGCGGCGCGCGGCATCGACCGCCTTGCGCACCGCCTCGGAAACCTCGTTTGCCTTTCCGGTGGCCACGCCCACGCGACCCTGGGCATCGCCCACCGCGACGAGCGCGTTGAAGCTGAAGCGCCGGCCGCCCTTGACGACCTTCGCCACCCGGTTGATGGCGATGACGTTCTCGACGAGATCGCTCCCTTCACGACCGCCCTCGTTGCCACGCCCGGAGCCGCGACCGCCGCCCTCGCCGCCGCGTCCACCGCCCGGTCCACCGCGACCGCCGCCTGGTCCTCCACGACCGCCGCCCGGACCGCCACGTCCGCCACCGGGGCCACCGCGCCCGCGGCCGCCACCGCCGCGCCCACCGCGACCGCCGCCCGGGCCGCCGCGGCCCGCTCCACCACCGCCAGGCCCGCCGCCTCTACCGCCCTGGGGACCCGGTCCGGCGGCATTCATTCCCGATTCCACGTTCTCGTTGTCTGCCATTATCAGAACTCCAACCCGCCTTCGCGGGCGCCGTCGGCCACCGCCTTCACGCGGCCATGGTACTTGTATCCCGCGCGGTCGAACACCACACGCGTGATGCCCACCGCCTTCGCCCGCTCGGCGACCGCCTTGCCGACATTCAGCGCGCGCTCGGACTTCTTCCCCTCGCCATCCTTGAGATCGGATACGGTGAGAATCGTACGATTCGACTGGTCGTCGACGATCTGCGCGTAGATGTGCTTCAGGGAACGACGCACCACCAGCCGCGGGCGCTCGGAGGTGCCCTCCACCCGCTTGCGCACCCTCAGGTGCCGGCGGAAGCGCTGCTCGGTGCGCGACTTCGGCTTGTGAATCGGTCTCATTGCTTACTTGCCTCCCGCCTTGCCGGCCTTCCGCCGGACCTTCTCGTCAGCATACTTGATGCCCTTGCCCTTGTACGGCTCCGGCGGGCGCAGACCGCGGATCTCCGCGGCCACCTGACCGACCATTTCCTTGTCGGCGCCTTCGATCACCACACTCGTGGGCTGCGGCGCCGTGAGCTTGATCCCCTTCGGTGCACGGTACTCCACCGGGTGCGAGAAGCCCAGCGCGAGGAAGAGACCGTACGGCCTCGTCTCGGCTCGGAATCCCACTCCCACGATGTCGAGCTGCTTCTTGAAGCCGCGCTCCACACCCTCGACCATGTTGGCCACGAGCGTGCGCGTGAGTCCGTGCAGCGCCTTGTGCTCCTTCTCGTCAGACGGGCGCGTCACTACCACCGCGCCGTCCTCGAGCTCCACCTTCATCTCCGGGTGCAGCGTACGCTGCAGCTCGCCGTTCGGCCCCTTCACCGTGATCTTGCGACCATCGATGGTGGCCGAGACGTTCTTCGGCAGCTGGACCGGCTTCTTTCCGATTCGCGACATGGCTAGTTGCTCCTACCAGATGACCGCGAGGAGCTCGCCGCCAGTGCGCGCCTGGCGCGCCTGCTGATCGGACATCAGCCCCTGCGATGTGCTCAAGATCGCCATGCCGAGCCCGTTGCGCACACGCGGGATCTCCCTGACCCCGACGTACTTGCGGAGCCCCGGCGTGGAGACGCGGCGCACCTCGCGGATCACCGGCTGGTCGCCCGCGGCGTAGCGCAGATAGAGCCGGAGGATCTTCCGGCCCTCGTCGGTCTCGAGGGTCTTGTAGTCCCGGATGTAATTGTTCTCGAGAAGAAGGCGAGCGATCTCGCCCTTCAGCTTCGAGGCCGGCATGTCGACGCGGCGATGCTTCGACCCGCACGCATTGCGGATCCGCGTCAGCATGTCGGCGATGGGATCTGTCATACTCATGTAATTGTCCTATCGTATCCGTTATGGACGTTTAGGAATGGCTTGGGCTCACCAGCTCGCCTTCCGCACTCCCGGGATCATCCCGTTGAGCGACAGGTCTCGGAAGCAGATACGGCAGATGCCGAACTTCCGCAGGTAGGCGCGCGAGCGGCCGCAGCGCTGGCAGCGATTGTGCTGCCGCACCTTGAACTTCGGCTTCCGCTTGCTCTTCTCGATCATGGCCTTACGAGCCATCGAACATATCTCTCTGCTTTGAGTTTCTTACTGAGCCCCGGTGGTCGCTCTCCGACCGCCGCCGGCTAAGGCCGCCTGCTAGGCGTTCACCACGATGGGCTTCTCTTCCCCGCGGAAGGGCATTCCCAGCTCCCGGAGGAGTGCGAGTGCCTGGTCGTCGCGGTTGGTGCTCGTCACGAACGTCACGTCGAGGCCGTGCACCTGCTCGACCTGATCGTAGTTGATCTCCGGAAAGATCACCTGCTCCTTGAGACCCACGGAGTAGTTGCCGCGCCCGTCGAAGGAGCGCGTCCCCAGCCCGCGGAAGTCGCGGATGCGCGGAGCCGCGATCGTGATGAAGCGATCGAGGAACTCCCACATGCGCGCGCCACGAAGCGTCACGCTCGCGCCGATCTCCTGCCCCTGCCGGAGGCCGAAGTTGGAGATCGACTTCTTGGCCTTCGTGCGCACGGGGCGCTGACCGGTGATCACCTCGAGCTCCTCCACTACACCGTCGAGGAACTTGGGCTGCTTCACCGCCTCGCCCACGCCCACGTTGATCACGATCTTCGTGAGCTTCGGGATCTGGTGAACGTTCCCCAGACCGAACTGCTGCTGGAGGTGCGGACGAACCGTGCCCTCGTAGTAGGCCTTGAGCCGGGGAGCGGGCGCCGGCGTATCCACGCCCGGGTGGTCCTTGCGGGCCGCGCGCTCGCCGCCGCTCCTCTTTCCTTCCTGCTTCTTACCCTTCGTCGCCATTGCCAGATCCTCGCTCAGCGCGGCCGGGGAATCGAGTCCCCGCTCTTCACGCTGATGCGCTCCTTCGTGCCATCCTCATCGATCCGCGAGCGCACCCGCGTGGGCTTGTCTCCCTTGGGATCGAGTAGCATGACGTTCGAGTGGTGAATCGGAGCGGGAAAATCGATGATCCCGCTCTGCTCCTCGGCGGTCCGCGCCTTCCGGTGCCGCTTCACGATGTTCACGCCATCCACGACCACGCGTCCGGTCTTGGGGTAGGTACGGATGATCTTCCCCTCCTTCCCCGCGTCCTCGCCCCGCATCACACGCACCGTGTCGCCCTTCCGGACGGGCATCGATATGCGCTCCGCGTTCACGGCGTGGCGGTTCCTGTTCTTCGAGTTCGCGCGCTTGTTGGCGCGATAGGTCAGCTTGCGCATCTCAGAGCACCTCCGGCGCGAGCGAGACGATCTTCATGAACCGCTTCTCGCGCAGCTCGCGGGCGACGGGCCCGAAGATGCGAGTGGCCCGCGGCTCGCCAGCGTCATTGATGATGACGACAGCGTTCTCGTCGAAGCGGATGTAGCTGCCATCCTTCCGCCTGGTCTCCTTGGCCGTCCGAACCACCACGGCCTTGGCAACGTCGCTCTTCTTCACGGTGCCGTTGGGGAGCGCATCCTTCACCGCCACCACGACCGTGTCACCCAGCCCCGCATAGCGGCGCCGGGTCCCGCCCAGCACGCGGATCACGAGCGCGCGCTTGGCGCCCGAATTGTCCGCGACCTTAACC
>Ga0207652_10002940_pt1 | contig 14249 bp, 28 predicted proteins | sample KBSC63BmetaG_FD_184334 | JGI IMG/M metagenome (GOLD analysis project Ga0207652, IMG submission 184334) | Corn rhizosphere microbial communities from Kellogg Biological Station, Michigan, USA - KBS C6-3B metaG (SPAdes) (version 2) | ecosystem: Host-associated > Plants > Roots > Rhizosphere ... | reverse complement strand
GGTCATGCCGGGCGACAACGTGTCGATCACCGTCAAGCTGATCGCCCCGATCGCCATGGAAGAAGGACTGCGCTTCGCCATCCGCGAAGGCGGCAGAACCGTCGGCGCAGGCGTGGTCGCCAAGATCATCGAATAGGACTGCGCATCCGCGCACACTCCGTGGCCGGCGTCGCAGGTGCCGGCCGCATCGCTCTTTGAAAGAACACGATGGCAACCCAGCAAAGAATCCGCATCCGCCTCAAGGCGTTCGACTACAAGCTGATCGATCAATCGGCGCTCGAGATCGTCGACACCGCCAAGCGCACCGGCGCAATCGTCAAGGGCCCGGTGCCGTTGCCGACGCGCATGCAGCGGTTCGACATCCTGCGCTCGCCGCACGTCAACAAGACCTCGCGCGACCAGTTCGAGATCCGCACGCACCAGCGGCTCATGGACATCGTCGATCCGACCGACAAGACGGTCGACGCGCTCATGAAGCTCGATCTCCCCGCCGGCGTCGACGTCGAGATCAAGCTGCAGTAGCGGACTGCTATACTGATGGGCTTTTCCGCCTCCGGGCGGCGAAGCCGTTTCGAATCAGCCCGGCCAATCGATGTCGGGCGTTGCAACAAAGGCCGCGTCTCGCGTGGCTGGAGAACACTATGGGTACGACCTCGAACCCGGCGCGTCACGTCGACGAGCGCCTGGGGCTCCTGGCCCGCAAGGTGGGGATGATGCGCATCTTCACCGACGAGGGTGACGCGATTCCCGTCACCGTCCTCGACGTCTCGAACAACCGCGTCGCCCAGGTCAAGACCGCGGCGACCGACGGCTACACGGCGCTCCAGGTCGTCTTCGGCGAGAAGAAGGCGTCGCGCGTCTCGAAGCCGGAAGCAGGCCATCTCGCCAAGGCAGGCGTGGTCGGCGGCGAGATCGTCCAGGAGTTCCGCGTCGCCGACACCGTCGCCGCCGAGTACCAGCCGGGCGCGCAGATTCCGGTGGGCGTGTTCGCTGTCGGCCAGCGTGTCGACGTGCAGGGCACGACGATCGGCAAGGGCTTCTCCGGCACGATCAAGCGCCATCATTTCCGCTCGCAGCGCGCGTCGCACGGCAACAGCCGCTCGCACAACGTGCCCGGCTCGATCTCGATGGCGCAGGACCCCGGCCGCGTCTTTCCCGGCAAGAAGATGTCGGGCCAGCTCGGCAACGTGAAGCGCACGACCCAAAACCTCGACATCGTCCGCATCGACGAAGCGCGCCAGTTGCTGCTCGTGCGCGGCGCGGTGCCGGGCGCGAAGAACGGTCACGTGGTCGTTCGCCCGGCGGTCAAGGCGCCGGCGAAGTCCGCAGCGGCCAAGAGCGGCGCGAAGGGAGCTGCCTGATGCAACTCGAACTCCTGAACGAGCAAGGCCAGGCGACCTCCAAGGTCGACGCGCCCGACACCGTCTTCGCGCGTGACTACAACGAAGCGCTCGTGCACCAGATCGTCGTCGCCTTCCAGGCGAACGCGCGCCTCGGCACCCGCGCGCAGCTCGACCGCGGCACGGTCAAGCATTCGACCAAGAAGCCGTGGCGCCAGAAGGGCACCGGCCGCGCGCGCGCCGGCATGACCTCCTCGCCGCTCTGGCGCGGCGGCGGCCGGATCTTCCCGAACAGCCCGGACGAGAACTTCACCCAGAAGGTGAACAAGAAGATGTACCGCGCGGGCATGGCGGCGATCCTGTCGCAGCTCGTTCGCGAAGGTCGCCTGGCCGTCGTCGAGTCGCTCACGGTCGATTCGCCCAAGACCAAGGGCCTCGCGCAGAAGCTCAAGTCGATGGGCCTCGACTCGGTGCTCGTCATCACGCACGAGATGGCCGACAACCTGATCATGGCGTCGCGCAACCTCGCCAACGTGCTCATCGTCGAGCCGCGCTACGCCGATCCGCTCGCCCTTGTGCACTTCAAGAAGGTGCTCGTCACCAAGGGCGCGATGGAGCAACTGAAGGAGATGCTGGCATGAGCACGGCACCCGACACCGCGAAGTCCAAGGCCAAGAAGTCCGACGTGAAGGCGGAGCCCAAGGTCACCGCCAAGAGCAAGGCCAAGGCCGAGGCCGCCGCCAGCGAGAAGGCGGCCGCCGAGGCGCAGCCGGCCAAGGCGCCGAAGGCCGCTGCGAAGAAGAAGCCCGCAGCGCGGCCGGCCAAGGCCGCAAAGCGCACAGTGCCGGCGCGCTCCGCGCACGCCGAGAGCCGGCTCGCGCAGGTGCTGGTCGCGCCCATCGTCAGCGAGAAGGCGACGATGGCGGCCGAGAAGCACAACCAGGTGCTCTTCAAGGTGCTGCGCGACGCGACCAAGCCCGAGATCAAGGCGGCCGTCGAGCTGATGTTCAAGGTCAACGTCGACTCGGTGCAGACCGTCCAGCACAAGGGCAAGACGAAGAAATTCGCCAAGGGCGTCGGCCGGCGCGATCACGTCAAGAAGGCCTACGTCTGCCTGGCCGAGGGCCAGGAGCTCAACTTCTCCGGGGAGGCCGCGTAATGGCCGTCATCAAGGTCAAGCCGACGTCGCCCGGCCGCCGTGCGGTCGTCAAGATCTCGCACCCGCACCTGTACAAGGGCCGGCCCGAAGCGTCGCTGCTCGAGCCGCAGATGCAGAACGCCGGCCGCAACAACAACGGCCACATCACGACGCGCCACAAGGGCGGTGGGCACAAGCATCACTATCGCATCGTCGACTTCGTGCGCAACAAGGACGCGATCCCGGCGAAGGTCGAGCGGATCGAGTACGACCCGAACCGGAGCGCCCACATCGCCCTGGTTGTCTATGCGGACGGCGAGCGTCGCTACGTGATCGCGCCGCGCGGCCTCGAGGTCGGCTCGACGATCCTCTCGGGCGCCGAGGCGCCGATCAAGGCGGGCAACACGCTGCCGATCAGGAACATCCCGGTCGGCTCGATCATCCATTGCGTCGAGATGCTGCCCGGCAAGGGCGCGCAGATCGCCCGCTCGGCGGGCGCCGCGGTGACGCTGCTGGCGCGCGAAGGCACGTACGCGCAGCTGCGGCTCCGCTCGGGCGAAGTCCGTCGCATCCACATCGACTGCCGGGCAACGATCGGCGAGGTGTCGAACGAAGAGCACAGCCTGCGCCACTACGGCAAGGCCGGCGCGAAGCGCTGGAAGGGCATCCGCCCGACGGTGCGCGGCGTCGCCATGAACCCGATCGACCACCCGCACGGCGGCGGCGAAGGCCGCACCGGCGAGGGGCAGGCGCCGGTGTCGCCGTGGAACACGCTCACCAAGGGCTACCGCACGCGCAGCAACAAGCGCACGCAGACGATGATCGTCGCGCGCCGCAAGAAATAAGAGAGAAGCGAGATGACCCGTTCGCTCAAGAAGGGCCCGTTCATCGACCATCACCTCGCGGCGAAGGTCGAGAAGGCGAGCGCCACCAAGGACAAGAAGCCGATCAAGACCTGGTCGCGCCGCTCGACGATCCTGCCCGATTTCATCGGCCTGACGATCGCCGTGCACAACGGCAAGCAGCACGTGCCCGTCTACGTGACCGACCAGATGGTCGGCCACAAGCTCGGCGAGTTCGCGCTCACGCGCACCTTCAAGGGCCACCCGGCCGACAAGAAGGCGGCGAAGAAGTAAGGATGGCCACGACCATGGAAACGAAATCGATCGTTCGCGGCGTCCGGCTCTCTGCCGACAAGGGCCGGCTGGTCGCCGACCTGGTCCGCGGCAAGAAGGTCGACCAGGCGATCAACATCCTCAACTTCACGCAAAAGCGTGCGGCCGGGATCATCAAGAAGGCGCTCGAGTCCGCGATCGCCAACGCCGAGCACAACGACGGTGCCGACATCGACGAGCTCAAGGTCAAGTCGATCTACGTCGAGCAAGGCGCCACGCTGAAGCGCTTCTCCGCGCGCGCCAAGGGGCGCGGCAACCGCATCAGCAAGCCGACGGCGCACATCTACATCACCGTCGGCAACTAAAGGCGCAAGGTCACACATGGGACAAAAGATTCACCCGACGGGCTTTCGCCTTCCGGTCACGCGCAACTGGTCGTCGCGCTGGTACGCGTCGAACAAGAACTTCTCGACGATGCTCGCCGAGGACCTGAAGGTGCGCGAGTACCTGAAGGGGCGGCTGAAGAACGCGGCGGTGTCGCGCATCCTGATCGAGCGACCGGCCAAGAACGCGCGCATCACCATCTACTCGGCGCGTCCCGGCGTCGTGATCGGCAAGAAGGGCGAGGACATCGAGAACCTGAAGGCGGAGCTGACGCGCCGGCTCGGCGTTCCGGTGGCCGTCAACATCGAAGAGGTGAGGAAGCCCGAGATCGATGCGCAGCTGATCGCCGACTCGATCACCCAGCAGCTCGAAAAGCGCATCATGTTTCGCCGAGCCATGAAGCGCGCGATGCAGAACGCGATGCGTCTCGGCGCGCAGGGCATCAAGCTGATGTCGGCCGGGCGTCTGAACGGCATCGAGATCGCGCGCACCGAGTGGTACCGCGAAGGGCGCGTGCCGCTGCACACGCTGAAGGCCGACATCGACTACGGCTTTTCGGAAGCGAAGACCACCTACGGCGTCATCGGCGTCAAGTGCTGGGTCTATCGCGGCGACCGGCTCGCCAACGGCGAAGCGCCGACGATCAACACGCCCGCCGGCGCCGAGGACGATCGCCGCAACCGTCGCGGCGCGCGACCCGGTGGCCCGGGCGCGCCCGGGGGTCGAACGCGCACCGCGGGTGGCCCGGGCGGCGTGGCCGATCGGCCGGCGCGGGCGATCGCACCGGCGGTCGGCGAAGTCGCCAAGCCGGGGGACGCGCCCGGCGCGACGGCTCCGGCGGCTGCACCTGCAGGCGATGCGCCGCGCGCGCCGGCGGTCAAGCGCGTCCGCAAGTCGCCGGCGCCTGCTGCTGGCGCCGAAGCCAAGCCCAAGAGCGACGGCAAGGGAGAGTAAAGATGCTGCAACCAGCACGCAGAAAATTCCGCAAGGAGCAGAAGGGCCGCAACACCGGCGTCGCGACGCGCGGCGCCAGCGTCTCGTTCGGCGACTTCGGCCTGAAGGCGACCGAGCGCGGCCGCCTGACGGCGCGCCAGATCGAGGCGGCTCGCCGTGCGATCTCGCGCCACGTGAAGCGCGGCGGCCGGATCTGGATCCGCATCTTCCCGGACAAGCCCGTGTCGCAAAAGCCGGCCGAAGTCCGCATGGGCAATGGCAAGGGCAACCCCGAGTACTACGTCGCCGAGATCCAGCCCGGCAAGGTTCTCTACGAGATCAACGGCGTGCCGGAGGCGCTCGCACGCGAGGCGTTCCTGCTCGCGTCGGCCAAGTTGCCGCTGAAGACGACGTTCGTCGCGCGCCAGGTCGGCGCGTGAACGGAAAGGACACGATGAAGACCTCCGACCTCCGCGCCAAGGACGCCGCCGGCCTCGAGAAAGAGGTGAGCGAGCTCCTGAAGGCGCACTTCGGGCTGCGCATGCAAAAGGCGACGCAGCAACTCACGAACCATTCGCAGCTCGGCAAGACCCGCCGCGACATCGCGCGTGCGAAGACGATCCAGGCCGAGCAGAAGCGCGCTTCTGCCGCCGGCTCGACCGCCGCGCCGGCGAAGAAGACTGGAGCCAGGAAATGAACGCCGACGTGACCACGAGCGAAGCTCCGGCCAGCGCCGCCGCGCCCGCCGCGGCGCGCGCGAAGAACACGCGCACGCTCATCGGCAAGGTGGTGAGCGACAAGCGCGCCAAGACGGTGACGGTGCAGATCGAGCGGCGCACCAAGCACGAGCTCTACGGCAAGATCGTCGCCAAGAGCAGCAAGTACCACGCGCACGACGAGAACGGCGAATACAAGACCGGCGACGTCGTCGAGATCGCCGAAAGCCGGCCGTTCTCGAAGACGAAGTCGTGGGTCGTGACCCGGCTCGTGCAAAAGGGCGTCACGGTCTGAGGCGGCGCGCGGCGCCGCTCGAGCAACCAGCGAGGCGAAGATGATCAAGGTCGGTGACAAGCTTCCGGCGGGCAACCTGCAGGAATTCGTCGAGGTCGAGGGGGAAGTCGGCGGGCAGAGCTGCTCGATCGGCCCCAACACGTTCGACGTCGAGAAGGCGAGCGCAGGCAAGACGATCGCGATCTTCGGACTGCCGGGCGCGTTCACGCCGACCTGCTCCGCCAAGCATGTTCCGGGCTATCTCGAGAAGGCCGGTGCGTTGAAGGCGGCCGGCGTCGACGAGATCTGGTGCATCTCCGTCAACGATCCGTTCGTGATGGGTGCCTGGGGGCGCGAGCAGAAGAGCGCCGGCAAGGTGCGCATGATGGCCGACGGCAGCGCCGAGTTCACCAAGGCGCTCGGTCTCACGTTCGACCTGACTGCGCGCGGCATGGGCGTTCGCTCGCAGCGCTATTCGATGCTCGTCAAGGACGGCATCGTGCGAACGCTCAACGTCGAGGCGCCCGGCAAGTTCGAGGTGAGCGACGCGAACACGCTGCTCGAGCAGGCGAAGGGTTTGAAATAGGGAAGCGGCCCGGGCTGGCGCGAGCCGGCCCTGCCGTGGCATAATCTTTGGCTTCGCCTTCGTTGGCGAAGCTCGAGCCCATCCACGGGGCCCAAGACTGTCGGCAGGTTTCTCGAACGAGAGGCTGCCCTCAAGTTGGGAAGAGAGAACAAACATGATCCAAATGCAGTCGCGGCTCGACGTCGCCGACAACACGGGCGCGAAGTCCGTCATGTGCATCAAGGTGCTCGGCGGCTCGAAGCGCCGCTACGCCGCGATCGGTGACGTGATCAAGGTGTCGATCAAGGAAGCGGCGCCGCGCGGCCGCGTCAAGAAGGGCGAGGTCTATTCGGCCGTCGTCGTCCGCACCGCCAAGGGCGTGCGCCGTCAGGACGGGTCGCTCATCAAGTTCGACGGCAACGCCGCCGTGCTGCTGAACGCCAAGCTCGAGCCGATCGGCACGCGCATCTTCGGGCCGGTGACGCGCGAGCTCCGCACCGAGCGGTTCATGAAGATCGTCTCGCTCGCGCCGGAAGTGCTCTGAGCAGCTGATTGCAGGATTTGCAGCGATGAACAAGATTCGAAAAGGCGACCAGGTCGTCGTGCTGACCGGCCGCGACAAGGGCCGACGCGGCACTGTGCTGAGCCGAGTCGACGACGAGCGGCTCGTCGTCGAGGGCGTCAACGTCGTCAAGAAGCACGTCAAGCCCAACCCGATGAAGGGCGTGACCGGCGGCGTCGTCGAGAAGACCCTCTCGATCCACCAGTCCAACGTCGCCATCTTCAACCCGGCCACCGGCAAGGCCGATCGCGTCGGCGTCAAGCTCTTCAGCGACGACGAGAAGAAGCAGAAGAAGACGAGCGAGCGGGGCGTTCGCGTGTTCCGCTCGAGCGGCGAAGAGATCAAGGTTTAGGAAGCGACATGGCCCGTTTGCAGGAGTTCTATCGCGAGAAGGTCGTGCCCGACCTGATGCAGAAGTTCGGCTACAAGTCGACGATGCAGGCGCCGCGCATCACCAAGATCACGCTCAACATGGGTGTGTCGGAGGCGGTGTCGGACAAGAAGGTGATGGACCACGCGGTCTCCGATCTCTCGAAGATCGCCGGCCAGAAGCCGGTCGTCACGAAGTCGAAGAAGGCGATCGCGGGCTTCAAGATCCGCGACGGCGTGCCGATCGGCTGCATGGTGACGCTGCGCGGCACGCGGATGTACGAGTTCCTCGACCGCTTCGTGACGATCGCGCTGCCGCGCGTGCGCGACTTTCGCGGCATCTCGTCGCGCGCCTTCGACGGCCGCGGCAACTACAACATCGGCGTCAAGGAACAGATCATCTTCCCCGAGCTCGAGTACGACAAGATCGACGCGCTGCGCGGGCTGAACATCTCGATCACGACCACCGCCAAGACCGACGAGGAGTGCCGTGCGCTCCTCACCTCGTTCAAGTTCCCGTTCAAGACCTGAAGGGCAATCCGACCCATGGCCAAACTCTCCCTGATCGAGCGCGAGAAGAAGCGCGAGCAGATGGTCGCCAAGTACGCGACCAAGTACGCCGAGCTGAAGGCTGCCGCGAACGACGCCAAGAAGTCCGACGAGGAGCGCTACGCGTCCCGCCTCGAGCTGCAGAAGCTGCCGCGAAACGCCTACCCGACGCGCCAGCGCAATCGCTGCGGCATCACCGGTCGGCCGCGCGGGACGTTCCGCAAGTTCGGCCTCGCCCGCAACAAGATCCGCGAGCTGGCGTTCAAGGGCGACATTCCCGGCGTCGTCAAGGCCAGCTGGTAGGGCTCGACAGAGAGCGAGAAGAGCGGCTGCCGAGCGCGCCGACAGGAGTTTGATCCATGAGCATGAGTGATCCGATCGCCGATATGCTGACCCGCATCCGCAACGCGCAGATGGTGGAAAAGCCGAGCGTCGCGATGCCGTCGTCGAAGCTGAAGGCGGCGATCGCCAAGGTGTTGAAGGACGAGGGCTACATCGAGGATTTCCAGATCCGCGGCGACGGCGCCAAGCCCGAGCTCGAGATCGCGCTGAAGTACTACGCCGGCCACCCGGTGATCGAATCGATCGAGCGCGTCAGCCGCCCCGGTCTGCGCGTCTACAAGGGCCGCCACGCGCTGCCGCAGGTCATGAACGGCCTCGGCGTCGCGATCGTCACCACGCCCAAGGGCGTCATGACCGATCGCAAGGCGCGCCAGGCCGGCATCGGCGGCGAAGTCCTGGTCTACGTCTCGTAGCCGGCCCCTGCAAGCGAAAGAGGCTCACATGTCACGCGTAGGAAAGATGCCGATCGCCATTCCGAAGGGAGTGGACGTCACGACCGGCGCGGATTCGATCAGCGTCAAGGGATCGCTCGGCTCGCTGGTGCGGCCGATGAGCCCGCTCGTCAGCGTCAAGAACGAGAACGGCAAGCTCGTGTTCGCGCCGACCAACGACTCTGCCGAGGCAGACGCGATGTCGGGAACGGTGCGCGCGCTCGTCGCCAACATGGTCGGCGGCGTCACCAAGGGATTCGAGCGGCGCCTCGCGCTGGTCGGCGTCGGCTATCGGGCGACCGCGCAGGGCACGAAGCTCAACCTGCAGATCGGCTACTCGCATCCGGTCTCGAAGGAGATGCCGGCCGGCGTCAAGGTCGAGTGCCCGACGCAGACCGAGATCGTCATCAAGGGGTTCGACCGCCAGGCGGTCGGCCAGGTGGCCGCCGAAGTGCGCGCGCTGCGGCCGCCCGAGCCCTACAAGGGCAAGGGCATCCGCTACGCCGACGAGAAGGTGACGATCAAGGAAACGAAGAAGAAGTAAGGGACGAAGGGGACACCGAGATGCTGACCAAGAAAGACCAACGCGTCCGCCGCTCGCAGCAGACGCGCCGGCGCATCGCGCTGCAGCGCACGGCGCGGCTCGCGGTGCACCGCACGAACCTGCACATCTACGCGAATCTCATCTCCGACGACGGCGCGCGCGTGCTGGCGAGCGCGTCGACGCTCGAGCCCGATGTGCGCAAGGACCTGGCCGGCGACGGCAAGGCAGCGGGCAAGGGCGGCAGCGTCGCTGCGGCGGCGGCCGTCGGCAAGCGGATCGCCGAGAAGGCGAAGGCGGCCGGGATCGAGAAGGTCGCCTTCGACCGCGCCGGATTCGCATACCACGGGCGCGTCAAGGCGCTCGCCGAGGCCGCGCGCGAAGCCGGCCTCCAGTTCTGATCGGAAGCAAAGCAGATGGCCAAGTTTCATCCCCGCACGCAGACCGAAGGCAACGACGACGGCCTGAAGGAAAAGATGATCGCGGTCAACCGCGTCACCAAGGTCGTCAAGGGCGGCCGCACGCTCAGCTTCGCCGCGCTCACCGTCGTCGGCGATGGCGACGGCCGGGTCGGCATGGGCAAGGGCAAGGCCAAGGAAGTGCCGGTGTCGGTGACCAAGGCGATGGAATCCGCGCGCCGCAACATGATCAAGGTGCAGCTGAAGAACGGCACGATCCACCACAAGGTGGTCGGCGAGCACGGCGCGTCGCGCGTCCTGATGGCGCCGGCCAAGCCGGGCGACGGGATCATCGCCGGCGGCCCGATGCGCGCGGTCTTCGAAGTGATGGGCGTGACCGACATCGTCTGCAAGAGCCTCGGCTCGTCGAACCCCTACAACATCGTGCGCGCCACGCTCGACGGCCTGAAGCGCTGCAGCACGCCGGCCGAGATCGCCGCCAAGCGCGGCCTCACGGTCGAGGAGATCGCCGGCTGAGTGCCGGCGGCGAGGATCCAGAGATGAACGACCAGACCAAGAACGATGCCGGTGCCGGCAAGGGCGGCGCCACCGTCACCGTCCAGCTCGTGCGCAGCGTGGCGGGGACGCGCGAGTCGCACCGGGCGACGGTGCGCGGGCTCGGCCTGCGCAAGACCAACAGCACCTCGACCCTCGAGGACACGCCGGCCGTGCGCGGAATGATCGCCAAGGTCTCGTACCTGGTGAAGGTGCTCTGAGCACCCGGAGAGCGAAGACATGGAACTGAACACCATCAAGGCCGGCGTCGGCGCCAGGAAGCCGGCGCGCCGCGTCGGTCGCGGCATCGGCTCGGGCCTGGGCAAGACGGCCGGCCGCGGCCACAAGGGCCAGAAGTCCCGCGCCGGCGGCTACCACAAGGTCGGCTTCGAGGGCGGCCAGATGCCGCTGCAGCGCCGCCTTCCCAAGCGCGGCTTCAAGTCGCAGTCGGCCAAGTACAACGCAGAGATCACGCTCGGCGAGCTGCAGCGCCTCGGCGCTGCAGAGGTCGACCTGCTGACGCTGAAGCAAGCCAAGCTGATCGGCGAGATGACGAGGAACGTGAAGGTCATCAAGAGCGGCGAGCTGACGATCAAGGTACAGCTGAGCGGCGGCATCCTCGCGACCGCGGGCGCGAAGGCGGCGATCGAGGCCGCCGGCGGCTCGGTCGGCTGAGGCACAGGAACGCAGGCGAGAGACGAGCGTGGCTACCAACGCGAACCAACTGGCAAAGAGCGGCAAGTTCGGCGACCTGCGCCGGCGCCTTTTCTTCCTGCTCGGCGCGCTGGTCGTCTATCGCCTCGGCACGCACATCCCCGTTCCCGGGATCGACCCGGACCAGCTGCACGCCCTGTTCCAGAACCAGCAGGGCGGGATCCTGAGCCTGTTCAACATGTTCTCGGGCGGCGCGCTGTCGCGCTTCACCGTCTTCGCGCTCGGGATCATGCCGTACATCTCGGCGTCGATCATCATGCAGCTGATGACGCACGTGGTGCCCTCGCTCGAGGCGCTGAAGAAGGAAGGCGAGTCGGGGCGCAGGAAGATCACCCAGTACACGCGCTACGGCACGCTCGGCCTGGCGTTGTTCCAGTCGCTCGGCATCGCGCTCGCGCTCGAGGGCTCGCCCGGCCTCGTCATCGCTCCCGGGTTCGGCTTTCGCCTGACCGCCGTCGTGAGCCTCGTCGCCGGAACGATGTTCCTGATGTGGCTCGGCGAGCAGATCACCGAGCGCGGCCTCGGCAACGGCATCTCGATCCTGATCTTCGCCGGCATCGCCGCCGGGCTGCCGAGCGCGCTCGCGCAGTTCGGCAGCCTCGTCAACCAGGGCTCGATGTCGATCGTCGCGGCGATCTTCATCACGATCCTGGTCGGCCTCGTCACCTACGCGGTCGTCTTCGTCGAGCGCGGCCAGCGCAAGATCCTCGTCAACTACGCCAAGCGCCAGGTCGGCAACAAGGTCTACGGCGGCCAGTCGTCGCACCTGCCGCTGAAGCTGAACATGTCGGGCGTCATCCCGCCGATCTTCGCCTCGTCGATCATCCTGCTGCCGACCACGGCGGTGAGCTGGTTCGCCACCGGCGACGGCCTGCGCTGGCTGAAGGACCTGGCGGCGCTGCTCGCGCCGGGGCAGCCGATCTACGTGCTGCTCTACGCGGCGGCGATCGTCTTCTTCTGCTTCTTCTACACGGCGCTGGTCTTCAACAGCCGCGAGACGGCCGACAACCTGAAGAAGAGCGGCGCCTTCATCCCGGGCATCCGGCCGGGCGACCAGACCGCGCGTCACATCGACCGGATCCTCAGCAGGCTGACGCTCGCCGGCGCGATCTACATCACCGCGGTGTGCTTGCTTCCGGAGTTCCTCGTCCTCAAATACAACGTGCCGTTCTATTTCGGCGGCACCTCGCTCCTCATCATCGTCGTCGTGACGATGGACTTCTGGGCGCAGGTCCAGAGCTACGTGATGAGCCAGCAGTACGAGTCGCTGCTGAAGAAGGCCAATTTCAAGCCGGGCTGAGCCCGTCGCCCGAACCACCAAGAGACCAGGACAAAGGACCCCCGCCGCGGAACCCATGGCGAAAGACGACGTCATTCAGATGCAGGGCGAGATTCTCGAGAATCTTCCCAACGCCACGTTCCGTGTGAAGCTGGAAAACGGCCATGTCGTGCTGGGCCACATCTCGGGAAAGATGCGGATGCACTACATCCGCATCCTGCCGGGCGACAAGGTCACCGTCGAGTTGACGCCGTACGACTTGTCGCGGGCACGCATCGTGTTCCGCGCCAAGTGATCTGGAGAGAGAAATGAAAGTCGCAGCATCGGTCAAGAAGATGTGCCGCAATTGCAAGATCATCCGGCGCAACGGCGTCGTGCGCGTGATCTGCACGGATCCGCGCCACAAGCAGCGTCAAGGCTAACGAGGAAGAGACATGGCACGCATTGCCGGCATCAACATCCCGCCCCACAAGCACGCCGAGATCGGCCTGACGGCGATCTACGGGATCGGCCGCTCGACGGCGCAGAAGATCTGCGAGGCGGCCGGGGTTCCGTTCGATCGCAAGGTCAAGGACCTGAGCGACGCCGACCTCGAGCGCATCCGCGAGGAGATCGGCCGCATGCCGATCGAGGGCGACCTGCGCCGCGAGATGTCGATCAACATCAAGCGGCTGATGGACCTCGGCTGCTACCGCGGCATGCGCCATCGGCGCGGCCTGCCGGTCCGCGGCCAGCGCACGAAGACCAACGCACGCACGAGGAAGGGCCCGCGCAAGAGCGGCGCCCTGGTGAAGAAGTAAGGAACCGACATGGCCAAGCCTCCCGTCAATACCGCCGCGCAGCGCGTGCGCAAGAAGGTCCGCAAGAACGTCGCCGACGGCGTCGCGCACGTCCACGCGTCGTTCAACAACACGATCATCACGATCACCGATCGCCAGGGCAGCGCGCTGTCCTGGGCGTCGAGCGGCGGCCAGGGCTTCAAGGGCTCGCGCAAGTCGACGCCGTTCGCGGCACAGGTCGCCGCCGAGACGGCCGGCCGCGCCGCGCAGGACCAGGGCATCAAGACGCTCGACGTGCGCATCAAGGGCCCCGGCCCCGGTCGCGAGTCGTCGGTGCGCGCGCTGGCGTCGCTCGGCATCCGCATCAACTCGATCTCCGACGTGACGCCGGTGCCGCACAACGGCTGCCGGCCGCAGAAGCGGCGCCGGATCTGACCGCGCCGACTCTCACCCAGCCCTCTCCCGCCAGCGGGAGACGGAGTTCAAGACCACCGTCTGAGCGCCCAAGAACAACACTCGCCAGACTCGCGCAAGCCTTGATGGCCTGCGTCAGAAGCTAGACAAGGACACCACGTGGCACGCTATCTCGGCCCCAAGGCCAAACTTTCCCGACGCGAAGCGACCGACCTCTTCCTGAAGAGCGCGCGGCGGCCGATCGGCGACAAGGCGAAGTTCGACTCCAAGCCCGGCCAGCACGGCCGCACCTCGGGCTCGCGCACGTCCGACTACGGCATCCAGCTGCGCGAGAAGCAGAAGGTCAAGCGCATGTACGGCGTGCTCGAGCGCCAGTTCCGCCGCTACTTCGCCGAAGCCGAGCGCAGGAAGGGCAACACCGGCGCCAACCTGCTCGGCCTGCTCGAATCGCGCCTCGACAACGTCTGCTACCGCATGGGCTTCGGCTCGACCCGCGCCGAGGCGCGCCAGCTCGTCTCGCACCGCGCCATCACCGTCAACGGCGAGGTCGTCAACATCGCGTCGTACTCCGTGAAGCCCGGCGACACCGTCGCGGTGCGCGAGAAGGCCAAGCAGCAGCTGCGCATCACGGACGCCGTCAAGCTCGCCGAAGGCCAGGGCATGGCCAACTGGGTGCAGGTCGATGCGACGAAGCTCGAGGGCGTGTTCAAGAAGGCGCCCGACCGCGACGAGTTCGGCGGCGACATCAAGGAAGCCTTGATCGTGGAGCTGTACTCCAGATAAGTCGGACAGCGGGGTGCCGGCTTGCAGCCGACACCCCTTCTCGATTTTCTTTGGGCTTCGTCTGCCGG
>Ga0207652_10002937_pt1 | contig 14267 bp, 12 predicted proteins | sample KBSC63BmetaG_FD_184334 | JGI IMG/M metagenome (GOLD analysis project Ga0207652, IMG submission 184334) | Corn rhizosphere microbial communities from Kellogg Biological Station, Michigan, USA - KBS C6-3B metaG (SPAdes) (version 2) | ecosystem: Host-associated > Plants > Roots > Rhizosphere ... | reverse complement strand
GCGCTTGGCGACGCCGTTGATCAATTCGCCCACGCGATCCTTGTAGGCATCGACCACCTGCGCGCGCTCGGCCTCGCGGATGCGCTGCACGATCACCTGCTTGGCGGCCTGCGCGGTGATGCGCCCAAATTCCGGATTCTCGATCTGCTGCTCGATGTATTCGCCAACCTCGGCACCCGGGCGCTCGTCGACCGCGTCCATCAGGCGCAACTGCCAGTCGGGCGATTCCATCTCGCCGTCGTCAGCGATCACTTCCCAGCGGCGGAAGGTTTCGTAGTCGCCGGATTCCTGATCGATGCTGACGCGGATATCCGGCTCTTCTTCCGGATAGCGCTTTTTCGCGGCGGTCGCCAGCGCGGCTTCCAGCGCACCGAAAATCACGTCGCGCGGCACCGCCTTCTCGGCGGCCACGGTGTCCACGATCATCAACAAGTCGCGATTCATCTGTCTGCTCCATCGAAGCCGCCGCATGGCGCGCTTCGTTCTCTCCACACTTCCGGCACAGGCCGGAACCCGATTTCGTGCTCGTCAGCGCTTGCGTGGCGCCTTCTTGCCGCCCTTGCCCGGTTTGGCCTTGGGCGCGTAACCCAGCGCGTCCCAGTCCGGCACCAGATGCGCGCTTTCGATCTCGTCATCGCCGATATCGATGCGCGTGCCATCCACGTCCATCCCGATGCGCCTGCCTTCCACTGCAGCGATCCTGCCGCGCATCCGCCGGCGACCTTCCCGCGGCAACTTCAACGTCACCTTGGCCTCTTCGCCAACGAAACGCGCGAACTGCGCGGCATTGAACAACGGCCGCTCGATGCCCGGCGAGGAAACTTCCAGCACGTAATGGCCGGGGATCGGATCTTCCACGTCCAGCAGCGCGGAAATTTCGCGACTGGCCGCCTCGCAATCGTCCACGCTCACCGCATTCGCGGCGTCACCGTCGTGCTGCAGCGAATCGATGTACACGCGCAGCAAGCCACCGCCATGACCGGCATTCCATTCCACGCCAAGGCATTCCAGGCCCAGTTCGGCAAGGGCCGGCGCCACGCGCGCCGCGATTGCTTCGGTCTCCATGTCGGCTCGCAAACTCCGGAAATAAAAAATGGGCACGAGGCCCATTCCTTAAGTTCGCCGGTTTTGGTCCTGAACCCGGCGTCCCGCATCCTTGCGGTGTGCCACCTGCGCATCGTCCGTGACTGCAACACGAAAGGATCCGTCCTTTCGACAAAGCCTGGTGGCGGGGCGGCAATGCCGAGGCATTCCGAACCCGCTCCACGCGAGCCGCGCAGTATAGACCGTTTACCTCAAGCGTTCAAGGACTTGGATTGCCGAGGGCACCGGCCATCCGGTCGCGTTTTCGCCGGGCGTCCGCGGCTTCATCCGGATGCAACGCGTATAGTCCTCGATGGTATCGATATCCAGCGCGGCGCCGGGAAGCGTCAGCGCATCGACGCTTTCCGGATGACGACGGATCACCGCGCGGGCACCGCGATCCCCGGACAGCGCGGCCAGTTCTGCGAAGCAGGGCCGCGGGAAAAGGCATGGCGCACCGATGATGCCGCTGTAGCGCGCCGCGATGATGCGCCGCGGCGCCGCGCGTGCGGCGGCGGCGAAGCGGCCGAGGTCCGCCGCCGTGACGCCTGGCTGGTCGGCCGGTATCACGATGCACGCAGTGGCTTCGGGCATCGTCCGAACCACGGCGCCGATCCCGTGGGCGATCGAGCCGCCCATGCCTTTCCGCCACGATGCATTGAAGCGGCAGGCGACATCGATTCCTTGCAGGCAGGCTTCCACCTCCGCGCGATGCGCGCCCGTCACGACAATCACCCGCATGCCCGGGCCGCGTGCGGCCAGCGCGGCACGGCGCACCATCGGCACGCCCTCGATGGCCAATGTTTGCTTTGGCGCGCCATAGCGACGCGCCTCGCCCGCGGCCAGCACGATCGCGACGATGTCCGCGGCATTCATGCCGTCACCGCTTCGCGCGCAGGTGCGCGGTTCGCCGTACCGCGCCGGTTCCGGACCGACAGGATTTCCGCGATCACCGACACCGCGATTTGCTCGGGCGTCCCGGCGCCGATGTCCAGCCCGGCCGGGCAATGCAACCGGGCGCCCAGGCGCGGCAGCGCCGCCCGGATGCGCGCGGCGCGTTCACGCGATCCGATGGCGCCGAGGTAGGCCAGCGGCACACGTTCCAGCGCGCGCAACCAGGCCACGTCGCGTTCGAGGTTGTGCGTCATCACGACGGCGGACGTGAACTGGTCGCCGGTGATGTGTCGGGGCAACGTGTCCGGCGTCGCATGCACGAACGCGACCATCCCGGGTGGCGGCTCCGCGCAGTCGAACAGCCGCACCTGCCAGCCGAGCGGCGCCGCAAGGCCGGCAAGCGCCAGCGAGCCCGGATTCGCGCCAAACACCAGCAAGCGGTGCACCGGATCGAAGTGTTCCAGCAGGACGTCGACCACGCCTCCGGCCGATGCGATCCGCGCCACGAGAGCGCGTTTTCGCTGGTCATCGTGCATGCACGCTTCACGGATGCGAGCGGCCAGCGCCGCATTTTCGATGTCGGTCCACGCCCTCGTGCCGCCCCAGACGAGCCGTTGCGGACGCGGCAGGGTCTCGCCATCGAACCGGAAAAGCGTGGCGAGCACGCCGGGCGCGCGCCGCTCGTGCAGCTCTTGCATTGCATCGAGGAACGCCAGGTCGCTGCCGCGCGAAAGCGGTTCGATCAAAACGTCCAGTTCGCCGCCGCAGCCGGTTTCGATCAGCACGTCGAGCCCGGTTTCCCGGTTATACGCGGCGAGCTGCGCACGGTCACGCTGGATGACCTGCTGCGCGCGCAGCACGAGGTCGTGCTGCGGACACCCGCCCGCCAGCGGGCAAACCACGCTGCCGTCGCTGCGCACCAGCATGCTGGTCCCGGCGCGCCGATAGGTCGAGCCGCGGGTGCGGACGATGGTTGCCAGCGCGGCCGGTTGCCGGAAGCCGCCGGCTTCCAGTTGCTTGGCGGCCGCGTACAGCCGCCCGAATTCGTCGGACGAATTCATGGCCGCCGCACCAACCCGACAAAGGACGTGCGCGTCGCGTTCATACCAGCAGCTTGTCGGGCGTGATCGGCAAATCGCGCACGCGAATCCCGGTCGCATGCCACACCGCGTTGCCGATCGCCGCGGCGGCACCCACGATGCCGATCTCGCCGATGCCGCGCGAACCCATCGCATTAGAACGCGCGTCGGACTCGTCCAGCCACATCGCATCAATGTCCTCGACGTCGGCGTGCGCCGCGATGTGATACTCGGCGAAATCGTGCGTGACCACTTCCCCGAAACGCGCGTCCATCACGCTGTGCTCGTGCAGGGCCATCGACAAGCCCATGGTCATGCCGCCGATGAATTGCGAGCGCGCGGTGCGGGGATTGATGACGCGCCCGACCGAAAACACGCCCAGCATCCGTGGCACGCGCACTTCGCCCGTGGCCGCGTTGACCGCCACTTCCGCGAAATGCGCGCCGAACGAATGCATCGCGAAGCGCTCTTCGTCGGGATTGTCGGGCGAAGCCGCCGAAGCTTCCGCGCCCGCTTCGGGATTCGCGCCGTGCTGGTCGCGGAACGCGCGCGCGGCCGCGACGATGGCCGTGCCCCACGAACTGATGCCGCTCGACCCGCCTTCGACCGTGGCATTCGGAAAATGCGTGTCGCCGATGTCGAGCGCGATCGCCTCGACCGGGCAGTCGAGCGCGTCGGCGGCGATCTGGGTGAGTGCCGTCCACGTGCCGGTGCCGATGTCGACCGCACCGATGCGGACCACGTAACGCCCGTCCGACGCGTGCCGGATCATCGCCACCGAACCCTGCATCCGATAGCGCGGGTAGGTGGCTGCGGCCACGCCGCTGCCGATCAACCAGCCGTCGCGAAGGCGCGCGCGTGGCGCCGGATCGCGACTCTTCCAGTCGAAGCGCCGCGCGCCTTCGCGCAGGCAACCGGCGAGGTCGCGATGCGACCACGGCTTGCCCGATTCCGGATCCTTGTCCGCGTCGTTGCGAATGCGCAGCTCGACCGGATCGAGCTTGCAGGCGATCGCCAGTTCGTCCATCGCCGTTTCCAGCGCGAACATGCCGGGCGTTTCGCCCGGCGCGCGCATCCACGATGGCACTGGCACGTCGAGCTTCACCAACCGGTGCGTCGTGCAGCAGTTCGGCGCGGCATACATGATCCGCGAGGGCACCGCGGTCTGTTCGGCAAATTCCTTGATCCGCGAAGTCTGCTCGATCACATCGTGCGAAACGGCAGCCAGCCGCCCCTGCCGATTGGCCCCGAGGCGAATCCGCTGGATGGTCGGCGTACGATAACCGGCGAGCTGAAACATCTGCTGCCGCGTCAACGTGAGCTTGACCGGCCGGCCGGGCACGGCCTGGGCCGCGAGGCACGCCAGCACATCGTGGGCATGCGCCGTCCCTTTTGATCCGAACCCCCCGCCGACGTGCGGCGCGATGATGCGGATGGCATCGTCGTCGAGCCCGAACAGCGGTGCCAGCGTCTTGCGCAGCGAATGCGCGCCCTGGGTGGAGTCGTACAGCGTGAAGCGGTCCTGGTGCCAGATGGCGACCGTGGTGTGGGTCTCCATCGGGTTGTTGTGTTCCATCGGCGTGGTGTAGGTCTGGTCGACCACGACTTCCGCCGTCCGCAGCGCGGCATCGACGTCGCCTTTCGCGGTGTCGGTCGGGTATCCGGCGTTCACCTTTTCCGGCGCGTAAAGGTCATCGCGATCCGCGCGCAGCTCGGCATCGTGCGGCTGCTCGTCATAGCGCACGCGAAAGAGATCCGCGGCATGGCGCGCGACCTCGAGACTCTCGGCGATCACCGCGCCAACGAATTGCCCGCGAAACCCGATATCTTGGCATTGCAGGATCCACAACTCCTTGTTTTCGTCGGAGCGGATTTTCGCGGCGTTCTCGGCGGTGATCACGGCCACTACGCCGGGCAGTGCGCGTGCGGCTTCGACATCCATCGACGCGATGCTTCCACGCGCGATCGTTGCTTGCACCGGGAAGACATACAGCGGATTCTCGAGGTCATGCTCCCAGGCGTAACGCGCGGCGCCGGTGACCTTGGCGCGGCCCTCGAGCCGTGCCAGCGGCTGCCCGATCGACCGCGTGCGCAACGGCGCGTTGGGTGCATCCGCGCTCATGCAGCGACTCCGGCCAGTTCCTGCAATGTCGCAACCAGCGTGTTGCGCAGCATCTTCACCTTGAACGCGTTGCCCGGTTGCGGCTGCGCCGAACTCAGTTCCGCATCCGCGGCGCGCGCGAACTGTTCCGGCGTTGCCGGCTGGCCACGCAAGGTTTCTTCGGCACGCCTGGCCCGCCATGGTTTGTGCGCGACCCCGCCGAAGGCGATCCGCACATCTGCGACCGCCCCGTCGCGGACCTGCAAGGCGGCGGCGACCGACACCAGCGCGAACGCGAACGAGCGCCGGTCGCGCACCTTTCGGTAAAGCGAATGCGCGGCGAGCGGCAGCGCAGGCAACGCCACCGCCGTGATCAGTTCCCCATGCCGCAACACCGTGTCGCGGTCCGGCTCGTCGCCCGGCAGGCGATGGAAGTCGACCAGCGGGATGTGCCGTTCGTCCGACGGTCCGAGCACCACCACCGTTGCGTCGAGCGCGACCATCGCCACCGCCATGTCGGACGGATGCACCGCGATGCAATGTTCCGATGCGCCGAGGATCGCGTGGTAGCGCGTGTAGCCGCCGACCGCCGAGCAACCGCTGCCGGGCCGGCGCTTGTTGCAAGGCGTATCGACATTCTGGAAATACACGCAGCGCGTACGCTGCAACAGGTTGCCGGCGGTGGTGGCCATGTTGCGCAACTGGCCGGACGCGCCCGAAAGCAGCGCCTGCGACAGCGCGGGATAATGCGCGCGGATCAGCGGGTGCGCGGCAAGATCGCTGTTGCGGACGTTCGCGCCGATCCGCACGCCGCCATCGGGTGTTTCTTCGACCCGATCGAACGGCAGCCGCGTGACATCAATCAGCCGCTCGGGCGTGGCCACGCCGAGCCGCATGTGGTCGACCAGATTGGTACCGCCGCCGAGGAACATCGCGCCGGGATCCGCGACCATGGCAGCGACGGCCTGGGCGGCGTCGCCGGCGCGCTCGTACGCGAACGGATTCACGACTCCGCCTCCTGCCGCGCAACCGCGCGGATCGCCGCCACGATGTTGACGTAGGCGCCACAGCGACAGAGGTTGCCGCTCATCCGTTCGCGGATTTCCGCGGCGTCGAGTTCGACGTGTCCGGCATCGCTGCCGATGTAACTGGGTTGACCGTGCCGTGCCTCGTCCAGCATCCCGATGGCCGAGCAAATCTGCCCCGGCGTGCAATAGCCGCACTGGAAACCATCATGCTCGACGAAAGCCGCCTGCACCGGATGCAGCGCCTCGTCAACGGCAAGACCCTCGATGGTGGTGACGGCGTCGCCCTCGTGCGTCAGCGCCAGGCTCAGGCAGGCGTTGATCCGCCGCCCGTTCACCAGCACCGTGCAGGCGCCACACTGTCCGTGATCGCAGCCCTTCTTGCTGCCGGTCAGGTGCAGCCGTTCGCGCAAGAGGTCGAGCAGCGTGGTCCGCGCATCGACCTCTTCCAGATCATGCGCGACGCCATTGACGGCGATGTGCAACGCGTCCATGTGAAGCAGCCCTGCGGCGGTTCCGTCCGAGCCATGATGGTGCGGCGATCGCCGTGAAGCGCCCGTAAAAGCATCGTGCCGAATCCGAAGACGCTTGGCACGGCGCACGGCGGCCAGATCGTTTGACAACGATTCATCTTGCACGCCGCCGATTCGATGCGCATTCATCGGCAACGGCCCAAGATGCCAAATGACAGGTACGTCGGCACAGGGCCGCGCACCCTTCGTCGAACCCAGACAAGGAGTCCCACCATGAAAACCCGCATCGCAGTCGTCGTCGCGTCCCTGTTCGCCGCCTCCTTGGGCACCGCATACGCGCAGACACCGCAGCAGGCAACGCCTCAGCAAACCCCGCCCCAGCAGACGATGCCAGAGCAGCAGCCGGCGTCGCCCACGACGTCGGCGAACATGACCAGCAATGGGCAGATGAATGGCACTGCGTCAGCCACCCAGATCGAGCAGAAGGTCAAGCGCGAGCTGACGTCGCACGGCGTCACCGCCACCGGGGTCAACGTGTCGTTCAATGACGGCACCGCCACGCTCAGCGGAACCGTTTACAACCAGCGCGACATCACCAAGGCCAAGAATGCCGCGATGCGCGTGCGCGGCGTGAAACACGTCGATACCTCCAACCTGCACGCGCGCAAGAGCCAGAGCAGCAGCAAACACCACGGCCAGAGTTGATTTAACCGGTGCGGATCATCGCGGCGAGCTTGCTCGCCGCACGATTCGTGCCGGGGTAAAAAGGCTCGCGCAGCACACCGGGCGTCGTGCGCGCCGGGGTGCGCCGTCGCGTCCGCGGTTGCAAAAAATCACCACTTTCGCAATAATGGTTGTTCCTGTTGCGGGGTGGAGCAGTCTGGCAGCTCGTCGGGCTCATAACCCGAAGGTCGCAGGTTCAAATCCTGCCCCCGCTACCACCGCTATCAGACTCGACGGCGTGATCCCGACAGGGATCGCGCCGTTTTTGTTCGTGTGCACGGGTGCGCAGGCGCCCCACGGGCGGCCCGCGGCTCGGCTGATACAATCTCCGCGCCGCGTCACCGGGAATGCACCGTGTTCCATCCACGTCCACGCGCGGCGTCGTCGGTTCCATTCGATGCCCACGGTCTAGCCACCACGATTGCGTGGGTGCGCCCGTGCGCGGCACTGGGCCAACTCCTGGCGATCATCGTCGCGGTCGGCTGGTTGCAGGTCGCCTTGCCCGTGACACCGCTGCTGGCTGGCGTCGCGGCATTGGCGCTGGCAACGCCATTCGCATTCTGGCGCCTGCGTCATGGCCGTCCGGTCGGCGAAGTCGAGGCGGTCGGCCATGTCACGTTCGACCTGTTGCTGCTCGGCTGGGCGCTGTATTTCACGGGCGGCGCCAGCAATCCGTTCATCACGCTGCTGCTGGTGCCGGTGGCGCTGTCCGCCGCGGCGCTGTCTGCGCGCGGCACCGCCACGGTGGTCGCGCTGGCCGCAGCCGTCTATGCAACGCTGATCGTCCGATACGTGCCCCTTCCGGACATGTCCATGCATGGCGGCAGCGGATTCCGGCTGCACCTGACCGGCATGGCGATCAACTTTTCGATTGCGGTGCTGCTGCTCGCCGTATTCATCAACCGGATGACCGCCTCGCTGCGCGCACAACGCGACGCAACGCAGCGCCTGCGCGAGCGCCTGCTGCGCGACGAGGGCATCCTCGCCATCGCGACGCAAGCCGCCGAGGCCGCGCACGAACTCAACACCCCGCTTTCGACGTTGCGCACGCTGCTGCCCGAACTCGAAGCCGGCCGCGACGATGACGCGGCATTGCGCGACGACATCCGGATCATGGTGGGCGAAGTCGAGCGTTGCCGTGACATCCTGCGCAACATGGTCGACTACGGCCGGCAGCAGCTCTCGAACGCCGCGCGGACCAGCACGCTGGGCGAATACGTCGGCGCCAATGTCGAGCGCTTCCGCCTGTTGTGTCCCGAAGCCGAGGTGAAGGTCCGCGTCGCCGCGCCCGGACAAGCCATCGAAGTCCAACCGGGGCTGGAACACGCCCTGCTCAACCTGATGCAGAACGCCTTCGAGGCATCCGCGCGAAACGCTTCGCGGTTGGTGACACTGGAGGTCGACGTGCATGATGGCCGCGCCGAATTCGTGATCGGCGACCGCGGCGACGGCTTCGAGGACGGCCATTTCGACGGCATGCCGGTCGCCAGCAGCAAGGCACATGGCCTCGGCATGGGACTTGCGCTGGCCCGCTCGACCATCGAACGCTTGCGCGGCGATCTCGAAACGCGTCGCGCGGCCGACGGCACCCGCATCACTGTTCGATTGCCGCTCTCGAACGGGATGGCACGATGAAGCTGCCGGAACCGCACGGCAGTTTGCTGCTCGTGGAGGACGACGCCGTGTTCGCCGGCGTGCTGTCGCGCGCCTTGCAGCGGCGCGGCTTCGAAGTCGTGGTGGCGGCGAACGCGACGGACGCGCTGCAACACGCCCGCGCCGTGCGACCGCGCCATGCCGTGGTCGATCTCAAGCTCGGCGAGGACAGCGGCCTCGCACTGATTCCCGCCTTGCTGGCCGAAGTCCCGTCGATGCGTGTGTTGCTGCTGACCGGTTATGCCTCGATCGCGACCGCGGTGGAAGCGATCAAGCGCGGCGCGCACGACTACCTCGCCAAACCGGTCGACGCGGACACCGTGGTGCGCGCGCTGCTCGCCGGGGAAGGCGAAGCGGTGCCGGAACCCATCGACGCACCGGAAACCATGCTGCCGTTGCGCCGGCTGGAATGGGAACACATCCAGCGCACGCTGCACGAATGCCACGGCAACATCTCGGAAGCCGCGCGCCGCCTCGGCATGCACCGGCGCACCCTGCAGCGCAAGCTGGAGAAGCACCCGGTGCGCGAGCGGCCCTGCCACTGATCGCTGCGACAATTTGCCGCGTTGCCGAACGCGGCGTTCCGCCTATCCTGAGAACATCCTTTTCGCCGGGAGCCCGCGTTGACGCGCGTGACGCCGATATTGTTGTGCGCGCTCGTCTTGTCCGGCGCGCCCGCTTTCGCCGCATCTCCATTGCAAACCCGATCCGCCAAAGCGGCGGTCGTCGCACCACACCAGACTGAAGACGCCGGCAGCAAAGCCGCATCCGGCCAGTCATCCACGCCAACGAATCACGGCACCACGCTGGGAACCATCGAGGTGCACGGCACGCGCGCCGAGTCGATCCGTGCGGCGCAGGCACAGGTGCCCGGCAGCGTCTACGCCGTCGACGGACAAACCTTGCGCGAACGCGCGGTCACCAACCTGGCCGACGCGTTGCGCTACGTGCCGGGCGTGATGGCCGGCAGCAACGCCGGCGGCGACGACATGGTGCTCTCCATCCGCGGTTCCAACCTCAATGCGCTGTCCTACGACAACAGCGGCGTCGCACTGTTCCAGGACGGCCTGCCGGTCACCACGGCCGACGGCAACAACCACAACCGGATGATCGATCCGCTGATCGCACGCGACGTCATCGTGGCCAACGGCATCAACGCCCTGACCTATGGCGCCAGTGATCTCGGCGGCGCCGTCGATTTCATTTCGCGTACGGCGCGCAACAGCGATCCGCGCGAAGTATCCCTGAGCGGCGGCAGCCACGGCCAATCCGAAGCGGCCTTGAGCGCCGGCGGCATCTCCGGCGCCTTCGACGGTACGATCACGCTGGGCGCCAAGCACTTCGATGGCTACCGCAACCACAGTCGGCAGAACCGCGCCAGCCTGTACGCGAATGGCGGCTGGCAGCCGTCCGACGATTTCTCGCTGCGCGTCTTCGCGACCCACATCGACAACCGCCAGCAGTTGCCGGGCGCGCTCACCCGCGCGCAATTCGACGCCGCCCCGTGGCAGGCGGAACCTTCGTACGCCGCCGGCAACCACCAGTTGAACGTGCGCACCGATCGCGTGGCCGCAAAAGGAACCTGGAACATCGATGCCGACAGCCAGCTCGAATTCGGCGCGTCGTACGAACGCCAGCAACTCTTTCATCCCATCGTGGACGTGTACGTGCCGGCCGGACCCGATCCCGGTGCGCCGCTGCTGGACGTTTTTAGCCTGCTGGTGAATACCGATCAGCGCACGTCCGGCGGCATGCTTCGGTACCACCTCCATGCCGGCCGGCACGACGTGCTCGCCGGCCTCGACGTGGCCGACACCACGGACCGCGGCGGCAACTACGCCAACGATGCGGGCCGCCGGGGCGAACTGCAGGACCGCGTCGACAAGCTGGCCCGCAGCACCCGTGTCTTCGTGATGGATCGCTGGCAGTTCGCCCGCGATTGGAGGCTGGTGTACGGCGCACAGGGCGTGAGCACCCGCCTCGATGACCAGCAGGTCGATGGCGTGAACCACGGGAATCTGCAGCCGCGCGACCAGAAGAACCGGTTTTCGTCATTCAACCCGCGCGTCGGCCTGATCCATGCATTGACCCCGGCCAGCGAGGCCTACGTGAGCGTCGGCCGGTTGTATCAGTCGCCCAGCAATTTCGACCTGGACAACGCGCGCACGGAGCTGGGGCCTCACGCCAATCTCGAAGCCATGCGTGGCACGGCATACGAGGCGGGGCTGCGCGGCGCCAGCGCAGCATCCGCGGAGAGTTCGCACTGGCACTGGAAGGTCTCGGCCTATTACGAGCGGATCCGCAACGAGATCTTTTCTGTCGACGATCCGAATGCACCGGGCATCAGCCTCACTTCCAACATCCCCCGCACGATCCACGCCGGCATCGAGGCGCTGTTGCGCGCGAGCTTCCCGCTGAGCGGCGGCGGCAGCCGCATCGTGCCCCTGGTCTCGTTCACCTGGAACGACTTCCACTTCGATCGTGATCTCGCTTACGCCAGCAACCGCCTGCCCTCTGCGCCGCGTTACGCCCTGCACGCGGAAGTGATGGTTCGCGAGGCCGGCGGTTTTTACGCCGGGCCGACCTTCGATGCGGCGGGACCGCGCTACGCCGACTTCGCCAATACGTACCGCGTCGGCGGGTACGCCCTCGCCGGGCTGCGCGCGGGTTTCCGGGATGGCCGCTTGGAATGGTTCGCCGAAATCGAGAATCTGTTCGACCGCCGCTATCCGGTGACGATGGAAGCGCTGAACCAGGCCAGCGCCGACGACCCGGTGTTGAATCCCGGCGCGCCGCGTTCGGTGTACGCCGGCGTGCGTTTGCATTACTGAGGGCCGCGCATCTACAGCATTCCTCCATGTCGCGGGTTCTATCATCTGAAAGTTGCGGAGCGTTCGAGATGACGTACAAACCACCCATGGCCTTGCGCCGGCTCGTGCCGCTGCTGTGTCTCGCGCTGCTTCCATTGGCCGCGATCGCGCACGGCGGACAGATGGACATGGTGCACGAACCCGCGCTCGGCGCTGGCGCGGCATTCGACGCGCACGGCCGGCTGTGGCTGGCCACGGTCCGCGACGGCCATGTGGTCGTGCAGCACTCCGCCGATCTCGGCAAAACTTTCAGCGAACCCGTGCAGGTCAATCCCGCCACGGAAACCATCTACGCCTCGGGCGAGAACCGGCCCAAGCTCGCGACGGGACCGGCGGGACAAATTTACGTGCAATGGACGGAACAGCCGGGGCCGGGCTGGATCGGATACATCCGTTTCGCCCGTTCGACCGACGGCGGCAGGCACTTTTCGGCGCCGATCACCGTGAACCACGATCCCTCAAAAGTCACCCGCGGATTCGATTCGCTTGCGATCGCCGGCAACGGCGACATCGTGGTCGCATGGATCGACGGGCGCGACGCGGCGCAAGCGAAATCGGCCGGCAAGCCCTATGCGGGCTTCGCGTTCTACTACACGTGGTCCGCGGATGGCGGCAAAACCTTCGCGCCAGAACGCAAGTTGATGGACCACAGTTGCGAATGCTGCCGCACCGCGCTGGCGCGCGGACCGGATGGCAAGGTGGCCGCATTTTTTCGCGGCGTCTATGGCGACAACATCCGCGATCATGCATTTGCCGTGCTGCACACCGACGGCGAAGCCAATCATCCCCAGCGTGCAACGTTCAGCGGCTGGCGCGTCGCGGCCTGTCCCGACCAGGGACCGGGGCTGGCGATCGGCGCCGATGGCGTGCGCCACGCGGTGTGGTACGAAGCGTCGCACGGACCGGCGATCTGGTACGGCCAGCTCGACCCCGGCCACGCGCCGCGCCATGCCTTGAAGCTCGGCGGCCCCGGCGCCAGCCATGCCGATGTCGCGGTGCACGGAAAAACGGTCTGGGTTGCCTGGAACCAGGTCAACGCGGAGGGCTACGCCCTGATGCTGCGTAGCTCGCGCGACGGCGGCGCGCACTTCGGCGCCGCACGCGAGATCGCAAGTTCAAAGGCGGCCGTCGGTTCGCCGCAGTTTCTGACCCGCGCCGGTGCAGCCTATGTCGCGTGGAACACCGCTGACGGCTTCCGCCTGATTCCCGTCGAGGCACGATGATGCGCCGCCTGCTGACGATCCTGTTGCTGACCGTTGTCGCCACGGCATTCGCGAGCGGAATCGCCATCGAGCCGCTCGGCCCCGGCGATGTCGCGGCCTTGCTGAAGCCGCCTGTACGCGGCGAGCGCATCGTGATGGTGTGGTCGCTGGATTGCGTATATTGCGAACCCAACATGCTGGCGCTGGCGAAGTTGCAGCGTGCCCATCCGCGGCGGATCGAACTGGTGACCGTCGCCACCGACAGCATCGAGCAGCGCGCGCGCATCGCGGCCCGCCTCGAAACCGCGGGCATGCAGGACTTTCCAGCGCGCGCCTACACCGAACCTTCGCCCGCGCGCATCAATTTCCTGATCGACCCGAACTGGGGCGGCGAGCTGCCGCGCACCATCGTGATCCGCGCCGACGGTTCCCGCACTGCGCTCAGCGGGGAACTGACGGAAAAGCAACTGGCGCAGCTCGCGCCGTAGCGTCCGCGCGCCGACTCACGCGCCGAACGCGTGCAGGCACCACGCGAACAGCACGCCCGAGAAGCCGATCATCGCGATCAGGCCCAGCGCGTTGATCGACAGCAGCCAGCGCATCGCGAGGTCGGGCTTCGGCGCCAGCGGCTCGACGCCTTCGGCCGGCGCGTCGAAGTACATCACCTTGACCACGCGCAGGTAGTAGAACAGCCCGATGATCGAGCAGATGATCGCGACGATGGCGAGCCACAGCATGCCGCCGTCGATCGCGGACTTCAGCACCAGGACCTTGGCAGCGAAGCCCCACAGTGGTGGGATGCCGGCCAGCGAGAACATCGAGATCGCCATCATGCCGGCGAACCACGGCGAGCGCCGGTTCAGCCCCTTCAGGTCGTCGATCATCTCGCATTCGAAACCCTTGCGCGCCAGCGCCAGGATCACGCCGAAGGCGACGGTTTCCATCAGCGCGAAACATACCGCGTAGAACAGCGCCGACGAGTAACCTTCGGGCGTCGGGTTGGCCAGCCCGAGGAACACGAAGCCCATGTGCGAAATCGTGGAATACGCCAGCATGCGCTTCAGGTTGGCCTGCGCGATCGCGACCACGTTGCCGATCACCAGCGACAGCGCCGCCATGATCGCCAGCATCATCGTCCAGTCGCCCGCCAGCGGGCCCATGCCC
>Ga0207652_10002936_pt1 | contig 14267 bp, 14 predicted proteins | sample KBSC63BmetaG_FD_184334 | JGI IMG/M metagenome (GOLD analysis project Ga0207652, IMG submission 184334) | Corn rhizosphere microbial communities from Kellogg Biological Station, Michigan, USA - KBS C6-3B metaG (SPAdes) (version 2) | ecosystem: Host-associated > Plants > Roots > Rhizosphere ... | reverse complement strand
GGCGTCACCGGCGGCGAGGGCGGCCGCGACCGCCGCGTCGAACGGTTCGGCCCGGCGGTCGACGTATCCCGGGGCCCGCTCGGTCCGGCGGGCCGAACCGTCGCCGACCACGAGATAGGCCGGCGCATCCGGCAGCGACGGCCTGTCGCCGTCCACCGCGACTCCCTGGCACGGCAGGTGCGCACCGGACAGCAGCCAGGCGCCGAGGGTCAGCGGCAGCGGAAGCGGAAGCGGACCCGGCCGCGGCGCCGCGCCGGGCAGCGACGCAGTCACCGGCACGCCGTAGCCGGCCAGCGTCCCGGTGCTGCCGGGCGGGAACCGGCCGCCGCCGGAACCCGTTCCGATCACGATGACCTGGTCAGGACCGGCGGCGAGCAGCCGGCGCACCGCCTCCCGGCAGGCTGCCCGCAACGGGTCGAGCTCACCGGCCGCCCCGGCGGCCAGTTCCGGCACGAGCAGCGGCGGCGACGGACAGAAGGCGATGGCGGAAACCACTCCGGGAGAGTAGGACGACGGGTTTGTCGCAGAGGGGGTGCCGACCGCACTGCCGGTCCTGAGAGGATGCAGGGGCGCGGACGCGCGAGGAGGAACGAGGCAATGACTGCCAGCAACGAGTGGGGACGGGTCGACACCGACGGCACGGTGTACGTCCGCACCGAGGCGGGCGAGCGCGCGGTCGGATCCTGGCACGCCGGGAGCCCGGAGGACGGGCTGGCCCACTTCACCCGCCGGTACGAGGACCTGGACACCGAAGTCGGCCTGCTGGAGAGCAGGCTCGCCTCCGGCGCCGGCGACCCCAAGTCCACCCTTGCCCACGCCACTGCCATGAAGGCGTCGCTCGGTGAGGCGGCCGTGGTCGGCGACCTGGCCGCGCTCGACGTCCGGCTGACCGCGCTGGAGAGTGCCGCCCAGGCCAGGCTCGAGCAGGCCGGCGCGGCCCGGGCCGCGGCCAGAGCTGCCGCCGCGGCCGCCAAGGAGAAGCTCGTCCTGGAAGCGGAGGAGCTGTCGCAGAGCTCGCAGTGGAAGGCCACCGGCGACCGGTTCCGCGCCATCGTCGAGGAGTGGAAGGCGATCCGCGGCGTCGACCGGAAGGCCGACGAGCAGCTGTGGAAGCGGTTCGCCGCCGCCCGCGACACGTTCACCCGCCGCCGCGGCAGCCACTTCGCCGCGCTCGACGAGCAGCGCGCGGTCGCCCGGGCCCGGAAGGAGGAGCTGGTCGCCGAGGCCGAGTCGCTGGCCGGCTCGACCGAGTGGGGTCCGACGGCGGCCCGGCTCAAGGCGCTGATGGGCGAGTGGAAGGCGGCCGGCCGGGCCTCCAAGGAGGCCGAGGAGCAGCTGTGGGCGCGGTTCCGGGCCGCGCAGGACACGTTCTTCGCCGCCCGGGCGGCGACGTTCAGCGAGCGGGACGCCGAGCAGCTGGCCAACCAGCGCACCCGGGAGGCGCTCATCGCCGAGGCCGAGGCGCTCGACCCGGACTCCGACCTCAAGGGCGCGCAGTCGCGGCTGCGGGACATCCAGGAGCGCTACGACGCGGTCGGGCACGTGCCCCGGGACGCCATCCGCACGCTGGACAACCGGATGCGCGCCGCCGAGCAGCGGATCCGGGAAGCCGGCGACGCCGAGTGGCGGCGCGGCAAGGCGGACAGCAACCCGCTGCTCGACCAGCTCCGGGACACGGTGGCCAAGGCCGAGGCGCAGCTGGCCAAAGCGCAGGCCGGCGGCAACCCGGGCAAGATCGCCGAGGCCGAGGCGGCGGTCGCGGCCCGGCGGGAGTGGCTGGCCGAGGCCGAGCGCTCCGTCCGCCGCTGAGCACCGGCCCTCGCACCGACCCGGAGACCGAGTACGTCCGGTTGCGCTAGCCGCGGCCGACGAACGGCATCTTCGTCGCCATCACGGTCATCGTGGCGACGTTCGCGTCCAGCGGCAGCGATGCCATGTAGACGACCGCGCGGGCGACGTCCGCGACGTCCATCAGCGGCTCCGGCCGGACGCTGCCGTCGGCCTGGGTGGTCCCCTTTGCGAACCCGCCGGCGAGTTCGGTGGCCGCGTTGCCGACGTCGATCTGCCCGCAGGCGATGTCGTACGGCCGGCCGTCCAGCGCGGTCGACTTGGTCAGGCCGGTGATCGCGTGCTTGGTCGCCGTGTACGCGACCGACCGGGGCCGGGGCGTGTGCGCGGAGATCGAGCCGTTATTGATGATCCGACCACCCTGCGGGTCCTGCCGGCGCATCACCCCGAACGCCTCCCTCGTACACAGGAAGGCGCCGGTGAGGTTCACCGCGACCACCGCGTTCCAGGCGGCCAGGTCGTGCTCGTCGAGGTCGACCGGTCGCGCGACCGTGCCGGCGTTGTTGAACAGCAGGTCCACCCGGCCGTGCCGGCGCACGGTGGTCTCGAACAGCGCGCGCACGCTGTCCTCGTCGGTGACGTCGGCCGGCAGCGGGTCGAGCCGGTCGTGCCCGGCCGCGACCGCGTCCAGCGCCTCCCGCCGGCGCCCGGCCAGCACCACCGTCCACCCGCCGGCCGCGAGCGCCCGCGCCGATGCTGCGCCGATCCCGCTGCCGCCCCCGGTCACCACCGCGACGCGCGGCTGTCCGCTGGTCATGGGTCCTCCCGATCGTCCGGTCGACACTCCCGAGGGTCGACATCGAGATCGTGCGCCCTGGGCGAAACGGGGTTGACCCCGGCCCGCCCGGACGGGCTACTTGCGGCCATGAAGATCGGCGTACTCGGCACCGGACCGGTGGGGCAGGCGCTCGCCACCCGCCTGGTCGAGCTCGGCCACGACGTGACGATGGGTTCGAGGGACGCGGCCAACGAGACCGCGGCCGGCTGGGCCCGCGAGCACGGCGCGGCCTCGGGTGACTTCCGGCAGGCGGCGGCCGGCGCCGAGGTGGTCCTCAACGCGACCGCCGGCAGCCACTCCTCCGCGGCGGTCGCCCAGGCCGAGCCGGCTTCGGGCACCGTGCTGCTCGACGTGTCCAATGCGCTCGACGGCAACTTCCCGCCCGGCCTCACCGTGCCGGCCGGCGACAGCACCGCGGAACGGCTGCAGCGCGAGCACCCGCAGGTTTCCGTGGTCAAGGCGTTGAACACGATGAACTGCGACGTGATGGTGCACCCGGAGCTGGTCCCCGGCGAGCACGAGGTGTTCGTGGCCGCCGACGACGCGGCGGCCAAGGAGGCGGTGACCGGGCTGCTGCGGCAGTTCGGCTGGCCCGAGGCGGCGATCCTGGACCTGGGACCGCTGTCGGCGGCGCGCGGTCTGGAGGCCGCCGTGCTGTTCTGGGTCGCGCTGCGGATGGCGATCGGGCACAACCGGTTCAACTTCCACATCGCTCAGACCGGCAGCGCCCCGTCGTCGTAGACCAGACCGGCCGGCGTCACCCGGGCGCCGGCCATCGGCTGGTGCGGCGACAGCCGGCCGTCGTGCATGAGGTGCAGGACCGGTACGTCGTGCAGAAGCACGGCGACGTCGGCGATCAGCCGGCGGTGGCAGCGCCACCAGACCGCCTCGCTGCACATCACCACGGTGCCGTCGCCGGCGGCGAGCACGCGCTCCAGCGCAGCCCGGAACGGCTCCTGCCGGGTCCACGCCGCGTACCCGCGGAACATCGGCTCCCGCCACACCACGTCCGGCGAGTCCGGCGGCGGTTTCCGGAAGCCGCCGAGGTCCTGCTCCCAGCGGTAGCCGAGGCCGGCAGCCGGCAACCACTCGGCCAGCGCGGCGCGGGCCACGTGCGGGTGCCGCCGGCTGCCCGGCGCGGTCCGCACGTCGACCAGCAACCGCACGCCGGCGCCGTGCAGCAGGGCGGTCAGCTCGTCCTGCGACGCGGTGCCGTGCCCGACGGTCAGCAGCGTCACTCGCCGGTGGCCCCGTCGATCGCCTGGCGGATCAGGTCCGCGTGCCCGTTGTGCCGCGCGTACTCCTCGATCATGTGGCCGTAGAGCCAGCGCAGCGACAGCGTGTCGGTGCGGGAGACGAACGTGTCGTCGAGGTCCCGGCCGGCCACCGCCGCGTCGCAGGCGGCCACCTCCGCGCGCCAGGTCGCGAAGTCGGCGTCCGGGTCGGCGTCCGGTGGCGGGTCGATGTCGAGATCGGGTTGGGCCTGGGTGTAGAAGATCGGCGGTGCGTCCTCGCCGGCGACCCGGCGCCGGAACCAGCTGCGCTCGACGTCGGCCAGGTGGCGGACCAGCCCGAGCAGCGACAGGTTCGTGGTCGGCAGCGGCCGGGCCCGCAGCTGGTCGGGTGTGAGTCCGGCGCACTTCCACATCAGCGTGTCGCGGTGATAGTCGAGGTAGCCCTGCAGCGTCGCCCGCTCGTCGCCGGTCTCCGGCGGGAAGCGGCGGTCGTCCGGCGGCGCGGTCATTCGCCGGTCACCCCGTCGATGCCCTCGCGGATCAGGTCGGCGTGGCCGTTGTGCCGCGCGTACTCCTCGATCATGTGCAGGTGGACCCAGCGCAACGAGTAGGCCTTGCCGCTGCGGACGAACTCGGCGTCGAGACCGATCGACGCGACGCCCGCGCGGATCCGCTCGACCTCGGCGGCCAGGCGGTCGAACACCTCCGCCGGCGGCACCGTGTCGAGCGCGTCGAAGTCGTCGTTGGGCTTGTCGTCGGTGAAGTAGACCGGCTCCGGTTCCTCGCCGAGGAAGGGCAGGAACCACCAGCGCTCGACCTCGGTGAGGTGCCGGACCAGACCGAGCAGGGTCAGCCCCGAACTGGCCACCGAGTGGGTCCGCAGCTGCTCGTCGGTCAACCCGGCGCACTTCCAGCGCAGCGTCTCGCGGTGCCAGTCGAGGAACCCCGCCAGCATCGCGCGCTCGTCGCCGGTCTCGGGTGGTTCCCGCCGGGTGTCGGGCGGGGACGTCGATGTCGTCATGCCGGCAACGTAGCGACAGCCACCGACAGGATCACCTGACCGTCGGCATGCCGAGCAGGACGCCCGGGGTGGTCGGGCGGCGGCCGGCCTCGCAGGCGTCGCCGGCCGCGGTGCGCCGGTGCGAGAGCGGCGGCCCGTCGGCGACCAGGTGGTGCGGCGCCCCGTACGTCACCGCGGTGGTGACCACGTCGCCCGGCCGGACGTCGGTCACGTCGCAGGCGAAGTGCACCAGCCGCCCGTCCCTGGCCCGCCCCGACCGCCGTCCGGTCGCGGCGTCCTTGCGGCCCTCACCCTCGGCGACGAGCACCTCGACCGTCGAGCCGACCAGCGCCCGGTTCGCCGCCAGCGACTTCTCGTCCTGGAGCGCGACCAGCCGCTCGTACCGCTCCTGCACGGCCGCACGCGGCACCTGGCCGTCCATGCCGGCGGCCGGCGTGCCCGGACGCGGCGAGTATTGGAAGGTGAACGCGCCGGAGAACGAGGCCTGGGCGACCAGGTCGAGGGTCTGCTCGAAGTCGGCCTCGGTCTCGCCCGGGAAGCCGACGATGATGTCGGTGGTGATCGCCGCGTCCGGCATCGCCGCCCGCACCTTGTCCAGGATGCCGAGGTAGCGGTCGCGCCGGTAGGAGCGGCGCATCGCCCGCAGCACCGCGTCCGAACCGGACTGCAGCGGCATGTGCAGCGAGTGGCAGACCGCCGGGGTGTCGGCCATCGCGGCGATCACGTCGTCGGTGAAGTCGCGCGGGTGCGGCGAGGTGAACCGGACCCGCTCCAGCCCGTCGACCGCGCCGGCGGAGCGCAGCAGCGCGCCGAACGCGTACCGGTCGCCGAACTCCCGCCCGTACGAGTTGACGTTCTGGCCGAGCAGGGTCACCTCGAGCACGCCCTGCGCGACCAGCGCCTCGATCTCGGCCAGGATCTCGCCCGGCCTTCTGTCCTTCTCCTTGCCGCGCAGCGACGGGACGATGCAGAAGGTGCAGGTGTTGTCGCAGCCCACGGAGATCGACACCCAGGCCGAGTAGGCCGACTCGCGCCGGGACGGCAGCACCGACGGGAAGGTCTCCAGCGACTCGGCGATCTCGACCTGGGCCTCGCGCTCGATCCTGGCCCGCTCGAGCAGCACCGGGAGCGCGCCGAGGTTGTGCGTGCCGAACACCGCATCCACCCACGGCGCGCGGCGCACGATCTCGCCGCGGTCCTTCTGGGCGAGGCAGCCGCCGACCGCGATCTGCATGCCAGGATGGGCGTCCTTGACCGGTCGCAGGTGGCCGAGGTTGCCGTAGAGCCGGTTGTCGGCGTTCTCCCGCACCGCGCACGTGTTGAGCACGACGACGTCGGGCGTCTGCCCGGCCGCGACCCGGACGTAGCCGGCGTCCTCCAGCAGGCCGGACAGCCGCTCCGAGTCGTGCACGTTCATCTGGCAGCCGTACGTCCGGACCTCGTAGCTGCTGCGCGCGGCCGACGCCCCGTCCGGCCGTGCGACTCCCGTCGTTCCCCGCTCGTGCCGCGGGCCCTCGCGCTCGCTCATGACCCGGACAGCGTATCGCCGGGGAACCGGGTGGCGGCCGAGGTCTCGGTCGGGCTACGAATGCGGACCGCCGACCTTGCGGAAAGTTGACCGTACGCTCAGGGCGCTATGGTGCGCCCATGACGGACGCTCCGGGCCAGCCTCTGGTGGTCATGCGCGGGGTGAACAAGCACTTCGGGCAGCTGCACGTGCTGCGCGACGTGGAGACCACGGTCGCCCGCGGCGAGGTGGTCGTGGTGATCGGCCCGTCCGGGTCCGGCAAGTCGACGCTCTGCCGCGCCATCAACCGGCTGGAGCCGATCGACTCCGGTGAGATCATCTTCGACGGCCGGCCGCTGCCGGTCGAGGGGCGCGAGCTGGCCCGGCTGCGGGCCGACGTCGGGATGGTCTTCCAGTCGTTCAACCTGTTCTCGCACAAGACGATCGTGCAGAACGTCACGCTCGGCCCGGTCAAGGTCCGTCACCGGCCCAAGGAGGAGGCCGAGAAGCGGGCCATGCAGCTGCTGGAGCGGGTCGGCATCGCCGACCAGGCCGGCAAGCTGCCGGGCCAGCTGTCCGGCGGCCAGCAGCAGCGGGCGGCCATCGCCCGCGCGCTCGCGATGGAGCCCAAGCTCATGCTCTTCGACGAGCCGACCTCGGCGCTCGACCCCGAGATGATCAACGAAGTGCTCGACGTGATGACCGCGCTGGCCAGGGATGGCATGACCATGGTCGTGGTCACGCATGAGATGGGTTTTGCCCGCCGGGCCGCCGACCGGGTGGTCTTCATGGCCGACGGCACGCTGGTCGAGCAGGCCCCGCCCGACGAGTTCTTCAGCGCCCCGAAGAGCGAGCGGGCCAAGGACTTCCTCTCCAAGATCCTCACCCACTGATTTCCCGGCACCAGCCCTCAGCACCCGTCCGGGGAGCCGTACATCACGCCCCCACCGTGAGAAGGGATCCACCGATGCGAGCAGGACGCTTCCGAACACTGGTCGCCGCCGCGCTGGCGTTGCCGCTGCTGCTGACCGCGTGCGGTGGCGACGACGAGGCGCCGACCGACGTCCAGTCCGACGCGAGCTTCGCCGCCGGCAGCACCATGGCGAAGCTCAACGACGCCAAGTCCGTGAAGATCGGGGTGAAGTTCGACCAGCCCGGGCTCGGCTACAAGAAGCCGGGCACCGACACCCCCGAGGGCTTCGACATCGAGATCGCCAAGATCGTCGCGGCCAAGCTCGGCATCGAGCCGGGCCAGGTCGAGTGGGTCGAGACCGTGTCCAAGAACCGCGAGCCGTTCCTGCAGAACGGCACCGTGGACATGGTCGTCGCGTCCTACTCGATCACCGACGAGCGGCGCGAGACCGTCGGCCAGGCCGGTCCGTACTACGTGACCGGGCAGCAGCTGCTGGTCCGCAAGGACGACAGCTCGATCACCGGGCCGGACGCGCTGACCGGCAAGAAGGTCTGCTCGGTCACCGGGTCGACGTCGATCAAGACCGTGCAGGAGAAGTACGGCGCGGCGCCGGTGCCGTTCGCGACCTACACCGAGTGCGTGCAGCAGCTGCTGAACAACTCGGTCGACGCGGTCACCACCGACGGCTCGATCCTGCTCGGGTATGCGGCTCAGCAGCCGGACAAGCTGAAGGTCGTCGGCGAGCCGTTCAGCGAGGAACGGTACGGGATCGGGTTCAAGAAGGGCGACAACGCGTTCTGCACGTTCCTCAACGACACGCTCAACGGCGCGTTCAGCGACGGCTCGTGGCAGAAGGCGTACGAGGACACGCTGGGCAAGGGCGGCGGGGAGACGCCGGCCAAGCCGACCCTGGACCCGTGCTCGTAGCAGCACCGATCGTCTCCCGGGCGGGTCGGCCTGACCGTGCCGACCCGCCCGGGAGGCGCGGCGCGCGGGGCGGGAGTTCCCGGCGCGCGCGAGGTTCCGCGGGGGCCAGGCGGCCGACGCCTGCCAGCCTGTCTGGGGAGCGGGCGCTGTGAGCGTTCTGATCGATCAGTTCCCGCTCATCCTGCAGGGCTTCTGGATGACGATCCGGCTGACCGCGATCGCCGCGGTCGTCGCGCTCGTCCTCGGGACCGTGCTCGCGGCGATGCGGGTATCCCCCGCCCCGCCGCTGCGCTGGGCCGCCACCGGCTACGTCGAGCTCGTCCGGAACACCCCGCTGACGCTGGTCTTCGTGCTGATGGTGTTCGGCCTGCCGGAGCTCGGGTTCCGGTTCTCGTTCTTCGCCCGCGCCGTGATCTCGCTCTCGCTCTACTCCGCGGCGTTCGTGTGCGAGGTGCTGCGCTCGGGCATCAACGCCGTGCAGCCGGGGCAGGCCGAAGCGGCCCGGGCGCTGGGCATGACGTTCGCGCAGACGATGCGGACCATCGTGCTGCCACAGGCGTTCCGTACGGTGATCCCGCCGCTGGGCAACCTGCTCATCGCGCTGACCAAGAACACCGCCATCGCCGAGGCGTTCGGCGTGGTCGAGGCGACCGGCACGTTCGACAACCTGGTGCGTGACTTCCCCGGCTCGTTCTGGGCGCTGTTCCTCGGCACCGCGGCCGGCTACGTGCTCATCGTGTGGGCCACCTCGGCGGCACTGCGGCTGGTCGAGCGGCGGGCGGTGGTGCTGCGGTGACCGTGCTCTACGACGTGCCCGGCCCGAAGGCGCGGCGGCGGTCGGCCATCGGCAGCGTGATCGGCACTGCGGTCGTGGTCGCGATCGCGGTCGCGGTCGTGCTGCGACTGCAGTCCCAGGGGCAGTTCGAGGCGTCGAAATGGGAGCCGTTCGGTGACGGCGACATCCTCGAGGCGCTCGGCAAGGGGGCGCTGGCGACGCTGCGGGCGGCGGGCCTCGCGATCGCCCTGGCGCTCGTGCTCGGCTCGCTGCTGGCGGTCGGCCGGCTGGTCGGGCAGCGGTACGTGCGGATGTTCGCGACCGGCTTCATCGAGCTGTTCCGGGCGCTGCCGCTGGTGCTGCTGATCCTGTTCTTCTTCTTCCGGTTCGGCGACACGCTCGGCCGGTACGGGGCGCTGGTCGCGGCGCTGGCGCTCTACAACGGCGCGGTGCTGGCCGAGGTGTTCCGGGCCGGCATCCTGGCCGTGCCGCGCGGGCAGTCCGAGGCGGCGGCCGCACTCGGGCTGAGCCGGGCGCAGACGATGCGGCTGATCCTGGTGCCCCAGGCGGTGCGGACGATGCTGCCCGCGATCGTGGCCCAGTGCGTGGTCGCGCTGAAGGACACCGCGCTCGGCTTCATCATCGCCTACCCGGAGCTGCTGCGGACCGGACAGCTGATCTACAACGGGTTCTTCAACATCATCCCGACCGCGATCGTCGTCGCGGCGATGTACGTGACGATGAACCTGCTGCTGTCCCGGCTGGCGATCTGGCTGGAGCGGCGGCAGTCCCGGGTGCGTCCGGTGGTCGGCCTGGACGCGGCCGAGGCGCCCCCGGTGCGCGTGTAGGGCGTGCCGTAGGAGTCAGTGGGCGATCTCGGTCGAGCGGGACTCGCGGACGACCGTGATGCGGATCTGGCCGGGGTAGGTCAGCTCGTCCTCGATCTGCTGGGCGACCTCGCGGGCGAGCATCTGCGCGGTGAGGTCGTCGACCGACTCCGGCTGCACCATCACCCGCACCTCGCGGCCGGCCTGCATGGCGAAGACCCGCTCGACCCCGGGCTTGCCGGAGGCGATCTCCTCGATCCGCTGCAGCCGCTTCACGTACGACTCGAGACTCTCCCGGCGGGCGCCCGGGCGGCCGCCGGAGCAGGAGTCGGCGGCCTGCGTGAGCACGGCGGCGATCGTGCGGGGCGCGACCTCGTTGTGGTGTGCCTCGATCGCGTGCGCGACCTCCTCGCTCTCGCCGTACTTGCGGGCCAGGTCGGCGCCGATCAGCGCGTGGCTGCCCTCCACCTCGTGGGTGAGCGCCTTTCCGATGTCGTGCAGGAACGCGCCGCGCTTGATCACCGTCGGCTCCAGGCCGAGCTCGGCGGCCATGATCCCGGCGATGTGCGCGGTCTCCACCAGGTGCTTGAGCACGTTCTGCCCGTAGCTGGTGCGGTAGCGCAGCCGCCCGAGCACGGTGAGCAGCTCCGGGTGCAGGTCGGAGATGCCGACCTCGACCAGCGCGTCCTCGCCGGCGCGCACGCAGAGCTCCTCGACCTCCGCCTTGCTGCGCTCGTAGACCTCCTCGATCCGGTGCGGGTGGATCCGGCCGTCGAGGACCAGCTTGTCCAGCGTGATCCGGCCGATCTCGCGGCGGACCGGGTCGAAGCAGGACAGCAGCACGGCCTCGGGCGTGTCGTCGATGATGAGGTTGACTCCGGTCACCGACTCGAAGGCGCGGATGTTGCGGCCCTCGCGGCCGATGATCCGGCCCTTCATCTCGTCCGCCGGCAGGTGCAGCACGCTGACCACGCTCTCCGCGGTCTGCTCGCTGGCGACCCGCTGGATCGCGTCGACGACGATCTTGCGGGCCCGCTGCTCGCCCTCGGCCTGGGCCTCCGCCTCCAGGTCGCGGACGAGGATCGCGGCGTCCCGGCGGGTGCGCTCCTCGACCGCCCTGAGCAGCTCCGCGCGGGCGTCGGCGGCGGTGAGGCCGGCGATCCGCTCCAGCTCGCGCTCGTGCTCGCCCTCCCGGTCGGCGAGCCGGGCCTCCCGCTCCGCGACCGCCTGCTCGGCCTCGGCGAGCTCGGCGGTGCGCTGCTCGACCCGGCGGACCGTGGCGTCGACCCGCTCCTCCCGCTCGGCCAGCCGGCTCTCCCGGCGGTCGAGATCCTGCTTGAGGGCGCGGGCGGTCTCGGTGATCTCGGCCGCGTCCCGCTCGGCCTGGCGGCGGGCGTCGAGCAGGGTGGTGGAGACCTCGAGCTCGGCCTGCCGGCGGGACTTCTCCGCTTCGGCGGCGACGGCGGCACGGATCGCCTCGGCCTCGGACCGCGCGCCGCGGCGGACGGCGTCGGCCTCCGCCTCGGCCAGCCGGCGGGTGGTGGCGGCCATCGTGTCGGCCTCGGCGCGGACGGCGGCGGCGCTCTGCGCTGCCTCCAGCCGGGACTGGGAGAGCTCCTCCTCGGCGAACCGGCGCGGGACCTCACCGTCCCCGGACCGCACCGCGTCGGCGTCCGGCCCGGTCGCCGCGACGCCGAAGCCACCTCCCGGTCCGGCACCGCCGCCTGCGGCGTCGGCGCCAACCGTTCCGCCGGCACGGACCGGCCCGGCCACCGAACCCAGGACCGTGTCCCCGCCTGCCGCTCCGGCGCCGGACCCGCCGTCCGCCGCGCCCGGACCGGACACCCCGCCGGCAGCCGTCGCGCCATCGGCTGCCTTGCCGGCCGGCCCGCCCGCGCCGGGGTCGCCCCCGACAGCGGAGCCGGTGGCGCCGGCCGGGCCACGGGCACGGGTCGCACCGTCCGCACTAGGCCCGGTGATGGCAGCGTTGTCGCTGGGCGGGCTGGCGGGGATCGGACGGCTGCGGGTGCGCAGGAGCAGGACCGCCAGCAGCAGTACGAGGACGATCACCACGATCAGGAGCGCCGTCGTCATCGCACACCCACCTCCGTCCCGGGCGGGCCGAGTGCGAGGCACGCGGCACGGTCACACGGTGAGGAGGACCTCGGCACGGGCGTCCGCGCGTGGCGTCCGCGACTCCCGCATCGACGACCCACGACGCCGATGCGAAACCACCGGCGGGTCAGGACCTGCCGGTACTGCCAGGCAAATCGTCCACTCGGCTGGACGCGTTGTTCTGCTAAGCGATGTATGTCTGTCGCGTCCAGGTCCGACCGTCCCCGGGCGCGAGGTGGACTCCTCGTGTCGCTGAGGCTATGTCCGCCCTACCGGCGGGTCAAGAAAGCGCGCCCACGGCCGTCTCCACCTGGGGTTGAGGGTCTGACCGTCAGTCCTCGACCTACGACTCCTCCCACCCGCCGAGGTCCCCGGGGTCGGTGCCCTCGGCGGCCAGCGCCTCCCGGACGACCCGCACCGCGAGGCCGCCGGATAGCCCTTGCGCGCCAGCATCCCGGCGAGCCGGCGGACGCGGGCGGGCTGGTCGAGCCGGCGGGTGGACGCCAGCCGGCGGTCGACGAGCTGGCGGGCGGCGCGCTCCTCGGCCTCGGTGTCCACGACCGCGACCGCCTCGCCGACGATCTCGCCGTCGACGCCGCGGCGACGCAGTTCGGCGGCGAGCGCCCGGCGGGACAGTCCGCGGCCGGCGTGCCGGGAGTCGACCCAGGCGGCGGCGAACGCGCGGTCGTCGATGAGCCCGACCTCGGCGAAGCGGGACAGGACCGTGCCGGCAGCGTCGTCCGGGACGCCGCGCTTGGACAGGGCGGCCGCGAGCTCGGCCCTGGTCCGCGGCTGCAGGGTCAGCAACCGCAGGCAGATCGCCCTGGCGACGGACTCCGGGTCCCCCGGAGCATCCTCGGGATGCCCCGGCAGGCCGCCGGCCGGCCGCCGGACGGCCGGGTCGGAGGGGCGCACCGCGGCCTAGAAGTCGACCGGGGCGGGGACGACCGCGTCCTCGTCGAGCCGGGGACCCACGCCCAGCTTCTCCTTGATCTTCTTCTCGATCTCGTCCGCGAGGTCGGGATTGTCACGCAGGAAGCTGCGCGCGTTTTCCTTGCCCTGACCGAGCTGATCGCCCTCGTAGGTGTACCAGGCGCCGGACTTGCGGATGATCGACTGGTCGACGCCGACGTCGAGCAGCGAGCCCTCCCGGCTGATGCCCTGCCCGTAGACGATGTCGAACTCGGCCTGCTTGAACGGCGGGGCCACCTTGTTTTTCACGACCTTGGCCCTGGTGCGGTTGCCGACCGCCTCGGAACCGTCCTTGAGCGTCTCGATCCGCCGCACGTCGATGCGGACCGACGCGTAGAACTTCAATGCCTTACCGCCTGACGTCGTTTCAGGCGATCCGAACATCACGCCAATCTTTTCGCGCAACTGGTTGATGAAGATCGCGGTCGTGCCGGCGTTGCTCAGCGCGCCGGTGATCTTCCGCAGCGCCTGGCTCATCAGCCGGGCCTGCAGGCCGACGTGGCTGTCGCCCATCTCGCCCTCGATCTCGGCCCGCGGCACCAGCGCCGCCACCGAGTCGATCACGATGATGTCCAGCGCGCCGGACCGGATCAGCATGTCGGCGATCTCCAGCGCCTGCTCACCGGTGTCGGGCTGGGAGACCAGCAACGCGTCGGTGTCGACGCCGAGCGCCTTCGCGTAGTCGGGGTCGAGCGCGTGCTCCGCGTCGACGAACGCGGCGATGCCGCCGGCCGCCTGCGCGTTGGCCACGGCGTGCAACGCGACCGTGGTCTTGCCGGACGACTCCGGCCCGTAGATCTCGACGACGCGGCCGCGGGGCAATCCCCCGATGCCGAGCGCGAGGTCGAGGGAGATGGACCCGGTCGGGATGACCTGGATCGGCACCCGGGTCTCGTCGCCGAGGCGCATCACCGAACCCTTGCCGAACTGCTTGTCGATCTGGGCGAGCGCGACGTCGAGCGCCTTCTCGCGGTCCAGTGCTGGCATCGGGTCCACCTTCGCTGACTCGGTCGGTCTGTGGTCGGCGTTGACGCTAGAGCGACCCGCCGACAGTTTCCGCCCCGCAGTTCGATCTGTGGATCTCGACCCGCGGTGTGGACAAACTAGCCGAACACCTGTTCGAGGGTGCACCCGACACGCCGCTCCGGATCGACCGACCTACCCTGGTCGCCGTGCGGCTGTCGGAGTTCTGGATCCGGATGGAGGACCACTTCGGAGCGGGCTACGCCCGCTCCGTCGCGCACGACCACGTCCTGCAGGCGCTCGGCGGCCGTACGGTCGACCAGGCGCTGGCCGCGGGCATCCCGGCGAAGCAGGTGTGGCGGGCGGTCTGCGCGGAGTTCGAAGTG
>Ga0207652_10002935_pt1 | contig 14269 bp, 12 predicted proteins | sample KBSC63BmetaG_FD_184334 | JGI IMG/M metagenome (GOLD analysis project Ga0207652, IMG submission 184334) | Corn rhizosphere microbial communities from Kellogg Biological Station, Michigan, USA - KBS C6-3B metaG (SPAdes) (version 2) | ecosystem: Host-associated > Plants > Roots > Rhizosphere ... | reverse complement strand
GTATGTGCCGCCCTCCAGGCGCGCCCGTAGCTCAGCTGGATAGAGCACCAGACTACGAATCTGGGGGCCGGAGGTTCGAATCCTTCCGGGCGCGCCAGGCTTGCCTAAAAATCTTCGCCTTCTTCGAGCCGATGCATGGTTTCGTCCGAGAAGCCGAAATGATGGCCGATCTCGTGGATCACGACATGGGCAATCAGCGAGTCCCACTCGACCCCGGTGCTGCGCCATTCGCGCAGCAAGGGCTGACGGAACAAGGTGACGATCGCCGGCATCTCGCCGACGTCCCAGATTGATCGTTCCGACAGCGGGCGGCCCTCGTAGAGCCCGCTAAGCTCCCAGGGGTCATCAAGACCCACCGCCGCGAGCTGCTCCGGCGTGGCGAACTCTTCTACCCGCACCACGACGTCTTCCACATGCGCCCGGAACGGCTGCGGCAGCCTGTTCAGCGTTCGCTGGGCCAGCTGTTCCATTTCCGAGCTGTCGGGGTTCGCGCTGCCGGGCCTGACCATGCGCCGGATATGGGCGTTCGCGGCGCCTGCGCCAACGGCCCGCAGCGGAACCGGGGGCTGATTCGCCTGTTCAAGAAAGGGAGGCGTGAGCAGGAGCAGAGAATGTCCGATAGTTTCGATATCTTCGGGCGGCTGATGATGGATCACGAATTGCACCGCGATCTGCTCGACGCGCTGGGCGAGACTCAGGGCGACAGTGACGAGCGCGCTGAGTTGTTCGAGCGCCTGACGCAAGAAGTGAAAAGCCACGCGGCAGCCGAAGAGCAGGCGCTTTATTCGACGATGATGCGCAAGCCCGAAACCACGGACGAAACGCGTCACTCGGTGGCCGAACACCAGGAAATCCAGGAACTGCTCAACGACCTGGCGGCCACGCCGATGGGCTCGGGCGCGTGGCTGACCAAATTCCGCGAGTTCAGCGAACGGTATCTCCATCACATCAACGAAGAGGAGTCGGAGAACTTCCACGATTACGCCAGGTACCTGACGCCCGAAGACGAACAGCACATGCGAACGGTGTTCGAGCGGCGCAAGCAGGCAGAATTGGCCGAGGCGGAGGTCACGCCCGAACTGCTGGAAGACGCGAAGGCTTGAGCTTTTCCTCGGGCGTGGTCATTTCCATTTCGTCCGCCTATCAGGCGCGCGAGAGCCCAGACGAAGCGGAAAGCACCCCATGAGCAGCCTGGTAGGTCCGGACGAAGACGATCGGCGCGGCAAGCCGCCGGTCCCCGATGAGGTACAGGAAGCGATCCGGACATTGATTCGCTGGGCCGGTGACGACCCGACACGCGAAGGCCTGGTTGATACGCCCTCGCGCGTCGCGCGGGCGTGGAAGGAATACTGCGTCGGCTACACCGAGGATCCCGCGGTCCATCTCAGCCGCGTGTTCGAGGAGATCGGCGGTTACGACGAGATCGTCCTGCTGAAGGACATCCCGTTCCAGAGCCACTGCGAGCACCATATGGCCCCGATCATCGGCAAGGCGGCGATCGCCTACCTGCCGACCGATCACGTCGTCGGCATCTCCAAGCTCGCGCGCGTGCTTCACGGCTTCGCACGACGGCTGCAGATCCAGGAGAAGCTGACCGCGCAAGTGGCCCAGTGCATCTGGGATAATCTCAAGCCGCGCGGCGTGGCTGTGGTGATCGAGGCGAGCCACGCTTGCATGACCGCGCGCGGTGTGCGTACGCCGGGGGTCAACATGGTCACCTCGCATGTGAACGGCATTTTCCGCAGCGACCAACGCAGCCGTGAGGAAGTGCTGAAGCTGATGGGCTATTGAGCCCGACTTGAGGGACATTCGGGGAATGAATTCATGAGTTCGCTATTGGTGCGCGGCGGCCGCCGCCTGACCGGGCGCATCGAGCCTTCGGCCAACAAGAACGCCGTGCTCCCGGTTCTCTGCGCCACGCTGCTGACCGATGCGCCGGTGACGCTGCGCAACGTGCCCGAAATCACCGATGTCGAGCGCATCGTTCGTTTCTTTGGCGAACTCGGCTCGAGCGTCGACTGGGACCGCGAGGCGAAAGTGCTCAAGGTCGACCACTCCACGATTCCTGCGGGAGCCAAGGCGACGCTGCCGCAGGCGATGCGCGCCTCGATCATGATGATCCCCGGCCTGCTGGTCCGCCTGGGCGAGGCGCGGCTCGAGCACGAGGTCAAGGGCTGCACCCTCGGCGCGCGGGAGATCGATCCGCACGTCGAGGTCTTCCGCACGTTCGGCGCCGAAGTCAGCCAGGAAGGGCACGAGATCGTCTTCCGTGTCACCGGCAAGGGCGAGGCGGCGCGCATGTGGCTGGAGTACGCCTCGGTCACCACGACCGAGAACTTCATCCTCAGCGCGCTGACGGTCAAAGGCACCTCGCAGATCGTCAACGCCGCGTGCGAGCCCCACGTGCAGGAGATGTGCGACTTCCTGCAGGCTTGCGGCGCGAGGATCGTCGGCAAGGGCACCTCGATGGTCTCGGTCGAGGGGAGCGCGCGGCTGCACGGCGCCGACTACACCTTCAACGACGATTTTCACGAGATCGCGACGTTCCTGGCGCTCTCGGCGGTGACCGGCGGCGACATTTCGGTGCGCAACGGCTGCCCCGAGCATTTCGACCTGATCGACCACACGTTCGGCAAGTTCGGCGCCGATGTCGAGCACAAGGACGGCTGGTCACGCCTGACCGCGCCCGGCCAGCTGAAGGTGCGCGAGAACTTCACCAGCCACCTGATCACCAAGGTCGAAGCGGCGCCGTGGCCCTATATTCCGGCCGACCTGCTGCCGATCTTCATCGCGCTCGGGGTCAAGGCCGCGGGCCAGACGATGTTCTGGAACAAGGTCTACGAAGGCGGCCTGACCTGGCACACCGAGCTCAGCCTGTTCGGCGCGCACACCCTGTTGTGCGATCCGCACCGCCTGATCACGTTCGGTGGCGAGAAGCTGGCGCCGGCGACAGTGACCAGCCCCTACATCATCCGCGTGGCGATCGCGCTGCTGATGGTCGCCAGCTCGATCGACGGCGAATCGACGATCCTCGACGCCGATCCGATCCGCCGCGCGCACCCCAACTTCACCGACAACTTCGTCGCCCTCGGCGCCGACGTGCAGTGGACGGATTGAGGTAAGCGAGACGGGGCCGCCTCCCGGGAGGCGGCCCCTGCGCGACGAACGCGCCTCATGCCGCTCAGAGCGCCGTTTCGGTATGCTCTTCGCGAGTTTCGTCACGAACATCGCGGCCGAGCGCCATCTTGACGACGGTCGCGAGGCCTACATCGGTGGTCCAGATCTCGGCGTCGCCAAGTTCGAAGCGAAGCATCAGCAGGTTCGGGTCGTTCTTGCCGCGCGGGAAATAGGCTTCGACGAAGTTGCTCCATTCCTTGTCGAGCCGCTCGCGGCTGGTTTCGTGGACAAGGGCGCCGGTGATGCGGGAAAACACGTCGTGGCCCTTGCTGACGAAAGTGGCGGTGGCCGGTCCGCCCCGGGCAAAGGCGTGGTCGCGCCCGGTAAAGAACCAGATCGCGCCGTCGGCATTTTCGTCGAGCTCGGCAGTCATCGGCACGGCAGTGGCGGGGTCGCTGTCGAGTTGCAGGAAGACGTAAGGGCTATCGCTGAGCGCCTCCCAGAATTGTTGTTTCAATTCCTCGTCGCGTTGGCGGTCGTCGCTCATCTTTCAGCTCCTTTGGAATGCCGAACGGTGAGGCGGGCGGCTCGGTTCCGGCAAAGACGATTGCGAATCGACCGGCGCGGGAACATAAAGTGAACATTGGAGTCGATTCGCTGATGGACCTGTCCGCTTTCCTCAAGGCCGGAGAACTTGCCCCGCTGGGCGAGTCGATGCCGCGTTGGCGCCCGGGACTGGGCGCGGCGCGGCATAGCGAGGTTTTCGCCAGCGGCCGCGAAGCGAGCGGGGCTGCCGCGGCGCTGGCGCTGGCGCTTGACGAAACGGCCGGGCGACTGGACGAGCGTTCGGTGCTGTGGGTGCAGGATGCCGCGGCGCTCAAGCTGGGCGGAAGGCCCTATCGCCCCGGCTTGCCCGAACAGCTGCGCCACCGGCTGATCCACGTCGTCGCGAAAAAGGCCGAAGACTTGCTCTTCGCGCTCGAGGAAGGACTGCGCTGCCGCGACTTCGCGTTCGTGATCGGTGAACTCGCGGGCAACCCCAAGGCTCTGGATTTGACTTCCTCGCGCCGCCTCGGCCTCGACACTGAAAGATATGGCGTGCCGTTGATGATCGTACGGCTCGATGCCGGGCGCGACCTCAGCTCGGCGCGGATGCGCTGGCAGGTACGCTCGGCGCCGTCCGCCGCGTCGCGCTGGAACGCTTTCGCTCCGGGCGCGCCCGCCTGGCACGCCGAGCTGTTCCGCGCCCGTACTCACGCCCCCGGAGAATGGATTCTGCGCGATGACGGACATGGTCTCGCCGCCGATCGGCTCGCCGCCACCCAAAGGACAGAGCCGCCGGATCATGGCGATCTGGCTGTCGCGGCTGGCAGTCGATCGCTGGCGGCTGGTTGAAGCTTGCAAACCGGGCGAGGGCGCGGACGCTGAGCCGACCGTGCTCATCAGCGAAACCGCGCATGGGCCGCGGATCGAGGCGGCGAACGATGCCGGGCTCGCCGCCGGAGCCCGGCCGGGGATGCGGCTGGCCGATGCGCGGGCGCTGTGCCCCGGGCTGAAGACCGCGCCGAGCGATCCGCCGGGCGATCGGGCGTTCCTCGAAACCCTGGCCCTGTGGGCGCAGCAGTGGGGCCCATGGAGCGCGCTCGACGAGCCCGACGGGCTGCTGGTCGACGTCAGCGCGGTGGCTCACCTGTTCGGCGGCGAGGCGCGCCTGCTGGCGGACGCGCAAGCCGCGTTCGTGAGGCGCGGCCTGACCGCGCGATTGGCGATCGCTCCAACCGCCGGGGCCGCCTGGGCGCTGGCCCATTTCGGGCCTGAAAGGGCCATTCTCGATCCTCCCCGGGACGGGGAGGGGGACCATGCGGAGCATGGTGGAGGGGGCTTGCCTCATACGCCGCGCTTGGCTGAGAGCCCCCTCCGTCAGCCCTGCGGGCTGCCACCTCCCCGTCCCGGGGAGGATATGCTCGCCGATTTGCCTGTCGCCGCGCTCAGGCTCGGCGATGACGAACTCACCGTGCTGCGCCGCCTCGGGCTCAAGCGTATCGGCCAGCTTGGCGAAATCGGCCGCGACGCGCTGCACCGGCGGTTCCGCTCGCGTTCGCCCGAGGCCAATCCGCTGCTCCGGCTCGACCAGCTCCTCGGCCGGGTCGCCGAGCCGTTGCTGCCGGTCGTCGCCACGCCCGACCCGCTGGTTCAGCGGCGCCTGATGGAGCCGATCCGCCACCGCCAGCTGCTCGATCAGGTGCTCGCCGACCTTGCCGCCGACATGGCTCGGGAGCTCGAAAGCAAAGCGCGAGGCGCGCGGCGGCTCGAGCTGGGGCTGTGGCGAGTCGACGGCGAAGTGATCGTCCGCAGCCTCGAATTCGCCGGGGCGACGCGCGATCCGGCGCACATCGCTCGCCTGTTCGCCGGCAAGCTCGACGATGTCGACGCCGGCTTCGGCATCGAGCTGCTGCGCCTGCGCGCGCCATGGACCGAGGCGCTGGCGCTGGCGCAAGGCGACTTCGAAAGGCGCCAGAGCGAAGGCACCAGCCTGGCCGAATGCATCGACCGGCTGACCGTGCGCCTGGGCGAGAAAGCGGTGCGCCGCCCGGTCATCCACGCCAGCCATATTCCCGAGCGCGCCCAGCGCTGGCAAGCGCCGCTCGCCTCCGAACCGGCGAGCCAGGGCCAGTTGGCCTTCCACCAGCGCCCGCTGAAGCTGCTCGATCGGGCTGAACAAATCGCGGTGCTCTATGCGACGCCTGACGGCTTCCCCCAGCGCTTCCGTTGGCGCGGGCAAGTGCACGATGTCGCCCGCGTCGAAGGCCCCGAGCGGATCGCCCCCGAATGGTGGCGCGAGAAGTCGACAACGCGCCTGCGCGATTACTACCGGATCGAGGACGACGAGGGCCGCCGCTACTGGATTTACCGCCATGGCCTTGCCGGCGACGGGCGGGGCGGGGCGCCTGACTGGTTCCTGCAGGGCTTATGCGCCTGAGGCAGCGCTCAGCGCCAACGCGTCGCTCGCCGCGGCCGACGAAGCGGTGTTATCGAAAATGCACCACGTCTCGCGCGATGCCGCTTCCGCTTGCAACTTTTGCGCGTAATCCGCGATCCGATCGGCGTAGCTCGAACGGTACATCCGCGGCGAGCCGTGCAACCGCCAGTAGCTCAAGCCGCGCCAGCCGCCGGGCGCGCCCGCGCCATCGCACCGGGCCGGATCGGCCGCCACCCGAGCTACCCGATGCGCTTCGAGCAACGCTTCGGCCTGCGGGGTAAACCAGCCGGGATTCCTCGGTTCACACGCGATCGCCGCTGTGAAGCGCGACGCCAGCGCTTCAAAAAACACGCCTGCGATGTCCGGCTCGAACCCCAGCTTCGGAGGCAACTGGACCAGCACCACCGCCAGCTTTTCGCCGAGCGCTCCAGCCTGGCTGGCGAACTCATCCAGCAGCGCTTCGCAATCGCGCAGCTTGCGTTCGTGGGTCGTCGTCTTGGGCAGCTTGACCGAGAAGCGGAAGGCTTCCGGTACGCTGTCCCGCCAGCGTTCCCAGGTCGAAGCGCGGTGCGGGCGATGAAAGGAGCTGTTGATTTCCACGACCGGAAACCGCGCCGCGTAACGCTCGAGCGCGCTGCCGTCGGCGGGGAACATGTCCGCTACCTGGCGCGGAATGCTCCAGCCTGCGGTGCCGATGCGGATCGCGCCCATGACCGCATAATCCTCATGCCGTCAAACGGTTGCGCTTCGCCGCAAAAGCGCTGGCGCGACTCGGTTGGAGAACATAAAGCGAACATATGCCCCAGCCAAGTCTCATCGAAAAGCTCGCCATTCTGGCCGATGCCGCGAAGTACGATGCCTCGTGCGCCTCATCCGGCACCGCCAAGCGCCACAGCGCCGGCGGCAAGGGCATCGGCTCGACCGAGGGCATGGGCATCTGCCATGCCTATGCGCCGGACGGGCGCTGCATCTCTTTGCTGAAGATCCTGCTGACCAACCACTGCGTGTTCGATTGCCATTATTGCATCAACCGCAAGAGCTCGAACGTCCGCCGCGCGCGCTTCACGCCGCGGGAAGTCGCCGACCTGACGATCAGCTTCTACAAGCGCAATTACATCGAGGGCCTGTTTCTCTCCTCGGGCATCGTGAAAAGCTCCGATCACACGATGGAACAGCTGATCGAGACCGCGCGGATCCTGCGCGAGGAGCATCTGTTCCGCGGCTATATCCACCTCAAGACGATTCCCGAGGCCGACGCCGAGCTGGTCCACCGCGCCGGGCTTTATGCCGATCGCGTGTCGATCAATGTCGAGCTGCCGACCGAGGCCGGACTGACTCGCCTCGCGCCAGACAAGAACGCGCGGCGGATCGAAGGCGCGATGGGCGGGCTCAAGCTGGCGATCGCCGAAGCCAAGGATGCGACCAAGCGCTTCAAGAGCGCCCCGAAGTTCGCGCCCGCCGGGCAGTCGACGCAGATGATCGTCGGCGCCGATGCGGCGAACGATACGGAGATCATCGGCAAGGCCAGCGGGCTTTACGACCGCTATCGGCTGCGGCGGGTGTACTATTCGGCGTTCAGTCCCATCCCCGACGCCAGCGCGGTCCTGCCGCTCAAGCGGCCGCCTTTGATCCGCGAGCACCGGCTTTACCAGTCCGACTGGCTGATGCGCTTCTACGGCTTCGCGCCGGCCGAAGTGCAGCAGGCGGCTGAAGCCGACGGCATGCTCCCGCTCGACATCGATCCGAAGCTCGCCTGGGCGCTCAAGTTTCGCGAGCGCTTCCCGGTCGACGTGAACAAGGCGCCGCGGGAGACGCTGCTGCGGGTGCCGGGGCTGGGGGTGAAAGCGATCGACAAGCTCATCGCCTCGCGCCGGCACCGCACGCTGCGGCTCGACGACGTCGCGCGGCTGACGGTCTCGGTCGCCAAGATCCGTCCGTTCATCGTCACCGCCGATTGGCGTCCGACCCTGCTCACCGACCGCGCCGATCTGCGCGCGTTGCTCGCGCCGAAGACCGAGCAGCTGGAGCTGTTCGCGGCATGAACGCGCGGTCCTCCATGGTCAGTGCGAACATTGGGACCATTCGGCCGGGCGGCTTCGTCGTAACGATGGCGGAACCGGCCGACTTCGAGTTCTGGCGCGATCGCGCGCGGGCGCTGGTGCAGGGCGACGTGCCGCCCGAGCGGGTCGCATTCGTCGAGCCGGGATCGGGCAACCTGTTCGGCGGTGGCGACTTCCCGCCCGACCCGCAAAGCGAGGGCGAGATCGTCCGTGCGAGTCGCCAGTTCGTCGAGCTGGCGAAAAGCGCGATCTGCCATTCGGACGCCGGGCGGTTCGACCTGCTGTACCGCCTTTTGTGGCGCATGCAGGCCAATGCGCGTCTGCTGGAAGACCGCGCCGATCCCGAGGTGCGCAAGCTCGACGAGCTGGCCAAGGCGGTGCGGCGAGACATCCACAAGATGCGCGCGTTCGTGCGTTTCCGCGAAGTCGAGGAAGCGGGCGGCGAGCCGCGCTACGTCGCCTGGTTCGAGCCGGAGCACCACATCCTGCGCGCCAACGCCGGGTTCTTCGTGCGCCGTTTCGCCAGCATGAAGTGGTCGATCCTGACCCCCCGCGGCTCGCTCCACTGGGATGGCGAGGCGCTGGCCGAAGGCCCGCCGGCGCAGCGTTCGGACGCGCCCGCGGGCGATCCCGCGGAAGAGCTGTGGCGCAAGTATTACGCATCGATCTTCAACCCCGCGCGTTTGAAGGTCGGGGCGATGCTCAAGGAGATGCCCCGCCGGTACTGGAAGAACATGCCCGAGGCGGCGCTCATCCCCGAGCTGGTCGCCGGGGCGCAGGCGCGCGAGGCGGCGATGGTCGAGACAGGCAAAGCACACGACGAGGAACGGCCGCACAGCCTGAGCGGTATCGAGAAGGCGATCCACGTATGCCGCCGCTGCCCGATCGGTTTCCTCGAAAACCAGGCGGTGATGGGCGAGGGGCTCAAGAGCGCCCAAAAAGATTCAATTGGGCTGATGGTCGTCGGCGAGCAGCCCGGCGACCAGGAAGACCTTGCCGGCAAGCCGTTTGTCGGGCCGGCCGGGCAATTGCTCGACCGATATCTGGTGGAAGCCGGGATCGACCGGCGGCAGGTCTACGTCACCAACGCGGTCAAGCACTTCAAGTTCGTCTGGCGCGGCAAGCGGCGGCTGCACCAGTCGCCGACCGCCAAGGAAATCGACATTTGCCGCTTCTGGCTCGAAGGCGAGCTGGCAATCGTCAAGCCGAAGGTCGTCCTCGCCCTCGGCGCGAGCGCGGCGCGCGGGATGCTCGGCAAGACGGTGAGCATCAGCAAGGCCCGTGGCCAGGCCCATGCCTTGCCCGATGGCCGCGAGCTGTGGATCACCGCGCACCCGTCGTACCTCCTGCGTCTGCAGGACGAGCCCAAGCGCGAGCAGGAGCGCCTGTTCCGCGCCGACCTCGCCGCGGTGGCCGAACGGCTGGCGGAGCTGGCCGGGTGAGATGCCCGAAGCTCCGCTCACTCCCGACAAGCGGCGGGTCCAGGTCGACCCGGACCTGATCGACACGCCACCGCGCGCGGCATTCGTCGAGCTCGGGCTGATGAGCTGCTTCACTTTTCTGCGCGGTGCGTCGGACGCGGTCGATCTGGTGCTGACCGCGCGTTCGCTCGGCTATGACGCGATCGGCATTGCCGACGCCAATTCGCTGGCCGGCGTGGTGCGCATCCATACCGAAGCCAAGACGCTGAAGCTGCGCCCGCTGATCGGCTGCCGGATCGAAACGGCCGAAGGCTTTACGTTCCTGGCATATCCAACCGATCGCGAGGCCTATGGGCGGCTGTGCCGGCTGATCTCCGCCGGGCGCATGGGCACGCTCGACGGCGGCTGGCAGGCAAAAGGCGTGTGCGAGATTTCGCTGGCGATGCTGGCGGCGCATGCCGAGGGGGTGCAGCTGATCCTGCTGCCGCCGAACGATCTGGATGCGGAGATCACGATCGAGATCGAGAGCAACGTCGTTCCGTTTCCGGGTTCGGGCTCACGCGGAGACGCGGAGACGCGGAGAGGAGAAGAAGGAAAAGATTTACGCGCGCAGAGGCGCAGAGGCGCAGAGGAGGAAGAGAACCTGCGGCGAAGCCGCTCTCCCTTGTCCCACGTTACCTCTGGTGCGACGGATGAAGCGAAAAGGCCGCCTGGCGGCGGAACCTCGCCGCGCCTCTGCGCCTCTGCGAGCGAAGATCCTTTTTCTCTCCGCGTCTCCGCGTCTCCGCGTGAACTGACGGCTTCGTTCCCCGATCTCCTGCCGCACCTGACAAAGCAGCTCTCCACCCTGAGCCACCTCGCCGCCGCGTACCTCTACACCGGCGACGACATCGCCCGGATCGACCGGCTCGATGCGCTGGCGAGGGAAAACGGCCTCGCGCTGCTGGCCACCAACGACGTGCATTATCACGCGCCCGAGCGGCGGCCGCTGCAGGACGTGATGACGGCAATCCGCCACAAGACCACCGTCGCCGACGCGGGGCTCCTGTTGCACCCCAATGCCGAGCGGCACCTGAAATCGCCGCAAGAGATGCAGCGCCTGTTCGCTCGCTGGCCACACGCCGTCGCGGCGACGCGCGAGGTGGCGGATGCGTGCCGCTTCAGCCTCGGCGAGCTGAAGTACGAATACCCGCAGAAGGGCTATCCCGAGGGGCTGACGGCCGACCGATTTCTCCGTCGGAAGACCTGGGAAGGCGCGCGCTGGCGCTATCCCGAAGGCGTCCGCGACGATATTCGCCGGACTCTCAGGCGCGAGTTGACACTGATCGCCAAGCTGAAGATCGCGCCGTACTTCCTCACCATCAAGGAAATCGTCGACTTCGCCCGCGCGCAGGAGCCGCCGATCCTGTGCCAGGGGCGCGGCAGCGCAGCCAATTCGGCGGTATGCTTCTGCCTCGGCATCACCGAAGTCGACCCGGCCGAGCACCAGCTGTTGTTCGACCGCTTCATCTCCGAGGAACGGACCGAGCCACCCGACATCGATGTCGACTTCGAGCACGAGCGGCGCGAGGAGGTGATCCAGCACATCTACGCCGAATACGGCCGCGACCGCGCCGGCCTGTGCGCCACGGTGATTCATTACCGCCCGCGCATGGCGATCCGCGAGGTCGGCAAGGCGATGGGCCTCAGCGAGGACGTCACCGCGATGCTCGCGCGCACGGTTTGGGGCGGCCACGGCAACGCAATCGACGAGGAGCATGTCCGCCGCGAGACCGGCCACGACCTGTCGGACCCGCACTTGCGCCGCGTGCTCAAGCTGACCGAGCAGATGATCGGCATGCCGCGGCATCTCAGCCAGCACGTCGGCGGCTTTATCCTGACCGACAAGCTGCTCACCGAAACGGTGCCGATCGGCAACGGGGCGATGCCCGATCGCAGTTTCATCGAGTGGGACAAGGACGACATCGACGATCTCGGCATCTTCAAGGTCGACGTGCTCGCGCTCGGCATGCTCACCTGCATCCGCAAGGCGCTCGACCTGTTGCGCGCGCATCACGGGCGCGACCTGACAATGGCCACGCTTCCGCAAGAGGATCCCGCGGTTTACGACATGCTTTGCGAGGGCGATTCCGTCGGCGTGTTTCAGGTCGAAAGCCGGGCGCAGATGAACATGCTGCCGCGCCTGCGCCCGCGCGAGTTCTACGATCTCGTGGTGGAAGTGGCGATCGTTCGCCCCGGGCCGATCCAGGGGGACATGGTCCACCCCTACCTCAAGGCGCGCAAGGCGCAGCGCGAAGGGAAGGCGCCGCTCGCGCTGCCTAGCCCATCGCCCGAGCATGGTGAGGCGGACGAGCTCTCGTCGATCCTTAATCGGACTTACGGCGTGCCGATTTTCCAGGAGCAGGCGATGAAGATCGCCCTCGATGCGGCCAAGTTCACGGCTGAAGAAGCCAATCAGCTGCGCAAGGCGATGGCGACCTTTCGTTCGCGCGGGATGGTCCATGCGCACGAAGAGAAAATGGTCGGCCGCATGGTCGCGCGCGGCTATGATCCCGAATTCGCGCAGCGGTGCTTCAACCAGATCAAGGGTTTCGGCGAATACGGCTTTCCCGAAAGCCACGCGGCCAGCTTCGCGCATCTCGTCTATGTTTCGAGCTGGCTGAAGTGCCATTACCCGGCGGCGTTCGCCGCGGCGCTGCTGAATTCGCAGCCGATGGGTTTCTACGCGCCGGCGCAGATCGTCCGCGACGCGCAAGAGCATGGCGTTGCCGTGTTGCCGATCGACGTCAATCGTTCGGATTGGAACTGCACTCTGGAAAATGCGGGTGAAGCCTTGCCTCAGCGCCGCGGCGAGCGCCTGTGGCGCGCTGACGAGAGGTGGGGCTTGCGATTGGGCTTGCGCCAGGTCGACGGCTTGCCCGAACATCTCGCCGCTAGGCTAGTCGCGGCCCGCCAGGCGGGCAGTCCCTTTCGCGACGTGACCGATCTGCGTGATCGCACCGGGATGCCGCCCTCGCATATCGAGAGGCTGGCGGCGGCCGATTGTTTCGGTTCGCTTGAGCTTCGCCGCCGCCAGGCCTTGTGGGATGCGCGCACGCTGGTGGGAGGCGCCGAGCTGCCGTTGTTCGCCGCCGCGCGTGAGCGTGAGGAAGGGGCGGAGCGGGCGGCCACGAACCTGCCGGCGATGCCGCTGTCGGAAGAAGTCATCGCCGATTACCAGACCCACCGGCTCAGCCTGAAGGCCCATCCAATGAGCTTCCTGCGCGCTTCGTTGCGCGCGCGCGGCCTGTTGTGCGCCGCCGATCTCAAGAACCGCAAGCAGCGCTCGGCGGTGAGTCTTGCCGGCGTCGTGCTGATTCGCCAGCGCCCCGGTTCGGCCAAAGGAGTCGTCTTCATCACCATCGAAGACGAAACCGGGGTCGCCAATCTCGTCATCTGGCCGGACACGATGGAGCGCTATCGCAAGGTCGTGATGGGTGCGCGGCTGATCGAGGTTCGCGGACGGGTGGAATACGAAGACGGGGTGATCCACGTGATTGCCGCACACCTGGTCGACGCGACCGGCGAGCTCAACAAGCTGTCAGGGGACCTGCTGCAACCGCCGCTCGCCCATGGCGATCATGCCGGTCCTCACGGCCCGCCCCAGCCGTGGCGGCCGCCCGGGCCCGAGGACCGCCAGTGCTTCCACCACGGCCATCCGCGCGATGTCCGGGTGATTCCGAAGTCGCGCGATTTTCACTAGCCGCGCGAATGCGTCGTCAGCCGGCCTCGGCAAGCGCAACGGTGACTCGCGCCACCGGCGCGTGGAGCGCGGCCCAGGCGTATTGCGCCATGAATCCGCTACCCGTCATCCCCGCGACAACCATGATCGCCCAGTCGAACGCCCTGGCGAAGCGGCGGCTCGCCACAGCCATTTCCGCAGGTGGCGCAATCGCCTTTTTCCGGGGCGCCGAGCGCCGCTCCTCCTGCGCGCGCGGCGCCTGCGCCGGAGCTTGCGACAGAAGCGCGGAGATATCGACCGCGTCCTGCGTGCGCACGCCGCATTTCACTCCTTGCGACCAGACGATGCGCCCGACGACGCAAACGCTGCGGTGGCGCACTTCGATGAAGCTGTTGCGCGGCAACGAGGTGGCGCAGTGCAGCATCAGGCCGCGCGAAGACACATTGCCGATGGTCACGTCCGACCACCCGTGGTCGGAGCGCAATCGTGCGCGGAGAATGGTCTTGCGGCGCTCTTCGCGCGGCTTCAGGCAACCCATAACAGGATGATTGCAGAGCCGGTGCTAAGCCATTGTTCCACTGCGCTAAGTGAATTCTCCTAGGAGATATCGACGAGGTCGGCCGCGTGGCTTTTGTGTTCGAGGGAAAGCGAGCGGTTGCGTCGCCGGGCTACATCCGCCATCGGCAAATCCGACAACGGCATGTCAGGAGGCTCGCGTGCTCGATTGGTTCCGCCGCCTGGTTCCGCAATCGGGCGACTTCTTCACCTTGTTCGAGCGGCATTCGGCCGCCTGCGTGGCCGCGGCCCATGCTCTCGCCAAGCTGACCAACGGCGACGGCGACTCCGCTCGCCTGTGCGCGGAGATCCAGGATCGCGAGCATGACGCCGACGAGATCATCCGCCAGGTCCTCAGCGAGGTCCGCAAGACGTTTCTCACCCCGTTCGACCGGGGAGCGATAATCGCCCTGAT
>Ga0207652_10002934_pt1 | contig 14271 bp, 14 predicted proteins | sample KBSC63BmetaG_FD_184334 | JGI IMG/M metagenome (GOLD analysis project Ga0207652, IMG submission 184334) | Corn rhizosphere microbial communities from Kellogg Biological Station, Michigan, USA - KBS C6-3B metaG (SPAdes) (version 2) | ecosystem: Host-associated > Plants > Roots > Rhizosphere ... | reverse complement strand
CGAACCGCGAAGCGTCGGGCACAACATAGTACCGGCTGCCCGCCACCTGTTCGGCATAGCTTTCGAACATCGAGACATAGACCGTCTCGAAATCATCGAAGGCCGGGCGCAGCCGCTGCAGCTGCACCCAGTGGCCGCCTCCGGACGCGAGCGCAAGGAGCTTCGGCTTGGTCATTGGCCTCACCGGCCCAGCACGCGGGCGAGGACACCGCGAGGCCGCGCCGGAGTTCCCGAATTGGCGGCCAGCACCGCTTGCGGCAGGTCCATGGCGGCCCGCGCGCGGATCATCTCAAGGGTGCGGTCGGTCTCCGCGGCGCTCTTGAAATCGTTGACGCAGTCGACTTGGCGCTCCTGCACCGCAATCGCAAAGCCCTCGAGCTGGGCTGTGTATTCTTCGCCGCGCAGATAATAGTCTACGTTGGGCGTCAGATCGGTGATGTAGCGGACGGTCCAGCCTTCGCCGTAGCCGGGCTGGGTCTTGCCCGTGGCGCCGATGTAGATCTGCAGCTCCTGGCGATCGACGACGATCTTGCCGCCATCGCCCCAGATCGAGATCTGGGTCGACATCTTGCGGATCGTCTCGTCCGACCAGTTGACGGTCACCTGCCCCGTGACGCCCGACGGGAAGCGCAGGTTCGCATAGACCGCGTCCTCGACGTCCACCGAATACTGCTTGGCGAGCTCGGCGCCGCCGCATTGGCTGGGTTCGCCCACGTACCAGTTCATCAGGTTGATCGGATGGGCCGCGTAGTCGTAGAGGCAGCCGCCGCCTTCGCTCGACTGGCTGCGCCAGGTCTTGGCGACGGGCTTCAGCACCACCGGCCCGTAGGCCTCGGCGTGGACGTGCCGCACCGTCCCGATGGCCCCGGCGTCGATCAGCCGCTTTACCTCCGCGAAGGTCCCCACAAACCGGTTGTGGTAGCCCACCTGCCCCACTAGGCCGCGGGCCCGCGCGTCAGCCGCAAGCTCCTCGCTGACGGCGGCCGACAGGGTCATCGGCTTCTCGCAGAACACATGCAGGCCCCTGGCCAGCGCGGCGCGCACCATGTCGTCGTGGAAGCGCGTTGGCGTGGCCACGATCACCCCGTCCAGGCCGGGCTGCGAAAGCACGTCGGCGTAGTTCGGCACATAGGGGATCTTGCACTGCTTCTCGACCATCTGGCCCAGCATGGTGAAGCTGTCGCAGACCGCCGCGACGTTGAGCCTGCGGCTCGCGTTGGCGATCGCCAGATGGGAGACCCCCATCTTTCCCAACCCGACGACGGCGATGTTGACCTGGCTCATGAAGGCTCCAAGCGGCAGCGCAGAAACACCCGGCGGGGCCGGCGACAAGGCCGCGCCTCACGGCCAGGCTTGCCGCAAGCGCGCGTGCGCCCGCGCCCATGCCCAGGACCATTAAGCGCAATTTGCGGACGAGGCGTTAAGCCAAGGCGCCGCGCCTTGCCAGAGGCAATTCAGGCGTTCGTCGCGAGTTCCGGCTCATACTGCACGATCGCGGCGCGGTCAGGGATCACAACGTCCACGCGACGGTCCGCACCCGCAAGCGGGCGCGCCAGTCCGGCCGCTCCAGACGCGGCAACGTCGCGAGAGCGTGGCGCACGATGCTGGGTTGTGAGCCTGCATAGCGCTGTTGGCCTCGTCCGCGGCTCGGTCTGCCCGAACTCAGCCGCAGTCGCAGCGCCTTTTACGACGTCTCGATCCCGTACAGACTGTCGATCGTATGCTTAGGCCACGGACGTAGTTCAGGATTCCTTGCAGCACGACGGAGGTCTCACGTATCAACGAACGAGGTTATGGATTCCAGCTGAAAGGGTGAGCGGTTAGTGCCTCAATAAGGATGTTCGTCCAAGTTGCGGGAAGCTGGCCTGGGTACGCCCGCGGCGGCAAAGTTTGAAGGATTGTCCATCTGTCTCGCCCTGCGCCGAACCCCGTGCTGGTCGACCGGCGTTCGAACGGGATCGGGGCGTTGCGGCTGTTCTTCGCCTCCCTGGTCATCGTCTCCCACAGCCCGGAAATGCTCGACGGCAGCCTGCGCCGTGAACCGCTCTTCAACCTGTTTGGGACCCTGAGTTCAGGCGATCTCGCGGTCGATGCTTTCTTCCTGATCAGCGGCTACCTCATTGCGGCGAGCTTCGCCGCGAGCTCCAGCCTCGTCTCCTACTTCAGGAAGCGGGTTCTCCGGATTTACCCGGCGTTCGTCGTGTGCTCACTCCTCTGCGTGTTCGTCGTGGCGCCGCTCGCGGGCGCGGACCTCAGCGCCCTTCGCCCCGCGGATTGGGGCCGCCTCAGCTACCGGCTGCTGATGCTCAAGTCGCCGGAGGTCGCAGGCGCGTTCCAGGGACTTCCCTACCCCGCGCTGAACGGATCGGCCTGGACCATCTCCTATGAGTTCCGATGCTACGTCCTGGCGGCCGCGCTCGGCCTGGTCGGGCTTTACCGAAAGGGCGGACGATGGGCCTTCCTGGGCCTGACCGTGGCGATGATCGCGGGGAACCTCGTGCTGGCGCTGGCCGCTCCAGGGCTCACCGCGCCCAACTGGCTCGTGGCGACGTTCGGTGAGCCGCACCAGCAGGCCAGGCTGACGACCGCGTTCATGATCGGCACCTGCTTTTGGCTGTTCAACGCCGAACTGGCGCTACGGGCGCGCTACGCCGCGGTCGCTGCGCTGGGCCTCGTCGGCTTGATGTTCGTGCCCGCTGTCGCCGAAACGGCTCTTTTCCTGCTGGGCGGCTACGTTCTGTTCTGGATCGCCTTCAAGGTGACCTGGAAGCCTCTGCACACGATCAACGCCAAGGACGACGTGTCCTATGGGGTCTATCTGTATGCTTGGCCGATCGGAGCGCTGCTGATCTGGTTCTGGCGCGACATTCCTGCGCCGTTGCTGGCCCTCCTGACCTTCCTGGGCGCCTTGGCCTGCGGTCGCGCGAGCTGGCTGGCTGTCGAGAAACCCGCCATGCGGTGGAAGTTCGGCGATCGTTCGGGCCATCGTGCGGTCCTCGCAACGGAGGGCCTCGCATCCGGACGAGTGGACGCCGGGGACCAAATCGGATCACGGAAGGCATGAGGCTTGCATGGCAGGCGCGCGGCGATGTGCTGGTGCGCCGGGCCGCGTCTCGATAGATTGCCGCGATCGTAGGTGCGGCGACGCCCGGGCTGTGGCGGAACTGGGGAGGGTGCAGGGTTGGAAACGGTCTATGATTGGATCACCGTCGCGATCTTCGGCGGCCTGGTCGTGCTGTTCCTGCACCGGTCTGTCGGCGAGCAGGAGCCAAACGACACGATTCTCCACTACCTGCCGCCTGCCGTCGGCTGCGCGATCGCGAACTACGTGGGAAATCACGGCCAGGGGCCGATCTCGGCGGCGATCGTCGTCGCCGTGCTGATCTATATCGTTCTCGTACTGAAGCCGTTCGGCGGACTCAAGCTCTGACACCCGCCGCACGATCGCGAGAAGACGCCACCCCTATCGCTTGACAGAGCGGTCAAAGCTCAGAGTCTCTGCACCGATGCTGGACCCTTTCATCCTGCCGATCCTGTTTGGGCTCATCGTGTTCTTCACGGTGGTGATGGCATGGGCGAACGGCAGAAATCCGCCCGACTGACACGCCGCCCCTTGGTCGCGAAGCAGCGCTAGCGCTGCCGGCGCTGGCGCTTCGGCGCTTCCTCCTGGCCGAGCCGGTCGGTCTTTCGCCTCTCTTCGCTGTCGCCCATGACGATCATCAGCAAGGCGACCGCGACGCCGGCGGCCATGAACACAAAGTCCGCGATGTTCAGGAGATGCAGGATGCTCATGGCGGCCTCTTCGGCGTTGCGGCTCCACCCCGGGACCGCGCCCTCCGCTTAGACCACAGACCAGCCGTGACCGAAAAGGCTGTGGAGTTGGTTCGCGATGGCCTGCTGGACCAGCGCGTCGATGCCGGCGGGCGAGAGATCCAACCCTCCAGCCGGCGTTGGCGCCACCGGCGTCACGACCGTAAGCGGTGTCAAAGGCGTCAGTATCGAATCCGCGTGCTGCGTAAGCCACGAATTGACGGCCGAAAGGTCGGTGGCGGCCGTCCCGGGAATGATCGTGTTGTCGCTTTCGACGTAGTTGGGATTGGGCGTCCCGTGATCCTGGTAATTGACCACCTGCTCGGCGGTGTTGTGCGTCACCGTCACGTTGGCGCTGCCGCCGCGGGTGATGATCCGCGAACCCATGTCCAGGAATCCCTGCACGAAATTGTCTTCGACGACGGCGTTCGAGGACGTCGAGAGCGCAATGCCATTGTACATGGTGCCGGTCAGGGCGTTGCCCGTGATCGTGATGTTGTCGCTGCTCTCGAGGAAGATGCCCTGGATGACGTCGCCATCGCCGCGGGTGATGACGTTGTCGGAGATCGTGATGTCCGATCCATGCGCCCCGTTCGAGCCGCCCCAGAACTGGATGGCGTCCGGGTGGTCGCCCGGCGCGGGGTGAAAATCGGTGAAGCTGTTGTCCGAGACCACCACGTGGGACGAGCCGCCGCCGTAGACGCCGTCGGTCTTCAGGTTGTGGAACGTATTGCCGGAAACGGTCAGGCCATTGTCCTCGATATGGCCGATGCCGGATCCGATCCGACTGAAGTCAGAACCCGTCACTGAGACGCCGGAGCTGCTGCGAACGAGGAAGCCGACGCCTTCGTCGACACCGGTCGTCCCATAGACGGTGAGCCCGGAGAATGCGATCGACGACGAGTTCATGACCGTGACGGCCGTTCCGGCGGCCGTCGTCATGGCCATGCTGTTGAACGCCAGGCCCGAGCTGCCGTTGAGTGTGAGGCCGGTCAGGACAGCCTGGTGGGCGCTGTCCGCGGACTGGATCGTGACGACGCCATCATAGTGAAGATTGTTCAGTGAGATGGGCGAATAGGTCCCCGCCGCCAACAGGATCGTGTCGCCGGCGTGTGCGCCCCGCAGCGCAGCCGAAAGGCCGTCGGAGCTACTGACGGTCACGGTGACCGAAGTTCCCTGGATTTGATCTGACACCGTAAACCTCGCGCGACGCCGGAGCCCGGCGTCCTTGACCCGAGCGGGAGGTGGCCTCCCCCATTCCCGGCAATTTGAGCCCCCGCTCGCCCCAGATCTATGGCAAGGCTTGCCGATCCGGCAGGCCGCTCCGCCACCTCCGTCAGTGACGGACGAAACGGCTAACGAAGGCTGAATATGCAGTGATTTCAGGCCGCAATAGCCACTTTGAGGGGCGGCCTAGTGTCGCGCCCTAGGTTCTCACAAATGAGCCGGCGTCGGGAAAGTCGACCAGAGAAGCACCTCCGGCCAGGCCTTGGAGGAGGTTTCGCTGCCGTCGGACCTGTCGAGCGGATGCTTGGGCCAGGGCCGCAACGCTCTGACAATCCTCGTCCACACCCGATCATCTCCCCGATCGCCGCGACAGGCCGACGGCCCCTACCGCCCGGCCGCCGGCTTCTTGTTTTCAGAACTACAAGATGACGCTTAGTCGAACCTTGGCGACAGCTGGGGTAGGCTCGGGGACGTTATCGCCAAGGCCGCGCGTGCGGTATGATCGGGTGTCGAAACAGGCGGACCAATGCGGACTTCATTTGCTCTTCTGGTTGTCACCGGGCTGCTGCTGGCGGGCTGCGGCCAGGCGCTCCACTCGGTCGCCAATGTCGCGGAAAACACCCGCACGGCGACGGAGCAGATGGTGGTCGCCAGCGACGCGTCCAATGCGTCGCGGGAGGTTCAGATCTATCCCGAGGCCGGCAGCCTGCGCGGGCCGCCGCCGCTCACCTTCAGCAAGCGCTACGAGATGCGTGAAGGACCGGACGGCTTCATGGTCTACGACACCCAGAACCATACGATCGCGCGCATTCAGAGTCAGACCCAGCAGGGCCTCACTCTCGAACAGGCCGAGAAAGCCACGGAAGCCCTGGCCTGGGCTAACGATCACCAGGAATCGATCGGCCAGCTGAAGTAGGCCTCAGGCCTGGCGCTGACCCAACTGGCGCGCGCGTTCGGTGCCGACGAGGACCTGCTGGCCCGCGGGCTTGGTGGCCGCGATCAGGTCGTGGACGAATTGCTCCAGCGCCGACCAGGCTTTGGCGCTCTCGTCGGGCGTCGAGAACCGGCAGAGGATCCCATCCGGGATCAGTCCCGCAACGGCGTTCTTGAAGCGGTCGGCGCGCTGCTGACTTGAATCGATCGGGAAATATTCCCCGAGCCTCGACCAGTAGAGGACGCTCTCTTCGTGGCTCGGCGACTTCGCGACCAGCCGGCGCGCGGGCAAGGTCACGCCCTCGCCCAGCCGGATCTGAGTCGGCTCGTTGCGTAGCAGAGCGTAGCCAAACGCCGGATAGCAAATCTCCGGCCGGTGCAACTGCAGTTCGTCGCTCTGCCGCTCGCCGTGCGCCAGCAGCATCAGGATCTGGTTGCCGCGGCCGTCGGTGTAGGCCCTGGTCACGAGCTGATTGTAGAGCTTTGACGACAGTGTGCCGGGACCGTTCAAGGCCAGCGGATCGCCCACGTCCTCCGATGTCCAGGCTCCAAACGCTCGGGGGATCAGGTCGTCGAGCTTCGCGGACTTCAGCAGCGAGACGTAGTGGTGCGGCTTCAACTGCCGGGCCACCAGGGCGGCGCCGACGCAGGCGACGCCGGCGAAGAGTGCGCGGCGGTTCATCATGCCGGCCGCCAGCTGCGCGGCACGAGCCGCACGAGGAGGCTGTCGACAGCGAAGACCAGGATCAGGTCCAGCGCGAACAGCAGGAAGCCGGCGGTGTAGTGCAGGAAGCCCTGGGCCACCTCGTCACCGAAGAAGTAGGTCAGCAGGATCAGGATCATCACCCGCATGATATTGCCGAGGATGGCGATCGGGATGACGAAGGCGGTCATCAGCAGCGAGTAGCGGACCGACGAGCCTCTCAGGAGGTAGATGTAGAGCAGGCTGATCGCCGTCAGACCGACCAGGGAATTCATCCCCGAGCAGGCGTCCTCCATCAGGAGCTGGTATTTCGACACATAGATCGTGACGCCTTCCCGCGAGACCGGAATGCCGACGCCGGAGAGGGCGCGCATCGCCGCTTCGGAGACGAACTGCTTGAGCGGCGCGGTCAGCCGGTCGATCACCCAGCCCGGCGGCGGGATGGCGAAGCCGAGATAGAATAGCGGGAACCAGTTCTTGAGCAGGGCCATGAAGCCGAAGGCCGAGTGCAACATCGCGACGCCGACGCCAAACAGGCCAAGCGCCTCGAGGCTGATGAAGTCGAAGACCCGCCCGAAGATGTAGAATCCCAGGCCCACGAACAGGGCCAGGCCGCTCAGCCAGAGCGCGCCCTGCCGGGCGATGCCGCGCGCGGCGGTCAGTTGCCGGGCGAGCAGCCACACCCCGGTGACCAGCACGATCGGCCCATGGGCTCCGGACTCGCGCACCCAGGCCTGGCTGGAGAGCGTCTGGATCGTCGGCGCGGCCAGGGCCGCGAAGCCCAGGATCGCCGGCCACCAAGCGGTCAGGACCCGTTTGACGTCCAGCGCCGGCACGATGGGTTCGGCGTTCGCAACCACGTCACGCGTCATTCAGGACTGTGCCAATCACCGTCGAATGATCGGCGCGCAACTGGGTCGCCAAAGTCTTCACATCGGCGACCAAGCCCTTGTGGCGCCGCGACACGATCAGGCTGTAGGCGGCGACGGAAGCGATCCGGCGGGCGTCGGCGCAGCTGTTGGCTGGCGGCGTATCGATGATCGTCATCTCGTAGTCGCGAAGGCAACTGTTGATCACCTGCTCGAAGGACGAGCGCGCCAGGAGTTCCTGGGCGTTCGGCGCGACGCCGCCTGAATAGAGCACCGACAGGTTCGGCAGGATGTCGCCCTGCACGAAATCCCCCACGGAAGAGCCGGTGACGGACAGGCACTCCCGCAATCCAGGCAACTCCCGGTCGGGGATGATCATGTGCTGGATCATCGGCTCGCGCAGGTTGCCGTCGACGAGGAGGGTCTTCACGCCCGCCTGGGCCAGCGAGACGGCCAGGTTTGCGGCCACGAAGGTCGCACCCAGCTTGGGGCCTGCCTCGCAGATCGCGAGCGCGCGCCGGCCAGCCTCGACATGCTGGGCCATGATGTGCGTGCGCAAGGCCCGGATGTATTCCGCACTCTGCGCGAACGGATCCGACAGCGTGACCAGCGACTCCGAAAAGGAGTACTGGCCGCGCCGGACGTTCGCCGCTTCGACCGTTTGATGGAGAGTCATTCACCCCACCCCTGGGACACGATGGGCGAGCTCACGCGGGCGCCGTTCGAGGCGTGGCCGGGCCGAGGCCCAGGATCCTGCGCAACAGGCCGGTTTTCGGACGCGGCGTGCGAATGACGCCGATGCAAAGGACGTCCTTCGAAAGGTTCAGGTCCTCGACGCCGCGCACCCGCCGGTTCAGCAGCTCCAGCAGCAGCGAGAGTCCCAGGCCAAGGCCGATCCCCAGGCCAGCGGCGCCGCCCAGCATCAGGGGCTTGTTCGGGAAGGTCGGCTTGGTGGGCGCGAGAACGAGGCCCATCGGCGTCAGGCCGGAGTCGGTCAGCGCCGCCTGCAGCGCGAGCTCCGCGCCGCGGGCTGCGGTTTTCTTGTAGCCGTCGCGCCGCAGGTCGACCTCGGCCTGCAGCTGGCGCAGCCTCTCGACCTTGTCGCGCTGGCTGATGACGCGGGACTTCTCTTCCTGCAGCACGCGGCTCAGCGCCGCCGCGCCGGACGCGCCGCTCGAGGCCTGGCGGGCCGCGGCGTCCTCCTGCGAGACCACCTGCGCGACCAGGGCGCGCTGGGCCCGCAGGTTCTGCATCTCCGGGTGGTTCGGTCCGAGGTTCTTGGCGACCTGGGCGATCTGAGCGTCGATCTGGGCCAGTTGCAGACGGGCGCCGGAACTCGCCGCCACCGCAGTGGTCTGCGACGGGATCGCCAGTTGCCCGGCCAGGGCTGCGAGACGGCCGCTGTCCATGTCAGTCTCATTGGACTGCATGACGATGCCGGTTTCTTTCTCGTAGGCGGCCTTGCGGGTCTCGGCCTCGTCGGCGAGCTTGCGCAGGCCCTCGGCCTGCTGGTTGTACCAGGCGGCGAGCTTGGCGGCATCGCGCTGCTTGGTCGCCAGGCTGGCCGCCATGAAGGACTCGCGCAAGGCTTCGGCGCCGACCTTCGCCTCCACCGGATTGGACGATTTGAAGGTGATCTCCAGCACCGTGCTGGAGGTGACCGCGGTGGTGATCGCGTCGCTCACCTGCGCGGCGAGCCAGCGCCGGAAGTCCCGAGTGTCGGTCGCGGGCCGCGCCTCGTAGGCGCGCTGGCGGCCGGGATCCGACAGCCAGCCGAGCTTGTCTACGACCGGGCCGGTGACCGAGTAGTCCTTCACCAGTTCCTGCAGGGAGTCGAAGTAGACGCCTGCGTTGCGGGTATCGATCGAGCCGCCGGACAACGGATCCTGCTTGAGGATGTCCATGTTCACCCGCGCCGTCGCCTCGTAGCGCGGCTGCACCAGCGTCACGACGATGAAGGCGCCGAGCACGCAGGCGAAGAGCGAGACAAAGACGAGGAACCGTCTGGCCCAGAGGATGCGGAGAAACTGGATAATGCTCATGGGCTATTCGTGGCCTTAGAAGAGCCGCTCCCCGACCTGGATGATATCGCCGGGCTCCAGCTTGGTGTCGAGCTTGACGCCCTTCACCTCGACGTTCTTGCGGAAGATCTTGACCTTCTTGTCGCTGCCCATGTCGGTCAGGCCGCCGCCCTTGGCGATCGCTTCGCGCACGGTGATGTCCTTGGTCATCGGAATTGCGCCGGGGTTCTTGACCTGGCCGGACAGATAGAAGACCTCGCTGGTCGCGGCGGGCACGTAGAGCTTGTCGCCGGCCATCATCAGCGGGTCGGCTGCGCCGCCGCTGGTGGCCAGTTCTTCGATCGAGTACTTCTTCGATGTGCCGTCCGCGCGCGTCAGGATGACGAAATTCGAGCCTTCGCCGGCATGCGCGCCCACGCGGGCGATGACGTCGGACAGGTGGTAGGTGCGGTCGAGAGGCAGCAGGCCGGGCGTCGTGACGTTGCCGAGCACCGTCACATAGCGGCTGGCGACGCCGGAAACCTCGACCCGGACCACCGGGTTGGCGAAAAAGGCGCCCTTCACCAAGGCATCCTGCGTCTGTTGCGCGAGTTCCGCGGTGGTCAGGCCCAGCGCCTTCACGCGACCTAGAAGCGGCAGGACGATGGTGCCTTCCGGCGTGATTTTCTGGCGCGTGTTGAAGTCCGTGCGCCCGATGACGCCGACGTCCACCACGTCGCCAACGCCAAGCACGAAGCTCTGATCGACGGAAACGGTCGAGGGCGCCGTGGCGTCAGCCGCGGGAGGCGCATCCTTGGCGGTATCGGCTACGGCCGGCGCGGCCGGGGCTTGGGCTGGCGCCTGAGCCGGCGGCGTTTGTCCATACGCCGGCGTGAACGCGCTGAGCAGCAGCGTCGCGGCCGTTAGCGATTGCAGCGTACGAATGGGGGCCTCCCACACCAATTAAAACGACGTCGAGATCGTAAGGCTTACTCGATCGGACTTGAAGTTGAACAACGCCAGATCGGTACTGCTCTCCTCATGATTAACGTCAGCTGAAAGGGCCGAATTGCGACCCAGCTTCACCGAGACCCCTGCACTCGCGTTCTTCAACTCGACACGGTCGGGCGCGACCCCCGGGAGCACCAGGTCGTCGCCACGGAACGATTGTCGCGACCAACTCCCGCCCAGGTAGGCGCTGATGCGTGAAGATACGGTGTAGTTGGCGCTCAAGCCGACCTGGTTGTTGATCGCAAAGCCAACACCCTGACGGATCGACGGCTCCACCGAGCGTGAGATGTTGGCGGCCAGGTTCAGCCGCGGGCCGACGTGATAGGTCAGGCCGGCGTTGGCGGTCACCCCGCTGAACGACGCGTCCTGGCCCGGCAGGGCTCCCGGCCCAAGGTCGGAATCCGAGGTGCTGTAGTAGACGCCCGCGGTGCCAGCGAGGCGCGAGCCGATCGGCCGGCTGATCTGCGCGCCGATGCTGCTGACGCTCAGCCCGTCGGGCGTGCCCGGCAGCGCGACCGCCGGATTGTCGTAGGAGGTCTTGCTGTGCGAGGCGACCAGCGAGACATTGCCGATCGTCCGGTTGGCGTAGCCGACCGAGGCCGCGACCCCGGTGGTGTCGAAGTTCACCAGCAGGGGCGCCGTGTTGGTGGTCGCCGAGTGGCTGACCTGGAGGCTCTCGGTGAGGCCAGTGCCCGAGGCGCAGCTCTCACTGGCCGAGACGGTATAGGTCTGGATGGTGTTCTTGGTGACCAGTAGCGTCAGATCCTCCAAGCCGCTCTGGCCGCGATCGTAGGCCACCCGCCCGCCCCCGAAACACCGCGAGCCGATCGCCGTGTTGCCGGCTGCGGAGAAGTCGATCTGCTCTCGGCGGAGCTGCTTGTTCTTTTGGTAGTAGTCGTACCCGAAGTAGCCACGCAGGGCCAAACCCTGCCGCGCGATGCCGGACGCGTAGTTCACCGTCACGCTTGGCGCGTAGATGACGTCCGAGCCCCGGTCGAGGCCCCGGATCGCCGCGGCCTGGTCGGCGCCGCGGGCCACGTTCGTGTCGTAGGTCGTGCGCTCCTGCACCCCGATGGTCAGCGGCTGCGACGCGCCCCCAACCTGAACCGGACCGGCCGCCTGCTGGGCGTTGGCCAGGCAAGGGGCGAGCGAGGCAAGGGCGAGCGTCGCGGCCCCCGCGAAGACGTAGCTCTGGCGCCGCGGCGTCAGGTCGAAGCGCTCGCGAATCCCCGCTTCAGGCCAGGCGCTCCGAGGAAACCGACGGATATTGGCTGACATTTGACCCCCAAAAGTGGCGTCGTAGACGCACTCGCATCTTCAGTTTGTGTCAACCCGCCTTGGGCGCGGGGGTTGCGGCGGGCGTCGCCTTTGCCGGGGCCGGCGGCGCCGGCGGCGCATAGGCCTTGTTGTAGACCACCTTGGCCTTGGGATTGGAGACGATGGCCCCGAACTGCCGGCGCACCGACTCCTGGGAGCGTTGAGCCTTGATGTACTGGGTTGCGTGCTTGACCGCGACATCGTTGGGCACCGGCACGACCCGCGTCTCGGCGATCTTGTTGGCGATCAGCATATTCTGCGCCGGCACCACGAACACCTCCCCAGGCGGAAGCTTCTCGATCTGATCGAGCAGTTTCGGATCGACCGACAGCGCGTCGATCGTCGCCTTGGCGGAACTGAATCGGATATTGTGGCTGGTCAGCACCTGGGCGATCGCCTCGAGGGAGTTCAGCGGCTTGAGTTCTTCGATGATCTTCGGATCGTTGATCGGCGGAATCCGCAGCTGATCGACCACGAAGACCTTGTGATTGGCGTAGAACTCGGGGTGCTGCGTGATGAACTGCTGCACCTCCTCAGGCGCGGGCGCAGGCACGGCCTTGACCAGCTTGTTCTGCCAGGCCTGGACCAGGAGGCCTTCCTCCATCCGCTGCTTCTGCAGCGCGAACTCGGGGGTCTTGGCGACGCCGGCGTCCTCGGCGGCCTTGGCCAGCAACTTGCGCGCCACGATGTTCTGCAGCGCCCTTTGCTCGGCGGCCTTGCGGCTCTTGGCGTCCGGGGCGGTGAAGCCGTTCAACTCGGCCTGGAGTTCCTGAACGGTAACCTCCTTGCCGTTCACGCGGGCGGCGACCTGCCCGGTCGGCGCCTTGCCGCTTCCGCCGCAGCCGCTGAGAGGCAGACAAACAGCGAGCGCCAGCGCCGCCATGCAAACTGTTCTCATCTTGGATCGCCCCGAATTCTTTTCGTTTCTGCGCCGGTCGGTACGACGTTCGTGCCGCTAGCGACGCAATGGAAGCCTACAGTTTCGCATCACAAATGACAGCAATTGTCTAACGCCGAAGCGACGCAACCAGACCGCCTTACACGCCTCGCCGGGAGACCCGACGTGTGGAATGCTGACGCATGTCCGGTGCAAGCTCGCGGCGATTCGCGGCCTCGCCGATTTGATCAACGTCCTTTAAGGGCTCGATCGCCTATCAACGACGCCGATCAGCCCTGACGAACATCAAGGACAGCCGTTTGGAACCGAGCGCCAGGAAGGTCCGACCGCAGCCATCTGCTCTTTGGCAGACGGTTCGGCCGTACCTCCCCGACCGGCAGTCCGCCGTCGAACTGTGGCGCGAATGGCGGGCCAAGAAGCGCCCGATGGTGCTGCGCCCCTACGTCGACCTGCACAGCCGCTGGCGGCTCGCGGCGCGCTTCCTGGTGCCCATGGCGGTCGGCCTCTTCTGCGTCATCTACGGATTCTTCTACGCCATCACTGCGCCGTACCTGATCGTGCCCCTGGCGGTCCCGATCGCGGTCCTCGGCCTGCTGGCGATCTGGGCTCTGCCTGAGAACAACACGGCGGTTCCGACGAGGGCGATGGAGCTGTCCTTCTCGGCCCTCATGATCGGACTGATCCTCTGGCCCAACTACCTGGCCCTGGCTCTGCCCGGCCTGCCGTGGATCACCATGGTGCGGTTGACGGCCTTCCCGATGGCCTTCTTCCTGCTCGTCAGCCTGTCGGCGTCGACACATTTTCGCGAACAGGTGCTCGATACCGCAAAGGCAGCGCCCCTCGTATTCCGTTTGATGTTGATCTTTGCGGTCGACGTCCTGATCACCATACCGTTTTCACATCACCTTACCGACACCATCAACAAGGTTATTATTCAGCAACTCAATTGGACCTGCGTCTTCCTGGTCAGTCTGTATATTTTCCGAACACCGGGACGCGTCGAGCGCTATCTCTTCCTTCTGCTGGCCATTACCGTTCCGATCATCCTGCTGGCGATCATGGAGTCCGAGGAACAGCACGTTCTTTGGGCCGGGCACGTGCCGAGCTTCCTGCGCGTCGAGGACCCCTCCGCGCAGCGCGCATTGGCCGGCGCGGTGCGCGGCGCCACCGGCCAGTACAGGACAAAGGTCACCTTCTCTACCGCGCTGGGGCTCTCAGAATTCGCCGCCCTGATGACGCCCTTCGCCCTTCATTGGGCCGTGGGACGGTTCAACGTGATTATCCGGATCCTGGCGCTTTTGATGATCCCGACCCTCTATTTCGTGGTCCGGATGACCGACTCCCGGCTGGGTGTCGCCGGGTATCTCGTCTCGCTGCTGGTCTATCTGCTGTTCTGGAGCCTGGTGCGGTGGCGTCGGCGCATCGGCGACCTCATGACGGCGGCCATCGTCTACGCCTATCCCACCATGTTCCTGGCCGTCGTCGCGTCGACGATGTTCGTTC
>Ga0207652_10002932_pt1 | contig 14274 bp, 11 predicted proteins | sample KBSC63BmetaG_FD_184334 | JGI IMG/M metagenome (GOLD analysis project Ga0207652, IMG submission 184334) | Corn rhizosphere microbial communities from Kellogg Biological Station, Michigan, USA - KBS C6-3B metaG (SPAdes) (version 2) | ecosystem: Host-associated > Plants > Roots > Rhizosphere ... | reverse complement strand
ACTGCCGCGCAATCCATTCCGGTGCCTCGCCGGCGGCCAGCCACAACGTGGCGCAGGTGTGGCGCATGTTGTACGGACGCCGGTATTCGAGACCAAGATGTCGCAGCAACGGCTTCCAGACACGATCCACGAAGTTGGAGTTGTCGATCGGTTGGCCGGTACGGGTGCGAAACACGTACTCGCTGTCGAATTGTCGTGGATTGTTTTGGAATCCTTCGGGACGCATCGCCATCAGCGCGTCGTATACCGGCTGGCTCATCTGGATTTCGCGCTGACTCCCGTCCGTCTTTGTGTATTCGGTGCGTCCGTGCTGGTGCGTCTCGCGGATCAGCACCTCGCGGGAAGCGAAGTCAACGTGCTTCCATTTCAGGCCGTGTACCTCACCGGACCGTAGGCCTGTGAAGAACCTGAACGTCAGGTACGGCCTGTAGTCCGCGCGGGCGCGAGCCAGGATCGTGCGCACCTCTTCCAACGTGAAGGGACTAACGTCCTGACGCTGGATCTTGAGGCGCTTGATGCCTTGGCATGGGTTGTCCACGCCAAACCGCAGCGACGCCTCCGACATGATCATGCCGAGCATCCCAACGATTCGGTTGATGGTCGCGGGAGCCAGCGGTTGGCCGTCCTGGTTCTCCACAGAGGACTTGCCGTGTCGCTGGTTGACCAGCGCGCTCCGAAACTGCAGAACATCAGCTCGTCGGACTTCGCCTATATGCAGATGGCCGAAGCGCGGCAGCAGGTGTGTCTCCAGGATGGATGCGACCGCACCGCGGTATGACACTCGCCATTCGATCTGCTTTTCCTGCTTCCAGGCCTGCACGAAATCCGCAAACGAGGGAAGCTCCGGACGGCTGGTGACGGCATTCGGAACCATCAGACCCGGCGCGTCGATCCGTGCCGGCCGGGCAAAACGCTTGGCCCTATTGCTGCCGGGAAAGACTCGCTCATACACGAACGTTCCTGCGGCGATGTCGTTGTCGATCACCGCAAGCACCCTTTCCATCTTTCGACGGTTTGACGGCGTATCTTGCAGCTTCGACAACTCCCGGCAGCGCTCTCCTTCGAAACGGAAGTCGAAGAAGAGCCTGCCGTCCTTGCGGGCGCGCACACTAGACATGGCACACGCCGCCTGCAGCCATGGGGACGGAATGCACTTCCGACTGGGCGGACCGCACGCGCGGTTTGGCCCCGTGGTTCCCCTGCTTCATTCCCGCAGGGGCACTCGATCCGCTCAGATCGACGCTGCTCCGCTGGCGGGCACCGATATCTCGTTCAATGGCCTCCCGCACGAACAAGATCTTCCTGCCGCCGAACGGGCGAATGTAGTGGACGCCCTCCAGAAGGACCGAATCCTTCAGCCGGTTGCGAATCGTGCGTGCGTCATACTTGATGAGTTCCGCCAGTTCTTCGGTCGTCAGATAGGTACTCGGGCTCATGGGTTCCGACATGTTTTTGCCTCCTTTATGATCTTTGTTGATCGAATATGATCATATCTCATCGAATGATCACCAATTAGTGATCCTGATCACAAACGAGTAAACTTGATCGAAATAGCTTCGGTCAGCCGTCGATGATTCGTATCAAACTCAAGCAGATGTTGGACGACAAAGCCTTCAAGGAAGGTCGCCGCATCACGCTCAATGAGGTGTCGGAGGCATCAGGAATCGCGCGCGCAACGCTCAATCGGATCGCGAATAGCCCTGGCTACAACACCACCACCGGCAATCTCGACGCGCTGTGCGAGTATTTTGGCTGCACCCCGGGGGAACTGCTTGAGCACGTGGCAGCCGTACCAAAGGAAAAGAAAAAGCAACGCAACGGCTGAACGGTCGGGCCGTTTGCATTCTTGCCGCAACGGGTGGCCGTCACCGGCGTCCAGTGACTACTGATGATCACGTGTGACGCTAGCGCGCTCCGCCAGGAATGGCCGTACGATCCGAAATGGCCGAATTGCGCGGATCTCACCAGCACAATCGCCGCGCATCGAATTTGCGAGGCAACTCGGCAAGGATGTCCCTCCTGTACCCAATGGAGAGTGCTCGTCTCACCTTCCGACGCTGGCACTGCTCCGTACGACGGTGGACACGCACGTGCTGCGTCGCGCAAGGAGGATCACCTCACCGGTGGCGAGGCGAGTGGTGATCTTTCGTAATTTGATCTAGCGACGCTCTGAAGAAGGGTCTCGTAGATTCTGTTCTCAGCTGATTCAGTTTCAAGCGATACCCACAGTCCCCCAGCCGCCGTCCACAGCCGCAAGGACATCGAAACTTGTTCGCAACCCTGCGCCGGTGGGCCAACGCGTTCAGCGCGCGTGTAACGGCTTCAGTACCCTTAACGCCCAAAATGCATTCATAGTCGTCCAGCAGGCCAGGACCTCCATGGTCCAGTTCTGCAAACGGGTATCCTGGATTGCCCTGCTCCCGCCAAGTAGCTGCGTAAAGAAAGGGCAACACGCATTGCTCGACTAACCGGACAAGACTGGGAGGCTTGCCTAGCCGTCGTCGCACTGCCCAAGGGGAGCCGAGACACATTGCTCCGCCGGGGTTCACGTGATGTGCAGCGTCGTGTGGAATGCGGCCCGCGGTCTCGTAAACCTCGGGCGCGTGCTCGGTGGCATCCAACGGCACGTCGATGCGGATGGAGTAGCAATCACCAAGCCGCGCTAATCCCGGCGGCTCCATGATAAATCAAGGGAACCTGCCACGCTGCATACATCAGCACGCGTAACGGGTTGCCGGCGCAGCCGTGGCCACGCCGACAACAGCATGTCAATGTCTTCCTGCGTGAAACGCACCAGTCAGCGAGCCCAGGGCCGTGGTGGTGCACTGCTCGGAACGTAAACATGCGGGGAAGCAGGAGCGCCGGTATCCATGTGCCGGATTGCTTGGTCCGACACCTTTACGGCGAGGGCGCTCTTCGCTACCTCGACAAAGCGCTGAGCCGATTCGATGCTCATGATCGCCCCAAAGTCACGACGAGCCTCACTGATCCACATATGGAAGTTCGCCTTGAGCCGCAGATGCACGCAATCAGGCCTTGTCCAGCGATCAGCGAAGTTCTCGTGCGGATTCACCGGGTTGAGGATTTCATCGGTGTTCGAGGAGCGAATCCGTTCAAATGCCTCCAGCACCTTCGCCATCGTGGCGGACAATGAGTCACCGGCTTGGTAGGCAGATCCTGCAACGGTCGTCAGGATGACCGAGACCGGCTTCCGATCGGGAGACTCCTTGAACATCAGGTCGCGGTGGCGCTTGAGCAGTTGCACGACTTGTTGAAGCGGCGCCTTGCTGCGAAAGATGGGCACAGGGTCGACCTGAGCTTCTGCGAAGACGCTCTTTCGTACTTCCTGCAGGCGAGAGGTGAACCACAGTTGGTAACCGCCAGGGTTGCTTGAAGGCCAATTCGGGTTCAGCAGCCGATACTGCGGGTCCCGTATATCTGTAATCCAAAGCGCCCGGCGAGCGGCCTCTTGAGCGATCGCCGCATTTACGCCAGCGACTTCCATGCGCTCTCGCAGAACAGTCCTGCGGTTTTCGTCCGCGCGTATGCCGGGCACGACGTCCATGTGAAACGGCAGCTCGTCGCGATATTCAAGGCGCCAACAGCGGTTCTTTTCTTCCAACGGCTTTTGTATCCGACGCGCCGTGCGGTACGCGTCGAGCTCCTGCCCGAGCAGTGCCTTGACCTGCTGCTGGGTGTGGGTTTCGCGGGATACGTCACGCCGAAGCTTGCAAGTGAAGTCCAGGTCGTACTCCTCGCCCTCGTTGATGGGGCGAATAGCCGTGCCCAACGCAAACGAGCCCTGGACAAAGACATGGGAATCGTACGACGCGAGTTCGGACTCGGGCCGGGCGATCCAGGCTGCAAGATCCTTGTAGCGATTTACGGCAAGCTCGTATGCACGTTCGGGTAGATCGATTTCCTGCAACAGGGCAGCAAGGTTCGCATCGGCGTCATTCGTATTCACATCGTTCTCCTTGGGGCATCGCGGTTCTATTGGCGAGGACCGAGATCCATCATCGGGATGAAGCGATTGCCCCCGGCCCGGTCATAGATTCGATATGCATGTGCGTGTTGGGTGGAAAGCAATGCACCGAATTCGATGGCCAACGCAGCGGGGATGGCTGCAAACACGTGGATCGGCGTATTGGTGCTTGCTTCGAGATGGCTGAGGTGCGGCTGCAGCGCGCTTCTAAACGAATCGATCGTGCCCCGGTTTCGCACCAGCGCATATTCCGGTTTCGGCACCGTGAAGCGGGCGATGCGTGCGCCAGGCAACGCATCAACGATGGCCGAGTCCGGCAATTCGGCAGAAAGCGCGAGCACGAGTACCAACGGCCCTTTACCCGCGGGAGCGGCGTCATAACGCCACGCAGGTGCGGGTGCGTCTTCGTCAGTCCAACGCAAACTATTGCTGCTGCGATCACGCGAAAAGAGAAACCGGTTGCTGCGATCACCAAGCTGACGGCCAACTCGAATTAACGAAGGGATGTCCGCCAGCCCCACGACCGCGAGACTGAGCGGGTCGCCGTGCGCACTGGTCCGCTTGTTCAAACGGTCATGCAGCCTGGAGTCGATGTCTTCTTCGACCGACCGCCAATAGAGCTCGTCGCGACCATTGGGACCCGGGGACCGCAACTGCAAAACCGATATGTCCGTATCCGCCCAAAGACCCTCGGACAACATGGCATCTGCCAAGTCGCGTGCTCGGATGACGCGTTCGGTCGCCCAGTGGTCACCCAGGATGATCAGGCCCGTGGCGCGCTGAGTTTCCCCACGCCGAGCTGCATGTCGAATCTGTTCGATGTGGTCGCGGTGATGACGCGAAAGATCCTGGGTCGGATAACCATCTGGGTCAAGATCGACCCGGGCGTGGCACGAGGGGCACAGTAAAAGAAGGTTCTCGGGATCAACGGTCCGCTGCTGGGCTTCACGGTCGCTGTACCCCTCCGGCGCCCGGGGCCCTTGGGGACTGGCCGGCACAACATGCGCCACCTCCGCCCAAGGGAAAATCGCACCCGACCGGAAGTCCCGTGTCACATCGATGCCGCACTGTTCGCAGTGGCCGGCGGCTCGAATCCAGACAATGCGTTTGACTGGTTCTGGCGTTGAATGGCGCCCGCTTCTCGGGTTTGTACGTCCGCGTGCTGGCATTGATGGATTCCGATGCATCAGTGAAAATGATGCAATTGTTGTTGACTTCAGGTGCGCTGTCAACTATTTTCTGCATCATGACGAATGATTCGAAACTAAGGCTGCTCCGTGAGGTTGCCCGCATCAGCTTGGGCCACCCCTTCCGTGGAGCCATCCCCGAGGTTCCAAACGGCACCGTGCACGTGGTGCAAGTAAGAGATGTAAATCCATCCGGTCTCACCAGCTGCGACACGCTTTTGCGGACAGAGGTGGACGGTCGCAAGGAGCCCGACTGGCTCTGCGACCAGGACATTCTTTTCGTAACCCGTGGCGCGCTGCCCTACGCCGGACTGATGACGAACCCACCCGCCCGCACGGTGTGTTCCTCCCACATCTACGTGGTTCGGGTATTCAAGACAGACCTTCTGCTGCCGGCGTTTTTGGCATGGCAGTTGAATCAGGCTCCAGTGCGGCGCTTTCTGCGCCAGTCGGCGGAGGGCAGCAACCAGTTGAGCATCCGTCGTACGGTGCTCGACAGGATCGCCATTCGAATCCCACCGCTGGATCAACAGCAGACAGTTGTCGAAATGCAGCGCGCGGCTGTCGCCGAGCGCGACGCGATGGAAGCGTTGATCAAGAGCCGGGAAGTGGAACTCGAAGCTGTTGCCGAACGGCTACTCAATGAAACAGGACCAACCGATGAGCACGACTGAAACCCGTCAGGACAAAATCAATGCCGCGGTCTGGGCTGCTTGCGACACTTTCCGCGGCACCGTGGACCCGAGCGTCTACAAGGACTACGTCCTGACCATGTTGTTCTTGAAATACGTCTCCGACGTCTGGCAGGACCACTACGACGAGTACAAGGCGCAGTACGGCGATCACCCAGAGCTGATCGAGGAAATGCTCAAGAATGAGCGCTTCGTGCTGCCCGCAAGTGCCAACTTCTACTCGCTGTACGACAAGCGCCACAGCCCCGGCAATGGAGAACGCATCGACAAGGCGCTGCATGCCATCGAAGACGCGAACCTTGGCAAGCTGCGCGATGTGTTCCAGGACATCAGCTTCAATTCCAACAAGCTTGGCGAGGAACAGCAGAAAAACGACATCCTGCGTCACCTGCTGGAAGATTTCGCCAGGCCGGAACTCAACCTGCGTCCCAGCAGGATCGGGCAACTAGACATCATCGGTAACGCGTACGAATTCCTGATCAAGAATTTCGCGTCAACCAGCGGCAAGAAGGCTGGCGAGTTCTACACGCCGCCGGAAGTTTCCACGCTGATGGCTCGTTTGATGGCGCCCAAGGAAGGCGACGAGATTTGCGATCCCACCTGTGGTTCCGGTTCCCTGCTGATGAAATGCGGACGCCTGATCCGCGAAGGCTCAGGCTCGCGCAAGTACGCTCTGTATGGCCAGGAGGCAATCGGCAGCACCTGGGCTTTGGCCAAGATGAACATGTTCCTCCACGGTGAGGACAACCATCGTATCGAATGGGGCGACACCATCCGCAATCCGAAACTGCTGGAGGGCGGCAACAGCCTCAAGCATTTCGACATCGTAGTCGCCAATCCACCGTTCTCGCTGGAGAAGTGGGGTCATGAAGGCGCGGATACGGATACGTTCAGCCGCTTCCGTCGCGGCGTTCCTCCGCGCACCAAAGGGGATTACGCCTTCATCCTGCACATGATCGAAACCATGAAGCCGCGCACCGGCCGCATGGCCGTGGTGGTGCCGCATGGCGTGCTGTTCCGTGGCGCCGCCGAAGGTCGCATCCGCAAGCAACTGATCGATGAAAATCTGCTCGACGTCGTGATCGGCCTGCCGGAGAAGTTGTTCTACGGCACGGGCATCCCCGCCGCCATCCTCGTTTTTCGCAAAAAAAAGGTGGATGACAAGGTGCTGTTCATCGATGCCAGCCGCGACTACCAGGATGGCAAGAACCAGAACCTGCTGCGTGATACGGATCTGCAGCGCATTCTCGACACAGTGCAGGCGCGCAAGAGTGTCGACAAGTACGCGTATCTCGCCAGCCCTGCGGAAATCGCCGAGAACGACTACAACCTCAACATCCCGCGTTACGTGGACACCTTCGAGGAAGAAGAAGAGATCGACCTGATGGCGGTGCGCCGGGAACGCGAGCAACTCAAGGCCGAGTTGGCGAGGCTGGAAGAACAGATGGCGGGTTATCTGAAGGAACTGGGTTATGAGTAAGCGCAAGCGCCCCGTGCCCGACGCCAAGGCCCCCTCTGCTGCGAGCAATAAGGCCTCGCCGAGTCACGGCGAGCTGGTGCTGTATCCGACGGAAGACGGAGCCCGGTTTTACTTGCGCGCAGAAGGCGGCAGCGTATGGCTGACCCAAGGTGAGCTGGCCGAGTTGTTCCAGACATCCGTGCCGAACATCAACGTCCATATCAAGAACGTGCTCGCAGAAGGGGAATTGGAGGCCGGGGCAACTATTAAAGATCATTTAATGGTTCGTTCAGAGGGCGGCCGTCAGGTACGCCGGCCGCTGAAACTTTACAACCTCGACATGATCCTGGCCGTCGGCTACCGCGTGAAATCCCCCCGCGGCACCCAGTTCCGCCAATGGGCTACCGCCCACCTGAAGGAATACCTGGTCAAGGGTTTCGTGCTAGACGACGAACGCCTGAAGGACCCGATTGCCTGGGATTACTTCGACGAGTTGCTGCAGCGCATCCGCGACATCCGCGCATCGGAGAAGCGGTTCTACCAGAAGGTGCGCGACGTGTTCGCGCTGTCGGTCGACTACCAAGACGAACCCGAGGCCACCGGCCAGTTCTTCGCCACGGTGCAGAACAAGATGCTGTACGCGGTCACGCGCAAGACCGCGGCGGAGATCGTGGTCGAACGCGCCGATCCCGGCCAGCCCAACATGGCCCTGACCAATTGGAAAAGCGGCCGCGTGCGCAAGACCGACGTGATCGTCGCCAAGAACTACCTCGCCGCCGACGAGGTGAACCAACTCAACCGCATCGCCTCGATGTTCCTCGACTACGCGGAAGACCGCGCGCACCAGCGGCAAAACCTGCGGATGGACGACTGGCGGCAGTATGTGGATCGCTTCGTGGAATTCAACGAACGGCCCCTGCTGAAGAGTGCCGGCTCGATCAGCCACGAGCAGATGCAGCAGATCGCGCACGAGCGCTATGCCGCGTTCGATGCCAAGCGGCGCAAGGCCGAAGCACTGCAGGCGGACGCGGACGACATCAAGGAACTGGAAGCGGCGGAGAAGCGAATCCGCAAGGGAGGCGAGGATGCTTCCTGAGGGGTGGCGAGCCACTTGGATTCGCGAACTTGCCGAGGTCGTGCGAGGTTCCTCTCCACGCCCCGCTGGCGACCCTCGCTACTTCGATGGCGACTACTTGCCGTGGATTACGGTCGCCGATGTCACTACCGATGAGCGGATGCACCTGACCAGTACAAGAACCAACTTGACTGAAGCCGGATCTGAGCTCACTCGCATCATCGAGCCGGGGACCTTGGTCCTCACGAACAGCGGAGCCACCCTCGGCGTCCCCAAAATCACCACCATGCGTGCGGGGGCAAACGACGGCATTGCAATGCTGATCAATTTGCACGGTGTGTCCAAGCCATACCTCTACTACTTTCTCCAGAGCAAGACCAACTACCTGCGCGAAGTGGTTGCCCCTGGCGTTGGCCAACCGAACCTCAATACGGAGCTGATTGGATCAATTCCGATTGCTCTGCCTCCTCCGAGCGAGCAAATTTGCATCGCCGAAACTTTGAGCGCTTGGGACGAGGCAATCTCGGCATCTGAGCGTCTGCTCACCAACGGCCGCGCGCGAAAGAATGCACTGGCCGCGGCGATGCTGATGGGCAAGCGGCGAATTGGCCACTTCAGCAAGCAAACAGGCTTTCGGTCTACTCCGCACGGCCACATTCCCGAGGATTGGAGCTATCCAGCGATCGCCGAAGTCGCTTCCGAGGTCAACGAGAGGCACGTCTCTGGGCAGCCGTACCCTGTGCTTTCCTGCACAAAACATGCGGGCCTTGTCGATTCACTGGCGTATTTCAAGAAGCAGGTATTCAGCAAGGACCTGTCCACCTACAAGGTGGTGCCGCGCAGAACGTTTGCTTACGCAACGAACCACATTGAAGAAGGCTCGATCGGATATCAGGACCTGTACGAACACGGCTTGGTCAGCCCGATGTACACCGTGTTCAGAACCACGGATCGCGTGTGCGACGGGTACCTATACCGGCTGCTCAAGACCGAACGTTTCAGGCAAATATTCGAGGCAGCAACCAATTCATCGGTGAATCGCCGCGGCAGCCTGCGCTGGAATGACTTCAAAAAACTGCGCATCCCCTTGCCCTCTATCGAGGAGCAAGAAGAAATTGCCGAGCTGCTCGACACAGCGGACCAGGAGATTGATCTGCTTCAACAACAAGTGCAAAAGCTGCGGCAGGAGAAAACCGCCCTGATGCAGCAACTCCTCACCGGCAAACGCCGCGTGCGCGTGCCAGTTACAGCAGCGGCAGAGGCCGAGCCCGCATGAGCGTCAGCGCTCCCGATGTACGCGAACAGCTCAGCGCGCACATTCCCGCGCTGCATTTGCTGGCCAATCTCGGCTGGCGCTATCTCGATGTGGCCGAATGTCTGGCCCTGCGCGGCAGCACGCGCGAGGTGTTGCTGAAGCCGCGCCTGATCGAGGCGATGAAGACGCGGCGCTTCGAGTACAAGGGCCAGCGCTACCCGCTGTCGCCCAGCGCCATCGACCAGATCGTGCGCGAGCTCATCGCGCTGCCGCTGGGCGAAGGGCTGCTGGTGGCCAACGAGCACCTCTATCAACGGTTGGCGCTCGGCATCACCGTCACGGAATTCATGCCGGACGGCAAGAAGCACCAGCCCACCATTTCGATCATCGACTGGAGCGATCCCGGCAACAACTTCTGGGACATCACCGAGGAATACGAGGTGCTGTCCATCCAGGGCACGCACCATCGCACGCCGGACATCGTCGGCTTCGTCAACGGCCTGCCGCTGGTGGTGATCGAGGCCAAGCGCCCCGAGTCCCCGCACGCGGACAAGGCGATGGTGACCGAGGGCATCAGCCAGCACCTGCGCAACCAGCGCGTGGATGAAATTCCGCAACTGTTCGCCTACGCGCAACTGCTGATCGCGATCAGCACGACGGACGGGCGCTACGGCACCACCCACACGCCCGGCAAGTTCTGGTCGCGCTGGCGTGAAGAAGAACCCGACGAGACACAGCTCGCAGCCATCAAGAACCGCGCGCTTCCCGCCGGAAAACGGGAGGCCCTGTTCCGCGGCAAGCCGCGGCGGCTGCGCGAGTATTGCGAGTCGTTGTGGTCGCAGCCGATGTTGCCGACCGATCAGGATCGCCTACTGGCCGGGTTACTGAGCCCGGTACGGTTGCTCGAATTCCTGCGCGGATTCGTCCTGTTCGATCGCAAGGCCGGCAAGATCGTCGCGCGCTATCAGCAGTTCTTCGGCATCCGCGCGCTGCTGCAACGCATCCGCAAACTTCGCCCGGACGGCGGCCGCGAGGGCGGGGTGCTCTGGCACACCACGGGTTCTGGCAAGAGTTTCACCATGGTGTTCCTGACCAAGGCACTGCTGCTGGATGAAGCCTTGAAGGAATGCCGGGTGGTGGTGGTCACCGATCGCGTGGATCTGGAGACGCAGTTGTCGCGCAACTTCATGAGCAGCGGCGCCTTCGGTTCGGCCATCGCAGTCAAGAAGGAAGGCGAACGCAGCAAGGCCACCACGGGCCGCGACCTCGCCCATCGCATCGGCCACGGCAACGAGCGCATCACCTTTTCGCTGGTGCAGAAGTTCAACACCGCATCGAAGCTGCCGGAGTGCCACAACGATTCCGCCAACCTGATCGTGCTGGTGGATGAAGGCCACCGCAGCCACGGCGGCGAAACCCATGAGCGCATGCGCCATGCGTTGCCCAATGCGGCGTATCTCGCTTTCACCGGCACGCCGTTGCTCAGGGCCGAAAAGACCGCCAACAAGTTTGGCCCGATCATCCATGCCTATTCGATGCAGCGGGCCGTGGACGACGAGACCGTGGTGCCGCTGCTCTACGAGGAGCGGGTGCCGGAACTCGACATCAACGAAGGCGCCGTCAACCGCTGGTTCGACAAGATCACGGCCGGGCTTTCCGAGGCGCAGAGCGCGGACCTCAAGAAGAAGTTCGCCAGCAAGCGCGCGATCCATGGTGCGGCGAACCGGATCGAACTGATCGCCTGGGACATTGCCGCGCACTTCAAGGAAAACATCAAGCCGCTTGGGCTGAAGGGCCAGGTCGCGACGGACAGCAAACTGGACGCCATTCGCTACAAGCGCGCGCTCGACGAAACCGGGCTGGTCACGAGCGCAGTGGTGATCTCACCGCCCGACACGCGCGAAGGCAATACCGAAGTCGACGAGGATTCGTTGCCGGAAGTGCAGAAGTGGTGGAAGCAGAACATCGTGGATGCGCGCATCAAGCCCGAGGATTACGAAAAGCAGGTGCTGAAGGATTTCGAGAGTGATTCGGCGCCGGATCTGTTGATCGTCGTGGATAAGCTGCTGACGGGATTCGACGAGCCGCGCAACGGCGTGCTCTACATCGACAAGCCGCTGAAGGACCACAACTTGATCCAAGCCGTCGCGCGCGTGAACCGCCTGCACGATGCCAAGAAGTACGGCATTTTGGTCGATTACCGCGGCATTCTTCCAGAACTCGACACGGCAATCCGCGCCTATCGCGATCTGGAAGCGCAAACACAGGCGGGCTTTGATCCGGCGGACCTCGAAGGCCTGTATCACCCGATCAGCACCGAATACAAACGGCTTCCCGCGCTGCATGACCGGCTTTGGTCGTTCTTTAAGGGCGTTGCCAACGCCAAGGATCTGGAGCAATACCGGCAGTTGCTGAGCCCCCGGTTCGTGACGGGCGAGGATGGCGCGGAATACGACGAACGCCACAAACTGCGTGATGATTTTTCCGGCGCTCTGACTGAGTTCGGCGTATGCCTGCAGGTGGCGCTGTCATCGCGCAGTTTCTTCGAGGATGCCAGTTTTTCCGAAGCGACTATCCGCCGCTACAAGGATGATTTGCGGTTCTTCTCCGGCCTGCGCAGGATCGCGCGGACCGACGCGATGGAGACGGTGGACTACAGCGTCTACGAAGAGCAGATCCGCCGTCTGGTCGACAAGCAGGTGATCGGTTCCGGGGTGCGTGAGCCGGAGGGTGTTTATCTCGTCCACGAACTTGGCAAGCCTGAAAACCCGGAGAACTGGTCCGAAGAAAAGACCCGCAACGAAACGGACCTGATCAAGACGCGCCTGCGCAAGACGATCGAGCAGGATCTGGCGGTGGACCCTTATGCACAGAAGGTGTTCGGCGAGTTGCTCCGCCAGGCGATTGCCGAAGCCGAAGCGATGTTCGATCACCCGCTGAAGCAATACGCGCTCTTCAAGAAGTTCGAGGATCGGCTTGAGGCAAGGCAGACGCCAGGGATCCCTGATCGATTGGAAGCAAATCGCCAAGCGAAGGCTTATTTCGGCGCCATTCGTTTGGAACTGGGGGATGCCGCGATCGAAGCAATGCCCGATGCCGAGCGCAAGCAGCTGACCGATCTGTCTTTGGAAATCGAGACTGTCGTGCGCGACGCCATTGCGGAAAATTCGCTGAGTCCGCAAGGCACCGAAGCGGCAATCCGCAAGAATCTGCTTCCGAAGCTGTTCGGACTCATAGGACTGGAGCACGCCAAGGCGGTGGTCGAGCAGATCGTGCAGATCACCCGGATCGAGCGCAGCCGCGGATGAAGGCAGTGCCAAAGGGCGAGTCCCGCCTTGCGCTTCATTACGGCGAGCGCTGCATCACTTGCGAAGTTCGCAGGTCCTCCAAACGGGTGAGGCCCAGCGTGGCGATTCATGTCGAGCCAACCGGCAAGGTGCTGGTCGATGCGCCGCTGCACGTCGCCGAAACCGACATTCGGGCGGCGGTGGCGCGAAGACTTGGGTGGATCAGCAAGCGGCTGAGGGAGGTGGAAGATCGCTTGCGAATACTCACGCCTCGCGAGTACGTCAGTGGCGAAACCGTGTTCTATCTTGGGCGGCGTTATCGCTTGAAGGTGGTGAAGTCGCGAAACGCGTCCGGCACGAAACTCCGCGGCGGTTACATGGAAGTCACGGTGCGCAATCGGGCACCGCGGCTCGTTCGCGATCAGTTGAATCTATGGTTCCGAAACAGAGCCAGGGAATTTCTGTTTCAGCGACTGATCGAGGTATCTGGGCGCCTCCGGTGGGTGTCCGACGTTCCGCCGGTCACCATTAGGCAGATGAGGCGACAGTGGGGAAGTTGTTCACCCCGCGGGCGCATTGTCCTGAACGTTGGATTGGTGCGGGTGCCACGGGAATGCATCGACTACGTATTGCTCCACGAGTTGTGCCACCTGAAGGTGCACAATCACAGTCGTGCGTTCTATCGCCTGCTGGACAGGCATCTGCCGGACTGGCGCCAGATCAAGCTGCGTCTGGATGGCATGGCGGACTCGGTACTACCCTTTTAGCTCCGTTCGAGAGAGCGGAATCGACGCACTGCTGCTGCACTAGAGCGACGTGAAGGCCGCCGCAATAGCGAAGCCTGTCGCAGTAGCTAGGTGAAGCGGCATCGCTGCCAGATGCGACGGTGAAATGGTGGGCATTGTGCAAGAGGTCAAACTCAGCGAGGCTCACGCGACATGGGCACGGCGTGGGCACACGCCGGGCATTCGTGCCCAAAACACGGCGTGTGCCGAAAACGGCGCACTGGTCCGCGAGTCGCGCGCACTCGGAGGATTTTGGCGTGGAAATCTACGGGAGGAGGCCGTCAAATACAGCCAAGTGGTTGATTTGGCGCGCCTGGCGGGATTCGAACCCACGACCCCTGCCTTCGGAGGGCAGTACTCTATCCAGCTGAGCTACAGGCGCGTTGACCTTTTTCCACTGCGATTTTCGGCTCGATGACGTGTGCCTTCGGAGGGCAGTACTCTATCCAGCTGAGCTACAGGCGCACACGGGATCGCGCAGTATAAACGAACCTCGCACCCAGCCTCACTTCCTTGCCGTGCCGGATAGCTTCGCCCGCCTGCGCCGCA
>Ga0207652_10002931_pt1 | contig 14275 bp, 10 predicted proteins | sample KBSC63BmetaG_FD_184334 | JGI IMG/M metagenome (GOLD analysis project Ga0207652, IMG submission 184334) | Corn rhizosphere microbial communities from Kellogg Biological Station, Michigan, USA - KBS C6-3B metaG (SPAdes) (version 2) | ecosystem: Host-associated > Plants > Roots > Rhizosphere ... | reverse complement strand
GTGCTGTCGGCGGTGGGCGGCATGTACGAGGACACGCTGTACATGACGAACCTGTTCGACTACTTCGCCATCCCCACCGACGGCGACGCGCCGCTGGCGCTGCCGGCGCCCGACAAGGTGAACGGCGTCGCCCGCGCCGAGCTGGGCATCCGCTTCGAGAACGTCGGCTTCCGCTACCCCGTCGCCGGCAAGGGCGCGCCCGGGGTACGCCCGGAGACCGCGCCCGAGGCGCCCGAGGCGATGCAAGGTCGCTGGGCCCTGCGCGGCGTGAACGTCTTCATCCCCAAGGGCCAAAGCCTGGCCCTGGTGGGCGAGAACGGCGCCGGGAAGACCACGTTCATCAAGCTGCTGACGAACCTGTACCAGCCCAGCGAGGGGCGCGTGCTGCTGGACGGCCGCGATCTGCGGGAGTGGGACGAGCCGGCGCTGCGCCGTCGCATCGGCGTCATCTTCCAGGACTTCAATCAGTACCAGCTGGCGCTGCGCGAGAACGTGGCCTTCGGAAGCGTGCAGCACCTGCAGGACGGCGAGCGGGTCGGCCGCGCCATCGAACAGGGCGGCGCGCGCGAGCTGGTGGCCACGCTGTCGGCCGGCCTGGAGACGCAGCTGGGGCGCTGGTTCTCATCGGGCGTCGACCTGTCGGGCGGACAGTGGCAGAAGATCGCGCTCGCGCGCGCGTTCATGCGCGAGGAGGCCGACATCCTGATCCTCGACGAGCCGACCGCGGCGCTGGACGCCGAGGCCGAGCACGCCGTGTTTCAGCGCTTCCGCGCGCTGGCGGCCGGCCGCACGACGATCCTGATCTCGCACCGCTTCCCCACCGTGCGCATGGCCGACCGGATCCTGGTCCTGGAATCGGGCCGCGTCATCGAAGACGGCGATCACGCCAGCCTGTTAGCGGCCGGTGCCCGCTACGCGCACCTGTTCAATCTGCAGGCGGCCGGCTACCTGTAAACTGCGTGGGGCACTGGGCCCGACCTCTCGGAGTCGCCAGCGCGAAGCTTTGCAGGCATGATGCTATCCGGGATGTGTGATGCACGTGAGCGTTGTCGGCTACGGGCCGGATGCTGGGTCGTGCTGCTGGCGATCCTGACCGCGTGTGGTAGCGCGAGTTCGAATGGCGGAACGGGCGGAGCGCGCGAGGCCGGAACGGGTGGGGCCGGGCCGCGCGTCGACGCCGGCGCGACGGGCGGATTCGCCGGCTCGATGGCGGCCGGAGGGACGGCCGGCGCCAGCGCTCTTGGGGGCCAAGGCGGCTATTTCGCCCCAGATTCGCCCTGTCGCTCCCAGGCCGACTGCGGATACGGTCCGGATGAGGTCCATTTGCTCTGCTTTGCGCCTGGCGAATCGCCGGGGTGTGGCGGCTGCAACCAGGTCACCAGCAACTGCGACTACGACGCCTCATGCCCACCGGACGTGACCGGCGCGGGGAACCACCAGATCTGTGGGCCCGCGCCGGCGTCATTATGTGCCTGTCAACCGGTGATGAGGTGCCAGGCTGGTTGCCGCAGCGACGGCGACTGCCTCACGGGTCAGGCGTGCGACGCCAGCAACCACTGTTACACGACGTGTGTCCCGGGAAGCTGTCCCGTCAACTTCACCTGCGGCCCCAACAATTCTTGCACCCGTGCCTCCTGCCAGACCGACGCAGACTGCGCGGGAGTCTGCGTGAACGGCGGCTGCTACGAGAGCACTGGCGCATGCCGAGCGCTCGCCCTTTGAGCGTTCAGGCGGCTGCTTCTTCGCCCCACGACGCCGGCTGACCGGTCGCTTCCAGGACGGACAGCCACAGCTCTTGTGTGACGTCGACCTGCTTGCGGAAGCGGGTGGCGAGAGGCATCGGGACGTGGACGAAGCGGCCGTGCCAGCGGCCGATCAGCATCTCGGTGTTGCCGGCCATGGCCGCGTGTACGGCGTTGCGGGCCATGTTCCAGCAGAAGACGCTGTCCGACGGCGACGCGGGCACGCTGCGGATCTGATAGCTCGGGTCGATGTACTTCAGCGTCAGCTCGATGCCGTTGATGGCGAAGTGCCGGTTGATGAGGTCGCGCAGCACCAGCCCGATGTCGCCCAGGCGGGCGTTGCCGCTGGCGTCGGTGGGGCGGCTGTCGTCGGACAGGCGCCGTGGGGCGCACAGCTCTTGCCCGGCGCCCTCGGCCACCACGATGACGGCGTGACCGCGTTCGGCCAGCCGCTCCTCCAGCCGGCGCATGAAGCCCTGCGGGCCGTCCAGGTTCAGCGGCACCTCGGGGATCAGCACGAAGTTCGCGTCGGTGGCCGCCAGCGCCGCGCTGCAGGCGATGAAGCCCGAGTGGCGCCCCATCAGCTTCACCAGGCCCACGCCGTTACGGGCGCCGGTCGCCTCGACGTGCGCGCTGCGGATGGCGTCGACGGCGGACGCGAACGCGCTCTCGAACCCGAAGCTGCGATCGGTGAAGTGGATGTCGTTGTCGATCGTCTTCGGGATGCCGATGACCGAGACGGCCCGCTTGCGGCGATCCAGCTCGGCCACGATGGTCTGCGCGCCGCGCAGTGACCCGTCGCCGCCGATGACGAACAGCATGTTGATGCCCAGCTCTTCCAGCATGTCGACCATCTCGCCGGCGTCCTGATTGCCGCGTGACGTCCCCAGGATCGTGCCGCCTTCGCGATGGATGCCGGCCACCATGTCGGGGCGCAGGCGCAGCGGCGTGTGGCCGTGGCGTTTGATCAGCCCCTCGTAGCCGTAGCGAAAGCCGAAGATGTCCTTCACGCCGTAGGCGTGGGTCAGCTCGAGCACCACGCCGCGCAGGACGTTGTTGATGCCGGGGCACAGGCCGCCGCAGGTGACGATCCCGGCGCGCGTCTTGGCCGGGTCGAAGAACAGGCGGTCGCGCGGGCCGGCCAGCTCGAACGTCGGCTGCTCGCCCGGCAGCGTGCCGGCGACGCGCGAGTAGCGATCGTCCAGCAGCACGCGGTCGGCGCCGCCGACGGGATGGAACACCTCGCGACCCAGCCGCTCGGCCAGCGGCGACGGAATCAGGCAGCGGCCGAGGTTGCGGATCTGCAGATCCGAAACCTCGACCCGGGCGGTGCGCTCGGGAACGGTGAGATTTTCCGTCATGGCGGCGTCTGGTCCAGAACATAGCCCTTAGCACGTTTCGCCGAGGTGTCGTTTCGACAAGACGCCCGCAAAAAGACCCGGCATAGTGAACACTGTGTAGGGCCTGACGCATTTCGACGGCCCAAAATGGGGCGGCCCCCGCTGGGCCCGCGAACCCCGCTATTTTCGGAGGTTTCTCGTGCGCGAACGCAACTTATCGCTGCTGATCGCCGCGCTCTCGGCGGCGCTGGTGGGCTGTGGCGGCGGCGGCGGGACCGCGGGCGGCGGGTCTGGTGGCGGCCCGGCCGTCGGCTCCGGGGGCGCAACGGCCGGCTCGGGCGGCGTGCCCGGCAGCGGCGGGGCGGCCGGCCCGGGCGGCGTGCCCGGCGGCGGCGGGGCGGTCGGATCCGGCACAGGCGGCGCGCCCGCGGCCGGCGGGGGCGGCGGTCGGATCACCGGCACAGGTTCCGGCGGGCGGGGCGCCGGCGACCGCGGTTCGGGCGGGGTGGCGCCCGCGTCGGGAGGCGTCACAGGCGCCGCGGGCATGGCGGGCAGCGGTGGCAGCAGCGGCGGGGGTGGCTCCGCCGCCCAGCCGATCCCCTACAAGGGTGTCGCGAACTCGCCCTGCAACGACCAGAAGACGTTCGGTATCGCCTGGTACTACAACTGGACCACCACGCCGGAGAAGAACTGCACGGTGGCCGAGTTCGTACCGATGGTGGCCGGCAAGAGCGAGAAGACCGCCACCGCCGTCACCTCGGCGATCACGGCCATCACGAAGGCCGGCTACAAGAGCGTCCTGGGCTTCAACGAGCCGAACAAGTCCGATCAGGCGAACCTGACCGTCGAGCAGGTGGTGGCGATGTGGCCGGCGCTGACGGCGAACGCCGACCTGCAGGTGGGCAGCCCAGCCACGTCGGCCGACTCGAACGGGCAGCAGTGGTTCACGCAGTTCATGGGCGACGTATCGTCGAACATGCTGCGCGTCGACTTCGTCGCCTTGCACTGGTACGGCTGGAACGCCGGCTCGTGCGACGCGAAGGCAGCCAACCTCGAGAGCTACATCAAGTGGGCCGAGGGCGTGGCCGGCGATCGTCCCCTGTGGCTGACCGAGTGGGGCTGCATGAACGCCAGCAACCCGGACGCCGCCACCGTGCAGGCGTTCTTCGAAGGCGCCCTGACGATGTTCGCGAAGCACCCGCGCCTGCAGCGCTACGCCTGGTACCCCTGGAACACGAACAACGAACTGGTCGACGACAGTGATCAGCTGACGTCGCTGGGGACCGTGTTCAGCGCCGCGCCGGCCGCTCGCTGATCGCGAGCAGGATAGCTGGTCACTTTCGTCCAGCGCGTGCTGGCCACCACGAATCACGCGTGATCGGCGTCATGCGGTCATTACCGCCGGGCAACGATTGCGAAAACCCGACGTGAATTTGCAAGAGAACCTTTGACAATGCTCCGCCCGCCGTGCGACTAGATGCGCCGCGTTTTGTACGAGGCATCAACCGGCCATTCGGAACAGGGAGACAGCGATGGAGAAGCGTAGGGCAGCGAGGAGCGGTTCGGGATCTTTGACGGCGTGTCGCACGGGGGTCTGGGCGGTGACGGCGATGGTGGCGGCAGTTTCGGGCTGCGGCGTTCTGAAGGAGGACCAGCCGCAACAATCGGAGCTGTTGACGGCGGGAACGGTGAATCTGTCGATTCCCTTGCCTCCCGGCTCGTCGATGTCGTCCGTCGTGCTGGCGTCCAGCAGCAGCATGTTGCTGGGCAACAACGTGAAGGTGTCCGAGGACGGTGTCAGCACGGGTCGGCCCATGATCGCCAACACCGGCACAGGGCTGCTCTCGACGCAAACGGGGGTGAACGACCTGACCGCGGACATCTGGAGCGTCGGCTCGGTGTCGCTGGCCACCTCGACGAACGTCGCCGGCTCGCTGACCACCGGCGGAACCCTGACGAAGCAGACCGGCGTCACCATCGGCGGCACCGTGACCCAGCATCAGTCGCTGGCGGCCGTTCCGACGACGATCAGCGTGACCTTCCCGTCGTCCAGCACCGACGCCATCCTGAACCCTGGCCAGAACAGCGCCATCGCGCCGGGCGGCTATTCCACCGTGACGGTGAACAGCAACGCCACCTTGACGCTGCAAAGCGGGACCTACTACATCGACGCGCTGGACATCGAGCCGCAGGGCAAGATTGCGCTGACCGGCGCCGGCCCGTTCGTGCTGAACGTGCGCTCGTCATTGAACCTGAAGGGGCAGATCGTGTTGCCGACGTCCGCGGTGCCGCCGGCGTTCGTGCTGGTCGACGCGGGCACCTCGGACGTGTTCCTGCAGGCCGAGTTCGACGGCACGCTGATCGCGCCGAACGCCAACATCACCCTGGCGAACATTGGCAGCAGCGCCACCTACCACGGCGCCTACTTCGGCAAAGGCCTCACTTTGCAGGCGGGCGTGCGGATCTCCCATCGCGCCACGACGCTGGGCTCGGTCTCGCCCATTGCCGAGTGCATCATCACCACGTCGCCCGGTAATTATCAGGCGGTGTTCGGGTATTCGGCCTCTTCGCTGCTGGGCAGCGTGACGATTCCGCTGGGGACCGACAACGCGTTCTCGCCCGCGCCCGCCACGCGCGGCCAGCCCCAGACCTTCCTTGCTGGCCGGCACACGGCCCAGTTTGTGGTCCCCTTCACCGGCACGGCGCTGACCTGGCAACTGGACGGGCGGTCGTCGACCGCGACCGCGCTGCTGCCCGAGTGCACCACGGCCTGCGTGCAGCACCTGGCCACGCCGCCCAAGTCCCGCATCGACACGGTGCTGTCGACCGCCGCGGCGCCGCTGTCGATCGACGAGTCGATCGTCCAGCGCGACGCCTTCCGCTGGGACGACACGCTGCCGGTGCCCGAGACCTTCTCGGACGGCACGCCGCGCCTGTACTACGGCCTGTTCTACGTCGATAGCCCGGCGGCGGTGGACGCGCTGGATGCGCTGCGGATCCACTACGACAACGTGCCGGTCTTCGATCAAGAGATCCAGACCCTGCGCGCCGGCGGCGCGACGTCCCTCTCGTACCCCATGGACGGGCGCGGACAGTTCGCGTTCGGCCTGATCCCGGGCGCCGGTTACAACGCGCTCCGCGCCAAGGCGCTGGACCCGACCCAGCCGGCGGAGATCTTCCGCGCCGTCCAGCTGCGTCCCATCCCCGCCACCGACTCGCAGCTGGCCGCGCAGACGTCGTGCGGGCTGACGCCCGTTGCCAGCTGCGTGGCCCACGCGGCCAATGGGTCGCTGCGCGCGGTGTTCAGCTACAACAACCCGTCGGGCGGCCCGGTCACCGTGCCGGCCGGCCCCGACAACGTCATCACCGGCGGCCCGGCGGGCACCCTGCCGCCCGAGGCCTTCGCCAACGGCAGCCATACGGCGGTGTTCGCCGTGAACATGGCGGCGGGCGCCACGGTCACCTGGCAGCTGGCCGGGCAGACGGTGTCGCTGAACCCGCAGTCGGCCACCTGCACCACCGCGGTCGTGAACGCGATCGGCGTCGATCAGTACAAGCCCTTCCCGGCGCCGGCGACCGCCACCTGCCGGCTGGAGACGCCGGCAGAGGCGCAATATCCGACCAGCAAGCTGCCGCCGGCCGCCCGGGTCAACACCTGCGCCTCGGTCTCGTACCAGTACGCGGGGACGCTCGGCTTCCAGTGGCGCGGCGTCGCCACCGACGCGGACGACACGCGCGGGCAGGCGGCCGACGCGCTGCTGGCGCTGGCCGATTCGTTGCCGGCAGGCACGCCGCAGGCGTCGACCGTGGCGCGCGACTCCAGCCCCGACGGCGTGCAAGGCCGTCAATCGGCGCTGTTCGGGAAGCTGTTCCGCAAGATCGTGCAGTCGGTCGCCGGAACGGTGAAGTCGGCGGTCGACGGCGTGCGCCGCGGCCTGACCGGCGTGGCGGGGCTGTTCGTCGGTTCGACGAACGTCACCATCACCGCCAACGTGCTGAACACCGACTCGTCCATGAACCCCGGCGGGACCGTCACGCCGGTGCTGCAGGCTTGGGGCGCGAAGTTCGGCAAGGCCATTTCGCTGCAGGGCGTGCAGACGCGGGCCAAGCGCAGCCTGTTCCTGTCCGTCGGAAATCTCGACGGATCGAACAACGCTAGCGTGAAGGTGCTGAACCGCCTGGGCGCGGACATCTGCTTCAACCTGTCGAACGGCGCCGCCAAGGTGGTCGACGGCTGGTTCCTGCCCATCACCGTCTGCCCCGGTGACAGCAGCGCGCACATCAGCGGCTCGCCGCCCAGCACCCGCACGGTCAACGTCGCTGACGGGAACGTCAACATCATGGCGCAAATGACCGACGTCAGCCTGTACATGTCGAAGGTGGGCCACACGTCGCTTCACCAGGCCGAGGCGCTGGTCGGCACCGTGCCGAACCTCATCGGCAAGCTGAACCAGAACCGGGCCTTCACCCCCTGTTTGTCGTTTTCTTGGTCGAACGACGTGGGCGCCTTGCTGGCGTCGATCGGCGCGGTGGCGGCGGACCACCTGGACGAGTACGTGGTGTCGCAGATCGAATCCGGCGCCCGCGCGGTCGAGGCGGGCGTGAAGTCACAGATCCTGCCGCAGTTGCAGGCGGCCCTGAACGACGCGAACAACATTGCCAGCCAGGTGGCGGGGACGAACCTGGCGGCCGACGCCAACGCCGCCGTGAACGCGGTGCAGGCGGCGCTGAATCAGGCGCAGGCGGCGGCCAACCAGGCCACGCTGTTCGCGCAGGACGCGAACGATCTGACGAACGCCACCGGCGTGGCGGCTCGCCTGGAGGCGGGCGCTGTGGCGCGCGCCAACGCGGCGGCCACCTCCGTCCAGACGGCGGTGACGAACGTGACCGGCGGCGTGCCGGTGCTGAACACGGCGGTGCAGGCGGTCGCGACGCCGGTCCAGAACGCGGCCGGCGCGCTGACCACGCTGGCCAACGATCTGGTGGGCAGCCCGGCCACCTTGCTGAATCCCATCGCCGAGGCGCGCGCGCTCACCACGAACGCGGGCGCGGCGCTGAGCAACCTCGCCTCGCAGGTCGCCACGCTGACCGTCAACGCGCAGCGGGTGGGCGTCGACACGGCGGCGGGGGTCATCGGCTTCGCGCTGGGCGAGACCATCGGCTCGATCTTCGAGTTCTTCGCCGGCGGCGACATCCTGTTCCCGGCCGCGAAGGGGGACTCGTCCAACCTGACCTCGCGTGGTGTCGCCACCCACGAGTACGGCCACTACACGCTGTGCAACCTGCTGAACAACGTCAACCCGGCGCAGTTCGCGGTGGCCTATGACGAGGCGGCGGCGCAGGGGCTGGTCACGGGGCAGGACCCGGCGGCGACAAGCGCTGTGCTGAACGAGTCGTTTGCAGACCTGATCGCGTCGCAGGTGGCCGGCGGGACGAACTATGCCCTTACGGCGAACTCTCTGTCGGGCGGAGGGCTGAACTACTGCCAGGCCTCCGACATGAGCTGCATCGAAACGAACACCGTCAACGTGCCAAATTCCACGTTTCCGAACGAAGTTCTACGGGACGTCTCGATGTACACCGATGTCTTCGACAGCCATACGGTTCCGTCTCCGCTCGCCGACGTACCCTCGAACGGAAATGAATGGGCAGGCGTCAGCGGAGCAATCAGCCTGGCTGCCGCACCGGGGGCCGCGGGGACCGACGAGTTGGTGACGCTGACGGGATCCGCCTACGGGGCCTGGATGCAGCACGCGCTGGCCAGAGGGCCCTTGCTGAGGGAGGACAATGTGTTCGGCGGCCTGTCAGACGCGATGGCGGATCAGGGGGTCAACTGGTGTGAGCGCTGCCACGTCTTCTCCCTGCACACGGTCGACGGGACGTTGACGCCGATCTGCCCGACCCAGTGGGTGGGTCCGCGACCGACGGTGAACGGCACGCCGCTCAGCTGCACCTTCGAGGGCTGTCCGGCCGGGACGACCGCGGACCCGTCGTCCGAGATCTGCATGCCGGCGTGCCCCGTCAATCAGCACTTCGACGTCGGAACGCTGACGTGCGTTCCTGATAACATCATCGGGTGAGGCCCACGAGCTATTCGACGATGAAGCATCTGCCAGGCATCGGCATGATTCTCGGACTGGCCCTGGCCGGTCCGAACTGCGGGCTGAGCCTGTGCATGAAGAGTGTCGGATCCGATTCGACATACGATGTCGACGTGGAGGCACCGTATGTCGACGGAGGCACGTATAGATTCGTGCCGAATGGGGGCAGCTACTTCATGTCCATGGGGAGTTGCTCCTCCGTGGACGGAATCGCTGCGGGCACGACTCTACGGTTCAAGGGCGTGGGAACGATGAGCGACCAGCCGAAGGCGTGTGACATGGTGAACGCTCAGGCTGTGTCACTACCCATGTCGGTGATGTCCAACGGTCCATCGTCGGATCCTTACGCCCTGCGGCAAATTCTCGCCACCGACGGCTTCATGTATGCGCTTGAAGACGCCACCGTCGGGACCTGTTCCGGCACGCTGGTGTTCGGTTTCTTCTCGGGGGGCGGTCCTGGCGGCGTGTACGGCACGCCCGTGGCTGGCGCGCTTCCACCTACCATCTTGTATCGCCTATTCCTGCCTAAGACCGACGGTTGCCAGCCGTGCGACGACAACTTCGTGGTCCATTTGACCAAGGTATAGTGCGATGTTCACGACTGATCGGTATCGCGAGCACGCGTGGCGTGCACTGATTTCGGTAGCGGCGCTGGTCGCCGGTCTGTCCGCGGGTTGTCACGACAGCGGGGCGACGGCCGGGGGAACGGGTGGGGCGGCCGGGGCGACCGGCGGCGCCACGGCGACCGGGGGCAGCGGCGGCAATCAGGCCGCAGGCGGTCATCTCGGCAGCAGTGGCGGGGGTAGCGCTGCCGTCGGTGGCAGCAGCGGCTCGGGCGGGCAGGGCGGCGTTCGTGATCAAGGGGGCGGCGCCGCCGGAGGGATGACAGGCGGCGGCGGCACGGGGCAAAGCTGCCTGGGTGCTTGCCTGGACGCCTTCCTTGCGAACTGCCCGGAGATCGGCCAGACGTGCGTCAGCGCCACCGTCGGGCAAACGACGACGAGCTGTTACGCCAACGGCGTGAAAGACCAGACCGCACCCGGCGACGCCGGCGTGATGGGGGTGGTGAAGGACGCCACCGGAAAGGTCTGTCGCACGCGGACCGTCAGCGGAGCCGGCGAAGACCTGAACGCTCCGGATGGGACGCTGGTCGCTCACGTCGCCTACGGCTCGGGACAGGACTTCACCGTCACCTGTCACGCCGCCGACGGGACGGTGCAGGTCACGACCGGTAGCTTCGACGCGCCGGCGTGCGCGGCGGTGGTGCAGCAAGCCCACCAGGTCTGTGCGTCGGGCGACTGCGTCTGGTAGGCGACCTACCGCTCGGGGACGGACGGCGGGGGCATGATGGGGCCCTGCTGGGGCGCCGCGGCCGGGTTCATGATGATGGTGGGCTGCGCCGGATCGCCGCCGCTCTTGGCTGACAGGCTCTTGTTGTACGAGCGGCTGATGGTCGTCGCTTCCTGCGAATCGAGGCCCTGGATGGGGCGGCCGTCGTTCTCGATGGGATCCGGGTTGGCCAGCTGCGCGTTGAAGGCCTGCGCGTAGGCGCGGCCATGCGTGGGCGTGAGATAGGTGCGGTTCGCGCAGCCGCCGAGAGCGAGCAACCCCAGGCCGAGCCACGCCAGCGCCGGCTTCATGGCTGCACCTCGCCCGGGGCGACGGACGCGCCGTTATCCCGCATGGCGGACGGGGCCGTCGCTTCGCCGGGCATCGCCGGCGCGGGGCGACCCAGCAGCTCGGCCACGTGGACCAGATTCGAGCGGGCGCGCTGCGACCGCGGATCCAGACGGGTGGCCTCGACGTACAGCTCGTAGGCGTTCGCGAGGTCGCCGTGCCGCTCGTAGGCGAAGCCCAGGTTCACCTTCGCCTCGACCGGCGTGCCGCCCAGCGCGAACTCGCGCGCGGCGCGGTGCCAGTCCCCCTCGGCCGCGCAGGCGAACCCCAGGTTGGTGCGCGTGCGGCGGGAGGCGGGCGCCAGCCGGGCCGCCTTCTCGTAGAAGGTGATGGCCTCCTTCGCCTTGCCGTGCAGGAACAGCGAGAAGCCCAGGTTGTTCAGGAACACCGGGTTCTCGGGCTCCAGCTTCACCGCCAGGCGAAGCTGCTGCTCTGCCTGATCGGGCTTGCGCTGCAGATCGAACAAGATCCCCAGCGCGGCGCGCGCGCCGCCCAGCTGCGGCGCCAGGCGCGCGGCGTCCCGCAGGTCGGCCTCCGCCTCGTCCAGCAGGTTCTGCTCGCGATAGATGGTCCCGCGCTGCACCAGCACGCCCGCATCGGTGGGCCGCTCGCGGTGCAGCTGGTCGACGTAGGCGAACGCCGGCTGCCAGTCGCCGCGCGCCATCAGCTCGCCGGCCAGCTTGCGCCGCGCCTCGAAGGTGTCGGGGGACCCGGACAGCTCCTGCGTCGCGGTGGGGCGCGTGTGCGCGCAGCCGGTCATCGCGCCGGCCAGCAGCAGCGCGGCGGCCGCCATCTTCAGGTCATGTCGCATCGGTCGTCTCCTCATTGGCCCGAAAAGTTGCGGACGATCATGGCGACGGCCGGCCCCATGACGATCGCGATCAGCGACGGCAGGATGCACATGATCAGCGGGATGGTCATCTTCACCGACACCATGGCCGCCTTCTCCTCGGCCCGCTGCGAGCGGCGCACGCGCATGCTCTCGCCGTGCACGCGCAGCGCCTTCGCGATGCTGGTGCCGAACATGTCCGTCTGGATCAGCATCGCCGCCAGCGCCCGCAGATCCTCCACGCCCGTGCGCTCCGCCAGGCGGCGGAAGCCGTCCGCCCGGGGCACGCCGGCCTGGATCTCCAGCGCCGTGTGCTTCAGCTCCATGCCCAGCAGCGGCGCGGCGATCATCATCTCGTCGGCCACGCGCACGATGGTGGCGTCCAGGCCCAGGCCCGCCTCGACGCAGGTGACCAGCAGGTCCATCGCGTCGGGCAGCGCCCGTTCAATCAAGAGCTGCCGCTTCTGCGCCTGGCTGCGCAGGTACAGGTTCGGCAGGAAGAACGTCAGCGCGGCGATGATCATCGCCAGCGCCAGGTCCATGGGGAAGCTGATGGGGTGCACGAACTGCGAATTGATCAGCAGGAACGCGACCGTGCAGATGGGCGCCACCGTCAGCTTGACGCCCAGGAAGATCTCCATCGAATGCTCGCCGCGGTAGCCGGCGCGGATCAGGCTGGCCCGCAGCTTGGCCAGCTCCTCGGCCTGACCGGGCCGGGCCAGCCAGGCGAACGGCCGGAAGAAGCGCGCCAGCGCCTGCGACGTGGAGTGATTCTCGGGCTCGTCCTCGACGGCGGCCCGTACCGTCCCGGTGCTTCCGGCCGCCACCGTGCGCTCGATGCGGTCGACGATCTCGTCGCGGCCCCGGCTGAGCAAGGACCGCAGCGCGGCCGCCAGCGCCACCACGAACAGCATCCCGGCCCCCGCCGCGACGCCGAGCTCCCAGTGCATGCCCTCGAGCGCGCCCATCGCTAGACGTCCACCTTCATCATGCGGCGCATCCACAGCAGCCCCACCAGCCAGGTCACGGCGGCGTAGGCGACGGCGGCGTGGCCGATCGGGTCGGTGACCAGCAGGCGCGTGTACTCCGGGTTCGTGAAGGCGATGAAGATCGCCGTCAGGATGGGCAGCGCGGCCAGGATGTAGCTGGACATGCGGCCCTCGGCGGTCAGCGTGCGCAGCTTGCCGTAGAAGCGGTAGCGGGCGCGGATGGTCTCCGCGATCTTCTCGATGATCTCGACCAGGTTGCCGCCCGTCTCCTTCTGCACGATGACGGACACGGCGAAGATCTTCAGATCGCGGTTGTTGGGGGCCCGCTTCGTCATCTGCTCGACGGCGCGCTCGAACGGCATGCCCAGGTTCTGCTCCTCGAAGGCCCGCGCGAACTCGGTGTTGATGGGCGAGGGCATCTCGGCCGCCACCAGCTTGAAGCTGCTCGACAGGGCGTGCCCCGCCTTCAGCGACCGCGACATCATGTCCAGCGCGTCGGGCAGTTGCTCGGACAGCTTGTTGTTGCGCCGGTCGCGCATGAACATGACGTACATGAACGGCACCGCCGCGCCCAGCGGCGCCAGCGCGAACGACAGCAGCACGCCCATGTTCGACAGCAGCCCCAGCACGCCGCCCACCACGAAGCCGATCCCCGAGGACGTGAACAGCTTGGCGACCGTCATGGCCACCTCGGCCTGCTCCAGCAGCAGCTCGGCCTTGGACGAGAACGAGAACGTGCGCAGGAAGGCGTCCACGGCGGGGTTCCCCGACAGGTTCCCCTTGCGCAGCAGCGAGGTGGTCTCGGTGACGCCCGAGCCCAGCGTCTGCAGCCGCCGCTTCAGCTCGTCCTGCTTGCGCTCGCGGAAGTAACGGACCGTGTGGAACGCGCCCTCGATCAGCGCGAAGGCCGCCACGGTCAGCACCCCGATCAGGATCGCGCGCATGTCCGGTCAGCTCTCCATCACCCGCTGCACCACCTCGGCGGGGCTGATGCCGTAGCGCTCGATGCGCTCCATCGCCTTCGGGCGCAGGCCGGTGGCCCGGTACTCGCCGATGATCTTGCCTTCCTTGTCGGTGCCCCGCTGGTCGAAGCGGAAGATCTCTTGCTGGGTGATGACCGTGCCTTCCATGCCGGTGATCTCCGAGACGCTGGTGATGCGGCGCCGGCCGTCGGTGCCGCGGGTCAGCTGCACGATGACGTTGATGGCGCGGGCGATGGTCTGGCGGACCAGCGCCTCGGACAGGCTGACGGCGCCCATGCCCACCATCGACTCGACGCGGGCCAGGGCGTCGCGCGCCGTGTTCGCGTGCACGGTCGTCATCGAGCCCTCGTGGCCGGTGTTCATGGCCTGCAGCATGTCCAGGATCTCGCCGCCGCGGCACTCGCCGATGATGATGCGGTCGGGGCGCATACGCAGGGCGTTCTTCACCAGGTCGCGCGCCAGCACCTCGCCCCGGCCCTCGATGTTGGGGGGGCGCGTCTCCAGACGGACCACGTGGCGCTGCTGTAGCTGCAGCTCGGCCGCGTCCTCGATGGTGACCACGCGCTCGCCGTCGGGGATGAACGACGACATGGCGTTCAGCATGGTGGTCTTGC
>Ga0207652_10002930_pt1 | contig 14278 bp, 9 predicted proteins | sample KBSC63BmetaG_FD_184334 | JGI IMG/M metagenome (GOLD analysis project Ga0207652, IMG submission 184334) | Corn rhizosphere microbial communities from Kellogg Biological Station, Michigan, USA - KBS C6-3B metaG (SPAdes) (version 2) | ecosystem: Host-associated > Plants > Roots > Rhizosphere ... | reverse complement strand
TTATAACTAATTAAATACTTTGTTAAGTAGAGTTTTATCTATAGCTTTCTTGTTAGGAGGTTAAAAAATTGTTACCCAAATAAAGCGAATTATCGCGAAAAAAACAAATATAATTTTTGAAATAAACCGGGTAAACACGTGAATTTAACATTTTTTAACATCTCAATTTATAATACCCTGCTGTAAAAATCGTTGCCCTGACCGGATTGTCAGCCCAATGCAAAGTATTTAAGTAACTGCCAATAAACCAGCTACATTTCTTAAACTCATTTGGATACGGCTAAAAATTTTAGGATTTTTGCGGTTTGGAGAAAAAACCATAGACAAAGTCCATAGACCATTACAAATGGATACTATAGACCATCGACTATGGACATGGACTATCATGATCAACGAAGCAGAAAAAGATCCTCAGCATCATATCATCATAAAAGGGGCAAGGGTACACAACCTAAAAAATATGGATGTGGCCATTCCCAAAAACAAGCTGGTTGTTATTACCGGCATGTCGGGCTCGGGCAAATCGTCGCTTGCCTTTGATACTTTATACGCCGAGGGACAGCGGCGGTATGTGGAAAGTCTTTCGTCATATGCCCGGCAATTCCTGGGGCGCATGAATAAGCCCGATGTAGACTATATAAAAGGCATAGCGCCGGCGATAGCCATCGAGCAAAAAGTGATCACTTCCAACCCGCGCTCAACGGTGGGTACATCAACCGAGATATATGATTATTTAAAACTGCTGTTTTCGCGTATTGGTAAAACCATTTCGCCGGTATCCGGCGGGGTCGTAAAAAAGGATACGGTTACAGACGTGGTGAATTTTATTATGGCGCTGCCTGGCGAAACGCAGGTTACCGTGTTATGCCCCCTGTATCCGCATAACAACCGCAGCTTAAAAGAAGAACTGGCAGTATTGATGCAGAAAGGCTTTGTGCGCATTGAATATAAAGGTAAGCTTTCGCGGATCGAGGACCTGCTTGAGGATATGAGCATTGTTGATGACGGGTCGTGGCTGATTGAGGAGGTGAAAGGTAAAAGGCAAAACCTGCCTGCCGGACAGGCAGGGGCAAAAGGTGAAAAAGAAGCTCCCCTAACCTCTAATCTCCAGCCTCTAACCTCTACCGTAAGGATCGTCATCGACCGTATCACGAAAAACGAGGAAGACGAGACTGTGAGCCGCTTAGGCGACTCCGTCCAAACAGCATTTTTTGAGGGGAAGGGCGATTGTTATGTACGGTACCAGGAGCCCGATGCCGATAGTGAGCAGGAGCGTTTTTTTTGCGACCGGTTTGAACTCGACGGGATCCGTTTTGAAGAACCGACGCCAAACTTTTTCAGCTTTAATAATCCTTATGGCGCCTGCAAACGGTGTGAGGGCTATGGCAGGGTGATCGGCATTGACGAAGACCTGGTGATCCCTGATAAAAGCAAGAGCATTTACGAGGGCGCCATCGCGCCGTGGCGCGGCGAAAAAATGCGCGAATGGAATGATGTATTGGTAAAAAATGCATTAAAATTTGATTTCCCGATACACCGTCAATATAACCAGCTTACTGAAAAGGAGCAAAAATTATTATGGACGGGCAATCAATATTTCCGCGGGCTCGACACGTTTTTTAAAGAGCTGGAAGAGCAAACTTATAAAATTCAGTATCGTGTGTTATTGTCGCGTTACCGCGGAAAAACCACCTGTCCGGAGTGTAAGGGCAGCAGGTTAAGACAGGATGCCTCGTATGTAAAAATAAACGGCAAATCGATCACCGACGTGGTTTTGATGCCGCTTGATAAAGCGCTGGAATTTTTCATGTCGGTACAGCTCAATGAAACCGATGTGAAGATCAGCAAACGGTTGCTGATGGAGATCACCAACCGGCTAACGTTTTTAAATGATGTGGGCTTAAGCTACCTGACATTGAATAGATTATCCAATACCTTGTCGGGCGGCGAATCGCAACGCATCAACCTGGCAACCTCTTTGGGCAGCAGCCTGGTGGGGTCTGTTTATGTACTGGATGAGCCAAGTATCGGCCTCCACCCGCGTGACACACAACGGCTGATCGGGGTGTTAAAATCCTTGCGCGACGTAGGCAACACGGTACTGGTAGTTGAACACGAGGAGGAGATCATGAAGGCCGCCGATCATATTATCGACATTGGTCCGGAAGCCGGAACCCATGGTGGCAATTTGATGTTCTCGGGCGCTTATAAAGACATTATAAAAGATAACGAAAGCCTAACCGGCCGCTATCTTAGCGGAAAAGAAGCTATCGACATCCCGACAAGCCGCCGCAAATGGAACGATTTTATTGAGATTAAAGGCGCAAGGGAAAATAATCTTAAACATGTAAATGTGAAATTCCCGCTGGGGGTTTTGACCGTGGTGACCGGCGTGTCCGGATCGGGTAAAACAAGCTTGGTGAAACGGATACTGGCCCCGGCCCTGCAAAAAACGCTGGGTAATTATTCAGGTGAGCAGACCGGCTCGTACGACAGCATCGAGGGCGATCATCAAAAGATCGAGCAGGTGGAAATGGTTGATCAAAACCCCATTGGCCGCTCATCGCGTTCCAACCCGGTTACTTATGTCAAAGCCTGGGACGAGATACGCAACCTGTACGCTTCCCAGCCGGTGGCGAAAGCGGCCGGACTAAAGCCATCGGCATTTTCGTTTAACGTGGAGGGCGGGCGCTGCGATGTTTGCCAGGGCGAGGGCGAGGTAAAGATAGAAATGCAATTTATGGCCGATATCTTCCTGACCTGTGAAGCCTGCGGCGGGAAACGGTTTAAGCAGCATATACTCGACGTTACCTACCAGGAAAAGAATGTGTCGGAAGTGCTGAGCATGACCATAGACGAGGCTTTGCAGTTTTTTGGCAAGGAGCCTAAGATACTTAACAAAATAAAGCCCCTGGTTGATGTCGGCTTAGGCTATGTGCAACTGGGGCAGTCGTCTAATACCTTATCAGGCGGCGAGGCGCAGCGTATTAAGCTGGCGTCGTTCCTGGTCAAAGGCAACAATACGCATAAAACGCTTTTTATTTTTGACGAGCCTACTACAGGCTTGCATTTTGCAGATATCAAAAAGCTGCTGAAATCATTTGACGCGCTTATTGAGCAAGGCAATACCATTATTGTGATAGAGCATAACATGGACGTGATCAAATGCGCCGACTGGGTAATCGATATCGGGCCCGAAGGCGGTGATAAGGGTGGCGAAGTTATATTTGAAGGTGTGCCCGAAAATTTGATCAAAGAGAAAGATTCTTATACGGGAAAATTTTTGAAGGAGCGGCTTTGATTTTGTGGCGCATCTGTGGGCGGCGCCGTTAGCTAAGCGCTGAGCGTGACAACAGAATTTTATCGTCCTCACAATTAAAAGCGCAGCCAAATTTTCGGTTCTATGATGTTTTGTGTGGGTAACTGAATTTTATGACCCAGAGGGTCAACCCGTTTGTAGAAACATCCGCGTTGTTATCCATTGCCTCGTAGAGGCTACCCCTTGTCAACAGGTTAAGTCATTAAAAATGCTGTTCAAATAGTAAAATCTTTTAATTTACATATCTAAATGGCTTTTTGTTGTGAAAAGCCATCCGGTTAGGAAAGCCTCTACGAGGCAATAACGCTAACTTTGTTTTCTACGAATGGGTTATCCCTACGGGATATTTTCTGCGCAATTCAATAATTACTGATTTATTTTATTGATTTAATAAATTTATCACCCACACCATCCATCACAGAACCAAATTTTCCCTCAAAATCATAACTTTGCATCCTCAATTTTAGGTAAGAATAATGTTTGAAAATTTATCAGATAAGCTTGAAAGAGCGTTTAAGGTCCTGAAAGGACAGGGAACGATCACTGAAATAAACGTGGCCGAAACCATGAAGGAGATACGCAAAGCCCTCCTGGATGCCGACGTAAATTATAAAACTGCGAAAGCTTTTACCGATGAGGTAAGGCAAAAAGCGATAGGCCAAAACGTATTGACGGCCATCTCGCCGGGGCAATTGCTCACCAAGATCATGAACGACGAACTGACCGAACTTATGGGCGGCAGTACTTCCGAGATCGACTTTGCAGGTTCGCCAACCATTATACTTATTGCAGGTTTGAATGGCGCGGGTAAAACTACCTTCACCGGCAAGCTGGCCAACTTCCTGAAAACACAAAAAAATAAAAAGCCTGTGCTGGTAGCGGATGATATTTACCGGCCGGCGGCGATTGAGCAGCTGCAGGTTTTGGGCAGCCAGATAGATGTGCCTGTATATGTGAACCTGGAATCGAAAGACCCAATAGCCATTGCCAAAGAGGGCATTGCGCATGCGAAGCAGAATGGAAATAACGTGGTGATCATCGATACGGCGGGCCGGCTTTCGATCGATGAGGCGATGATGCGCGAAATTGAGCAGGTTAAGGACGCGGTTAAGCCCAACGAAATATTATTTGTAGTGGATGCCATGACAGGACAGGACGCTGTAAATACCGCCAAAGTATTTAACGACCGGCTAGACTTTACCGGCGTGGTATTGACGAAGCTTGATGGTGATACCCGCGGCGGCGCGGCCCTTTCAATAAAATCGGTGGTGAATAAACCGATCAAGTTTATTGGCACCGGCGAAAAGATGGAAGCGCTGGATGTATTCCACCCCGACCGGATGGCTTCGCGTATTTTGGGCATGGGCGATGTGATATCTTTAGTTGAACGCGCACAACAGCAATTTGACGAAAAGGAAGCCGCTGAGCTGCAAAAGAAGATACGCAAAAATAAATTTGATTTCAACGACTTCTACAGCCAGATACAGCAGATCAAAAAAATGGGTAACATGAAGGACCTGATGGGCATGATACCCGGCGTTGGTAAAATGATGAAAGATATAGAGGTGGATGATAATGCCTTTAAGGGCGTTGAGGCCATTATCCAGTCAATGACCCCTTTTGAAAAAAGCAATCCCGACAGCATAAATCAAAGCCGCCGAAACCGGATTGCAAAAGGCGCGGGAAAGGACATGGTTGAAGTTAACCGCCTGATAAAGCAGTTTGAAGATATGCGCAAGGTGATGAAGCAAATGAGCAATCCGGCGGCGATGGCGAATATGATGAAGAGAATGCCGAGGTAGGTTTGAATTTCGGATTTCAGATTTCGCCTACTTTGGCGTAATTACTTTTATGTAACTTTGTTAGTGTTAACGGTAAAAAGCATAACAGGTAAAACAATAAGGCTACCTGGTGAAAGATGGCTGCATATTGTTGAAGGCCACCCGGAAATGGCCGGTCATTTGAATGATGTTTTATTTGCCGTAGGAGTGCCTGATATTGTGCTTAAAGGTAGTGCAGATGAATTGCTTGCGGCTGTTTACGAACACAAAACTAAATTACTTGTTGTTGTATATAGAGAAAATGAAATTGACGGGTTTATCATAACAGCGTACTTTACAAAAAAGATTGATAAGCTTTTAAAACGAGTTGTACTATGGCAGAGGTAATCATACCAGATATAATGAAAGCGCTAAAGGCTGTTAGTCATAGCAATGCAAATAATTTGCATATTCGTTTCGATAAAGAGGCGGACGTAATGTATGTCAGTTTTGGCCCACCCGTGCCTGCCGATGATAGCGAGTTAGGAGAAGACGATATTTTATACCGCTACAAAGATGGCGAAGTGGTTGGGCTTACTGTAACTCATTTTAGTAACCGGTAGCTAAATCCACTCATCCCTCAACTTCTTCTGATAGTCGAGCCCGTCAAGATTTCGCTTAAGTTGTCCGAAATGCTTTCGTAAACTTTTTTTACCCGTTTCCCTGGACAGTTGCTCAATCGCTTGCTGTACTTTTTTTTTGGTAATCGGATTTTTTAATTCGATTGTCATAACCAAATATAGTTATTTATTCTTTAACGTCAACTTTGCCCGTAGCAAATGTTTTAACTACACAAAATTCAATCCTGAAAAATTCTTAGCCAACACCTGGCTGTCATTTATATTGAGCCATTTATCAAGCAGCGTGGCATACACATCCCTAAAATCTATTTGATACTTTAAGTCGCCGTTTTCCAATTGCGACAGATCCGGCGCATCGTTGTAGATCCCTGCTTTTTTCAGCTTGCCGCCATAAATAAAAACGTTATTAGCCGTACCGTGGTCGGTGCCGTTGCTGGCGTTTTGCTCAACCCTGCGGCCGAATTCCGAAAAGGTCATCACTAACGTATCATCCAGCTTGCCGGTTTGTTTTAAATCCTTTATAAAAGCAGCTACGGCATCGCCGTATATTTTTAATTGCCGGCCCTGCTGATTTTGCTGGCCTGCATGGGTATCGAAACCGCTGAGCGAAACATAATAAATGCGGGTTTGCAAGCCGGAGTTAATGAACTTTGATACGGTTTTTAGCTGGTTCCCTAACGCCGTTGCAGGGTATTGGGCCGTTACATTATACGTTTTTGATGTTTGTTGAATATAGTCGGCCGAAGAATACGTTTCGATCATTGTTTTGTACAGATAGCCGAGGTTATCCTCGCTTAAGTTGGCATCGCCGTGTTCGTGTACAAGATCTTTAAAAAACGGCTCACGGGTGGTTTGATATAATTTGTTTGGATCCTGAACTGCGATACCCTTCATTTTAGCGCCCTTCATCGCCAGCGACAGTGTATCGTCGACTTCGATCGCAGTATACGGATTATTACAATTCTGACAGTTGGAGTCGAGATAACGGCCGATCCAGCCCGTTGTTAAAAACTGGTTCGAGTCGCTTGCTGTTTGCCATATGTCCATCGAACGGAAATGCGAACGGTCGGGATTGGGGTAACCAACCGAGTTAATAATACTCATATACCCCTGGTCGTAAACTTCCTTTAATGCAGACAAGCTGGGGTTCAAGCCCTGCATATCATTCAATTTAATGATGTCATTTTGATTAATAGCAATGGTTTTACGCTTTTGGTAATAAATATCGTTGCCAAAAGGAACAATGGTATTCAACCCATCGTTACCACCCGAAAGCTGGATGATCACCAGGTTTTTATACGCGGTAAGATCGCTTTTTGCTAAAGCTTCCAGCGGTTTTAAAAACGATGGTATCAAAAATGCGCCGGATGCCAGCGCCGTATTTTTTAAAAAATCTCTTCTTTTCATAGCTTATTAAACATTACCCGGGGTTTACGACTAACACAGTTGATATTCAGGTGTTGACACCAGCTCAATAACCATCGCTTTAATATCGTTGGCGTTATTCACCTCTTCGGTTATAGTTTTATTCAGTTTCGGCTCCAGCAGGTATTCCGCGATTTGCTCTTTCGTCGTGTTTTTTGGGATATCGTGCAAAAATTTATCCCAGTCGGGCTGTGCCTGCACTTTCTTTATGATATTTAACTGTTGCTTGCGAACCGCGGCCAGGTAGGCTTCATCTTCAGGGTTGGCTTTCCCGGTGAAATCTATCATGCCGGCATTGAGGATAATGGACGGGATCTTCATCCGGTACATCAATGAAGAACTGTCGATCCAGTTTCTGCCGCCTGGCCAGCCGGCAACATTTGGCGGCCGGAATAATATCTGGCCCAGCGTGCGCTGAAATTGGATAAGCACCTCGGGATTTTGATAACTGATATAAAACTGCCGGTTTAGGCCGGTCAACAGTTCCACCGGCGATTTCACCAGGTTCCCGATGTTCTTATCGTCATAAAACCAATCCGACAAAAAAACAAACTCAAGCAACGGTTTAATTTCGTAGTTCGATTTATAAAATACATCAGCCATTTGGTTGATATGGTTGTCATCGGCAATATCGTTTACCAGGTACCGGTATAACTTAGTGCTGATAAATATTGCCGTTTGTTTATCGGCTATGATCATGTCGATAATATCTTCGCCACAAAAATTCCCCGACCGCCCTTTAAAGTTTTTTATTCCGTTATCATGCACCCGTGGCCTGAAGGTATATTCGCCCGTTAAGCCGTTAAAGGCCCAACCCGTAAATGCCCTGGCCGATTCTTTTATATCCTGCTCGGTATAATGCCCGCGGCCAAGCGTGAAAAGCTCCATCAGCTCGCGCGCGAAATTTTCGTTCGGGTGGCCTTTTTGGTTTTGCTGATTATTTAAAAACTGGAGCATAGCCGGCGATTGTGATACCTGCAGCAACAACGTTTTAAAATTCCCAAGGGCATTGGTCCGTTCAATATTATTGAGCTGCTGTTCGTAAAAGGCGTTGCCGATATTACAGGCAAAATGATTATGCCAAAAAAGGGTCATTTTTTCGCGCAGCTGCGCATCTGTTTCGCTTAGCTGTTTTACCCAGGCGCAGTTCAGCTCCCTGGTTTGCTTGTTGCGCTCTTCCTGCACAAGCTTTTTTTCGGCCTCGGTTAGCTGAGCGTAGTTACGGCGTTCAATGTTCTCGGTCAAAACCGCGATTTGATCGTTTTTCTCGGAGGCCTTAAACAGCTTTCTGACAGCTTTTTTCACCGACCAGTTTTCATGGTCGTGCAAATCCTCAAACCGGATACCGAACCCGGCCCGGGCATATAAATGTTTAAGGTGTTTGGCGTTGTTCATGTTGCTGCGAATACATTGGATACAAGAAGTTATTCAAAAGGATTGTTATACCTGGAATTTAACTGTTGTGACATTCTTAAGACGGTTATACCTCATTTAGGTTTAATTTTTAATTTCATTTTCTAAATTATATTTTAGGTGTCTAATCAATCTTTAGATGAGCAAGTTTTTTATTTTGTTTGCGGTCGCGTGTATGTGGATTATTGAAGCAAATTCTCAAAACAAAACGCAGATAAAAATTGATACAATCAAAAAAACGCCGAACGCTGCGTTAAAAAACACCGATACGGCTCACAATAAAGTCCAAACCGAAAAATTTATTAAAAACGACAGCGCGTATTTAAAATTAGCAAAAAATACAACGGACGAAAAATATTTCAAAACCGATACAGTTGATTTGAAGCTAAAGGCTTGCGATTTTGAAAAGGACGCAAATGCCATGGTACTGTCCGACAATGCGTTAATTGCCCTGAGCCCGATGTATACGGTGATCGAGCGGCATAAAAGAATAAAGATTTTTAATGATAATGGCAAGGATGAGGCTAATATCCGTATCGAATACAATAACAAATTTGGCGCTGAACGCATTTTGGCCGTCATAGCGGAAACGATTAATTTAGATAATGATAAAATAGCATATACCCTACTTGATCAAAACTTAATTTACAATGAACATACCGATAAAAATAAGGATGCGATAGTGTTTTCTATGCCCAATGTTAAAGCAGGGTCGGTAATTGAGTATATGTATGTTTGGCAACGGGATGTTTCGCTCAATTTTCCGGGTTGGGAATTTCAAAGCGCCCTTCCCACTCGTTTTAGCGAGGTTACAGTTGCCTTAGCGCCGCAAATGTTTTTCAAGGCGTTATACAAGACGGCGCAGCCTTTTGTCAAAGATACGATAGCGATGGGGGGCTATGGACATATTTGGGCGATGGCAAACGTGCCATCGACTAAAAGCGAACCGTTTATGCGGTCGGCAGCAGATAACCTCGAATCTTTATCTCTAGTACTTAGCTCGGTAAAATTTAACGGGAAGACAAGGGATATTGCAAGTTCATGGGCGATTATTGGGAAAGAGATTGTCACCCATAAGGACTTTACAAAACCATATGACCAAAATATCAACGATGATGGGCTGGTTGAAAAGGCGAAAAGCTTAAAAACAGAGAAAGAAAAAATAGCTTTCCTGTTTAACTATGTAAAGACTTCTATGAAGTGGAACGAGGATAAAAATTGGTTTTCAAAAGATGGCATTAAAAACGCGTGGAGGAAAAAAAGCGGCAATTGGGGCGAGATTAACATGATTCTTTGCCAGATGTTGAACAAATCGGGCGTGAAGGCTTATCCCATGCTGGTAAGCACTCGGGATAATGGAAAAATCAGGCCTGATTTTGTAGATTTTTTTCAAATTAATAAGCTGGTGGCATTTGTGCCGACCGTCGACAGCGCAAACTATGTCCTGGACGCATCAGACAAATATGGCTTTTATAACGAGGCCCCTTTCAACCTTCTGAACTCTTACGGGCTTTGTCTTGACAAAGAGAAGATGAAATTTGACCTGGTGTTTATGAAAAAAGACGCGTCTGTAAAACAGACGACTTTTATAAATGCGGAAATTAAACCCGATGGCACAATGAAGGGCACTGCTCAAATAAACTCATTTAGCTATAGCAAGTCTACCAGTTTAGAGTTGTACAAGACTCTCGACGAAAAAAAATACATGGAATATCTCAGAAATGATGATAACAACCTAAAGATAACTTCACTTCAGTTTGAAAACAAGGATATTGATACGCTTCCCCTAACCCAAGATATTGAATTTAACCTGGAGCTGCCAGGAACCGACGACAAATATATTTACTTTAATCCAAATTTGTTTACCTCGCTGCATGCCAACCCCTTTATAAATGAAACCCGCACCTCGGATATTGATTTCGGGTCGGTCAATATTTTTAACATCAACGGGAGGTATAAAATCCCGACGGGTTATAAGGTGGATGCGCTGCCCGCAAGTATGAACTTTGTAATGCCTGATAAAAGTATCAGCTTTAAGCGCATGGTAGCGGTTGATCAGGATTTTATAACAGTCTATTATGTGATTAACTATAAAAAATCAATCTATCGGCAATCTGAGTATCCCATAATCTATAGGTATTTTAAAAAAATGACTGAAATGCTCAACGAGCAAATCGTATTAAAGAGATATTAATATATATTTACCACAAGGTATTTATTTTTATTAAGTCGTTTGATTATTTGCCCTATTGTTTATATTCGCTTAATTAAACCTGTTACGATGATTAAAATATTTACCATTTCGGCAGCCGTGCTGCTTGCATTATCGGTTACTGCTCAAGTCGAGACCGTTAAAGTTAAACCCCCCTCCCCTATACCTACAACGAAACCTTATGGAAAGGTTGATATGGCCGACCTTCAAATGACCTCGTGCGATTTTGAAAAAGACGCCAACGCTGAAATACTATTCGATAAGGCGATAATAACTCCAGAATTAGGGATGAATGCCCAGCGCACAGCCACCGGTTTGTCAATGGAGCGCCATACGAGATTTAAGATATTCAATGAGTTTGGAAAAAGCCGGGGCAACGTACGTATAGTATATCCAAGTTTTAATGACCAGGTTGTAGTTGCCGACCTGAAGGCAGAAACGATAAATCTGAATAATGGAAAAATCGAATTTACTGCAGTTGACAAAAAGAGTATTTACAAGGAGAAGATTGACCAAATATATTCAGCGCTGGTTTTTTCTTTTCCCGGAGTTAAGCCGGGCTCTATCATTGAATATAAATATAGGGTGGCCTTTAGATATTTTCCAACGTGGTATTTTCAGGGAGATCTTCCAACAAGGTATAGTGAGTGCCAGATCGATTTGACCAATGATATGGAATTTAGAGCTATACCGCGGGTTTATCAGTCTTTTATAAAAAATGTAGGCGAAAGTACCGACTTGCGTCAAATTAAGTCATTGGCCAATGTACCATCGCTTCCTTCAGAACAATATATGGATGCCTGGGATGATAACCGCCAGCGAATTGAATATTTGAACCGGAATGTTTTAGTAAGTACATGGACTAAAATTGGCGAATTGCTCGTTAGGTTTAGCGACGTAGGACAAGAGTTTAGCAGAAGTGTTTCTGGCTCATCTGGTATAGTGGCCAAAGCGAAAACATTTAAAACGGACGAAGAGAAAATCGGGTTCATTTTTGATACAGTTAAAAACAGCATGAAGTGGAATGAACGCACAGAGTTCTACGTAAACGACGGCACGGTACAGTCCTGGAATAAAAAAACCGGGAACTCTGCCGAAATCAATTTAATTGTATATCAATTATTGAAAAAAACTGGAATAAAAGCCTATCCATTATTTGTGTGTACTAAAAAAAACGGGAAAATAAATCCTGCAAACCCCAATATGTTTTTATTCAACAATTTGGTCGTTTATATTCCGGTCGACAGCACAAAATCGTTTGTCATGGACGCCTCGAACAAGTTTAATCTTTATAACATTATTCCCGGCGATGAGCTTAATACGTTTGGACTTTGCGTCGACGAAAGCCATAATGATTATAAAATGGTTTTTCTGGCGACCACAGACCCGGTGATGCAATCTGTGTTTTTGAATGCGGAAATTAAACCCGGCGGAAAAATGACGGGAACCGCCGAAATAACCAGTTATGGATACAATAAAATAAATGCATCGCAAAAATATAAAACCGATGGCGAACAGAAATATCTCGACTATTTGCGGAACAATGACAACGCTACCAAGGTAACTTCAATTAAATTGGAGAATATGGAAGTTGATAGTTTGCCTTTAACACAAAAAATTGAGTTTGCGGCCGATCTGTCCGGATCAGATGAGTCTTATATTTATTTTGGCACTAATTTATTTTCGGGGATGGGAAAAAATCCATTCACTAATGAGGAGCGGCATTCGGATATTGATTTTGGATATCGCGATAATTACTCGTTAAACGGAATATATAAACTTCCTGCGGGCTATAAAACAGAGGCTTTGCCAAAAACTGTCACCGTCGTTTCGCCTGATCGAAGCATCATTTTTAAACGCACAATAATTGAAGACAACGGAACCATTGTAGTAAGATATATGCTTAATCATACTAAAAGCATATATTTTAAAAAGGATTATCAGGACATCAGAGGATTTTATAAAAAAATGTACGAATTGCTAAATGAACAAATTGTATTGAAGAAAGCCTAACACACCGCACAAAATCAATAAAAATTATGAATAAACTTTTTACTTTTTTTATACTGTGTTTTGTTGGTACGAGCGTCAACGCGCAAACTGCAACGCCCATAACCCAGGCTTTTGGAAAGATTAATAAAGAGGATATGGAAACGACCTCTTGTGATTTTGAAAAGGATGCCAATGCCGAGGTGCTTTTTGATAAAGGCAGCGTGTATTTCACGCCACAATATGAGTTAGTGCTCGACCGGCATGTTCGCATCAAGATCTTTAACGAAAAAGGTAAAGATGAAGCCAACATCAGAATAATGTATTATGGGGGAAACCGGTCGGAATATGTATCAAATGTTCAGGCGGAAACCATCAACCTTAACAATGGCGCTATTGAAATGACAAAGGTTGATAAAAAGCAAATCTATACGCAAAAGGTTGACAAAATACGTAACGAACTCGTTTTCTCATTTCCAGATGTCAAGCCTGGGTCGGTTATTGAATATAAATATAGCGTTACCACACACGCCTGGAATTTCCCTGATTGGTATTTTCAAGCGCGTATCCCGACGAGGTATAGCGAAATAAGCTCCTCAATTCCGAGCATTTTATCGTATAAAAATTTAGTGATGGTAAACCAGCCGTATGCAAAAAATACCGATGAAATTAAGGCACTTGCTAATGTGCCATCTGTTAACGAAGAACCGTACATGAGTTCGCGAAAAGATAACTCGGAGAGGATCCTGTATGAGTTGCAAGCGGTTACAGCGCCCGGAGTGTATGCGACCTTTTCGGATACATGGTTAAAAGTTGGACAAGAGTTGTGCGATTACCAGGATTTTGGCGGTCAGATTAAAAGAAAGCTGACCGGCGAGGACGACATCATAAATAAAGCCAGGGCTTTAAGTTCGGTCGCCGAAAAGGCGGCCTACATTTTTGACGAGGTTAAAAGGACAATGAAGTGGGATGGGCTGGATGAATTTTATACAAATGACGGCACCTCTGAAGCCTGGAATAAAAAAACAGGAAACTCAACTGAAATCAATTTAATGGTAAATCATTTACTCCAAAAAACGGGGGTAACTTCCTATCCGATGTTGGTAAGCACCCGGAAAAATGGAAAAATAAACCCGGCATATCCGAACAGTTATCAGTTTAACCGGACAGTGGTTTACATTCCCGTGGACAGCGTAAACTATTATATTCTTGACGCAACAAATAAATATAACGTGTACAACCAGCTGCCGGGGGAATTGCTGAATGGCTTTGGCTTTTTTATTGACAAAGATCATGAAAGATACGAGTTGAAATTTTTGCAAAACACGCAACCCGTAAGACAAGTAGTACTGATTAATGCGGAAATAAAAGCGGATGGAAAATTGACGGGTACCGCACAGTTAAACAGCTTTGGATATCACCGATTAAATGCTTTACAAAGGTATAACACCGATGGCGAACAAAAATTCATCGAATATCTGCGCGATAATGATAACAACCTTAAAATATCCGGAATAAA
>Ga0207652_10002924_pt1 | contig 14296 bp, 16 predicted proteins | sample KBSC63BmetaG_FD_184334 | JGI IMG/M metagenome (GOLD analysis project Ga0207652, IMG submission 184334) | Corn rhizosphere microbial communities from Kellogg Biological Station, Michigan, USA - KBS C6-3B metaG (SPAdes) (version 2) | ecosystem: Host-associated > Plants > Roots > Rhizosphere ... | reverse complement strand
CAAACGGCGCAACCGAAGTCGCGCCGTTTGAAGACTGCCGCCTACCGCCCTGGCCGATGGAAGAGAAGTTTGAACCCCTACATTTAGTAGGTGGGCTCGACAGATAACCGATATGGGCTTCCCGACGGAGCGGGTATGCACGCCTCGGTCAGCGGCCGATCCCGGGTTCATGATCGTAGGGAAAAAACAATCTCCTCCTGTCGCGCCGGGCAGAGGGCGCTGATTCATTATAACCGCGGACTCGCGTCGCGCCACCGCATCGACACGCGGTCGAAGCGCACGCGCGCGATGATGTCAAGCCGAGCACCGGATTGCCGCGCGCGTCGGCGTGCACACGCAATGGTCATGACGCGCACGCCGACCATGAAGGCGCTCGTGATCGATCGCGCGAATGCGCCGTTTCGTCTCGCCGAGGTGCCGCGGCCCGCGCCCGACGTCGGCCAACTCCTGATTCGCATCCACGCCTCGGGCGTCAACCCGCTCGACACCAAGATCCGCGCCGGGCTCGCCGCGCACGCGCGCCAGCCGCTGCCCGCCATCCTCGGCGTCGACCTCGCCGGCGTGGTGGAGGAGGTGGGGCCGCGCGCCGACACCTTCCGTCGCGGCGATGAAGTCTGGGGCCTGACCGGCGGCGTCGGCGGCCTGCCCGGCTCGCTCGCCGAGCTCGCCGCGGTCGACGCCGCGGTGGTCGCGCGCAAGCCGGCGCGGCTGTCGATGCGCGAGGCGGCGGCGCTGCCACTGGTCGCCATCACCGCGTGGGAAGGGCTCGTGGACCGCGCGAACGTGCGCGCCGGACAGAAGGTGCTGATTCACGGCGGCGCCGGTGGCGTCGGGCACGTGGCGATCCAGATCGCGCGCGCCCGCGGCGCCGAGGTGTTCGCGACGGTGCGCGCCCGCGACGCCGACTACGTGCGCTCGCTCGGCGCCACGCCCATCGACTACGAGCAGACGAGCGTCGACGACTACGTCGTCGAGCACACCGCCGGGCGCGGCTTCGCCATCGTCTTCGACACCGTCGGCAGCACCACGCTCGAGGCGTCGTTCGCCGCCGTCGCGCGCTACGGTCACGTCGTGAGCAGCCTCGGCTGGGGCACCCATCCGCTGTCGCCGCTCTCGGTCAAGGGCGCCAGCTTCTCCGGCGTCTTCTCGCTCATCCCACTGCTCACCGGCGACGGGCGCGCCCATCACGGCGCCATCCTCGGCGAGATCGCCCAGCTCGCCCACGACGGCAAGCTCATCCCGCGCCTCGATCCGCGCAGCTTCGCGCTCGACAACAAAGTCGCCGACGCCTACGAAGCCATCACCACCCATCGCGCCCGCGGCAAGCTAGTCGTCTCGATCGTCCAATCCGGGCCGCGGCCTCCCGTTGCCGACCCGCCGGTTACCGGGCGCCCAACGAGCTAGTTCCTCGCTGGCAGGACCCGCCGCCCGCAGGGACCTAGGGAGTCTTCTCGGTGTCCCGCCAGTCGTTCTTGCCACCTTGCGTGGCAATCGACTGCGCGCCGCGGCTCATGAGGTCGGTCTTGCCGAGCACCGCCTCGAACCGCTTCTCCGTCGGGTGCGCGTGCACGCCGGTATCCATGCGGATGGCGTCGCACGGGCAGGCCTCGACGCACAGGCCGCACACCACGCAGCGCAGCTCGTCGATCTCGAAGATCGCCGGGCGCTTCTCGTTGGCGTTGCCCGTCTCCTCCGCGACGATGGTGATGCAGTGCGCCGGGCACGCCGTCGGGCAGCACATGCAGGCCACGCAGCGCACCGAGCCGTCGTCGCGCAGCATCAGGCGATGCAGCCCGCGATACCGGTGCGGGTAGGGCGCCTTCTCCTCGGGATACTGGATCGTCGCGATGTCTTTGCCGGTGGCGATGTTGGTGAAGAAGTGGCGCATCGTCACGCCGAGGCCCTTGGCGAGCGCGGGTAGCCACGTCGCCTTCGACAACGTCTCCGGCCGCGCCGACACGATCACGCCCGCCTTCGACGTCCGCTTCTTGAATGCGCCTTCCATCAGCGACCCCACGCTTCGAGAGCGAGCACGACGCCGGCGGTCACGAGGATGTTCGCCAGCGACACAGGCAACAGGCGCTTCCAGCCGAGGTTCATCAGCTGATCGGGGCGGAAGCGCGGCATCGTCCAGCGCACGAGCAGCTGGAACCAGCAGAACAGGATCACCTTCAGGCCCCACGCCGTCGTCTGCAGCAAGAGCACGATGCCGTGCCACACCGGCAGGAAGTGCGTGCCGAGGTGGAAGCCGTCGGTGTAGAGGAACGGCACCTGCCAGCCGCCGAGGAACACGGTGGCCATGATCGCCGAGAGGAACACGACCTCGATGAACTCGGCGAGGAAGAAGATGCCGAAGCGCATGCCCGAGTACTCGACGAAGTAGCCGATGACCTCGTTCTCGCCTTCGGGCAGATCGAACGGCGTGCGCTTGGTCTCGGCCATCGCCGCCGTGAAGAACAGGATGGCGCCGAGCGGCTGCTTGACGATGCCCCAATCGATCGGGTTCGGGCCCTGCGCGATGACCATCGCCTGCGGCTCGAGCGTGCCGTAGACGAGGAACGCGCCGAGGATGGCGAGGCCCATCGTCACTTCGTACGACATCATCTGCGACGAGGCGCGCAGGCCGCCGAGCAGCGACCACTTGTTGTACGAGGCCCAGCCGGCGAGCGTGGTGCCGTAGACGGCGAGCGAGGCGATCGCGAAGTAGAAGATGAGGCCGACGTCGAAGCCGGGCGCCGTCTGCAGCACGACCTTGTCGGTGCAGGCGGCGACCTGCGAATCGGTCACGACGTGCGCCATCTGGCTCCAGCACGCCGTCGCGCCGAAGGGAACGATCGCGAAGGTGACGAACACCGGCACGATCGCCATGAGCGGCGCGAGCGTGAACAGGAAGCGGTTCGCCTTGGCCGGGACGAAGTCTTCCTTGAAGATCATCTTGAGCGCGTCGGCGACGAAGTGCGGGATGCCCCAGCCGCGCCAGCCGAGCACGGCCGCGCGATTGGGGCCGATGCGGTCCTGCATCATCGCCGACTGCTTGCGCTCCATCCACGTCAACAGCGACGCGATCGGCATGACCACGACGAGGATGAGCAGCGCCAGCTTGATGAGCGCCTGGAACCACGGATCCATCGCCCAGGCGCCCCAGCTGTGCGAGCCGACGAACGGCAGTACCCAGCCGATGACGCCGACGAGCGCCACCGCCATGCCGGCGAAGGCCGCCGCCGGAATTGCAAAAAGGAGAATGATTCCCATTCGCGATTAGCCCCTCGAAGCCGCGAAACGAAGTTGGATCGGCAGCGCTTCGCGCCCGAAGCTCGCGCTCGCGAACTCGGGCACCGCGCCTTTCATCTCGGCGAACAGCGCCTTGGCGGTCAACGCGCCGGCACCGACGCTGACATCGACGCCGAGGCGCTTGGCGATGAGCGCGACGAGCTCGTAGTGCGGGCGCGCCTCGCCCGGCGGCTCGACGGCGGCGCGGACGCGCTGCACGAGCCCCTTGGCGTTGGTGAACGTGCCGTGCACCTCGGCCCACGACGCGGCGGGCAGGAGCACCGAGACCTTGTCGCTCAGGAAGTTGTCGTGCGGCGACTGGTAGACGACGTCGAGCTTGGCGAGCGCGGCGAGCGCCTCGTCGTCGAGCGCGACGTGATCGCCGAGGATCCAGAGGCCGCGCACCGAGCCGCCGGCGATGTCGGCGTTGAGCTGCTGCGTGCCCTTGGCCTTGCCGGCGCCGAACAGCGCGTTGGCGATGACGCGCGCGCCGGCGGTGTTGGGATTGACGTCGGCCGAGCGCAAGACGTCGTCGGCGCGCTCGGGCTTGGGCGGACGGCCCGCGAGGTACACGTGCGTGATGCCGAGCGCCTTGGCCACCTTGGCCAGGAAGTAGTTGTCCTCGTTGGTCGCCTGCGCGTTGAGCACCACGCCGAGGAGCTCGCGCGGCACGCCGGCGAGGCGCTCGGCGGCGAACGCCAGCGCCTTGTCCATCGACGAGGTTTCGCCGCCGATGCGCGGCGCCGCGACGCGCGCGGTGTCGATCTCTTTGTAGGTGAAGCGGCCCTCGTCGCACATCCAGAACTTGTTGACCGCTTCATTCTCGCGCGGGACGAGGCGATAGATCTTGCCGCGCGCGTGGTGCACTTCGTCGTTGCAGCCGGTCGCGCAGCCCGCGCACACCGACGGCGTGGTGTAGAGCTCCCACGCGCGCATGGCGAAGCGGAAGTCCTTCGACGTCAGCGCGCCGACGGGGCAGACGTCGACGGTGTTGAGCGAGTAGGGATTGTCGAGCCGCTTGCCCGGCGCCACGGTGAGCTGCTCGCGATCGCCGCGATAGGCCATCTCGAGCTGATGCTCCTTGGCGACTTCGTCGCAGACGCGGATGCAGCGCGTGCAGAGGATGCAGCGCTCGGCGTCGAGCACGATCTCGGGGCCGAGGTCGACGACCTTCGGCTTGTGCACCTTGCCGGTGTCGACGCGCGACGGCGAGCCGTCCCACTCCTGATACATCTTCTGCAGCGTGCACTCGCCGGCCTTGTCGCAGATCGGACAGTCGACCGGGTGGTTCACCAGCGTGAACTCGAGCATCTGCGCGCGCGCGGTGACCACCTTCTCGCTCTCGGTGAGCACGTCCATGCCTTCGGCGACGGGCGTGTAGCACGACGGCGCGAGCTTGGGCTGGCCCTTGACCTCGACGAGGCACTGGCGGCACACCGCCGGCGACGACAGGCCGGGGTGATAGCAGAAGTAGGAGATGCTGGTGCCGAGCGTGCGCGCGGCCTCGAGGACGTTGGTCCCCTTGGGGACCTGGCACGTGCGTCCGTCGATCTTCAGCGTGACGAGCTCGGGATGCGCGGGAGGTGTCGGGTCAGGCATTAGCGGTCACACTCGCCGCCGATCATGTTCATCATGTCGAAGGTCGGCACGATGTCGGCGATGGGTCGGTTGACGATCATTTCGCGCAGCGCGTTGGTGATGATGAAGCAGGGCGGACGCACGCGGCACTTGTAGGGGCGGCCGGTGCCGTCGGAGACGATGTACCAGCCGAGCTCGCCGTTGCCGCCCTCGGTGTACGAGTAGACCTCGCCCGGCGGGATCTTCACGCCGTCGACGATGATCTTGAAGTGCGAGATCATGCCTTCGATCGAGTTGTACACGGCCTGCTTGGGCGGCAGGATGATGCGCGGATCGTCGAGGCAGACCGGCCCTTCGGGGATTTGCGCGAACGCCTGCTCGAGGATGCGGATCGACTGGCGCGCCTCGTCCATGCGCACGATGTAACGATCGAAGTTGTCGCCCTTCGACCCGACGGGGACGTCGAAGTCGAAGCGATCGTAGACGAGGTACGGGTGCGCCTTGCGCACGTCGTAGTCGATGCCCGTCGAGCGCAGGCACGGGCCGGTCCAGCCGTAGCTGAGCGCCTTCTCCTGCGTGATGACGCCGGTGCCGTCCATGCGGTCGCGGAAGATGCGGTTCTCCCAGAGCGAGTCCTGGATGTCTTTGAGGACCGCGAAGATCTTGGGGAACAGCGCCTTCACCTTCGGGATGAAGTCGGGCGTGAGATCGTAGGCGAGGCCGCCGACGCGCACGTAGCTGTGGGTCATGCGCGCGCCCGAGAGCTCCTCGAGCAGCTCCCAGATCCACTCGCGGGCCTTGATGCCCCAGAAGTAGATCGTCATGGCGCCGAGCTCCATCGCCCCGGCCGACATGCAGGTCAGGTGATCGGCGATGCGCGACAGCTCGCCGACGATGACGCGGATGTACTGCGCGCGCTCGGGCACGCGCTCGGCGACGCCGAGCAGCTTCTCGACGGCGAGGGCGTAGCCGACGTTGTTGAGCATCGGCGAGACGTAGTTGAGGCGATCGGTGTAGGGGAAGACCTGCGTGTAGGTCGCGTGCTCCGCTTCCTTCTCGAAGCAGCGGTGCAGATAGCCGACCTGCACGTCGGCGTCTTTGACCGTCTCGCCCTCGACGGTGAGGATGATGCGCACGGTGCCGTGCATCGCCGGATGCGACGGGCCCATGTTCAGCGTCATCGGCTCGGTGGGCATGGGATCGTCGTCAGGGGCGAGATCCTCGACGTCCTGGATGCCGAGCGTCATCTTTCGCGTTTCAGCCATGTCGTTCTTCAGACCTCGTCGGGCGGACGGCGCACGAGCGGTTGGCGCTTCTCTTTGGGATAGTCCTTGCGCAGCGGGTGGCCGACGAACTCCTCGTACATGAGGATGCGGCGCAGATCGGGATGGCCGCGGAACTTGATGCCGTAGAGATCCCAGACCTCGCGCTCCATCCAGTCGGCGCAATGCCAGAGCTCGATGGCGCTGTCGAGCGCAGGGTTCGAGCCGTCCTCGGGCTCGGCCACCTGCGCCTTGACGCGCAGGCGCGCGCCGGTCTTGAACGAGCGCAGGTGATAGACGACCTCGAAGCGCGGCTCGCGGCCGAAGTAGTCGACCGCCGTCAGATCGGCGAGGAAGTTCATCGCCAGATCGGGATCGTTCTTGAGCGTCTCGAGCGTCTTTCTGATGTTCGCGCCGTCGACGATGACGGTGTCGTCGCCGCGGTACGAGTGGGTCGAGACGACGACGGCGCCGAGGAGCTCCTTGGCGCGATTCAACGCTTCGACCGACATTACGGGATCACCTTGAGCTTGCCCTTGGCCTTGAGGAGCTCGTCGTGCTCGCGGCGCTCGCGCACCTGCACGAAGCCGCGCTTCTCCTGGATCTTGTCCTGCAGCATCATGAGCCCGTCGAGCACCTGCTCGGGACGCGGCGGACAGCCGGGGATGTAGACGTCGATCGGGATGCACTGATCGGCGCCGGGCATCGTCGAGTAGTTCTGATAGAAGCCGCCCGTCGAGGCGCACACGCCGAAGGCGACCGTCCACTTCGGCTCGCACATCTGCTCGTAGATCCGCCTCAGAACCGGGCCCTGACGCTCGGTGATGGTGCCGACGACGATGAGGAGATCTGCCTGGCGCGGCGAGAAGCGCGGGAACTCCGCGCCGAAGCGCGCGACGTCGTACTTCGGCGCCCACACGGCCATGAACTCCATGCCGCAGCAGGCGGTGACGAAGGGATATTGGAACAGCGAGTACTTGCGCGCCCAGTTGATCGCGTCACCGAGGCGCGACGTATAGAATTCTAGCCCCATCCGATTGCCTTCTTCCTCCAGACATATGCCAGCGCCACGACGAGCAGCGCGATGAAGACGACCATCTCGCCGAGCCCGAAGAAGGTGACGCCCGACGAGCAGACCGTGCCGGTGACGGCGCCGGTGCACGACAGCTTTCGATATAAGACCGCCCACGGGTACATGAAGGCGGATTCGATGTCGAACACCAGGAACAAGATCGCGACCTGGTAGAACTTCACCGAGAAGCGCACGCGTGGTGAGCCGATCGGCTCCGAGCCGCACTCGAAAGGAGCGAGCTTTTCGGCGGTCTCGTGCTTCGGGCCCATGAACATGGCCAGCGCGAGGAAGACGAGACCGAAGCCAACGGCGAACAGGAGGGAGACCAGGATCGGGCTGTAGGTAACGGCCATCGCGCGGGAATATAGAGAGGCGCCGTCGACGTGTCAAACGCGCTTTTCCTATGATACTCATTAAGATGTGACCCGCCCTGGCCCGCCGGACAAGCGTACCAAGCAAGGTCGACCCGTCGTCCATCCCAATGATGCCCGTCATGGAGACGATGGACCCACGTCGATCGACGGGCCGCGCATCCGGGATGTCCCCACCAACGTCGATTCGCACCGGCTCGGCGACAACACCAACGTCGACGGGCCGCGCGTATCGGCGCCGAACGACGCGGGCGACACCGTGCGCTCGGTCGGGTTCGAGGTCGATCGCGACCTCGACGCAGACGAGGACGAGGTCGATGATCCGACCGTCTATCGCGGCGATCGGCCGCCCAAGCCGTCGTCGTCGCGACGCTTGTCGCCGACGCTCATGCGCATCTTTCAGCGCAAGCGCGAGCAGATCGGCCTGTCGCTCGCGCAGGTCGCCAAGCTCACCGGCATCGACGTCGAGGAGCTGACGCGGTTCGAGGGCACCAACGGGCAGCATCGGCTGGTCTACGACCACGCAGTACTGCTCGCGCGCGTGCTCGGGATCTCGCCGAAGGACATGCCGGGCTTGCGCTCGGTCAAGGAGCCGCGCGACGCCGTCGGTGCGGCGCTCGGAGCGCTGCAGACGACGCTGTGCTCGGGGCCGATGCTGACGTTCGAAGGCAAGGCCGGCGAGCGCTTCGGCGGCGATCTCGAGCGCGTCGGGACGACGCCGCACTTCGCGGTGCGCATCGGCGACAGCTCGCTCGGCGAGGGCCTGCCGCGCGGGACGCTGCTCGGCTTCGTGATGATCGCGACACCGACGGTGGGCGACCTGGTGCTGCTGCGGCACAAGCGCACCAAGCAGATGGCGATGCGCCGCGCGACCGAGAAGGCGTGGGCGCCCCTGGCCGCGTGGCAGCCGCCGTTTCCCGTCGGTGGCGATTGGGTGCCCGTGGCGCGCTTGCAAGTGGTCCTCCCGCGCGCTTAGTTTTCCCTCGCGATGCCGCTCATCCCGATCGTCGCCTATAGCTTCGCGTCGACGCTGAAGCTGAAAGACCTCGTGCCGCTGTTCGGCGCGGGCGAGGCGCGCGTGGAGAAGGATCGGCTGCTGGCCACGCTCGGCCCGGGCAAGAACGACGGGCAGCGCTACGTCATCGCCTACGACTTCGGCGCGCTCGTGTTCGTGGGCGTCGAGCCGGGCGAGCGTGAAAAGTGCGTGGCCAACGTCGGCGCCCGGCTCAGCGGTGAGCTGCATCCGCCGCTCGACGAGAGCTTCGCCATCGAGGTGGCGCCCGACAAGCAGATGGAGGTGCGCTTCGATCGCGTGATCCTGCCGGCGCTCGACATCGGCGCCGTCGAGATCGTGGCCGAGGTGCTCGCGCAGTCGGTGGCCATGGACTACTACGCCGACGACGTCGCCGAGATCGAGGCGGAGACCGATCGCATCGCCGCCGAGCTGCGCACGGTCGGGCGCATTCCGCGGCGGCTGCCGAGCTTCCTCCAGTTCATCGGCTTGTGCATCGCCACGCGCAACGACGTCATCTCGACGCTGGCGTTGTTCGACAAGCCCGACGCGACCTGGGAGAACGAGCAGCTCGATCGGCTGTGGAATGGGCTGCGCAAGATGCTCGAGCTCGACGATCGCTATCGCGCGCTCGACGCCAAGCTGCGCATGTTCCAGGACAACCTGGTGCTGCTCGTGGATCTGGCGCGGCAGCGGCAGACCTTCGTGCTCGAGTTCGCGGTGGCGATCTTGATCGCGATGGAGATGGCGATCATGGTCTGGCAGATCATCGCGGCGTCGGGGCACTGAGCGTGGCCGCCCCGCTCGTCGTCGACGTGGTGATCCCGGCGCGCAACGAGGAGGAGTCGTTGCCGTTGGTGCTCGGCGCCATTCCGCGCGACGCGGTGCGCACCGTGTACGTCGTCGACAACGGCTCGACCGACGCGACGGCGAAGGCGGCGGTGCAGGGCGGCGCGCAGCTCCTGTCGGAGCCGACGGCGGGGTACGGCGCGGCGCTGTTGCGCGGCGTGAACGAGCTGCAGACGCTGGCGCGGCGGCCCGACGTCGTCGTGTTCCTCGACGGCGACTACGCCGACGAGCCGGCGGAGCTGCCGTGGCTGCTCGAGCCGATCCGCGCCGGGATGGCCGATCTCGTGATCGGATCGCGCGCGCTCGGCGAGGCGGAGCCGGGGGCGCTGGCGCTGCAGCAGCGCATCGCCAGCCGCGTGGCGACGACGATGATCCGCGCCATCTACGGCCAGCGCTATACGGATCTGGGGCCGTTTCGCGCCATCCGGCTGCCGGCGCTGATTGCGCTCGGCATGAGCGACACCGGGCATGGCTGGAACATCGAGATGCAGGTCAAGGCGGCGCGCGGCGGGCTGCGCATCGCCGAGGTGCCGGTGAGCTACCGCCGGCGCGCGGCGGGGCGCAGCAAGATCTCGCAGACGATTCGTGGGAGCGTCGCGTCGTCGTACAAGATCATCTTCACGATCTTGCGCCACGCGACGGCCCGCTGAGAGGACAGAACGTGTCGACGATCGTGATCTTCGCGCGCGCGCCGGAGCTGGGCGCGGTCAAGACCCGGCTCGCCAAGGCGGTCGGCAACGAGCGCGCGCTCGCGCTCTACGAGGCGTTTCTCGACGACACCTGCGCGCTGACGCAGGGCCTGGGCGCGCGGCGCGTGCTGGCGGTGGCGGGCGACGTCGATCATCCGCGCGTGGCGCACCTGTGCAAGTCGCAACGGCTCACCGTCGAGTCGCAGGGCGACGGCGATCTCGGCGCGCGCATGGCGCGGGCGGTGGCGACGCACGTGGCGACGGGGCCGGTGGTGATCATCGGCTCGGACGCGCCGACGCTGCCGCGGGCCCATCTGCACCAGGCGCTCGACGAGCTCATGGCGCACGACGTGGTGATCGGACCATCCGAAGACGGCGGGTATTACCTGATCGGCGCGCGCGTCGAGGTGCCCGAATTGTTCCTCGAGGTAGAGTGGTCCACCGCCCAGGTCTTGCCGACGACGTTGCAGCGGCTCGCCGGCCGCTCGAGCCTGGTCCTACCGCCGTGGTACGACGTCGATACGGAGGACGATCTGACGCGGCTGAAGGCGGAGCTCGCGGGCCTTCCCTCGTCGGTGGCGCCGGCGACCCGGCGCGTGCTAGGGTCTTCGACGTGAGCGACAAGGACCCCAATCCGGGGACGCCGACCGGCATGTTCGAGCGCTTCGGCGAGACCTACGCGGCCGGCCACGTGCTGTTTCGCGAGGGCGACGCCGGCAAGCACATGTACGTGATCCAGTCGGGTCGCGTGCAGCTCACGCGGCGCGTGCGCGGACGCGAGGCGCACCTGGCGACGCTGCCGCCGGGCGAGTTCTTCGGCGAGATGGCGATCATCAACCGCGAGCCGCGCTCGGCGACGGCGACGGTGATCGAGGAGTCGCACCTGCTCGTCCTCGACGCGCGCACCTTCGAGGCGATGATCCGCGGCAACGCCGAGATCGCCATCCGCATGATCAAGAAGCTGTCGCTGCGGCTGTCGCAGGCGAACTCGCAGGTCGAGACGCTGCTCAAGCAGGATCTCAATCATCGCATCGTGCACCAGCTGCGCCTGCTCGCCGATACGCGCGGGCAGGCGGACGGGCCGGGCGTGCGCATCGACATCTCGATCGAGGAGCTGGCCGAGCTCGTCGGTGCCAAGGATGCCAAGCACGTCGTCGACGGGCTCGATGGCTTGGAAAAAGCGCGCCTCCTGCAAAAGCAGGTGGGCTCGATCTTCATCGCGGAAGTGGGAAAGCTCGCCGAGTTTCTCGAGTTCCTCGAGATGAAGGAAAGGTTTGGCAGCTGATGGCCGCGTGGTGGTCGCGTCCGAAGTCGAAGATGAAGCCCGAGGTGGCGGCCAAGACCAAGCGGTCGGTGCCGTCGGGCGTGTTCCAGAAGTGCGATGACTGCGGCGAGACCGTGCCGTCGGGGCAGGTCAAAGAGGCGATGTGGTGTTGCCCGAAGTGTGGGTTCCACTTCGTGATGCCGACCGAGGAGCGCATCAAGATCACCGTCGACGAGGGGTCGTTCGCCGAGGAGGATCGAACGATCCAGCCCGAGGATCCGCTCGAGTTCCGCGACTCGAAGCGCTACGCCGATCGCCTGCGCACGGCGCAGAAGCAGGTCGGCGTGGCCGACGCGTTCCGCGAGGGGTGCGCGACCATCGGCGGGCGGCCGGTGTCGATCGGCTTCTTCGTGTTCGAGTTCATGGGCGGATCGATGGGGTCGGTGGTCGGCGAGAAGATCACGAGGTTGTTCGAGCGCGCGCTGGCACAAAGGGTGCCGGCGATCATCCTCAATGCGTCGGGCGGGGCGCGCATGCAGGAGGGAATCCTGTCGCTGATGCAGATGGCCAAGACGACGGCGGCGCTGGCGCGCTTGAAGGAAGCGGGGCTGCCCTACATCAGCGTGCTCTTGCATCCGACGACGGGCGGCGTGGCGGCGTCGTTCGCCATGCTCGGCGACGTGATCGTGGCCGAGCCGAAGGCGCTCATCGGGTTCGCGGGGCCGCGCGTGATCGAGCAGACGATCCGGCAGAAGCTGCCCGAGGGCTTTCAGCGCTCGGAGTTCTTGCTGCAGCACGGGATGGTCGATTCGATCGTCAGGCGCGAGGACATGAAGGAGATGCTCGGGCGGCTGGTGGCGCTGCTCGGGCCGCAGGAGCGCGGGTCGAACGCGCGCGCGTAGGCGGCGATGACGTACGAGGAGATGCTGCGGCGGCTCGTCGGGCTGCGGCGCTTCGGCATGCGGCCGGGGCTCGACGGGATTCGCGAGCTGCTCGAGCGGCTGCAGCCGGCGTTCGCGGGCGGCACGGTGGTGCACGTCGGCGGGACCAACGGCAAGGGCTCGACGGCGGCGATGATCGAAGCCGGGCTGCGCGCCGACGGGCGGCGGACGGGGCTGTACACGTCGCCGCACCTGTTGCGCTTCACCGAGCGCATTCGCATCGACGGCGTGGAGATCTCGCGCGACGGCGCGGCGCACATCGCGGAGGAGATCTTCGCGTCCTCAAAGGACGGGGGGGAGCACACGTTCTTCGAGGTCGCGACGGCGATGGCGTTCGCGGCGTTCGCCAGGGCCTCGGTCGACGTCGCGGTGCTCGAGGTGGGGCTCGGCGGGCGGCTCGACGCGACGAACGTGGTCGAACGGCCGGCGGTGGCGCTGGTGACGTCGGTGGGGCTGGACCACGTGGACGTGCTCGGCGGGACGCGGGCGGCGATCGCGCGCGAGAAGGCGGGGATCTGGAAGCGCGGCTGCCCGGCGCTGTTTGCGTGCGAGGACGAGGAGGCGGCGGCGGTGTTGCAGGCTGAGGCGGAGCGGGTCGGCGCGGCGCCGATCGAGCGGTTTGGCCGCGACTTCGATGATCGGGGGCTGCCGCCGCTGGCGCTGGCCGGGGCGCATCAGCGACGGAATGCGGCCTTGGCGCGGCGGGCGCTGGAGCGAATGGGCGTCGGCGAGGCGGCGATCGCGGCGGGGCTCGGCGGCGTGAAGTGGCCGGGCCGGATGGAGCGGCTCTCGCCGACGGTGATCGTGGATGCGGCGCACAACGAGGAGGGGGCTCGGGCGCTGGCGGCGGCGTGGCCCGACGGCGAGGACGAGTGGACGCTGGTGCTCGGCGTGGTGGCGGACAAAGATGCGCGGGCGATCGTGCAGCCGTTGGTCGGCAAGACGAAGCGCGTGATCGTGACGGCGCCGCCGTCGCCGAGGGCGCTGCCGGCCGAGGAGCTGGCGCGGCTGGTGCCGGGGGCGCGGGTGGCGAAGGATCTGCGAGAGGCGTTGGCGATGGCGGAGGCGGCGGGGGAGAAGGTGGTGGTGGCGGGATCGATCTTTCTCGTCGGCGAGGCGCGCCGCGTGGTGCTCGGCGAAGAGGCGGATGTGGTGGCGGCGCAGGATCCGCCGGCTGGGAGCGCGGGGCGCGCGGAGGCGGGCCAAAAGTTGTAGCCGTCGACGGGGGCGCATATGGTTGAGGTATGCGATTCGTCATCGTGTCGGTGCTCCTGGTGTCGGCGGCCGCGTGGGCGAGCGGGCAGTCGGGCGGGGCGGCCGATGATGACGACAAGCCGGCGGCGGCGGGAGAGAAGGGCGCCAAAGAGGGTGGGGACGAGGGCGCGAATCTGAACGTCACCGAGAAGGGGAATGCGGAGGGGTCGTACAAGGGCGTCGCGCCGGGTGCGCAGGCGCTGCCGCCGCATCCGCCGAGGCTGCCGCTCAAGAAGGGGCCGCAGCGGATGACGTGGTCGGGGTTCCAGGTGAAGGAGGGCGTGCCGACGGTGTTTCTGGAGGTGACGTCGGCGCCGGAGTATCGCGTCGAGGAGGAGCCGGGGGCGGTGGTGGTGACGCTGAAGAATACGGTGGTGCCGCTCAGGAACAATCGGCGGGCGCTGGATGTGCGCGGGTTCGATACGGCGGTGAAAGAGGTCTCGACGGCGGCGAAGGGCAGAGATGTGAAGGTGACGATCAAGACCAAGGGTGGGGATCGGCCGGCGCATCACGAGCGGGTGGAGGATGCGGCGGGTGGGTTTCGGATGTTGGTGATCGAGCTGCCGGGGAAGTAGCGGGTCCGCTCAGTCTTGGAACGGCGGCGGCGGCGGCAGGCCGAAGTCGCGCACCACCGCCATGTGCTGCATGTTGCTGGCGCCGCTGTCGGTCGCAAGCGCCGGCGCGAGATCCGAGATCGGCGAATAGACGCGCGTGTCTGCGACGAAACCGTAGTC
>Ga0207652_10002923_pt1 | contig 14297 bp, 8 predicted proteins | sample KBSC63BmetaG_FD_184334 | JGI IMG/M metagenome (GOLD analysis project Ga0207652, IMG submission 184334) | Corn rhizosphere microbial communities from Kellogg Biological Station, Michigan, USA - KBS C6-3B metaG (SPAdes) (version 2) | ecosystem: Host-associated > Plants > Roots > Rhizosphere ... | reverse complement strand
GGTGCTTCTGGATACTGAGAGGCCAGCCGGTGGCCTCGTCGCGGTAGTGGGACGAATAGGCGCCGAGCGCATCGGTATTGGCCAGCATCCAGTTATAGGCGCGTACGTCGGGATCGACGATGTAAACGCTGGTCCAGCGCGGCAAGGGGCCAATGGCCGGTTGAGCGCCGGTGGCGCCCATGAATTTGGTCTGGTCGCAGTGGTCGAGTGGGGCGCAGGATTGGCGCAGCTTGGCGAGGAACGATTTGCTTGGCTGCAAGTCCATGTAACGCGATACTGCCATGCTGTTCTGGATGTACTGGGTGTCCTGCTGCAGATACACCAGCGGCTGGGCGTTGTTCCACCACAGCACCTTGTGCCAGCGGGTGGCGGTGTATTGGGTGAGCGCCGGGCTGGTGTAGGTCGCGCTGCCGGAAGTGAGGGTGGCGGTGTATTGCGGCTGCGCCTGCGGGGTGTAGGCTTGGGTGTTTTCGACGATGATGTCGGTGTCCACGGCACCCACGGTGCCTGGCGTGGCGCCAGCGTAGGCGCGCACAGCGAAATAGACACGCAGGTTCGGGTTGGTTGCGCCGTTGGCAGCTGTCACCGGGCCGTTCACGACCCATGCACTGACCAGTGGACCGGAAAGCCAGACGTTGCACGTTTTGGACCATGGCCTGCATGCCTTCGCACCGTTTGCGGTCTGCAAAAGTGTGCGCGCATTGACGGAATATGTGGTGCCGCGGATGTTGAGCGATACCTTGGCGTCGTAGTTCGTCGCGAGCAATTGCGAAAGCGCGATCGGCGGACCTGCAGGCGGTGCCGGGCCCGTCGAAAGTGTCAGCGGCAGCTTCGCGCGTGCGGCCAGCGAAGGCGCCATCGCCGTCAGTACGGCATGCCGCAGGCTGCCATCCGGGTTCGTGGCCTTCGGATCGACTTGCAGCGCGACCGTACGACCACCCAAGGTCGCGGTGAGAGTCGCGCCATTCGCCACGTCGCCGTCTTTGAAGACCTGCCCGAAGGTGACTGCGACGTTGCTCTGTGCCCGGGCGGACTGATTGACCAGCGTGTCCGTGACGATGGACGCGGCATGCGCCGTACCCAAGAGCAGGCCCGTGATGACGATCGCCGGTGCGAGCCACCGCAGCCCGTTCCGATCCCGACGCGAAGTTCGGCTATGGACAATCATCGTCGTTGGCCCCCCGTGATTTGGGCGCTACGATACACGCTACCGCGGTTCCATGCCGGAACGGCCTGACGTCAGCGGGTCGGGCGCCGCGAATACTCGGCGCACCGCGCCCGCTGGCGTGGCAAGCCTATACACTTCCGCCGATTCCGGAGCTCCCGTGTCCACCGCGTGCGTGTCAAAGGATGCGACGCGTGGGGGATCGGGATGCTCCATGCAGGGCGGCGGCGCGCCTTCACGCAGGCGAATGCGGTACCTTGGGTGCGAACTGCGTAACGGCGCTGCCACAATCACGACGCGCCCGTTCGGCAAGCGGTGGGCGCGCCCATACCAACGTGCTCGCGCTCTCGCGTTATCGAAGTCATGGCCGCCAAGAAGCTAAGCGTACGTAAGTCGCTCGTTTTTTCGCTCGCGCAAAAGTACACGACCTTCGTGTTCAATTTCGCGTCGATCGTGATCGTGAGCCGGTTGTTGACCCCGAAGGAGATCGGGATTTTCTCGGTTGCAGTAGGGCTCACGACGTTGGCTAACCTCCTGCGGACGTTCGGCATCAGCGACTACCTGGTGCAGGAGAAACACCTGACGGAGCAAATGATCCGGACCTCCTTCACGGTCAACCTGATCTTTGCCTGGATCCTGACGGTGATCATCTTCCTGGTGAGTTGGCCCGTTGGCACATTCTTCGACGATGCCGGTGTGGGCCAGGTTCTGCGCGTGATGAGCGCGTCCTTCATCCTGGTTCCATTCGGCATAACTGCCATGGCGCTGCTCAGACGCGACATGGCATTCGGCGTGCTGTACAAGATCAATACCAGCTCACAAGTCGTGAGTAGCCTGGCAACGATCGGCCTGGCGTATGCCGGATTCAGCTACATGAGCATGGCGTGGGCGTCACTTGCGTCGATGGCGGTGATGGTGCTTGGTTGTGCGATCTGGGCGCCCGAATACCGCGTGCGCGGGACGGGCTTGTCCGGATGGCGGAAGATCCTTCCGTTCGGCGCCAAGATGACCCTCTCGGACATTGCCACGCAGCTTGGCCAGCAGTCCGCGAACCTGGTAGTAGGCAAGATGCTCGGCCTTGCAGATGCCGGTTTTTATTCACGTGGTTATGGGGCCGTGAACATGTTCCGTGACAAGGTCGTCGCTGCGATCAGCGCGGTTGCCTACCCGGCATTTGCTGCGGAACATCGCGAAACCGGCATGGCGCCGCAACTGTTCCTGCGCTCGCTCGTGTACCTCACCGGAATAAGCTGGCCTTTTTTCGTGTTTTCAGCGCTTATGGCTTTTCCCATGATCCGCATCATGTTCGGCAACCAATGGGACGCAGCCGTCCCGTTGATGCGCTGGCTGTGTTGTGCGGCCATCATCGGTACCTTGATTTACCAGTGCAATCAGTTGTTCGTGGCAGTCGGTCGGGTCGGCGCCGCTACCGTAGTTGAAATCCAGTACCAGCTCGCACGGTTGGTGATTGCAGTGGTCGCGGCGTTGTGGAGCGTCGAGGCGGTAGCCGCGTCCCAAATCCTCGTCTATGTGATTGCGGCCGTGCTTTATTACCGCAAGATCAGCGACTTTGACGCGCTGAAGGTACGCAAGTGCGCCAGGGCGTTGGTACCGAGCGTGATTGCGGCTCTGGGCGCGGGCGTCGCACCCGCAATCGTGCTGTTCTGGCCCGGGTTTGTCGCGCACCATCTTGTTTCCGGCCTCGTTGTCGCCGGATTTGGCGCTGCGGCTGGGTGGCTGCTGGCCATGCTTGCCGTGAAGCATCCTCTGGTGGAGGAGATGCAACGGGTGATCAGCCGCCTGCGCGGGTACCTGGAGAGCCTGCAACGGCGCCGAGGGGTTGGGTGACGGGCTTGGTCCGCGTTAGGGATGCGGGGATTGCCGCCGGACCTCGTGCCACTGCACCAAATTGGCGTCAGAACGGGTCTCGTCCTTGTTCCGAGCGCGGCCTGAATGGGATCGAGCAGCGGTCTTTGACAGTATTTACCGACTGATCGTCCGGAATGCACGCGGATTGCGCGTCCGGCTCGAGCCTCTGCTATCGTGTGCGTTCGCGGCGTGCGGGTGCCGGATGCACTTGGCGAGCCCGCGCGAGCATCACGGCTCACCAGGATGACGGCCTGCATGTACGCGAAGCTCAAGGGACTTATCAGCGACCTTGTCCCGCCCATCCTCCTGCGCGGTGCGAATGCCGTGATCGCGCCGAAACGCGGACCGAGCGGTTCGGCGGAGAAGCATGGTGAGAGAGGCGCCGAGTGGTACGACGCCTCGTTCGACGCATCGGGAGACTGGTCCAGCCATTACACCGCGTCGGAATATTATTTCCTGTGGTCGGTGATCGCGGATCGAATCCAGACGGCTGGAGCTAGATCCATACTGGAAGTGGGGTGTGGTCCGGGGCAGCTCGCTGGCCTGATACGGGACAAGGTGGGGTGCAAATACATCGGCTTCGATTTCAGCCAAAAGCGGATCGAGCACGCGCAGAAGGCTTATCCCGGCCTTTCGTTCGTCCAGCAGGACGCTTTTCAGACGGACCTCTTCACGACGTGCGACTACGATACCGTGGTATGCACAGAATTTCTCGAACACGTCGAGGGAGACACGGTGGTATTGGGGAAGATCAGGAAGGGATCGCGATTCTACGGCACCGTGCCCAACTTCCCGTTCGTCTCACACGTACGCCATTTCCGGGATGAAAACGAGGTTCGGTCGAGGTACGCAAGTTGTTTCCAGAACTTGCGCGTGGACAGGTTTCTTGCCGACGCTAAGGGCAAGGTTTTCTACCTGCTGGACGGGGAAATATCGTGAATGGCGCCAGCCGTCGGGAGGCCCTGCCGCGGGGTGTACGAAGCGCTCCGGGGCGGCTGACGAAGTGAGTTGATGAGGCTCAAATAAGCGCTGTTCAACGGTTGATTACGCGCTCCGCAGACCGCGGTGCCTCATCGATTACCAGCGGTCCACCAGGGTGTACCTGAGACGCATCAGGCCGCTGCGCCAGCGGCGGCGGGGTGCTCCGCACGGATAGCCGAACTCTTCCAGCGCGGAGCCGGCAACCTCCTCGAACAAAACCTGATCCGCCACGCTCATCTCGCGTTGCCAGGACTGCGCCTTGGACGGGTCGGGCGGCCGTATTGAGCTCCCATGAAACTTCAAGCTCGAATCGGGCATGTCCGCAGCGGCGTGCTTGTGATAGTCGAGCATGCTCGGTTCAAAGCGCTCGCCCATGAATTCGCAGACACGGCGCAACACCGTCTCGGGCGCATGCACCAGGTCTTCGTATTTGATTTCGAGGTAGTACTGTGGATCGAGCATCATCCCCATCTTGTGCGCCAGCATCACCCGCCAGCTCCAGTCCCGAGCGAGCTTGATCATGTTGCGTGACCCCCACTCGAGCCTGCGCAAGGAATTGGCGGCGCCGCGGCCGTCGCGCACGATGTGCACAAAGCGACAGCCGGGGAACAGTTTCCACAATACGTCGAGCTGGACGGCGTTGTCAGGGTCCTTGTCACCCCACCTTTGTTTGCCCTTGGCGTCCGCGTACGTCTCATAGATCGCGGCGACGAGTTCGCCGTAGCTGTGCGGGCGCAGTGTGAGGATTGATGAGGGGTCCCGGACCAGCCCGCCCCTGCGCACGAATGGTTGCGCGGCGATATCCCCAAGCAGGCGCGTCACATTGACGGGATCATTGAGATCGCCATATTCCCCGAGCCGTTTGTGGAACTTCGGTATGAAGTCGGACTCGAACGGGATCGCGATGCGGGGGTGCGCGTTGAGCATCAGGCGCAGCATCGTCGTGCCCGAACGCGGCGCTCCCACGATGAATATGGGTTCGTTTCGCTCCTGCGTATCGCCCATCGACCTTGTCCCGGTTGGCCAGTACTAGTTCGATCGATTCTCTTTTCGTGCAAGCTTCAGTCCGTGGCCGATGTGTGTCGGTTGCTTCACGGGATCCCGCCGTCGGTTAGGTAGGAGGCGTCAGTTCACGGACAATGCTGCCGGGTTTTCCGCGCATGACGAGATTCCCACCGGGAAAATCTGGTACAGCGTCGCGCCCGGTTCGCTGCCGAATGCCGTGGCCACGGATAAACCCCGGGCACCGATTGGTACGTATGCGGGATTCGCGACGCACCGCGAAATGGCATACCGTCGGATGGCCGAGCCGTCGTCGGTTACGCAGCAGTGTAGTGCAGGCGGGCGGTGAGGGGGCGCCTTCAAGCAGTGCTCTCTGGTGGCCCATAATTGGCGTGCCCGATGCTTCTTGGTCGCCTGTTCCCTACCATGCAGGATCGCTAACCAATCGGACGTGCAACCGTGCACACATCCGCCGTGCCGGCGGTGCAATGCAGCCCCAGAATTTCCTCGAGGCGCCCCTCGTGGATCCACTGCCACGCCTTCCAGTGGAGCAGTAGTTTCCAGGCGAGGTAATTATCTTTCTGAGTGGAGTGGAGTGTTGCACGCACATCCGGATCGAGCCATTGGTCAGCGTCTTCGAGCAGGTGTCTGCCAAGAAAGCTCGAGCAAGGAAAGCGGGAATCCTGCTTGCGTGCGGACAGGCGCGGATGTCGTGATTGGAAAGCGCAATATCCGATCCGCAGCCGTTCCGCGTACCACAACCGATCGTATCTCCCACCACGCATCAGTTCGCCCCCACTGAGGAATGGCGCCGCGAGTGCGCGCGGGTCCAGCTTTGCGAAAAGACTGCGATAGAACCGGCCACCTTGTTTTTCACCGAACGGGATCGTTGCCGCATGGGCGATGAAGTCCTTTGAAAGCCCGGGTGTAAACGCGCACGTACGGTTCGGGTACACCTTGAGCGGGTTTATCGCTGCCCGGTTACGGCTGCGATTTTCGATCACGAAGCGCGCAAGGCCATGCATGTCATGCGGCAAACGCTCGAGTTCCACGCGCAGATCGTGCCTGAATCCTTCGTGCATCGCGTCCGCGATTTCACGCCTGAACAAGCTTCGCGCGGCCTTCCAAACCGCACTCTCCGGCGCCCGAATTTCCTCCCGCAGGTAGGCATCGAACCCACCCACGGGCTGATGTAGCGGCATGAACGCGAACCCAGGAACCAATCCATCCCATACCGCCCGGGTGTCGATCTGTGAGGCCACTTTGGCGATAAAAAGATCGAGACTGGGAAAGCCCGCGTCGCTGGTCGCGAGGTAATAAAGATACGCGTGCGAAGAGAAGAAATCCGCCGGAGGATGAACTTTTCGAAATGGCACGTTGTAGATTGCCGCCACCACCTCGGCCAACCGTCCATCGGCATCTCCGTGTTCGTCATCATGTGCGACGATCAGTGCATCCACGGGGATATGCGCGCGTTGGAGCAGCAACATAAGCAGCCGCGAATCGAAGCCCCCGCTCAGCAACACCGTGCCGGGGTCGCCAATCGCGAGGTAGCCACGGATGTCGCGCTCCAGCGCATCGAGGAAATCGTACGTCCTCCATGCGCTGGTCGGTTCCGGCCAGTGCCAGTAACGCCGGATTTCGAGCTGATCACAATTGGGATCGTAGGTCAGGATGCTGGCAGGCGGTGCACGCCGCAGGCCGGCCCCGAGGCTGCGTTCGCCGATCGGATGGCCGATCGATATAAAAGCACCCCACGCGGCTAGGTCGGGATCACCCGGGATGGCCTTGGTTTCTGACACCAAGGTCAACTCGCCGTCGCCATGCCGCAGGTACAGCGGCTGCATGCCCAGGCAATCGGTGGCGATCACCAGCACCTTGCGTTGCGCATCCCAGAACACACCCGTGAACGCGCCGTCGTACTGCGGGAATAGTCGCTCTGCGGCATCCGCGTCGACGATTTGCGTTGGGTCCGGCCCATTGATAGGCAGTCCGGTGAAAAAGCAGACGTTGCCCTGTGGGGGCAACGGGCAACCACCAAGGTGACCGATTGCACCCCACGGGAGGTCGCGTTGATGGACATCCATGCCCGCGAGATTCTGGCGATGCAGCATTGCATCGATCTTGCCTGCGTCGCGGGCGCCAACGTGAATCGCGAGTTTTTTTGCCCGGAAGGTGTCTGGTATCGCAGTCATGCCGTTCCGTTTGCTGCCGGTTTTTCAGGGAGGGCGCACCTGCACCCTTGGCAGCGTTCGAGGTGACCGTGGCACCAAAGCAAACACGCGCGCTGCGCTTGATCACGCATTCCTTGCTGGCGCACGTCTCTGGAAGCTCCAGAATACCTTGGACTTGGCAATGGGCATCGGGGCACGCGCGGGGTCAGGTCGGCGGCCAGTGCAGGCTGATCGTGAAGATCGCGATGACTCCCATCGCCCAGATGAATCCCGCCGACAACAGCACGCTTCGTGCCGATGTCTTCACGGTTCGCCATACGGCGTCGGTAGCCAAAAGACATAGCACCGAAAAAACCACAATCGCGAGCGACGGCCAGCCAATGTGCCCTTGCGACCACAGAAACGTCTTCATTGCGGCGCTCCGGTGGCGATAAGCGTCTCCCCCGCGCGCACGCGGACTCGAGGTTGCACGCGAAGGCAGCACCCTTCGGGCATTTCCAGTACCACGGTGCTTCCGAGCAGGATGCGCCCGAGGCGTTGGCCGCGCGTAAGCGTATCACCCACCTTGGGCCACACTTCGATTCGGCGCGCCGCGAGGCTTGTGATCAGACGCACCGCGAGGATCCCGTATTCCCCGGTGTCCAGAAGGATGCGGGTTTGCACCGGGCAGTGCTTCTCACGCAGGAATGCGAAATCACGTCCTTCCCCGTCCATGAAACCGTCCCCGCTGGGCTCAATCGCAACCACTTTGCCCGTGGCCGGACTGCGCTGCACGTGCATGTCCCAGAAGCTCAACGCGATCACGAAATATCGGATTCCCTCACGGACGTCGGCACTGGTGACGATGCCGTCGGCGGGAGCGACCAGCCCGGCCTGAGCCGGCGGCGTCCGTTCGGGATCGCGGTTGAAGAATTCAAGAAAGCGCGGGTGAAAACGGCCGGTGCGCAGCCAACCGCGGATCTCCGGTTCGGGCCAGCGCCGTCTTGGCGAAAGGAAGGGGCGCAGCCATGGGGCCGGGTGGGGAAAACGCGCAGCCCAAATCGCCACCAGCGTGGCCAGCAGTGCAAGGATCACTGTTTGCACGATCAGGATGACCATACTTCAAAGCGCCCCGGCGCGATTCCGGACCGGCGCAACTTGCGTCGCGTGTGTAGTTCGTTGAGCTGATTCTCCGACGAGCGCCTCGAGCTGATCCAGGTAGATGATGAGCGGCGAAACCCAAGGCACTACATGGCCACCGGACATCAGGCTCGCCAACATTTTGGCTCGTGGCGCGATGTTTTTCATTATGTGGGACGGCCTGCGTAGCAGGAGTCTGCGTGCGACCTCGCGCATGAAGTGCGCCCGCTGCCGGCGATCGTCGGAATGGGGTGCGATATTACGCGCATAGGGAATGTCCGCGAAACCGGGAAAGGCCCGCGCGATCACGTCGTCGTGGAAACGGTGGTCCAGCAGCATGCCGGACGGCAGCGAGACGAGGAAGTCGAACAGGTGGTGGTCGAGGTATGGAGCGTATACCGTCGATATCCCCTGCAACATGCTGAACGGGGCCAGAGCGACGCCGCGCCGGGTGCGATTCCAGAAGCAGAATGAACCCAGCGGGTTTGGGTATTCGAGGTGTCTTCCCAGTTCTCTTGCGAGCCTGCGTCTCGCGAGATCCGGATCGAGGCAGGCGCGCAGTCCGCCCTTGACCAGGCGGTCCACTCCCGCAAGGTTCGAGACATCCCGCGCGAACAGGGCGTTGGAGATCGCGTGGAGATTGCCCGAATGGAAGGTGGCATCGAGGCTCGCGGTCAGCAACTTGCTCTGTGAGAGCACATCTCCCCCGATGCCGTCGTATAAGCACTCGAACCGACCATCCCCCAGGCGATCAACCATCGCTAAGTACCAGCCATGCGCGGTGGCGCAAAAATGTGTCTGCCGGTTCTTGCGTTCCTCCGCTGCGAAGGTCGACAGTCGCTGGGCGACGACCACGTGCGGCAACCCGAGCCTCGCGCACAGCACGGAGGCGATTCCGAAATCCTCGTTGGGGTGAGGCGGATAAATGTGTGCCGAAACGCACGCCCGGGGCCTGAACCCTTGGCGGCAGAGTTCCAGCAGGATGTGCCGCGAGTCGCGCCCACCACTCAAGGTGACGGCGAATCGCGGGGACACGGGTGGGCGTTTGGCGATCGACTTCGCGAACAGCTCGATGTAGCGGTCGACCGCATCGTCCCGCGAAAGGCTCGCCGCCTTTGGAGCATCGGGATACCGCGCGCGACAGGTGAGCTTGCCATCCTCCCACACGAAAACCGCGTTGGGGGGAACCGCACGGATCGACTTAAAAGGCGTGTCTTCGCCCACGAAGTAACCGAGCCGGAAGAAGACGGAAAGCGCTTCCAAATCGAGTGCGGTTGATGCGCCGAGTTGGATGAGTCGGATGAGCGACGGTGAGACCGCAATGCCCCCATCGGGGAGGCACGCATGGAATAACGGCTGCAAGCCGTAGCGGTCGTTGCGGACGACGAGCCGCCGGCCGTCCCAGTGCCATTCGGCGAAAATCCCGTCCGCTTCCGCCCCATTCCGCGCGCCAAGATGGTGGCCGAAAGCGGCATGGCGAGCGCCGTCGATAGTGGCCTCTCCCGCCGCGGCACGCCCGGTGATCCAGTCGGCCGGTGCATCCGGACGGTCCGGGCGTGACTGGCATTCCGTTGTGTCCATGCGCAAGAGGTCATGCACGATACGTGCCCGCGTTTGTCCTGCGCGCCGTCGCGGTACGGCTCCGGAAACCCGTATGCTACGTTCTTGGGCGATGGGTGGGGAGCTCGTGCGATCGCCGTTGACAGAAATCGAAATACCGGCCGCCGGGGTGTCGCCTGCGGGACGGTCAGCGCTGCGGCATCACGAGGTCGATGATCTCGAGGCACTTCTCGCGGTCCACCAGCCAAATGAAGCCCGAGTACACGACTGCCCCGACTGTGATCAAGAAGATCAACCCGGGTATCGGGGCAAGCGAGGATTCGGCGATCGTCGTCCGTGCCGCGATCACGGCAAGCAGCATCAGCGCACCGGCCGCGGCAGGCATCGCGATGGCCGAAAAGTACTGGCGGAATGTCACACCGAGCGACGGCAGCCCGATCCTGAGCCGGATCAGCATCAGGATGGGATACACCGCAACCCACGCCAGCGCCGCACCGTCCAGGCCCCCGAAATACGCACCCAGGAAAAACGCCGGTGGCATCAACAGCAACGCGACGAACTGGTAGAGCGTGCTCAAGTGCGGCTTTCCGATCGCGGCGAGGACCGACGCCTCCGCTTGCCCGATCATGCGCAGCGGCATGATCAGGCCCAACAGTTCGATGGGCACCACCGCCCGTTGCCACTTTTCTCCCAGCACCACGCTCACCAGTTCCGGCGCAATGCTCACGATTCCCCAGAACACGGGAAACGAGACGACGCCGAGGACCCGCACGGCCTTCAGGAAGTTCGAGCGCAGCACGTCCATGTCATGCTGGATCGACGCGTAGGCTGCGTAACCCACTTGGCCCAGCAACTCGGCGACTTTTTGCATCGGCAGCGAGGCCAGTTGCATCGCGATGGAATAAAACCCGAGCAGCTTGCTGCCAAGTACTTTGCCGATGATGAAGACGTCCGCGTGAGAATAGACGTACCAGCAAAGCTTGCTTGCAGTGACGAAGCCGCCGAAGCGGAGCATGTCGCCCATGCCCTTGCGCGAGAACCGCGGCCAGCACCAGTACCGCGCTGCCATTACAAGTCCCACCGCGCGGATCACCGAGCCCGCGACATTCCCGAATACCAAAGCCCAAACACCGGCGCCAAGCAGCGCGAGCGGAAGGGTCGTGAATCCGTTGCTGAGTGAGGCCGCAAGGTTCACGAACGACTTGGGCTTGAATTTCATCTGGCGGCTCAGCATTGCGTCTTGCACCACGCCTACTGCGGCCAGCGGAAATTGGATCCCCATAACGCGCACCATGGGGGTGAGGCGCGGATCCCCAAAGTAATCCGCGAGCAGCGGCGCGGTCGCGAACACCACGGCGTAGATCACGCAATTGACGAGAATCAATAGGCCGAATGATTGCTCGACTTGGCTCGCCGTAAGATCCCGCTTTTGCACCATGGCCGAGTACAGCCCCATCTCCCGGAACAGGGCAGCGAACCCGACGATTGCCTCGGAAATGGCCATCAAACCGTAATCGGACGGTTTGAGGATACGAATCACCACCAGAGTGATCGCCCACGCGACGAGCTGGCCGGCGAAGCGCGCGCCGGCCAGCCATTTCAACGAATGGAGTACATCTCCGCGGAGGCTCATTCAGAATCCGGTGATCCAGCAGAACGTGGAAAGCCCCAATCCGGCGAAGAGAAGTGGCCCACTCCATTGAACGTTCGATGAGTGGACGCCTGCCGGTTCAAGCTGCCTTGAGCAGGGGCAGCGGTTGGTCAGTACACCTGATGGGGGTTTGCCGGTCAAGGCTCCTGTGTGACCTCCGCGCGTCGCAGGGGTCTATATAGTTCGCGAGCGACACTAACCGGTCGCACCAACAGCCCTCGCCAACCGGGTTAATCGCGATGCGGCTTCTTGAGCACGCGCGTAAATGTTCGCCGGCGATCTGGCAACTCCGATCGGTGTCAAAGATCTCCGGCGTATCGAAGCGCCTGGCATTTTGGGTCGACTCGACGCGGAACGCGGCATCCCAAGGTGGTCGGCGTCCGCCATACCAGAATTCGCAGGTGTTCCACCCGACCGCGGCAGATCAGTCAGGACGTCTCAATGGCACCCGATGATGCGCGACGATCCGGTGGCTGTGCGGAGCACTGGTCATCCGGCGCAGTGTATTGACAGAGGCAAGCCAAGTGAGGCCACGCCATGCTCGCGCGGCCGATCACATGAAAGGCGCGCCGAACGTCGCCTGCCGGCGTGTGGCGCCCGCGCGATCAGCGGCGTTCTATGCGTGCAGCGAGACCGCCAGCAAACGCGGTCGCAGTGGAGACGCTTGGCGACAGCGCCGGGGCAACCGGCGCGGCGGCCGGCGATCGCATTGAAGCAGCCGAGGCGCCGGCGACAGGACGCGCGTTCTCATGCGCAGATACATACAGCGCCCGGGGGAGGTGGCGCATGCACCAGGCATCGACCTCGGTGCACACCGCGCGCAGCAGGAAGCGCATAACGCCGGTTGACGGCTGCACGACATCCATCGTCGCTGTGGCGCTGCCCGCGACGGTAGAACCATCGCGCATGGCCCCCGTATTGCTCGCGACCGGCTGCGACAGGGAAGCGGATTCAACGGAAAGGAGTGGCTCGGCCTGGCTGGCGTCCGACAGAGTCTTGCCGCCACACCCCGAGCGAGTGCACGGGCGCGGAGGCCGTTCCTTCGGCACCGGCGGCGGCGTGGACGTCGATGGCGGATCGTCTGTGGTCGACGTCGGAGGGTCGTCCGTGGTCGACGTCGGTGGGTCCGTAATCGTCGTTGGAGGCGGAATCGAGCCGGCCTCCACGGTACGAGGTATGACCGCAAAGTTGGGATAGTTGTTGTACGCGGTCGACCCGCTCGGTTTCACGCTGCGGGAGTCGAAGAGCTGCCAAGCGGTGGCTGCGTTGGGCAGTCCCGTGTCGGCGATGGTCGCGAGGCCGATCTGGAGGTTGGACGGGAATCCGGTTGCGGAGTTCGCGTAACCGACCATCTGTCCTGGTTGCCAAGGCTGTTTCTCGAGGCTGCCCAGTGCCTCGATCATGGCGGGTGAATTGCACGCCAAGCCGGCCAGGGAGGGGAAGTTGGCGGCGTACACGGCCGAGTAGCTGGGGAGCCAGTTGCCGGCGTCGTCCTGGACCCGGACGTTGTATTGCGAGGCCAGCAGCCAGCAATAGCCCTGGGTGGGATCAGCGATCCAACTGGTCATCAGGCCGATGGGGAACTGGGCTGCCCAGTTGCGGAACGCGTCCGCCCCGGCGAAGCCCAACTCCGCCGCATGACCTGCCGACCAGGTGAGGAAGCTGTAGTGCCAGGGCGGCGTCTCGTGGTTGGATTTCACGCCACTTGCCATCAGGTTGAGGGGGCTGGCGTTGGGGTTGTTGGTGTACTTGGCATTGAAGTCGGCGATCGCGTTGTTCACATCGGCGTTGAACTCGGCCTTCAATGGATAACCGTCGGGCAGCAGCCACGCGGCATTGACCATCTCGCGCAGTACCCACGCCTTGCCGCGTATCTGACTGTACGAGCGGTCGATCAAACCTCGCGAGACTCCTCGATAGGTTTCGTTGGGCCACAGCGCGTTCATCGAGGCGGAGAAGGCCAGCTCTTCCATGTAGTAGTACGAGCCGGTGACCATGTAGGCGACGTAACCGGCAGCCGGTTGATGGGCGTTGTCCCACACGTCCGGATTGCCGGTGGCATAGGAGGTTCCGCTGCACTGGGTGACCACGGCGTTGTTGACGCAGGTCGGCAGCAGGTCCTTGCGGTAAAGGGCTGCATTTGCGCCGTTGTCAGGCGCGATCTTATGGGCATGCATCCAGTCAGCGATGGTAACGTGAGGGTGCTTCTGGATACTGAGAGGCCAGCCGGTGGCCTCGTCGCGGTAGTGGGACGAATAGGCGCCGAGCGCATCGGTATTGGCCAGCATCCAGTTATAGGCGCGTACGTCGGGATCGACGATGTAAACACTGGTCCAGCGTGGCAGGGGGCCGATCGCGGGTTGCGCACCAGTTTGCCCCATGACCTTGGTCTGGTCGCAGTAGTCGAGTGGGGCGCATGACTGCCGCAGCCCCGCCAGGAAGCTTTCGTCGGGCGTCAGCGGCAAATAGCGCGACACCGCCTTGCTGTTCTGGATGTATTGGGTGTCCTGCTGCAGATAGACCTGCGGCTCGTCGTTGTTCCACCACAGCACCTTGTGCCAGCGGGTGGCGGTGTACTGGGTGAGTGCCGGGCTGGTGTAGCTGGCGGTACCAGAGGTCAAGGTCGCGGTGTATTGCGGTTGCGTCTGGGGCGCGAAGGCGTCGGAGTTTTCGATGATGATGTCGGTGCGGACGCGACCGACCGTGCCGGGGGTGCCGTTGGAATAGGCGCGCACTGCGAAATACACGCGCAGGTTCGGGCTGGCGCCATTGGACG
>Ga0207652_10002922_pt1 | contig 14300 bp, 13 predicted proteins | sample KBSC63BmetaG_FD_184334 | JGI IMG/M metagenome (GOLD analysis project Ga0207652, IMG submission 184334) | Corn rhizosphere microbial communities from Kellogg Biological Station, Michigan, USA - KBS C6-3B metaG (SPAdes) (version 2) | ecosystem: Host-associated > Plants > Roots > Rhizosphere ... | reverse complement strand
TCGTCGTCGTCATCGAGTTCGGGATGCTCAGTGTCGTCATCTTCATCATCCGACTCGTCGTCTTCTGGTGTCCATTCGTCATCGTCGTCATCCCCTTTCGGGCGATCGTCTTCGGGATTTTCTTCGGTGCCGAACATGGTCTGACTGACTTCATCCTTGATGGCCGAAACAACTTCGCTGGCCTTCGTGACCATGATGTCATTGACGGCATTGCGCACGTCTACAGCATTACCTGAGAGCGCACCTTGGATAAGTGTGTCGTAGTTTTGACGAGCGACTTGAAATGGATTTTCATTGGTTTCGTCTTCATTAATTTTTGTCATAGATACCTCATTTTGTTCGACTTCTTCGTTGCGATATTTCTTCACCTTGTCGTCCTTTGTTTTGTAGGCACCGCCCAGGCGATCTTCGGCAGAATTCAATCCACCGAGCCGCTTGTAAAACTTCTTCGAACCAACCTTGGCTTGATTCATTTCGCGGTAGGATTTGTTGGAATAGTTATTCAGCACACGCTTTGACAGTTCAGAAAGTGGCTCGACTTCTTCAACAACACCGCCCCCTTTCTTTTTGTAATCATAAGGGATGGCCTTTAATGTGCGAAGGCCCGCACGATGTTGTCCGACAATTCGCTTTTTTTGCTTATGTTTGCTTTGCGAACTACGATCTTCTTTCTCAGCTTTTTTTACATATGACTTGAGCGTCTTCTTTGACAATTCTGTCAGTGGTTCGACTTCTTCGTAATAGGTGTCACGCTTTTTCACCCGCTTGATTTCGGCCTTCGCACTCTTGAATGCCTTAGCTTCACGACGGGATTTATCACCAAATTTAATTAGACGACTGGCAAGATCAGGATCATGTTGATTGCCTCTTATTATTGCTCGTTCTCGTTCTTTCTTATTCATGGGAATCCCTTGTTTGTGCCGATAAGGCTATTTATTATTTCTTCGACTTAGCCTTGGGCGGTGTCGCTTTCGGCAGTGGTGGCGGCAACGAGAGGGTTGGTCCCCCACCTTGACCCATTGCAGGGTCTTGTCCGCCGCCTTCCATTGGATCGCCCATGGCGTTCAGGGGTTGCGCAAACTGTGGATTACCCATTTCAGCGGCAATTTGTTCGTCATTGCGTTCAATGTCTTCATCAGACTGGCGCAAAATCTTCTTACGCGCTTCTTCGTTCGATATGAAGCGACCAATGTAAGGATCAGCCAATTGCAAAACCGCATAGCGATTCTGAGTTATTTCTTGATCCTTCAATTCGGCAACGTCATTGTCCTGATGATAGACAAAGCGAATGTAGTATTTGATTTGATCCCATTCATCGGGCGTGACGATGCCCTTGAGAATCAGTTGTTTTTCGAGAACATCCACAAACAGTTTGTTGAAGCGTTTGCGTAGACGATGAATGAATTTTGAGAATCCAAGTTCCTCGCGGTTCAATTGTGAGCCACGGCCAATGTCATAGACATAATCAGGGCTCAAACGTGACAGGGGAACCTGCAAGGCATTATAGAGCTTGTATTCGAAATACTTGATATCATCGATCTGACCAAGGTTGCCAGCGGGTGGCAACGTATCAATCTGAGTGGTCTTGCCGCCTTCCTTGCGAGGGATATAGAAATCTTCGAGCATTGTCATGAAACGGCGAGCGTCTTGCGTTTCACCTGTTTCGGCGTTGTAGACCAGCTTTGATTTATGCTTGGAGATAATATCTTGGACGTATTGTTGTGCCTTGGCATGGGGCATGTCGCCAACGTCGATATAGAACACACGACGTTCGGGTGCGCGCGACAATCGATAGATAACGCAGGCGTCTTCCATCGAGCGCAGACAGTTGAGATGTTTGATAGCAGGATGCAAGAATGACAATATCATCGTGCCATTGCTATTCATTTCCTCAGAAGTCACATAAACGACCGCATCCTTGGCGATCTTGACACCACCTGAGGTATTCTGAAAATTGTATAATGGATTACGGTTTGGACCAGTGGCCAGAGCCTTTTCCGAATAAATGTAGTATTCTTGTTCGACCTTCATGAGAGGAATGCCTTTGTCCTTATCCTTCTGAGTTCGCATCTGGCGAATCTTACGGATTTTGCGCGGGTCGAGATAACGTAATTCTTTGACACCTTCCTGAGGTTTATTTGGATCAACCAGGATCAGATAGTAGAGGCGACCGTCAACATACCAGCGTTTGAAAACCTGATAGTCACGATGATCGAATTCGAGAAGCTTTAAGACTTCATCGAATTCTTCCAACATTTTCTTTTTGAGAGATTCAGGGGCAGGAAGTTCATCAAGGTTCATTTCGACGGTTTGTTCGCCTTGTTCCGAACAGATAGCTTCATTGATAATTTCGTCAATGGCTTTGCGAACTTCAGGATGTTGAGACATGTCACGATACTTGGTGACAAGCTCCGACTCATTTTTTACCGAACCTTCAAGATCAAGGAATTGACCTGTAGCCATCGGACCTGGGGCCGAGACAATAATCGCGCCGTCGTCAATATTTGGCGGCACGATTGAAGGCATGGGTTCGGATGATTTGGGTCTATTGATCGTAAACCCAATTAGTTTAACCATGATAAGGTAATCCTATTAGACAATGACTAAATTAGGCGTCGTCACCAAGTTCAAGTGCAAAGATCGGATTACCATCAGCCTTGATGTATGGTTCATACCAATCGTATGCAAACGTAACACTGAATTGTTCGATTTCGTTGACCGAATTCCAATCCAGAGCGATGTCAGTAATCATTGTCGGGAAAACGCCGTTGAACAAGTAGGTTTTGATCGCACCGTCACCGTCGATATCGCCAGGACCTTCCTTGGAAAACTGAGTGACAAGAGCCGTTGTCTTGTAGGAGTTGCCGAGAGCAGGAGCGATGTTCGCAACACGCGTATCGAGGCGGTTTGAGACCGTGGTGTTGATGGCGTTGTGCCATGCTTCGAAAGCGTTGCGGATACTAAAGTCTTCATCGTTCATGACCGTGATGGACCAATCATCATACTGACGGTTGCCCGCAAGTTTGATCGTTCGACCAAAGTAAGGGATGGGGACTTGTCCGAGTTGCGATTCAGGTAGTTTCGAAGCACGCGCCACGAACTGAATTTGTTGCGCTGCCCCAACCGAAGTGGCATTGACAAGATCGGGGAACGTCAGTGTCACCACGAAGTTCGTAGGTCTTGCACCGCCTTGTGGAAGTGCCTGAGCGCGGAATGTATTTATGTTAAATCCACTCATTTGAGCTTGAATTACTCCTTGTTATTCTTGTAGGTATTTAGGTGCCGACGATAGGCTTTGGATTTGTTCCACGAAGTTGACGCTTTCCAGAAATGATATCATTGCGCCATTTTTTGAGATTGTTCGCCTTATCTATGTTTCCATCGGCAGCGTATCCAAGGGCTTTGCCAGTGGAAGTCAGAGCAGCAATACCTACTCGAAGTTTGTCTGGGGCGTAGGTGCGGACAACCTGCTTTTTTACGGCATTTGCCTTGACACCTACTGATCCCCATATTCCTTCATCGATCAGGTATTGCCTGAATGCCCCCATTAGACGCTTGCGCCAAGCTTACCGACGACTTCACTGAACGAAATACCAGTCCCTACTGCTACAAAATTCAGAGTAATAAAATTTATCGAGCGCGCAGGCTTGATGTAGATATCACCGACAAATTGGTTCGAGTCGATAATTTGTGGTGTGTTGTTCGTTGCATCGCAGACAACTTGGAAGTCCGTAATACCACGGCGACCTTGAACGTCGCGTAGGTAAGGCGTGACCATGTTGCGGAATTGCGCACGAGTGAAGTCATCGTTGAATTCAAATAGGCTGAAATACGATGCCTTGGCGATAGCCTTTTCAAGAACAATGAACAGACGGCGGACGTTGATACGGTTGAAGGCTGACGACTTGGTTAGAAGCGTCTTGTCACCGTTCAGATAGATGCCGTTGCCCTGTGTAGAAATGACAGGGTTGACATTATTGGTGTAAAGGTAGTCACGTTCGGCTTGGCGCGGATTCCAAGATAGTCGAATGACATTCTTGATGATACCGCGATTGAGGCCAGCAGGAGACCACCATGGGTCATTGGTGTAGTCTGTGCGAGCGCAAAGACCAGCCATGTCACCATTTAGAGGAATCCAACGGTTCACATCGTTATACTTGTCATACATATACTTATAGCCACTATCCAAGAAGCCATAAGACGTGACTCGTAGATTATTGCGGAAGTCTACAACGTCGTAGATTTCTTCACTCTTGTTGTTCACAACGTCATCGTAGTCAGGTGAAATAAAGACTACGCAGTCTTGTGGATTTCTGAGACCAGCGACATTATCGATGATGTAATTCGCCATTTGCGTCTTGTTGGAAACAGGATCACCTTTGGCCTTGCCAGCGATAAGCAGGGAAACATCCACATCTTCGCTTGAAGCAAACATATCCCAGCCAAGGGCCAGCGTGCCGACTGAAACGTCAGCTTCATCAGGACCATTGGCACCGCCGATCATTCTCATGTCGAGGGGGGCAGTCGCAGTAGATGAAGTCAAGAATTCCGCAGTATTTGAAACCGCAGACGTTCTATCGTTTGCCCACCAGATGTAAGCCGATTTTTGATTGATAACATTCTTGTAGTAGTTGGTAGAACCATCATCGTTCATGGCATCGGTCGCACGAGAAACGTTGATGTAACGTTCCAATAAAGCGCCAGGGCTACCCGTGAACACACCGCCGTCATCCACAACAACAACGTGCATTTCATCTTGAGCGGCTGTGTTGCCTTTCAGAAGTTGCCAATTGGATTGGCTTGGAACAAGTTCGGCTTCTCTATAGAATTCCCAATAACGCGTAACATATGGAAGGGCTACGTTTGAAGATAGCTTTACTTCGTCATCGGTTGTGACCTGGATAGAATAGACGTTACCAGTCGATTGAACGTCACCGACACTGGTGATTTTCAGGAATTGGAACCCAATCTTGGTATTTCCGACTTCGATAAGGTCATTGACACTGAGCGAGCTATGAACCGTTCCGACTAATGTATTGGCTGCCGTGACATTCGTTGAGTTCGAAGTGTCTGTAGGCGTAACCGTAATAGTGATTGTGTTAGAACCGACATTACCAACCAAAGATGTGGCTGTAGAATTGATCTGTGCATTGGGTAGCAAGCTTGTGTTCGACTTAAATTGAGCCGCACTATCACAGACAGAAACGCGCAATGAGTTGCCATACTCACCAGGATAACGAGCGACATAGAGTGCCGCAGGATCAAACGAAGCGATGCGTGAATTGTAATCATCTTCGTTCTTGACGACCAGAGAATCCCAATCAGATACGTCTGAACCGTCATAGTTCAGGTCGGATTGCAATGCTGCCGCTGTGAGCGCAATGTCATCACGGAAGACGACCGATGCCGCTTGCACGTTCGCGAGTGCAGAACCAGACAACGTAACTGTTGTTGAATTGACTGCCGTAATCGTTGCGCCGATAGGAAACCCAGCAACGTTTGCGAAAAAGAGTTTCATACCTTCGTTAAGGTTGGTTGTATTGGATAGTTGCATGATATTATTGCCACCACCCATCGCAAAGTTTGTCGAGTTGCCAGTGTAAGAGGCCGAAATTGTATTACCAGTGGTATCAGCGGCCCGCACAAGCCAAAGTGCGTTGGTGTAACTTAGGAACGATGCGTATGAAAGCCAGTTTTCCGCATTGAAATTTGAAGGCTTACCAAAAGTGTCTACAAGAGTATCCTCGCTATCAACAAGTGTGCGAAATTCGACAGGACCCCATGGGAAGACACTAACGCCCGCGCCAGGGCTTGACGAAACAGACTGGATAGCTGTAGTAAGATCAAACTCGCGGACTGCGACTCCAGGCGATACTAAAGTTGTCATATGTTGCTTTATCCTTGTATTTTAATGAACAGCATCGGAAACAGTTCATGTATTTAGGATTTTTGCGACTTTAGAAGATAATGCGGACCATTGGTTCGTAGTCTTCGTCTGCTTTCCATCCTTCAGGGTTGTCAGGACCGAAGTAAGATGACTCGGCAGCTTGCGGTTGATGGGTATAGATCGTCGCAAAAGGCACCAAATTTTCTACGGTTCGGCGTTCGTCCATGTTTCGGAGTCGGGCCAGAACATCTACGTCTGTCAGTTCAAGGAAATAATTTTGGTCAGAGAGCCAGCCAAAGAGCACCAGACCCATGACGATATCGTCGGTTGCACCTTTTTCAGCCTGATAACCGATGGTCTGACTCTTTTTGGAGAATCGTGACAACTCATAGATCGTGGTTTCATCCCAAATCTTGAGTTCGTTCTGTTCGATGAGAATCTTGGCGAGCGAGCACCCCGTTGCTTTGACGGTTTTTGTGGTGCGAACACCGAGTTCGTGAGGTTTGTTTGAGAAACCGCCCGAGACCTTTTTTGATTGACCGACACGCGTTGGTTCGGTGCGAATAAGGTTCTCATATTCTTTTTCATGATGAAGAATGTGCAAAACTTGTCCGCCGATTGAGTTCAACTCAACCAAGATCGAGGCTTTGTTATAGAAATTTCCAACCGCATGGATGACTTCGGCATAGTCGAGAGGTGTCAATTCGTTGGAACGATAGACACAGACTTGCTCGAAAGGTTTGGCGGTTACATCGATAACGCTGAATGCCGAGTAATCGAGACCCTTACCTTCTGAAACGTCCGCAATGAGGATGTATTGATGCCCTTGGATGGGTTTGACGTATTGTTTGAGACCTTCGCGTTCGAACAATGGCTTCTTGATGCACTTTTCTCGAAGATACTGTAGGCACGCGCCTGAGAGCAGTGTATTGGTCGAACCGAGGAATTCGACGTTGTGTTCTTGATCGAACGCGCCTTGGTCGCCACCCACGGCAGCGAGCGCCAATTTTTTCCACTTTTCGTCGCGCCCAGGAACGTCCCGCCATGTGACCTTGATCGGGTGGAATTCGTTCCATTCGTCGGCTACCTCAGGGTCGGGATTGCTTTGCTTATGAGCGTCGTGCCAGAGCTTATGGAAGTGATTGAGCCCACGCGGCGTCGAGACGAGCACAGCACTCGTGGTATCAGATGAGGTAATCGTGTTGTAGGTTGATGGCCAAAACTCATCCCAATTGTCAACGAAGGCCGCTTCGTCCACAAACAGCAAGTCAACGGCATAACCACGAATAGAGTCGGGAGACGTAGCTTCCGAGACCGCGCGTGCGCCATTCTCAAGTTCGAAAGAAGTCTTGTTCCAGTCGGTGACTCCAGGCTGCAACCATAACGGTAGATTTGAATAGGCAAGCTGGACTTTACGCAGGATTTCCATAGCTGTCTTACCCTTGTTGGCAAGAAAGGCGACGGTAGGCTGCTTACCATTGAATAACATATACCAGAGCACAAAGGCGCAAACGACGGTTGAATTATGGGAAAGAATATCACCTGAATAAAAACGGTGATCAGGTGAATCAACCGTTATGTCATACATATTGGAGAAGGTGTCTGTGTTATACAGTTCGGTAACTAATTCAATGCCGTTTTTTGTCTGAATGTAAGTAACATTAGGTATACAATGTTTGACAAATATCTCATTCATATTTTCGTCAAAGACGATATGATCATCAGCGCAAATAAGTTCTTTCCCGTTTTCTGTGCGAATGATCCATTCTTCATATTCAACAGTTTTATGGATAGCTGAAACGTCTTGCCACCCTGAATCAGTCTCTATTTCCCAATCAGAAACATCAAACGATTCTATAAATTTTCGGGTTACTGTATCAGAAAGTTCAAGCATTCTTGTATAGTTTCTTCTTTATTTTGTCTATAATCGCGCTCGCGAATATGTAGGATTTGATAACCCGCTTCGATAATTGCCCTGTCTCTTTCAGCTTCACGGTCCTTATTTACTTGCGGACCATGGTGCCAATATTCCCCGTCAAATTCAATGATCTTCTTTTGATCGATATCGATAAAGTCAGGTTGAATAGTTTTTTCTCCAAGATTCAGTCGATATTCTTTATTTTGATAATCTTTCATATCATCCCGATCATATGATGCATAATAGACATTAGCAGACGGAGTGATACATGAATGAATATCAAGGAATAATTCTTGGGAAACTTTTGAAAAACTGTTTCGAGGAAAATTATTCAGCCATTTCTCTTGACGTTCAGACCAACGTTTTTTACCTTCATCGCCCCCATATTTTTCAACACATTTGTCTAAGGAAAATGTGGTTTGCCTTTGAGAGAGTGCCATTTTGGCTTCTTCTTCGGACAACCCTCTTGAAGTGTAGTATTCGAGCTTGGTATTTTCGTTTTGCGGATTCATTTGTTTAGTGAAAGTCATTTGTTTGACTAATTCATTTCTATCTATTTTTTCCGCATAAATGAATTTATCCGAAAATGGGGAGAATTTGCCACCATGTTGGTAGGCAGGATTATTTATTCCTTTGATACGGTCCGATTGGCTTTCTACCTGTTTCTTGCATTGTATTGGAGTGTTATGAATAGTTTTGTATTCATCAATCGTCATTTTGTGAATCATCTGAATATGAAATTGTAATTTCTCGCCTTTAAGCCCGCAAATTGCGCATATGACATAATCATAACCTTCTGTCTTATTTCTATATTTCACATTATTTTTAGCATTTGCGATAGCTTGTCGAGCTTTCGGGCGGCATTCATGAGAACATACATTACCGTTCTTGCGGAGGGTCTGATACGCCTTGCGACACCCCATGCACTGCTTTGTATATGATTTCAAAAAATTCTCCTATAGTGGTTTCCCATACTTCGCCAGTCTTTTTATTACGAAGTTTTATAGGAGTATTTATACCGCAACATTTTCCCGCCTGTCTTGCCGTGGCGAAGATGTTGAAGCGATTGTTCTTCATCCCCATGATCATGTCTTTTTGATAGGGGAATAGTTTGATCGGTTGCAGACCTTTGCCCTTGACAAGAATCTTCATATACTTTTCAGTGAAGTAGATTACATCTTCCGAACACTTCAACAATTCTTCCATCATTTCTGGCGTCCATTCGATAGGAACGCCAGCCCGCTTGATCATGCGGTTGCCGCGATAGCAGCGATATTCTCTTATGTTTTCATCAAAATCTACATGGTCAACAGGTAATTCGTTACTCATTCTTTTCTTTTAATTGTTGCAGGAACGCGGCCATTTCAGCCGTCGAGCCAACAAATAATTGGTTTGTCACGCTGGATTCCTGAGGCGGAGGTTCAACAGGTTTGTTGATCACTTCCTTGGTTTGAGACACCTGCATCATGTCCTTGATGACATCTGCGGTATTTTTCATAAGCAGACCGAGTTTTTCATAATCAACGCGGTCCCCAGATTGACTACATACTTGTGCCAGTTCGGCTACGGCTTGCACGCCTGTTTCAGCCATATCCTTGAGATTGGTGCGGCCAAAATCCAAGTCATCATCGAGTTCTGTTTTGACTCGGGCGGGTGCTTGGATTTCGCCTTCTTTTATTTCGGTAATGTCATTTGCCATTAAGTATTGCCTGTAAATACGATGCCATTGAGATTCGTTTCGGTGACGGCAAAGCCAAAGTCATCAGACATAGAAATCGTATGAACATTGACCGATTGATTGGCGATTGTTGTTGGTTCGCCGTTCGCCGTCACACCAGGAGTGATCGTGAGTTCACCGACCACATCCGAGTTTCCAGGTTCGCCAAAATTGAATTCTTGTTGGGAGAACTTGATAATTGGTTTTTCCTTACGGACTCCGAAGTATTGCACCTTCATGGTATAAGGGATGGTGATCGTGATAGTCGAATCCGTCGTCAACGAGCCATCATACTTGTCTTCCCATGTCGGTGTGCCCATGATGACAGGTGTATCGAGATAGATACCCATGTCAGGAAGGATATTTAGGGTCATATCCCAATTTGGCTTGAAATTCGGAAAGATTCCTTCTACAATCTTCATACCATCTTCGCGGTTCTTCACCCATGCATAGAGATTGAACTGGAGATACATCGGGATCGACTGATAGATATATTTTGCCTTGTCAGGATTAGTAGATTCGCGCACGAAACGGTTGAGCGTATTGAGTTTGCGCGTCCAATCCGTCTCCCATCCCATAAATTCAAAGGACAGGATCGGCAGGTTGATTTGCGAGCTTTTATCTTCCTCAGGATTGCCTTTAACAATCGCCAGCATCTTATCTTTGCCAGCATAGGTCAGAGGCACCTTGATATACTGAGTGACGTTGCCTTGATCGTCCGTGCGTGCGATGTAGATATCATTGAACAAATTGCCAAAGGCGATTAGATATTTGCGCGTCAGAGCGTCGTAATTCTGTTGCCCGAAGATTTTAGTGATCCTTATATAGTAATTGTTTTTCAAGACAGTGTTTGCACTTAACCAAGTAGTTAGTGCGATAAATCATGCGTCCAGGAGGCGGTTCATCTTCCTCTTGCCATTCAATTTCCCATTCATGCCGCCCAAAAAAACAAAGTATCTTGCGTAACATTTTAGTATTCAGACTCCGAGAATGGATCGAGATAAGTCCAGTCAACAATGGTGTTGTTAGCACCGCTTTGTTGATCGCCTTGGACACCCGTTGTGATTTCGTCCTGAATGGGATCATTGACTTGATCTGATTGCATGTCGGACAGATTGAACTGTTCAGGCAGTAGGTATTGCCCATCCTCAGCAAGCAATGGACGCCCATCCTCTCCATAGATCGTCCAATCGAGAACGTTGGTTGAGTTCTCTGTTTGGATGCGGTCGATAAAGTCGTATCCCGTGTCGAACACTTCATCCGAGTATTCGAATAGCTCACATGTCAAGTCATATGTCACTAATTGCCCGAACTGATAGAAGAACGGTTTGTAGTTGACATACTTGATTTGGAACACCTTGTCGTTCTGGGGGAAGTAGACAAGATCGCCTTCATCGGGACGTTCCTGACCATTGTTATGTCCGACTTCCTCATTGAAGGTGCGCTTGGCAACCGTGAACGTGACCTGATCATTGATTTGCAGGCCAAACTTCGACAGAAACACGCCATCACCTTCGAAACCATCAACGTCCTTGACATACATTTCGATTGGGTATGCGGTGTTGTAGACCGATTGATCATCCTCTCCAAACACAGAGTCTTCCGACGTTATGACACGCGGAATGTAGAAACATTCCACTCCGAAAATTTTGATCTGTTCGATCATCAAATCTTCATATAATTTTTGTTCGGAACTTGTGTTGTAATTTCCAAAATAAATGTTAGTTCCACGACCCAACGCCATTATTCTGCTCCCATTGTTTTATGTATTTTATGCAATCCAGAAGCCCAAAACAGGTGCCCAAGTGCTCTGCATTTCTTCCTTGAGTCGGATGATTTCGGCTTGCGCTTCGTCATACATTTGTTGGCCATTGAACGTCGTGCCACCAAGCATGGGAACATTGCCGTATTTCTTGAGCACGGTGCCCATGAGTCTCTTGACCAAGGCGGTAGCATAGTCGAGCAACCATTGATCCTGCCAAATCTTCGTGTAGGTGTCGGGATCAACGACATTGAAGCATTCGAACATGAGATACTGACCTTCTGCGATCAGATTCCAATCCCAATCGATATAGACGCGATTGACCTTGCGATTGTAACGGATGGGCTTTTCCCCAACAAGAATCTGATCGATCAACTCAAGTTGCTGCATACCCATGTAGTATGGCACCATCGAATACGAATTGAACATATAGAGTTCGTTCAACGCCAACTGATATTGCACGCCGAATAGATTGTTGATGTTGGAAAAGCGATCACCGTAATTGAAGATTTTGACGACACCCATGATATTGTCGGGCATCGTCACATATTTGTTGGTAATATCTGCGGCTTGCACCTGATACAAATAGTATTGACGTTCAGAAGCATCGAAGTGGAAGTTTGTATACATGATCAGAGCTTCATCGATGCGATCCTCGATCATATCATCGTCAAGGTGGTTCTGTAGAACAGTGATGCCGTTATTACGGAGAATATACTTTTTGAAATCGTCGCGAGATTGCGGTATCATATGACCTTCCAATAAAAATGCGCGGACTAAAGAGTATTTAGCCGCGCATCAAGTTTTCGACTGACGTTTATTGTCTTTTTTATGCTACGTCAGCATTTTCCGACCCTTTTTCTTTTATTTAGGCAACGTTTTTTCCGTGACATCCTCGGGATCGCCTTTGATAGCATTGGTAATCATGGCGATTTTCTCCTTGGTGCGCTGCCAAGTGTAGACGCCGACGATTGGACCCATGGTCAGGTGATAAAAACCACCATTTTGTAGGGTTAGAGGTGTCCACTGTGTCAACGGATGCTCGCCCATGATTCCTTGATACCCAGTCCAGAGAATCGGCGCGATAACGAAATCAAATAGACAGACCACAAGATACTGCCACGCCATGGCGGGCCGCCATAGACGAATGAACCAATAAGTTGGTTCTTTCTTAGACGTGACAGGAAGTTGGACTGTGATGTTAGTAATTGATGAATACCTTGAATGGAGTCCCTACATATTGAACAACTTGTGATACAGCACTTGATGTTGACACCGAATAACTTGTGCTTCCTGTATAACCGTTGTAGGTAGCAGTAATTGAGTGTGTGCCGATTGCTAATGACGACGTGGAAAAAACAGCCTGAGTGCCAGACACAGAGATAGTTGCAAGTATCGTCGCGCCATCTTTGAATGATACCGTCCCACCTGGAACGCTTGTGTTTAGTGTCGCAGTAAATGTCACTGATTGGTTGACTACACTTGGATTAATTGAACTTGTGAGAGTAGTCGTAGTAGAAACCAGTGGATAGTAAACAATACGAATATAACCTTGGGCTCCACTCGATGCTGGTAAAGTGCCTGCCGCCCCACCACCGCCGCCGCCATAATTTGAACCAGGAGTCGATGGATTGCTACTTACTGAATATCCAGTTGACCTGCTTGCACCGTTGCCGCCCGCGCCGCCAAATGTTGAATTTGCAGCATCACCACCATCACCCCCATTAGTATAAGTCGTTTGGGTCGCTCCGAGGCCGCTCGTCCCACTGATCAAGATGGTTCCATTATGACCAGAGACTTTGACTGATCCTACTGATGTTGTGGCAGAACCGCCATTCTGTCCAGAACCACCTTTAGCAAGAACGGTTGAGGTGCTGACAAACCATGTGTCACCGCCATGTGTTCCAATTGAATATGAAACGTTAGAACCTGGGGTTAAATTAAGATTGAGTAATTTTGCGTAGGCACCGCCACCACCTCCGTAATTACTCCCACCGTCTGCGCCTGGGCCTATGCACTCAATAGTATTATTTGCATCGTTCCAATCAGACGGAACGGCCCATGTATGTGTTCCTGTAGTCGCTAAACGAATATCGGTCGCCATTACGAGAGTTTCTTAACTTTCAGGAATATCAACACTTGTTTGCTGGTTGAGGCCGACGTGACATTGAAGGATAAAATGTCATTGACGGCGAATGTTGTGGTCCAACCCGTCAGAGTTGATGATTGATTTTTGGCTGATGATGACAAAGTGATTGGAGCCGCCGCGCTGATACTGTCTCCCGAGGCAGGATGCGTCGTCCCCGCGTCATATTGCGAGTAAGTGCATTTGCGAACTTCGACACTGACCGACCCACTTTCCTGCCCAAGAATAGACCAGCCGACAATCTGACCACTAAAATCAAATGGACCTAAGAACCGACCAGTCTGTCCAGTCGTAATGACGTTCGTGCCATCTCCAATAACAATTCCAAGATCGATGATTGCGGGGAGGAGAGCATTACCATTGACGCTGATACCCGTGGCACTGATTGAGGTATTGACCGTTGAGTTGCCAACGAGCAGTCCACTGGACGAAAGAAAGACGTTCGACCCGTTCTGCAAGACGGTGCTATTGGATTGCATCAAGCCGTTTACATCGGCAATCGACCAACCGTTTTGTGTCGCAATAGAATTGGACGTGGCATTACCAACGAACACATGCGAAGAATCGACAATGACATTCGAACCAATGCCAATGCCTGAGGTGTTGGAGGTGATGATGCCAATTTTGAAGATAGTCGAGTTGGCGAAGGCATTGACGCTGGAATTTCCAATGGTCATGCCAACGGCACTGTCGATAATGACGATACCGCCGCCGAGATTAATAGCCGACGCATTGATGATGGAAGTGCCAACAACAACGGTATTAGACGTGACGTTCACGGCCCCGCTGAAATTCATCAGCGAGCTATTCACCGTGACGTTGACCGTCGAATTACCAATTGAAAGTTTGTCGGTGGTTACAGCCGTATTC
>Ga0207652_10002918_pt1 | contig 14307 bp, 14 predicted proteins | sample KBSC63BmetaG_FD_184334 | JGI IMG/M metagenome (GOLD analysis project Ga0207652, IMG submission 184334) | Corn rhizosphere microbial communities from Kellogg Biological Station, Michigan, USA - KBS C6-3B metaG (SPAdes) (version 2) | ecosystem: Host-associated > Plants > Roots > Rhizosphere ... | reverse complement strand
ACGCAACTGATACGTGCCGATATTCAAATCGACCAGTCGCGTCGCCCGCGCCCGGCTCGGTGACGTGGTCGAGTGTTGGCACTCGTGACGGTTGCCTGTCCCAACTAGCGTGTCTGTGTGTTGATCCGCGACGCGACCGGAGACGACTGGCAGCAGGTCTTCCCGATCTTTACCGCGATCGTTCGCGAAGGACGCACGTACGCCTACCCGGAAGACCTGTCATCCGAGGCCGCCCGTGAGCTCTGGATGTTGAACCCGCCTGGCCGGACCGTCGTCGCGGTCGAGGACGGCGTGACCGTCGGGACCGCGACGATGAGCCCGAATCGCCCAGGTCGCGGCTCGCACATTGCCACCGCCAGCTTCATGGTCGATCCGGCTAGGCGCGGCCGCGGCGTCGGCCGAGCTCTCGGTGAGCACGTGGTCCCCTGGGCCGGCGAGCAGGGTTATCGAGGCATTCAATTCAACGCCGTCGTCGAGACGAACCACGCGGCGGTCCGGCTTTGGCAGTCGCTCGGCTTCGAGATCATCGGGACGGTGCCAGGTGCCTTCCGCCATGCCGAGGACGGCTACGTCGGGCTGCACGTCATGTTCCGGCCTGTCGTGTAGGTGCCGTTGGCCGTTTCTCTACGCGGGAAGCTCACCGAGCCAGGTGCTCAGCGCCTGCCGGAGGGTGCTGAACGCGGTCTCGCTGTGCGCCTCGGAAGGGGCCGCCCACGCTATGAGTCCGTCCGGCCGGATCAGAAGTGCGTCGGCAGGAGGCTCAGCGATCGTCACGTTGGCGACGTCGACGCGGGCACCCCATCGTTCGGCGTACTCACGCAGGTCCGATCGATCAGCCAGGTCGAGGAGCACCGCACGTTCCGGACGCAGCATTCCCGCCAACCTGGGGTCGTCGTGATCGACACGCATGACCGCGTCGGTCACGAAGCTGCCGACGAGTGGCTGCGCCTCCGACGACGGCAACCCGAGGTCGGTGCCCGCCATGAGCGCACCGAGGCGGCGAAGCGGCTGTTCGTCGCCGGACAGCTCGAGAAAGAGCGCGCGTAGCGCGTCTGCATTTGGACCATACCCTCGCCGCAAGGCGAGCTGAGCGCGCGTGTGGAGCAGCGTCCGCTCCGCGGCCGCATGACGTTCGTCGGAGTACGTGTCGAGCAAGGCGGGCGGTGCCCAGCCGTGGATGCTCGCGGCCAGCTTCCAGGCCAGGTTGACCGCGTCGAGCATGCCGGCGTTCACCGCGACGCCGCCTGCCGGGAACAGGTGCGCGGCGTCACCGGCCAGGAACACGCGGCCGCGACGGTAGGTGTCGGCTTGCTTGGCCGAGTAGCCGAACCGCGTCATGCGGATGGGCTCGCCCAACGGGAGGTCGACGCCGAGAACGCGGCGGACGCTCGCGGCCAGTTCGGCGACGGTCATGGGTACGTCGTCGTAGCTGGTCGCTTCCTCTTCGGCCGTGTAGATGCCCATGGCGCCGGCGGCGCCCGAACACGCAAAGACACCGTGCTGGGTGGCGGTGTAGCCGAAAGGGATCGTCCCGACGCCGGCGACGTCGAGTCCGCCGTCCTCGCGGACTGTCACCGAGTCCGGGACGGTGACCGAGGCCAGCCGCTCCACCTCCGGCAAGGAGTCGCCCGCGAACGTGATGCCGGCTAGTTCGCGCACGCGACTGCGTCCGCCATCACAACCCACCACGTACCGCGCGGCCACCTGATACGGACCGTCGGGACTGTGCACGTCAACCGTGACCGTCTCGTCGTCCCCGTGGAGGCCCACCACCTCATGGCCGCGGCGGATGCCGGCGCCGTACTCCATGGCGCGCTCGGCAAGAACAGCTTCGAGTCGTGGCTGCGGCAGCAGCATCACCCGCATCGGCGGGTGCTCGAGCCGGGTGAAGTCCAGATGTAAGCCGCCGAACGGAAACCGAAGTATCGCCTCGGAGCCCAGGCTCGTGCTCGCCTCGCGAAACCGGTCGAGCTCGCCGCGGTAGTGCAGCAGCTGCAGGATGTGGCCCGCCAGGCCACCCGCCTTCGCGACTTCCGACGGCTCGCGCCGCCGCTCGAGCAGCAACGTTCGGACGCCCATCTGGGCGAGTTCACCGGCGAGCATCAGACCTGTCGGTCCGGCACCCACGACGATCACGTCAGCGGCCAACGGTCACCTGGTCCTCCTGACAACGGCTCGACTGAACAACCCTGAGCCGTCGATTGTGCGAGGCGACCATGGCCTTGCCGCAAGCCCCCGGGTGCCGTATACGTTGAAGTTGGAGGACGTTCGCGAGGTCTGCGCTGCAGGTTCAGAACTGGAAGCGGGTCAACCCGCCCGGTTCCTCGTTCCAACACACGACGACGGATCGCACGTTCACGCGGTAGACGTTCCAGGGCGGTGGCCCCTGCGCCGGCGCGTTGAACGGTGCTGTGATGCCGGACCCGCTGCCGTCGACTTCCGCCGGCCATCCCTGGTCCGCCCACGCCTTGGCGGCGCGCGCGAGAGCATTCGGCTCGGTGACCCGCTCGGCATCGCCCTCGACGACGACGTCGGCGTCGCGGATCGACACCGCGACCGAGCAACGCGGGTCGCGTGCGACGTTGCGTGCCTTCTTGGTGGCGCCGGTCTGGAACCAGAACGCACCGTCGAGCCATAGTGCGCCCACGGGCGTCACGTGAGGGCGGCCGTCGTCATTGATGGTCGTCAACCACGTCGTCCGCGCATTGTGGGCATCGCGCGCCGGCGGCTCGCCGTCTTCGAGCTTGGCCTGGACAGCGCTCCAGTCGACGGTTGGCAGTTCGTCCGCCGTCCCGAGGTTGATGGTCTCCATGGCGCTGGCCCCTTCCCGTTTCGGGCTACCTGCGTGAGCTCCATACGTTGATGAGACGTCGCGAGCCAGCCAAATTCATCGTCCTGCTCGGACGGCCGGACCTTGATGCACGTGCGGTCACCAGCGAGCCCTCGTGGTGTGCGAGAAGCGGGAGCGCGAGCACGAGGCCTGCCGTCGCGGCCACCTCGATCGCCGCGAGCATGTGCTGGTTCGGTGACAACCGCGCGTAGGTCACAGTCACGACTCCGGCTCCGGCGATCCGGTAACGGATGTCCGTCGGCGTCGCGAGGATCGCCGTCAACGCGAGCAGCACCCAGACCATGTGATGGGTCCAGGTGATCGGCGAGATCAGGCAGCCGGTCAGGCCCACTGCCGTAAGCGCCGCTGCCGGGTTCGAGTGCTCCGCCCTGGCCGCCCAGATGACCCCGGCCGCGGCGACCACCAAGCAGACCAGCAACACCGCGAGCGTGGGAGCCCCTGCACGGACCAGCAGTCCCCACAAAGACCTGTTGTGGTCGGTCGTGATGTCTCCCACGCGGTCGGTGTGCCAGGCGTCGGAGGCCCAGAATCGCCACGACGCTCTGGGCAGCAGCGCAAACCCGATGACGGCTGCAGCCACGAACGCCGCGGTCGCGCGCCGCGCCTCGTCCCGGCGACCGGCGAGAAGCAGATAGACGATGAAGATGGCCGGGGTGAGTTTTATCGCGGCTGCCAGCCCGGTCAGCACGCCCCGCGGCCACGGCGTGGCCGGCAACAGCAGATCGAACGCCACCATCGCCATCAGCAGCACGCCGACCTGGCCGAAGGAGATCGTGTTGCGGAACGGCACGGTCTCCAACGCGCACGCCACGGCCGCCCCCGCTATCCACCACGGGGCACAACGCGCCCCCAACCGCGCGCAGGAGGCCGCGGCAACCATCGACGCCGCCGCCAGTAGCGAGCCCACCACCGCCACTGGAGCCAAGCGCAGCGGCCACAACAGCAGCGCGGCGGCCGGCGGATAGGTGAAGAGGCCGCCGTTAGACCCGCGCACCTGATCGAGATGTACGCCGCCCTGACCGAGCGCTCCTGACGCCGCCCGGTAGACGGTCAGATCAGGAAACAGGTCCGGTCGTCCCAACGCGGCGACGACCGAAGTGACGGCCAGCGCGATCACTACGCTCCAGGCCAACGCCCCCGCCAGTCGCCCCCGCATCCTCGCCCCCGTTCGCTAGGACGATAGGCGATCAGGCTCGCGGCAGCCGTGAATTCGCGAGGAAGTGCTCGCACAACTCAGCCCGTCAGGGCGTCCACGCGGACGGGCCGGACGTCTGCATCGCGAAGCCGACGCCAGTGCTCGGGCCGCCGTCGAGTCGGTGGTTGTCCGACCAGACGACCGCCGGCCGACCCGAGGGCGTCAGTGCGACCTTGAAGAAGTCGAGCAACGAGCGGTCGGGCGCCGAGCCCGGCAGGATGCCGCAGTAGAGGCCGAGCGTGCAGATCGCGCCGTGGTGCACGACGTGGTCACTCGCCTGGCCGACGATCTCTCGCGGGTGCTTCGTCGTGAGTCCGCGGATCTGCGCCACGTCGACGACCCAGTTATCGGTCGTCGCGTCCTTGTTGGTGGCGTTCGTGTGGTACCACGCGACCACCGCCACCCCGGGTCCGCCGCCCGCGACCCAGCCGAACAGGTCCTGGCCGCCGGCGTCGTCGACGCGGTACGGCGCGGTCCAGTGCGCACCGTGGTCGGTCGACTCCTGCAGCCAGACGTGCATCGGCTGACCCTTGTGTGCGTAGCCCGAGTAGACGGCGTAGACGTTGCCCTTGCTGTCGAGCCCGTTGGCCATCCAGAAGTTGCCGTAGTTGGCGTCGGCCGCGCCGGGGTTGACCTCGTGGTCTGTCCACGTGTTGCCGCCGTCGCTGCTCGCGCTGACGTGGATGTCACTGATCGGCGGCGAGCCGTAGGTCGTGTCGGTGGTGTCCACACGGGTGACGCCGTAGGTGATGTAGACGTGGCCCTTGCCGTCGGTGCTGATGTTGCCGATCGAGGTGCCGTTGTGGCCGCTCTCGGCGACCGTCATCGGCTGCGAGTAGACCGGATGCGGTACGCCGAACGTCGCCCCGCCGTCATGTGAGACGGCGACGAGGATCGTACCGGTCGCGAGCTCGTGCCAGGCGACGTAGACGTTCTGCGAGTGCTGCCCGTCGACGGCGAGCCATTCGCGGTCGGAGGTGCAGGCGAGGAAGGTGCCCTTGCTGAACGTCTTGCCGCCGTTCGCGGAGCGGAAGACGGAGATGCCGTCGATCTCCAGGTCACCGACCAAGACCGTGCCGTCCGGCCCGACCGCCACGTCCGAGTCGCCCCCGGAGGTGAACTGCCCGGGCGACTGGCTGTCGGGTCGCACGGTCGGCAGCTGGGTCCAGTGCCGGCCGTCGTCCGTCGACTTCGCGAGCACCGCGCCGCCGTCACCAGGCGTCGTCGCATAGACGGTGTGCTTGTAGATCGCCAGGCCGGGCTCGCCGTAGTTCTGCGCGTAGGCGAACGTGTTGTGGGTGAACTTCAGGCTCGGCGCCTTCGGGCCGGCGAGCGCCGGAACTCCCGCCGCGACGAGCGCGGACACGGCGGCGGCGGCGATGACGGAACGGCGCATACGCCGAGACTTCGAGACCGAAGGGCCCCACTCCTGCACGCGCTTCGGCGCGCCGGCCGGATGCCGGGCTACGCCGCCGTGCGGGACACCAGGAGGCGGCGCAGCGAGTCCAGCCGTTCCGGATGCGCGTGCCCCGCCGCGATCCACGCGTCGAGCTCGCACACCTCCGGGTCGAGGTGGTCGCAGTCGCCGGGGCACTCGGCCGTGCCGTCGATGAGGTCGGGGAAACAGCGCACCAGGCGCTGGCGGTCGACGTGCGCGAGCCCGAACGACCGCACACCCGGCGTGTCCACGACCCACCCTCCGTCCGGCAGCGGGATGGCGATGGCAGCGGTCGTGGTGTGCACGCCCTTGCCCGTGGCGTCGCTGACCGCGCCGACGCGTTGTGCAGCTTCCGGAACGAGTGCGTTGACCAGCGTCGACTTGCCGACCCCGGACGACCCGACGAACACCGTCACGTGGTCGTGCAGCAGCTCCGCAAGACGTTGCCGGCCGCGCCCGTCGTCGCCCCGGCCGACGAGCACGACCTCCACGTCCTGCACCTGGCGATAGACGGCGAGCAGCTCGTCCGGCGTACTCAGATCGACTTTGGTGAGGCACAGGATCGGATGTACGCCGGCATCCTCCGCTGCGACGAGGCAGCGGTCGACCAACCGCGGCTGCGGCTCCGGCGACGCGACGGCGCACACGACCACCATCTGCTCGGCGTTCGCGACGACAACTCGCTCCACCGGATCCGTGTCGTCAGCGGTGCGGCGCAGAACGGACCGTCGCTCCTCGACGCGGACGACTCGCGCGAGCGTGTCGGCCGCGCCACTCACATCGCCCACGATGGCCACCTCGTCGCCGACGACGACCGCGCGCCGCCCGAGCTCACGCGCGCGCATCGCGACGACGAGCGTGCCGTCGTCGAGAAGGCAGCCGTAACGGCCGCGGTCGACCGTGACGACGCGGGCCGACCGCGCCTCGGCATGCGCCGGCCGGAGTCGGCTTCTTGGACGCGACCCGCGGCCCGGTCGGCCGAGCGTGTCCTCATCGTCCCGTGGCCGCCGGGTCAGGACGCGTCCCCGTCCACCATCGCCTGCCAGTCGCGCGCGAAGCCCGGATAGGTCTTGCCGGTGGTCGCGACGTTCTCGACCAGTACGCCGGGCACGACCAGCCCCAGCACCGCGCCGGCCATGGCGAGCCGATGGTCGTCGTAGGTGTGGAAGACCCCACCGTGCAGCTCCGCCGGCGCGATCTCCAGCGCGTCGTCGTGCTCGACTACGTCCGCACCGAGTGCAGTGAGCTCGCGTGCCAGGGCAGCGAGGCGATCGGTCTCGTGACCGCGCATGTGCCCGATGCCGGTGAGCCGTGACGGCGACTGCGCGACCGCGGCGACCGCAGCCAGCACACACACCAGCTCGGGGTTGTCCGCGAGGTCGATGTCGACGCCATCGACCCGACCGGTCCCCGTGACCACCAGCGCGTCGCCCGCACGACGGCACTCCGCACCCATCCGAGCGAGCACCGCGGGTGTGGCCGTGCCCGCCTGCAACGACTCGGCGGGCCACCCGGCAACCCGCACCGATCCACCCGCCACCAACGCCGCGGCGAGGAACGGCGCCGCGCTGGAGAGGTCCGGTTCCACGACGATCTCGCCGCCGGCGACGGGACCAGGCGCGACCTTCCAGCCCGAGTCGTCCACGAACACCGACGCGCCTCGATCGCGCAACATCGCCACCGTCAGATCGATGAAAGGCGCGCTCGGCAGTCGCCCGCCGGTGTGACGCACGTGCACGCCCTCGTCGTACCGCGGCGCCGTTATCAGCAGAGCCGACAGCAGCTGGGACGACGCCGACGCGTCGATGCTGACGTCCCCACCCCGCAGGCCACCGGTGCCGTGGATCGTGACAGGCAACACGCCACGGCCCTCGTCGTCGACGTCCGCGCCGAGCTCGCGCAACGCCTCGAGCAGTGGCCGCAGCGGACGCTCCCGCGCCCGGGGGTCGCCGTCGAACGTCACCGGACCGGAGGCGAGCGCGGCCAGCGGCAGCGCGAACCGCATCACCGTGCCGGCGAGCCCCGCATCGACGTGCGCGGGACCGCGCAGCCGGCCCGGATTCACCCGCCAGCCATCAGGCCCGTCAGTGACGTCGACCCCGAGCGCGCGCAGCGCCCCGACCATGAGCTCGGTGTCGCGGCTGACAAGAGGGTGCCGGATCGACGTCGGCGACTCGGCGACCGCAGCGAGCACGAGTGCGCGGTTGGTGATCGACTTCGACCCCGGGACGCGAACCGTCGCGTCGAGCGGCGCGACGGCGCGCGGCGCCGGCCACGGGTCGGAGGTCACCACCAGATGGTGTCATCTCCCTTCACGTACCGTGTCGGCGTGAAATCCGGCGCCGTCGTCGTGTCCCTCGCGCTCGCCGGGACCATGGCCCTCACGGGCTGCAGCGGCAGCGACAGTGCCGAACCGGCGCCGAGCCCTCATCCGGTCGTCACCCCGACGTGTCCGTCGGTCGCACCGTCGGCCGCTCCGACCACCGGCAAGGATGCCAAGGCACTGCGCCGCGTCCCGTTCGACCTGCCCATGCCTGCCAACATCACCGTCGTCGACTCCCAGGTCACGCCGGATGGGATCAGCGTGGTGAAGTTCACGACGCCCACGTCGCTTCGCGACGCGGTCATCTTCATCGTCGGCAAGTACCCCAAGGCGGGCTACGTCCTAGGCCGTGGCGACGCCGAGGCCACCGAGGCCGACGCACCCTTCATCCACGGCCAGCTTCGCGGGCTCACCCGGGTCGCGTCGCTGCAGACCTGCCAGACGCTGTGGCTCGTTGCCAGCACCACCGCCAAGACAAACACCGGTGGCACCTCGCCGGTGCTGTCCCCGCACCCGACGAGTTCGCAGACCTCGGCCCTGCCGTTCGGCTGATCGGGGCTCGCAGCGCCTAGTCTGCGCAGACATGAGCGGCGGGCTCGTGCTGCAGGCCGTAGTGGTCGGCCTGTCCGTCGGCGCGGTCTACGGGCTCGTCGGCGTCGGGTTCAGCCTGCTGTGGTCGCTCACCCGCGTGATCGCGTTCGCGCACGGTGACATCGTCATCGGCAGCGTGCTGCTCGCGGTCCTTGCGGTCATCGGCACGACACCCGTTGCTGTGTCGCCCGACGTCGCCCGCTCGATCGCGCTCGTGCTGCTCGCCCTCGCCTTCGGCATCGCGCTGTCGGTCGCGTCGTACGCCGTCGCCATCCGGCCTTTCCTCGGTCGGCGGCACCGCGCCGACGACCTGCTCGGCTGGGTCGCCGGCGGCGTCACTGCCGGGCTCGTCATCCGCACCGCACTCGGGGTCGCGCTGCCCGCCGCGGCGTACGCAGTTCCCGACCCGCTGCACCTCGACGGGTTCGGCTCGTCCGGCGTCGGGTCGCTTCCCGATGGCGGCAGCGTGCCCGTGCGCGTGTTCCCTGTGCTCGTCGTGGCCGCGATCGTCGTCGTCGCCGCCGACCGGTTGCTGGTCCTGTCGAGCATCGGCCGTGCGATTCGCTCCGTCGCCGACGATCCCGACACGGCGGCCATGTGCGGCGTCCCCATCGAGCGCACTCTGCTCGTCGCGTTCGCCGTGGCGGGTTTCCTCGCTGCCGTCGCCGGCGTCCTCTATGTGCCCTCTGCCGCGGTCAGCGTCGACCGCGGTGTGGTCCTCGGCCTCGCCGGCGCCGCAGCCGCGCTGCTCGGCAGGTTCGGTCGACCGCGCGACGCAGTGGTGGGCGGGCTCGTGCTCGGGGTGGTCCAGCAGCTGACGGTCGTCACGCCGCACCTCGGCGCGGCGTGGTCGGAGCTCGTCCCGTTGCTCGTGCTCGTGGTCGTTCTCGCCGTACGGCCGGGCGGTCTGCTCGCACCGCGAGAGGCGTACGCCGAATGACCACCCTCGCGACCGACCTCTATCTACTGGTCGCCGCCTACGGTCTTGCGGTCGCGGTGTCGTACGCCGGCCTACCGGTGCTCGGCCAGGGTGCATTCGTCGCTGTCGGCGCGTTCGGCACCATGCAGCTCGCCGCGCACAGCGTGCCGCTCGGTGTCGCGGTGCTGACGGCGATCGCAGCCGCTGCGGTGGCCGGCTACCTCGTCGGCTTCGCCGCCGCGCGGCTGGCGGGCGCGTCGCTCGCGCTGGCGACCTGGGGCCTCGCGTGGCTCGCCTACGTCGCGTTGACGTTGTTCCCGAGGCTTTCCGGTGGCGCGCAAGGACTCACCAGGCCGGCCCCGGCCCGGCTCGTCTCTCCGTCGCTCGGCGTCGAGGTGTCCTTGCATCCGTGGGTGCATGTGGTCATCGCAACGGCGATCTCCGTCGTCGCCGGCGCGGCGTTGTGGCGTTCCGCGCGAACCGCCTGGGGACTCGACCTCGCCGCGTTGCGGACCGGCCCGGCGCTGGCACACTCGCTCGGCGTGCCCGTGCAGCGTCGTCGGCGCGCCGTCCTGGCGGTCGCGGCCGCACTCGGTGCCGCCGGTGGTGGCGGCACCGCGGTGCTCCTCGGTGTGGTCGCGCCGGCGGACTACTCCCCACTGTTGTCGTTGCAGCTGTTCGTCGCTGTTCTCGTCGGCGGCACGGCGACGTGGTGGGGTCCCGTCATCGGGGTGGCGTTGCTTTCCGCCCTGCCGAACACCGCCGACGCGATCGCGTCGGGCTTCGACGTCGACCCGCTGCGCGCGCGTGCGGTGCTCACCGCGGTTCTCCTCGTGGCCGCCCTCGCCGCGCGCGGGCCGATCCATCGGCTGCTGACGTGGCTGCCGAGTGTCGGACCGCCCGCGGACATCGGCGATGCCTCGCAAGCGCCTGCGCTGCCGGCGACCACAGCGACACCGTTGTTGGAGCTGCGGTCAGTGCGCGCGACTTACGGCGCAGTGGTCGCACTCGATGGGATCGACCTCGATCTGTGCGCGGGCGAGGTGCATGCGCTGATCGGTCCCAACGGCAGCGGCAAGTCCACCGCGCTGCGCATCGCTGCCGGCACGATCGACGCGACTGCCGGGGAGGTTCTGCGTCATACCGACGTCGTGCGGACGTTGCAGCGCACCGCGGCGCTCGGCGAGCTCAGTGCAGCAACACAGGTCGCGATCGGAGCGCGTGCCCGCGAACGCGTGCCTTACGCCGGACTCCGCGAGCTGCTGTCGACCCCCGCCGCGCAACCGCTGCGCCGCGGTCGAGCCGCCGCAGTGAGCGACGCCCTCACCGTTGTGGGACTCGGCAACCGCGGCGACGCGGCGACGCGCGAGCTGGACAGCGCCGAGCAGCGCCTGCTGCAGATCGCACGAGCGGTGGCGACCGGTGCACCGGCGCTGCTGCTCGACGAGCCCGCGGCGGGGATGTCGGCTGCGCAGCGGGCGCGACTGGCCGGCGTGCTGCGAGCCCTCGCCGATGTCGGGCACGGCGTGCTGCTGGTCGAGCACGACATGGCGCTGGTCGGACGGGTCGCCGATCGCGTCACCGTGCTGGAGGCCGGTCGCGTCATTGCCACCGGGACCCCGGAGCGCGTCCGTTCCGATCCGGAGGTCGCGCGCGCATATCTTGGTTTGTCCGTCGCCTGACCGCTCTGTCGCCGACCTCAGGGGAGCCCGTGTGCGCGTGATCGCCCGCACGTGCGCTGCCCTGCTCACCGTCATCGGGCTTGCGGCTTGCGGCGGTGGCACGAACGCAGCGCTCGCCAAGGGTCCGGCGGTCACGGTCTACGTCAGTGCTCCGGTCTCCACATCCCCGTGGATCGCGAAGTTCGAACGATCCGGCGCCGAACTGGCCGCGTCACAGCTCAACGCGGACAACGGTGTGACGATGCACGGCAAGCACTACCGCGTCGACGTCAAGGTGCTCGACAACAACGGGTCACCGCAGCAGTCTTCGGCGATCGCGCGACAGGCAGTCAGCGCACATGCCGCGGCACTCATCATCGACGGCGTCGGTGCCAGTGCGGTCGCCGATGTGGTCGACGCCGGACACCTGCCCACCTTCGTCGTGTTCGACGGCGGCCAGTCGGTCGTCGACCCGGTGAAGCGGCCGGCCATGTTCCGGCTCGCTCCTGCGGACAAGTACATGACGATGCGGCTCGCCGACTATCTCGCCAGTCGCCACCCCACGGTCGGAATCGTCGCCGACGACACGTCGTACGGCACCGACGGTGCTGCCTCATTGGTCGCCGCGTTCCACCGTGACGAGATCAAGGTCGCGCAGCAGTCGGTCGTTCCCACGACTGCGGGTGACGTGAGTGCGCAGGTGCTCGCGCAACGCCGTGCGGGAGTCTCCGAGCTCGTCGTGTGGGCCTCTGCGCCGGTCGTCGCGGCCACTGTGCAAGCCGCCCGCTCCGCGGGATGGGACGTGCCGATCTGGGCCGGCCCGACCGGCGAGGACCCACTCGTGCGACAACGTCTGGCTGCGCATCCCGAGTGGCTGACCGGCGTCGGCTTCGTGTCGTTCCGCATCACCGCGGAGATGGGGCCCGAGCCGTTCGCTGCCTATCGCAGGGCTTACGAACGTGTCTACGGCGCGGACGACGTCGGGGTCAAGCAGGACGGCAAGGACGTCGTTCAGCCGCCGGACTGGTCGATGTTCCCCTACGACGCGGTGAAGCTGGTCGCGGCTGCGCTCACGAAGGCGGGCGCCGTCGGCCAGCCGTTGCTCGACACGCTGGCCGGCAACGCCGTCATCACCGGCGCCAACGGCGACGAGCGTGGCTACAGCGAGACGACGCGTGAGGGCGTGTCGCCGGATGACATGTACTTCGCGCAGTTCCACGGGTTCGTCTTCGCGCCGGTCACCGACGACCTGCTGTCTCAGAACCTCCCGTCCGTTCCACAGACGCGCTGATGTGCGGTCGCTACGCGTCTGCGCGCTCGGTCGAGGATCTCGCGAGCACGTTCGGCATCTCCGGTGACGACATCGACGAGCCGCCGCCGCCGGACTGGAACGTCGCCCCCACCAAGCCCGTACCGGCCGTAGTGGTTCGCGACGGCCGGCCGGTTCTCACGTCGCTGCGTTGGGGGCTGGTGCTGTCCTGGGCGGCTTCGCCGACGGACGGGGCGACGTTGTTCAACGCGCGGATCGAGACGGTGGAGGAAAAGCCCGCGTTTCGCGAGGCGGTGCGGCGGCGGCGCTGCCTGCTGCCCGCGGACGGCTGGTACGAGTGGGCCCGGCTGCCTGACGGCCGGCGCATCCCGCACTTCCTGTCGTCGGCCGACGGCAGCGTCGTCGCCCTGGCCGGCCTCTGGGAGACCTGGCGTGATGCCGAGGGGCGGGTGCTGCGCTCGGTGGCGATCCTCACCGGTGCGGCCGACGCCGAGCTCGCGCGGGTGCATGACCGCGCGCCGGTGGTCATCGAGCGGGCGGACTGGCGGCGATGGGCCGACCCGGACTCCGACCCGCAGGACGTGCGGGCACTGCTGCGGCCCACGCCGGCGAGGCTCATCCGGATGTGGCCGGTCAGCGACCGGGTCGGCGACGTCCGGGCCGCGGGCGCCGACCTCGCCGCGCCGGTGCAGATCGACGAGCAGCCCGCGCTGTTCTGAGTCCTCGGAGCACCTGGGGCCTACGCTTCCGGCGTGCGGATGCGGCGGCTGGTCGCTGCGGGGGCGGGCATCGCCGTCGCGGCCGTGGGCCACGGGCTCGATGCGACCGGCCGGCTCCCGTTCGTGCACGAGACCGAATCGGTCCGGCTGGGGATGTCGCTCTGGCAGGTCGTCGTCTGGCTGGCCGCGACCGGAGCCCTCGCGGCCTTGGCGACGACCACGCGCCCGATCGTCGTCGGTCCGCCCGTCGCCGTGGCCGTCAGTGCAGCGCCCGAGCTCATCGGCCGGCGCGATCCGGGAGCGATCGCCGAACCGGCGGCGCTCCTGGGTGCGGCGCTGCAGCTGCTGCTGTTCGCGGCCGTCGTACTGCTCGCCGCGGCGCTGGAACGGCGCCCCGCGCGCTTCCTGCTGCCCCGATTGCGACGGCCGGTGCATCGCGCGCCGCGGCCGCTGCTCTCGGGCGCGTACGCCGCCGCCGTCGATCGCGTCGCGGCACCGCGGGCGCCGCCGTACGTCGAGTGCGTCTGATGCCATGACAACTCGACGAGAGGACACCCATGTCCGCAACACCGCGCGCCCGCATCATGGCGGGCGCGCTAGCCATCCCGCTCGTCGTCGCACTCGCGGCGTGCGAGAACGACGAGAAGAAGGCCAAGGAGACGGCGTCGCAGCCATGTCCGTCCAGCATCGACCAGACCGCGTCGACGCCGCTGCCGCGTGATGTTCCGGCGCCGAACGGCAAGGCTTACTCCTACAACAACCAAGGCAAGACGCAGGTGTGGTTCTACGCCGTCGACGGCGGCCCGGACCAGATCGAGTCGTTGCGGGACGCCTACGACTCGACCCTGACCGGCAAGGGCTACACCATCAAGGGCACGGACGCCGAGGACGGCGCGGAGGCCGAGTCGGAGTTCGAGGGTGCGCACGAAGGCACCACGAACTTCCGTCCGCTGTGCACCGGAAAGGTCGTGCTCAGGCTCAAGCTGACGTCGTAGCCGCTCGGCTACAGCTGACGTCGAAGCAACGCCGCGTTGCCCGCGATGGCGACAAGGGCGACGACCGCGGCGGCGATGCCGCCGGGTCGCGCCTGCAACGCCTCGCGGGCGCGCGGCGTTGCAGATTCCGGCGCGACCACGAAGTGGAAGCTGCTCAGGTCGCTGCCCGGGGTGTCCGCCTGCAGGTAGGGGCTGTACTCGGCGGCGCGCGCCGCCGACGCAGCACCTTCCGCCAACGTCGTCGTCGCGTCGGTGACCGCGTTGATGGTCGGCCGGCTGTGCAACCAGGCCCGCCAGGTGCTGCCGCTCGGCGGCACGAGCAGACGTGGGTCGAGCCAGGGGCGG